>Ga0209377_1000209_pt1 | contig 36604 bp, 32 predicted proteins | sample GraSoiAngelo_141_FD_185898 | JGI IMG/M metagenome (GOLD analysis project Ga0209377, IMG submission 185898) | Grasslands soil microbial communities from the Angelo Coastal Reserve, California, USA - 14_0929_12_40cm (SPAdes) (version 2) | ecosystem: Environmental > Terrestrial > Soil > Grasslands ...
GAATAAACTGGCGGCGAGGGCCTTCCCTGTTATTCTGATTTTCATTTTATTTCCTCTCTTCTTGTGTGAGTTAGGTTGCAAGGCGCGGGAACTTGCCCCGGAGCCGGATCGCGTGTGGCGGCCTTGCTCCATCCCATCCCAAAGTTTCTGTTCAAACCGTGGCTCAGAAAGATAGGGGGCTTGCGTTACGACAGGAAAGACGAATTGTTACAGAGCCATCAAAAGTGGGATTCTGTACTAGAACTGAATCCCGCGCGATTGAATCGTGTGTAGCGTCTCGGGGCAGGAAATGCATTCATTGTGCCCGGCTCCCAGCGTACTTTAGAATGGAATCGGCAATTGCTTGCACATGAGATCGAGGCAAAAAATCGGCGCGATTGCGCTGGTGCTCCTCCTGGGCACCGCCGTTTACGGCTTAATCCGCACTGCGCAGCCCCCCCGCGCGCCGCGAAACACGGGCGGTGTTCCAGGAGCCGCGCACGCTTCCGCCGTCGACCAGACTCCAATTCTTACGGCGCTCAAATTAGCGCAAATGCCCGCAACGGCCGAGGAGCTGCCATTTGCACAGGAGGCGCTGCGCATTGCCGATCATGAGATGGATCTGGCCTACGCAGCGGCGGAGCGCGAACTCGAGGAGCATCCGGCTCCACTGAGCGCCGACGCGAAAAAGATCCAGGAACGGCTGAAACAGGCGGAGGATGCGCTGGACGCGGACAACACACAGGTCGCGCGGCTGACCGCCGAGGAAGCCAAGGCTACTGGCGCAAAAAAGGACGCATTGGACGATCAACTTGTCTTGGCTACAGCTCACCAGGAGGAACATCAGGACGAAGTGGATGACGCGAAGGAGGATTTAGCCCGTGCGGGCGGCGATCCAAACGCCCGCATCGAAGCCATGGTCCAGGAACATAAAGCTTCTTCGCAGGCGATTGATAACTTGCACATCGGAGTCAGCACGGCCGTCGAAGAGCGAGGCCTGCTTCATCGCTACACCCAATGGTCGGCTCTGCATCAGAAGCAGGCTCTCTTGTGGGAAGCGAAACAGCAGGCGGAGTCCTCGGCCGCGTCTTTTTCGGCGAAGCACAATGCGCTGGACGCGCAGGTCGAGGCAGAAAAAAAGAGCGTGTCGCATTCCGCTGAAACTCCGAGCGCCGCCGAATCCTCCACCGGCGAGGGAACGCCCGCGAAACTAAGACGAGAAGATTCCGCAGCCCTGGTGAAAGCGGCCAAGCGGCGCGCCGCGAGTCAGAAGACCCTCGCGTCGTGGGATAAAAGAATCGAGAATGAGAAACAACTTGCCGAAAACTATGGGAAATGGATCGGCGTGTTGGCCGCAAAACAACGCGCGGTTCTGCACGCCGCGCTGATCGGTGTCATCACCATTCTCGGCATTTTGCTCATTGGAATCTTTTTTGATTCGTGGCTCGAGCGGCTTCTCGGCAAGCTATCGCTAGATCGCCGCCAAGTCGAAACATTGCGCACCGTAACGCGCGTTGCGGTGCAAGTGTTTGCGGTGCTTTTTATCTTGCTCGTGATTTTCGGGCCGCCGGGACAGCTTGGCACGGTTCTGGGGCTCGCCGGCGCCGGCCTTACCGTGGCACTCAAGGATTTCATCGTCGGCTTCCTCGGCTGGTTCGTGCTAATGGGGAAAAACGGCATCCGCCTCGGCGATTGGGTGGAAATCAATGGCGTGACCGGCGAAGTGGTCGAGCTTGGTATGTTCCACACCGTTTTGCTGGAGACCGGCAACTGGACCGATTCCGGTCATCCGACCGGCCGGCGTGTGACCTTCACCAACAGCTTCGCCATCGAAGGCCACTATTTTAATTTCTCGACTTCCGGCCAGTGGCTGTGGGATGAATTGCAAGTGGTGCTTCCTACCGGGCGGGATCCGTATCCGATCATCGATGCGATTCAGAAGAAGGTCGCTGAAGCGACGACCGAGAGCGCAAAGCAGGCCGAGCACGAATGGAAAAGCGCAGCCCGATCTCGAGACATGAGCTCGCTGACGGCTGCGCCGGCGATCAATGTCAAGCCCGTGGTTGGCGGGGTCGAGATTGCCGTGCGTTATGTCACGCGCGCCAACGAGCGCTACCAGTTGCGCGCCAAACTCTATCAGGCAGCGGTCGATCTCCTCGGGCAGAAATCAGTGGCCTCGCCGGCCGCCCCGGTGGCCCGCCCATCTTCCGACTAGTGCCGTTCCAACTTATTACGACAAGGCCCCGTCCAAACCGCATCCACCAAACCGGCAAGGATAGAGTTTTTCGCTTTTGCTGCATTTAGTTGGAACGGCACTAGACGGCGCGATCTCGAAGCTTATCGAATGAGTTGGCGCGCCCGGATAGCCGACACTGTTGCTCCCGTGTAGAGCAGTGCCAACAGCGCGTACCCGGCGACCAGACCCGCTCCCTGCGCAACCCAGCCAAGCGCAAAGCTCATCAGGAGCTGCACGACAGTCGTCAGAATGGCCATCGCCGATTGCGTCCGGCCCATGAAATGCCTCGGCACTATCGACATCAGCGAAGACTGCGCCACCACGCCGCCCAGGGCGCGGCAGGATCCGAAAAGCACCTGCATCATCACCGCCCCTGCGAGAAAGGCAACGAATGGAGTCGCCATGTGGCCCGCCGCAAGAACGGCGCAGGCCGCCACGTAGAGCGGCATGCGCTTGGCGCCGGGAAGCTGGCTGGCAATCAAGCCACCGCAGATCGCGCCGGTAGCCCAGCCTGCTTCCAGAAAGCCCAGACCACGCGGGCCGGCACGAAGAATGTCGTTTGCCAGGGCCACCAGCACAACGTTGGCGCTGACTACGCCCGCCATCATGATGGAATGCGTTACGCCGAGCGCACGTACCAACGGCTGCTGCCTCAGATAGGCGAAGCCTTCGCGCATGTCTGCGTAGACGGCGAGCGAAAGCCCAGCCTCCGCTACCTCCGGGACTTCTCCGCTTTCCAGTGCCTCGGCCGTCGCCTCGGTCGCTTCGTTGAACTCCCGCGGATATTTTTGGCGGTCGCGCGGTGAAACATATCCCCGACGCATTCGGTACAGGCAATAGCCCGAAACGAAATAGGTGGCGCCATCGATCGCCAGGATGCCGGCGATCCCGGCCGTATTGTAAATGAAACCCACGAACCCGCCGGCAATCAGCATTCCGCTCTGCACGCCGATCAACACGGCGGCATTTGCGCCAGTGAATTGACTTGAGGGAATGACTTCCTGAACCAGCGCGTTCACCGTAGCCCAATACATCGCAGAGCCAGTCCCGGTGATCAGCGTCATGCCATAGAGATGCCAGAGCTGCAGGTGCCCGCTCCAGGCGATGTAGCCGGTTAGTAGCACGAAGCAGCCGCGCACGAGATCGAGCAAGACGCCCAGGTAGCGCCTGTCAAAGCGGTCGATGAGTACGCCTCCGAGGAACGGCACGAAAAGACCCGGAACCGTCATCCCAATGACCTGCCAACTGACTTTGACGGTCGAGTGTGTCGTGGCGAGGATGTACCAACTCACCCCCGCAAAGTTCATGCCGCTGCCGAAGAGCGACACAAACATGGCGACAAAAAAATAGCGGAATCCTCGCTGCGCCCAGATTAGCGTCCAGTCGACTCGCTGTGTCGTCGCCGTTGCCATGGAGCCCTTTAGCTTACTATTGTGGACAGCATCGATGCGGGTACGCGCCGTCGAAGAGTTACGCGTTTCCGACAAATTGGCCGGACAGGTGAGGCGCCGTGGGAAATGAGCTGAAATGCAACGTCATGTTTGGCAAACAAGAATCGCTGGGGAAAGCCTTGCTCGAAACGAACGAGATTCTTTTCCGCGGCGATTTTCGGCTGAAAATACCGTTTTCCAGTATCCAATCAGCGAAAGCTGTGGATGGCGAACTGCGCTTGCAGATCGCACAGGGTCTCGCTATTTTTCAGCTCGGCGCCGCGGCGGAAAAATGGCGCGAGAAAATCCTTCATCCTAAATCGCGAATCGAAAAGCTCGGCGTAAAGCCCGGCGCAAAGATCTCCTTGTTCGGAGATTTCGATCCGGACTTTCTCCGTGAAGTTGGCGCTCTCACCAAGTCTGTGATCAAAGACAAAGCCGCTGTGGATTCGGATTGCATTTTCTTCGCCGCGGATTCAAAAGAAGACCTCGGCGCGCTGCCCAAGATTGCGAAATCGATGCAGGGCGCGGCTGCTCTCTGGGTTGTCTATCCGAAAGGCATGAAACACATCACCGAAAATGATGTGCTGGCGGCCGGCCGAAGGGTCGGCCTGAAAGATGTAAAAGTCGTCGGCTTCTCCTCTGCGCACACCGCGCTGAAATTTGTGATCCCACTGTCCCGGCGATAGCCGGCTCTTTCTTCATCACAGGAAATTGTCGCCAATTTCGAGTTTCGCTTTTCCATTTTCACCTCTAAGATGGCTGCATGAGCGCTTTGCTCGAGGTGCGCGGGCTCACGGTGGAACTGCCCACCGCCGAAGGGTGGGTGCGGCCGGTAAACGAAGTATCGCTGAGCATCAACGCGGGCGAATCGCTGGGCCTAGTCGGCGAATCCGGAAGCGGCAAGACGATGCTTTCGCTGGCGATGATGGGACTGCTTCCACCGGGCGCGCGAGTCAGTGGCGAGGCGACGCTGGGGGCCGAATTGCCAGTAAAAAAATTGACCGCGCTGAGTGAGCGGGAATGGCGCGAAGTGCGCGGTGGCCGGATTGCCATGATCTTTCAGGAGCCTATGACCTCGTTGAATCCGGTAACGCGCATCGGCGCGCAGGTTGAAGAAGCCATCCGCGCGCACCACCCTCAACTCTCATCCAGCGAAGTCAAGCGCAAGACCCTCGAGTCCTTGCGCCTCCCCGCTATCCCTGAACTCGAGGTCCGCGCCGGACAATTTCCGCACCAGCTTTCCGGCGGTCTTCGCCAGCGCGCCATGATTGCCATGGCTCTTTCGGCGGGGTCCGCCGCTGCTGATCGCCGACGAGCCGACGACTGCGCTCGACGTTACCGTGCAAAAACAAATTCTGGCCTTCCTGGACCGTCTCCGCCGCGAACTTCAACTCGGCTTGCTCTTCATTAATCCCTACACGCGCGAACTGCTCGCCGCCGTCCCGGAACTTCCCCGTGCCTGATCCGTCCTTCTCCGCCCCTCCGTGCGCTTTTCTTGAATCGGCTGTTAACTCGACCCTCCATCGCGGTACAATCCCCGCGCTGAAATATTCCCCTGGTGCCCGTACGTACTGCTTTCAAGAACCCGCATTACGCAGTTTTGTGGTGGAGGATTCCTCGATGGCAACAACTCCCACTCCTGCGCCGGAGGCGCAAGCGACGCTGAGTCCGTTCGGCCGCGTCATCGGCGTTCTCTTCTCGCCGGGAAAAACGTTTGAAGACGTCGTTCGAAAGCCTGGCTGGATAACGCCCGTTCTTGTTTCCACGCTGTTGAGCATCATCTCCGTCGTCGCGCTGAACCAGAGGATGAACTGGCGCGACTACATCGTCCAGCAAATGGAAAAGAACCCTCGCACGGCGCAAATGTCGGCCGATCAAAAGCAGCAGCAGGCTGAAGTCGGCGTGAAATTCACGGTGGCAATCGTTTACGTGGCGGGCGTCGTGGTGCCAGTCCTCTTCGCGCTATTGGTCGGTCTCGTTATGATGGGCGCCTACAATCTTCTCGCCGGCGCAGGTGTAAGATTTGCCGCCGCATTCTCCATCGTTGCCCACGCCGCCTTGGTGGGTCTCGTCAGCACTCCGCTCTTTTTGCTGGTTTTGTTCTTAAAACCGCCTGGAACTATCGATCCCGAAAATCCCTTGGCCACCAACCTGGCCGCTTTGCTCCCTGAAGAATCCGCGAAGTGGCTGGTGGCACTTTGCAAGTCGTTCGACATTTTTGTGTTTTGGACACTAATCCTCCTGGCCATCGGATTTGCCGCGGTAAATCCTAAAAAGTTGAAGGGCGCGAAGTCCTTCACGATTGCTTTCACCGTGTGGGCCGTTTACGTGGTGTGCCGAGTGGGCTGGGCCTTCATCTTCTCCTGATACACTCAGAGGGTGATTTTTTCTTTCGAAGTTTTGAAAACCGACACCACCGGGGCGCGTCGCGGCCGCATGACCACACCGCACGGCACCGTGGAGACGCCCTTCTTCCTGCCGGTGGGCACGCAGGCGACCGTTAAGGGCCTCACACAGGAAGCGCTCGAAGAACTCGGGGCAGAGATCCTCCTCGCAAATACCTATCATCTTTATTTACGTCCGGGCCATGAACTCGTGCACAAGCTCGGCGGCTTGCACCAATTCATGTCCTGGCCCCGCGCCATTCTCACGGATTCCGGCGGGTATCAAGTTTTCAGCCTCTCCGAACTTCGAAAAGTTACCGAGGAAGGCGTGCGCTTTCGCTCGCATCTAGACGGCTCCGAGCATCTTCTCACGCCGGAAAAAGCCGTCGAAATTCAGCTCGCACTCGGCTCGGACATCGCCATGGTGCTCGACGAATGCATTGAGACCCCCGCGCCCCGCGACAAAGCCGAAGCGGCCGTCATGCGCACGACGGAATGGGCTCGCCGCGCCCGCGACTGCTTTCAAGAATGCGTCCGCCGCAATGGCGACCTTGCGCAACTGCAATTCGGCATCGTGCAAGGCGCAACCTTCGCGGACCTGCGACGCGAGAGCGCACGCCAGCTTCTCGATCTCGATTTTCGTGGCTACGCCGTTGGCGGCTTGGCCGTCGGCGAGCCCCACGAGATGACTTGCGAAATGACCGCCGAAGTCACCGCGTTGCTTCCGAAAGGCCGCCCTCGTTACCTCATGGGTGTTGGCCGTCCCGAACAGATCGCTGATTACGTCGCGCTGGGCATCGACATGATGGATTGCGTTCTTCCCACGCGCGCCGCCCGCCATGCTTGTCTGTACACCAGCGAGGGCCGCGTGCTCATCAAAAACGCGCGCTATGCTCAGGATCAGCGCCCCATCGATCCGAAGTGCCGCTGTTCCGTCTGCCGCCGCTACACTCGTGCATATCTCCGTCATCTGTTCGCTGCCGGGGAACTGACGGGCGGCATCCTCGCCACCCACCACAACGTCCATTTTTACCTTGACATAATGCGCCAAATCCGTGAGGCTATCGAGTTTGGGAACCTAGCGAAATTCTCATCTGAGATGCACGCGCGCTATACTTCAGGTCAGGCCTGAACAGGGATTTAGCTCAGCCTTCAGGATTGAGTTTTTGGTGCAAGCGCGCGAGCCATCCGCGGGGCATTAAGTCAGCCCCGACCCGGTCGGGGTTGCCCATATAGATGAAGAGGAAGTCGGTACAGTAGGGGAGCGGGCTTTTGGCCTGCGGCACGGTGTAGCTATCTCATTTCGATTTTTGGGTGGAGCGTTGGCTGAGCAGAATCCAAGAGCCAGGCACAAGATCCGAAAATTGAATAGTGAGAACTGATAACTTAGGACGGGCTCAAAAGACGATGATGGCAGCGATCATTCTGCAAGCTACAGGTGGGCAAGGCGGCGGCCTTGGGAGCATTTTGTTTCTGGTCCTGCCCATGATTCTCATTATGTACTTCATGGTTTTCAGGCCGCAGCAACAGCAGCGCAGGAAGGCACAGGAGATGCAGGCTGCGCTCAAAGCGGGCGATAAGGTGATCACCAGCGCGGGCATCTACGGCACCGTCAGCGGTGTCGATGGCGACTCGCTCATTCTCAAGATCTCCAGCGAACCGCAAGTGAAAATCCGCATCGCACGTGCGGCGATTGCGCAAGTGGAGGCATCGGAAAATGCAAAATAAGTCCACCCTGCGCCTCATGACGCATCTCACTTCCTAGCCATGAATCCTAATCTGAAATGGAAAGCGCTGTTCATCCTTGCCGTCATTCTCTTCTGTCTTTATTTTCTCTTTGGGTATCCGACGTTCCCCACCTCCCTCGCGCAGGTGAAGGAAAACTTCAGTAAGCAGATCAAGCTGGGCCTCGACCTGCAGGGCGGCACCCACCTGATTCTCCAGGTCCAGGTGCAGGAAGCCGTTGCCCAGGAGACCGACACCACCGTCGATCGCATCACCACCGCGCTGCGCAACAAGAACGTTCACTACGACGAAGTCCGCCGCGCCGACGATACCCACATTCTCGTGCGCAACATTGATCCCTCGCAGTACTCCGTGTTGAGCGACATTGTGGGCACGCAATACAGCAACGTTTGGGATATGGCTCCTGCCGCCGGCGAAACCAACAGCTATACTCTGACCCTTCGCCCCGGCGCCATCGCCGCGATTCAGGAACAAACCGTCACGCAATCCCTCGAGACCATCGCGCAACGCATCAATGCCCTCGGCCTTACGGAACCCACCATTCAGCTCCACGGCCGCAAGGACAATGAAATCCTCGTGCAATTGCCCGGCGTCGGCGACCCGGCGGAAGCGATACGCGTCATTCAGGCCGGCGGCCAGCTGGAGCTGAGGCTCGTCGAGGACCCAGCTACGTATCCTTCGGTGGCCGCTTATATGGCGCAGCACACCGTGCTTCCTGCTGGTACGGAGTTGCTTCCGGGGCGGAGCGAAAACCGCACTTCCAGTGGCGCATCCGATACAGGGGAGGTCTGGTACGTTGTGAGCCGTGCGCCCATTGTCACCGGCCGTGATTTGCGCAGCGCCGTTGAGACTCGCAACACCACGAATCCCGGCACCTGGCAGGTGAACTTTACCCTCTCGCCGGAAGCCGCACGGCGCTTCGGGCCCTTCACTCAGCAGAACATCGGCCGCAACATGGCCATTGTCCTCGATCACAAGGTCAATTCCGCACCGGTCATCAATGGCCGCATCGATGACTCAGGCATGATTGAAGGCAACTTTAGTCAGGAAAGTGCTCACGAATTGGCGTTGGTCCTTCGTGCCGGTGCTCTTCCCGCGTCCATCAAGTATCTCGAAGAGCGGACGGTTGGGCCCTCGCTGGGTGCCGACTCGATTCGCCACGGCGTACAAGCCTCCGTTCTCAGCCTCATCGTCGTGATGCTCTTCATGCTCGTCTACTACCGGCTGTCGGGGGGCAACGCCGTGCTGGCCTTGATCCTCAACCTGGTCATTCTTCTCGCTGTCCTCGCGCTCTTCGGAGCTGTCTTGACCCTTCCCGGCATTGCCGGCGTTATCCTCACTATCGGCATGGGCGTGGACTCCAACGTTCTCGTCTTCGAGCGCGTCCGCGAAGAAATCCGCAACGGCAAATCCGCACCCGCGGCCGTGGACGCCGGCTTTGACAAAGCCTTTCTCACCATTATCGACACGCACGTGACGACGGTGGTCTCCGCTTTCTTCTTATTTCTCTTTGGAACTGGCCCGATCCGCGGGTTTGCCATCACCTTGACGATCGGTCTGATCGCGAACGTCTTCACCGCGATCTATGTCTCCAAAGCGATTTTCCATTATCACCTGACGAAGATGGACCGTCAGGCAGAATTGAGCATTTAATGCGTACTAGAACTCCTGGCGCACGCGGCCCACTTCCTTCATTACTAATGGGGAGTGGGTTCTGGTTGCTGACTCCGCTACCTTAGTCGGATGGCTCCGCGCCGGGAACATTTCGTAGCCTTCGGTGTCTAAGGGAGGGACGTAAAATAGACATGATTGAGCTTTTCAAACAGCCCAATCTGGATTGGATGGGCAAGGCCAAGTATTTCTATGCCTTGAGCGGTATTCTTCTCCTCGCCGGGTGGACTTCGATTTTCTTCGGTCGCGGCATTCGCTACGGGATCGATTTCAGTGGTGGCACCAACGTGGACGTGCGCTTCGCCCAACCTCCCAACATTGACAAGCTCCGCAGCGGCCTTGCCGCCCAAGGCCTTGGCAATTCCGAAATCCAAAGCATCAGAGACATCGCCAGTTCCAACTCCAACGAGGTTCTCATTTTCGTGGAAGGTAAAGGCCAGGATGAATTGGCTCTCGAATCCAGCAGAGCCAAGGTTCTCGGCGCCCTGAGCGCCACCTATGGAGTAGCCACTTCCGATAAGCCCGATTTCAATTCCGCCACGACTGCTTCTCTCGCCGCTATTCTCACCGAAAAAGATCCTCTGTTCCTCTCCGTCAACGCCGGTGACCGCTATCGGCAGCTCGCCAGGAGACTTCTCGATTATCGGGACAAGAACGCCAACGGCATCTTGACCAGCTTTGATGAACTAACAAAGGTCGAAGGTGTTACTCCTGCCGTGCTCGGTGCAATCAAGTCCAGTTTTTCGCTCGGTCCCTTCGCCATTCGCAACGTCGAAATCGTTGGTCCCAAAGTCGGCGCGGAGCTCCGCAAGCAGGCAATCTTCGTGACCCTCTATGCTTTGGGGGGCATGCTGGTATATATTGCCTTTCGATTCGAATGGGTTTATGGGGCTGCCGCCGTTCTGGCCGTGTTTCACGACGTGTTGATTACTTTGGGATTTTTCTCGTTGCTGCATTTTGAGATTTCTCTCACGGTGATCGCGGCGCTGCTCACTCTGGTCGGTTATTCCATGAACGATACCATCGTCATCTTCGATCGCATTCGTGAGAACAACCGTTTGCTGCGCAAGGAAACGTTCGCTGACGTGGTCAACAAGTCCATCAATCAAACTCTTTCGCGAACCATCTTGACTAGTGGTTTGACTTTCCTTACCGTGCTCGTCCTGTTCCTGATGGGCGGCCAGGTGCTTCGTGCTTTCTCCTTTGCCCTGGTGGTAGGGATTGTGGTAGGAACGTATTCCAGCTTTGGCATTGCTGCTCCGCTCGTCGTTGCCTGGAATCGCTGGCGCGGCCGGGGCGTGGCGGCACGAACCGGACCCGCAGCCGGCAACAAAAATCGGGGAAGCGAAAGCGTCGCCGGGCGCCTCGCTCCCGCCGGTAGGAGGTAAGGAACCAATGTTTGACGAGATGGTGATTTCGAGTCCGCATCCAAAGAAGACCAATAAGTGGTGGACGGTGTTGGTCTCGACTGCGTTTCAGGTGGCATTTCTAGCGATCCTGATCTTGATTCCGCTGATTTACACCGAGGCGCTTCCCAAGACCTACTTCGCTACCATGCTGACTGCTCCTCCGCCGCCTCCGCCCCCTCCACCGCCACCCGTGGCAACTCAGGTCGTCCATGTGAAGCCGCAAGCCCACTTGATGGACGCCGGCAAACTCATGGCGCCCAAAGTGATCCCCAAGGAAGTCAAGATTATCAAGGAAGAGGCCGAGCCCGACATGGGCGCCGCGGGCATGGCCGGTGGCGTTCCGGGAGGAGTTGCCGGTGGTTCCATGGGCGGCGTGCTTGGGGGCGTTATCGGCGGCATGGGTGCGCCACCTCCGCCGAAGCCTAAGAGTGGTCCGCTTCGTGTCGGTGGCAACGTTCAGGCGGCTAAGATCATCAACCGCGTTCAGCCCGTCTATCCGCCGCTGGCGCGCCAGACCCGCATTTCGGGCACCGTCCGCTTGCACGCCATCATCAGCAAGGACGGCACAATTCAGCAACTCGAGGTCGTATCCGGCCACCCGCTCTTGCAGCAGGCGGCGCTCGATGCGGTTCGTCAGTGGCGCTATCAGCCGACGCTTCTGAATGGCGATCCGGTGGAAGTCGACACGACGATTGACGTGATTTTTTCTCTCAACCAGTAGTACGGTTTGACGCTCCTGTCGTGGGACAGGCGCGCCATTCCGCGTAGCAAGTTCAGCAAACACTCTCGCTGACTCGCTGGCCTCGGCTGGAGAGTCACCCGAAACTTAAGGAGCAAACGAATGGCAGCTACTTTGTATCTTTTCTCAGCCCTGCTTTTGCAGGGCGGCAACTGGGATCTCCGGGGCATGATCCACAACATGGGAACGCTGGCCCTGACCGTGGTCGGCATCCTGTTCATTCTTTCTGTTTATTCTTTCGGTGTTATGATTGACCGCGCGCTCATGTACAGCGCCGCTCGCAAGCAGTCGCGCATCTTCGTCCAACAGGTTGCCGGCGCTCTCAAGGACGGCAAGCTCGACGAAGCCATCGCCATTGCCGAGCGCAACAAGAAGAGCCACATCGCCAAAGTTGTCGCCACCGGTCTCTCTGAGTTCCAGTCGGCCTCGCAGCAGGTCTCCGACTCGGACGTTATCGATGCCGCCAAACGCGGTCTAGAGCGCTCTGTCGCCATCGTCCATGCCGAAATGAAGCGCGGCCTCTCTGCTCTCGCAACCATCGGTTCCACCGCGCCCTTCGTTGGCCTTTTCGGCACGGTCGTCGGCATCTTGAACGCCTTTAAGGGCATCGAGACGCAGAAAGCAACCGGTCTCTCGGCCGTCGCCGGCGGTATCGCGGAAGCCCTCGTTACCACCGCCTTCGGTCTTCTCGTGGCCGTCCCCGCCGTCTGGGCTTACAACTACTTCACCAACAAGGTGGAAGCCTTCGACGTCGAGATGGACAACTCCTCGATGGAGCTCATCAACTACTTCATTCTGCGCCGCGGCGCGAAGAAGTAAACTGAGGTAAGTCATGGCTTATAAGCCAGTAGTCGGCGCGCAGATGGCGTCGCCCAACGTTATACCGATGGCGGACATTATGCTCGTCCTGCTCATCATCTTTATGGTGGTCACTCCTTTGCTCACCAAGGACATTCCGGTCGACTTGACCCCCGCCCAGAATTCTCGGGATATGCAGGATGCCGACAAGGACGACGCTATTGTCGTGGCCGTGACTCGCGATGGCCGAATCTACCTTGGCAGCACCAAGGTGGAGAAGCAAGACCTCACCGGTCAGATCAAGGATCGCCTATCCAGCCGGATTGACAAAACCGTTTACGTCAGAAGTGACGCTCGGGCCAAATATGGCGACGTCGTGGCTGTTGTGGACGAGATTCGTTCGGCCGGTGTCGATCAGCTTGGGCTGCTTACCCAAAGGATGGAGAAGAGCACGCCAACTCCCCGTCCGCCTGCGGACTGAGGGCCGCCGTGCTCGATGACCTGTTCCGGATCGCTGGAATTGCAGTGCTTTTGCCATTCGTTTGCTGATTGTTTGAACCCGCGCCGGATCCCACGCGGCGCGGTCCCACGGCCTGCGGAGATGCTTTTCCCTGGGCCAATAGGAGACTCGCTATGGGAATAGAAGTTGGAGGAGAAGGCCACGGTGCATTGTCCACCCCCAACGTGGTGCCGCTCATTGATATTTTGCTGGTGCTGATCATCATCTTTATGGTCATCACGCCGCGCACGCCGAACGGGTTGGATACGCTCGTTCCTCAGCCCTCGCCGAACCAGCAGCAAAACGTCGAACTCGAGAACAAAACCGTCGTCGTCCAGGTCGCCATGAACGGGAAGCTCAAAATCAATCAGGAAGACACCACCTGGGATGCTCTCGGCCCTCGCATGGAGACCATCTTCAAGGAGCGCGCCGAGAAAATTGCTTTCGTCAAGGGCGATAACGATGTGCTGTTCATGGACGTCGCCCGCGCCATCGACATCATGCGAGGCGCAGGGATCGACAAGATCGGCTTGATCACCGCTAAGCTTGAAGCTGGTCAGTAGTTTTCTCGCGGGTTGTGGGAGTCCTCCTCGCCGGGCACTTTCTCTCTGACGAGGTGACTCATGGGTATCTCGGTTGGCGGCAAGCATGGTGTCGTTTCGGATCCGAACGTCGTTCCGTTGATCGATATCCTGCTGGTGCTTCTGGTGATCTTTATGCTCATCCCGCACTCGCGGGGGCTCCGCGCGCAAATTCCCCAGGAGTGTGTGGCCCGGGACGGCAGCCCTTGTTCAGGGGGAGACAAATCCAGCGTAGTTGTGATACAAGTTCTCGCGGATGGTTCCTTCCAGGTCAACCAGGAACCAGTGAAGTGGGAAAATCTGGAAAGTCGCTTGACCAGGATTTTTGCGGGGCGTGCCGACCGTAGCGCGTTCATTCGGGGCGATGCGTCCGTGGAATTCGCTGTGGTGGCGAGGGTCATCGATGTCATGCACACCGCAGGAATTGCCCCTGTCGGCTTGTTGACGCAGCACTTGGGAAACGGCCACTAGAAAGTTTGCAATTGCCCTTCGCAGGGCGGACGTGAATATCCTGGCGTTGGGTCGGCCCCGGTCGGCCTCTCGCTCGGCAGGGATGGATGCTTCGATGACTCATGCCTCATCGGTGACGCTTGTCGGCTCAATTCACTCCAGGTCTGCCCGAGTCACTTTCCGGGCTTTCGCTTGGGCCGCTCTTCTGCTTCTCGTCGTGGGTGTTTCTGGATGCAACAAATTAAAGGCTCGCGATCTCCTCAATAAAGGTGTCGCCAACTTCAAAAACGGCCAGTACGATGCCGCCATCGAGGATTTCAAGCAGGCCAAGGAGCTCGATCCTTCCCTGATCAATGCCCGCCTTTATCTGGCCACCGCCTACGCCAGCCAATACATTCCCGGCGCGCCTTCCGAGCAAAACATCCGCCTCGGCACCCAGGCCGTGAATGAATTCAAGGACGTTCTGAGCATTGCCCCCAACAACCTGAGTGCCATCGACGGCATCGGCTCCATCATCTTTCAGATGGCCGGCCAACCGTACGACCCCAAGAAATTTGAAGAATCCAAGAGCTACCACCAAAAGCACATCGATTTGAGGCCCAACGATCCTGAGCCTTACTATTGGATCGGCGTCATTGATTGGACCTTAGCCTTCCGCACCAACAATGAAATGCGAGCCGAGTACAACAAGAACAACATCAAGAAGCAGGTGAGAGATACTGACCCGCTTCCTCCTTCCGTCCGCGCCGAGTACACCGCCAAATACAGCGCCCTCGTCGATGAAGGCATTGCCGCCCTCCAGAAGGCCATTCAGCTACGTCCCGACTACGATGACGCCATGGCTTATTTGAACCTCTTGTATCGCCGCAAGGCCGACATGGTGGAATCCGCCGATGAACGCGCCAGCCTCTTGAAACAGGCCGACGACCTCGTCGACAAAGTCAAGGAAATCAAACAGAAGCGCGCGGAACAGCCCCAGCCAGCAAACTGAGCCGCGCTCGCGCCTCGCTCCCAGGAGTGGGTGATCGCGATTCTCCTTTAATTAATCGATTTGATCTAAGAACGTACGCAGGAACCCGCGGTGTTCTCCTCTTCGCGCAGTCTCCCTCGCCGCCCCTCTCTCGAAAAGCGCGATTCAAGAATGTGAGTCAGGCTCCCATGGTCATGCGCCAGGCTCTCAACACTTCACCAACCGTCCAAGCCTGGGCAATACATCCGCGCGGCGGGAAGGGCGCGTCCCCATCGAAGATTTCTCCCAACGTCCCGAGGCCCCTCGCCGTGATTTGTGTTCCCATGGGTTCAAGGAAGCTCTCCGCTGCTTGGCGATCTCCGTAGACGCGCAAGTGCGCCAGCACGAATGGTCCCAGGAGCCAGCCCCAGACGGTACCTTGATGGTAAGCGCCGTCGCGCTCGCGCGGACCGCCTCCGTAATGTCCCTGATAACCACGCTCCCCTGGAGCGATGCTCCGAAGCCCGTGCGAGGTCAGCAATCGCCGCGCGCAAACATCCACGACAGCCTTTTGTTGTTCCGGCGAAAGGGGACTCTCCGGCAAGGACACCGCAAAAATCTGATTGGGGCGGAGAGAAGTGTCACTACCAATGCCAAGAGCATCGATCACGTCGAAACAATAGCCGGAAGCCGGATTCCAGAATTTGCCAAAGCTCTCCCTGACCATCGCCGCTTTGGTAAGGAACGGCTCGGCGGATTTGCCCAGCAGGGGCGCAAACCTGGCCATCGTCTTGAGCGCGTTGTACCAAAGCGCGTTGACTTCCACCGGTTTTCCGATCCTGGGTGTCACCACCCAGTCTCCGACCTTCGCGTCCATCCAGGTGAGTTGAACTCCCTCTTCGCCGGCATAGAGAAGTCCGTCGGCCTTGTCCACATGAATGTGATATCGGGTTCCTTGGACATGGGCGCTGATGATCTGGGCTAGGAAGGGATACAGCCTCGATAAGGTCTCTGTGTCTTTGGTCGCTTCGAAATACTGCCGGATAGCCTCGAAGAACCAGAGCGCGGCATCCACCGTGCTGTATTCGGGCTGCCCACCAGCGTCTGGAAAATGGTTGGGCAGCATTCCGCCATCCACGAATCGAGCGAAGGCGAGAAGGATCTTCTTGGCTATCTCGGGACGGCCGGTTGTCAGCGTCAGTCCAGGCAGCGCAATCATCGTGTCGCGGCCCCAGTCGCCAAACCAGTGATAGCCCGCAATAATCGATCTTCCCTCCGGTTCTTCCGGCAATCCGCGCTTTACAATGAACTGGTCGGCAGCAAGAACGAGTTGGCCAACCCAAGCGGGTACTGCGGATGCGGCTTTGGCATCTGTTCCCGACCATTGGGACAGCAGATTTTTTTCATGCTCAACCTGTTCGAGCCAGCCTCGAGTCCCATCCAGCTCTGCCTGCCCATTGGTTGTCACCACAAAAGTCGCATTCTGGGCGGGAGCTAGTTCGACAGTCGACATTGCCGCCAAAAGATGGTCCTCCTGTTCATCGAGGCCGCGGTCTCTTTCCATCGGCAGGAAACAGTCGCGGTACCACTCGTGCTTTGGTTCGAGTTTCGCATCGGCGCTCAGCAGATAGAATGGTGTGGCCCCGTCAAAGGCAGTGATTTGTATTCCGTGCTCGACGGACGCAATCCGCATCCGCCAATCCCCGGCATGGGTGCTGGAATGAAAGTCGCGATAGTTGACAAAAGCTTTCAACCCCAAACGAACCGAACGGCTACCCCGGAGCAACGCGTATTGGACATAGGTCGTGTTCTCGCCCTGCCGCATCCAGATCCGCTTCTCCAGCAGGGCATCGCCCAGCACGAATCGCCACGCCGGGCTGGTGCCCTCCAAACGAAACCTCTCTAGGTTCAGGTAGCCCTTCGGTTCGACAGCGCCGCTTGCCCAACGATTCGTGGCCAGCGCATAGTCGGAGCCGTCATAGCTGGCCGTCTCATCCAGCTTTGCCACCAGTTGAGTCCGTCCCACGGGCGAATGGAGTGCGGCGACCAGGAGGCCATGATACCGGCGGGTCAGATTGCCACTCACGGTCCCGGATGCGTACCCGCCGATGCCATTCGTTACCAACCATTCTCGCTGTTCGGCGATGTCGAGAGAACCACAAATCTCCCGGCCAAATGTAATCGTGGCCTTGCGTGCACCGGCGGTCGGGCCACATTCCATCGACGAGCCCGCACTTCTTGGTGTGGTCGCCATCGTTGGACCTCTTCCATTCTAGAGTTGAACGGCACACCTCTCCGTACTTATTCTGTGCACCCCTGTGCAAATCCGCCCCGGCCCGCCATCCTGCCTTTCTTCTGGGCAGTTAGTTCAAGCTTTGCAAAAACAGATGTTTTTGGCATTTGTCCGGTAATCCGTGCGAGTTCAACAGGTCGTTGCAACACCATCTAATCACTTGATCCGACGATACTTCCCCTAGAGAACCGATCTGTCGGCTTGTACTCCGTCAGAACCCTAGCCAGGGTAGTGTTCCGTTTGATTCAACGCTCATGAAACGAATTTAGCTCTTGAGACTCCTGCAAGTAGACTTCGGGCTTAGTGTTGCGTCGACCATTGAGACCGCCCGACTTATCGGGCACTTGGACGCAAACTTTCCACCGGTACGACAGTCCGGCATACAGAGGCCGCGCACCTTGGTCTAATCATCCCGAAGATTCGGGTGAATGTGGATGGTCCCACACCAAGTGCCATGAACAATGGTTCGCGCGCGTTTGTCGCGCTGGCGCAGGACGGAGCGGTGGCCGCGATTGATCTGAAGACGCTTACAGTAAGCAGCAAATTGCAGACCGGGCCAGACGCAGACGGGATGGCATGGGTGAAGTAGGAGTGAGGTGAAAAAGGGAATCGTGTATTCGTGACCTGTGCAACGGTGACTTTCCCCGACCTGCAAGCCAGATAAAGGGCTTATTGCCCGGTAATTCGCTAACCAGACAAATACGCCCGGGTTTTGGTACCGCGCGGCGAGGGGACAAGATTTTCCCGTTGTTCGCAGGGATCGAGCTATCCGGTCTTACGATGTTTCTTGCCCGGACGGTGTTTGGTGGCGCCGTGCCTGGTCTCATGAGTCCTCGCTGGAGCTGGAGCTACTGAGGGGAGATCTGAGTTAAAAGTGTCCGCTATCATCTTCCAACTGCCGTCCGACTGCTTCTTCCAAATCGCCATATCCTTACCGTGGTCGGTGATCGGCTTGCCGTTGGGACCCTCAAGAGCCAACTGGTAGGCATAGATCGTATACGCGAGGTCACCAGCCCGGCCGACTTCCAATTTGTCGATCTGCCAGTCGATGTTGAACCCCGGGCTGCCGATCAGCTTCGACCAGCCCGCCCGGATCGCGGCTTTGCCGTTGACCATCGGGGCATTGGGCGGAAGCCAGGAGCCATCCTCCGCATAGTTGGCGACTGCACCGTCGACATCCTTTGCTTGCGCTGCCTTTAGTGTCGCGGCATCCGCCTCGCGAATGGCACGCTCGTCCTGAGCGCGCGTATCCACTGTCTCTTGTTGGCAACCGGGGCAGAAACAGACCGAAAGTGCCAGTATCAGTGCTGATCGATGGCGGCTCATGTGGGCTCCTCCGCGAGGGAACAAAGGCAAAGGCTACACCTCGGGTTAAACTGACGTCTAGTTAAGATTGTTGCTCCCACCTCCCCACGATCAAAACCAATTCTGGAAAATCAGCTCGACAGAACCCAGTAGAAACAAAATCGCTCATCGCAGATTTTGTGCTTTCCGTACTTCTTCCTGGCAGGGTTGCCCCAGCCCCTACGGTCACGATTCACGGTCCCTGAGATCCACCAGATGCTGGTATACGCGCTCGACGGCCCGGAAGAACTCACGCATTCCCGTAGTCTCGCTGCTCACTTCATGGGCGGCCAAGTCGGCGGATATGGATTCACTGAGCTGAGTGGCGCGGCGGATGCGTTCAGCCGTAATCAGCGGGAGCACGGTGTGCGGATCACGCCGCTGCAATTGGCGCTCCTGCCACTCCTCGGCGGCCCATGCCGTCTTGCGGACATAATCCACGGCATCGCGGAACTCCCTTAGTATGCGCGGGTCTATGTTGCCTGACTGCATAGCGTGGCTGAGTCTGACGAGCTCGGCGCTGGTTGTCTTCAACCGGAAATTCACACCCCAAAAAGTCTCACTAGGAATCAGAAGCTCGACCGCTACGCCCAGCACATGGCCTTCGGTGGTTCGGCGGGTGCCCACAACACGCGCCCGAAATGCTTCGCCCGAAAGGAGGTTCGTCAGCTCGAGCTGGCTGCCAATGCTAGGGTAAACCTTCATCTCTAGCAGGCCCCCCTGAGCGTTCACCTCGATGGCCTTAGCCGCTTGTTTTACGCTCTTGCCGCTCGCCTGTTGCCACTTCGCCTCTATGGGAACAACGACGGGAAAACGGGCGCCGCGCCGCTTTTCTGTTTTTATAGGCGGCCCGTTCGCAGTCATCTCGTCCATTGCGAGGGCCGCTTACTTTCCAGAACGAGAGGCGTCCCGCACATGCGCACTTCCCCTCAAATGCACGCTTGAGGGTGAGACGGTTGTGCATGGGAACCTCGAGTTGCAATGCATGAGCAAGGTTTGCTGACAGTATACGCCCCCCGAAGGGCTGGTCTACCGGGTGAAAATGGGAATTCCGGGTAAAGCGAAGTGCGGAGAATAGAGGGTGAAAGCGGATGAGGACTTGGAACTCCCCAATGCCAGTCAGCAGGGCGAGCGGTTGAAAAGCAAACACCGAGCGGCTGTTGCATTTCTCCCGCCCCAAATTCATTTCAAATTCCTACTTTCAACCCTTAACTGTCGACTGTTGACCCTCCCCTGTGTGCTCTACCCCTGTGTTTTCTTTCTCTTACGCGCCCCTTCGAACGATTCCGCAACTTACTCGAAATGAATACTTTATTTTTACTTAACAAGTCTTATAATTAGCGCTATCATGCATCGCGAATTCTCGACTCCCCTCCCGCCGCCCCGTACCGCAAGCCTCCTCTTTGCGCCCCCTCTGCAAACCCAGCGTCTCGGCCTTAGATTGTTCCTCTCTTGGGTTGACTTTCAACCTTCCACTTTCAATCGGAGGTCACGAAGATTCCTCGATCGAAGATCTCAACATCACGCAGCGCCATCGCGTTTATACACTTTCCCGCTCGGCGAACTCTGCGTTCTCAGCGATCTCTGCGTTAGATTCTTCGTCCCTCCGCTCTTTCTCCTCTCTAACCTCTAGTATCCAACCTCTAACCTCTGCCCTTTCTTTTCAATCACTTACGAATTGCAAATTCTGTAACTCCTTTGTTTTAAGATTCATACAAATGCCTGGGGGGTAGTCGGCTTGCCAACAGAAGATTTCAAAATGTTCCTTCCGTCCTCACAACGTGTAAATCCGATTTGTGGGGCAGCGCCCCTTTATTTTCAATCACTTCCATGATGCTCCTCCCGCAACCATTTTCCTTTCATGCTCTTGCACCTTTGCCGGGGTGTGTACCCCCCTCTCTTCGTCCTCCAGAGTTCCGTATACTCTTCCAAGTTCAGTATACCCCAAGTCCTTTGTTTGCCACTCTTACGAAAACTGCCGGGGTGTGGGGGTATTCCTCCCGCTCTGGACCTTCACCAAACTACTGTCCTTCGTGGAGCCACCCTTCCATCGCACACGGTTTTCCGTACTCCTCTGCCTCCTTTACCTCCTTTACCTTCTTAACTTTCTCTACTTCATTTGCTCGCCCTTGGACCATGGAATACGCTACCCTCGCTGGGAGCGTTTTTGTGTCTCGATCCCAGCGTAAAGAGGCCAACCAACATTCCCAGTCTCCATCACAACACAAACGCCCCGCGCGTGGCTCTTCGCAAAGCGAGCCTGCTTCCCTTCGTCTTCGTCATGTACGCCTATGCCACCGGCGGGCCATTCGGCCTCGAGGACATGGTCACCAAGAGCGGCCCCGGCCTCACGCAGCTCTATCTCCTGCTCATCCCGCTCTTTTGGTGTATTCCGGTGTCGCTCGTGGCCGCCGAGCTGACCACGGCGATTCCTGTCGAAGGCGGCTTCTACCGTTGGGTGCGCGCGGGATTCGGCGACTTCTGGGGTTTCCTCGCCGGCTGGTGGAATTGGAGCGCTTCGTTTCTGCTGGCTGCCACGTACGCTGTGCTCTTCGCCGACTATCTCACGAACTACATCTCGTTTTATTTCACTCCGGTTCACGGCTGGACCCACTACGCGATCGCGGCGTCTCTGATCGCAGTGATTTGCTACATAAACGTGCGCGGGATTCAAATGGTCGGCGTCGTCTCCACAGTACTGGAAGTTTTTGTGCTTCTGGTCGTCGCTGTACTGTGCGTCATCGCAGCGCTGAAGTGGCACCACAATCCGTTTTCACCTCTGGTGCCTCCGCATGCACCGAAGTTTCAGGTATTCGGCGCGGGGCTGGCGCTGGGTTTGTGGCTCTACTCGGGATACGAGCAACTTTCGAGTGTGGCCGAGGAAGTGGAAAATCCGCAGCGCACGTATCCGCGGGCGTTGGCCATCGTCGTGCCGCTTTCCATCGCCACGTATTTTCTGCCCACGCTGTTCTCGCTCGCCGCGCTCGGAGACTGGCAGAAGTGGCATACCGGCTATTTTTCCGATGCCGCGCAACTCATCAGAGGGCCCTGGCTGGGTTTTGTCATAACCATCGCCGCCATCATCGGCAATGTTTCGTTGCTCAACGCCACAGTGCTGACCAGCACGCGCATGCCTTCCACGATGGCGGAGGATGGGTATCTACCCGCGGCATTCTCGGTGCGGCACCCGCGCTACGGAACGCCGTGGATTGCCATCATCGCCTCCTCGATCGTGTATGCGTTGCTGGCACAGAAAACGATGGTGCAGCTCCTCACCATCTATGTCTGGCTGCGCATCGGCGTAACCATTCTTACTGTCCTTGCGTCGTGGCGCCTGCGCAAAACTCAGCCCGATTTGCCGCGGCCCTTTCGCATTCCTTGGGGACGCACCGGACTGCTCTATGTCGTCGTTGCGCCGCTCGTGATGAGCGTCGTCGCCTTGGTGGGAAGCGATCCCTTTGCGCGAAAGTGGGGACCCGTGCCGGTGCTGCTCGCCCTGCCGGTGTATTTCCTTATTTGGGCATTCCGACCCCAAAGAAATGGGACGGGCTCACGCCCTATGTAAAAAGGTCGAGGATTCTGTACCACGCGCCGGCAAGAGGGAGCGCCCACGTATGGCCGCTGCGCAGGCCGATGGGCGCGGCGGGAAACGGGATTCCGTCAAACGGAGTGCTGTTCGGTTCGCCGCAGACCAGGCCGGCGAGTTTTGCGCCAAACCAGGTGGCCGCTGCAACGCCGTGGCCGGCGAAGCCGGCGGCGAAATACATATCATCGATTTTTCCGGCATGCGGCATCACGTCGAGGGTGAAGTCCAGCGTGCCGCCCCACACATATTCGACTTTCGTGTCGCGCAGTCGCGGATACACCCCGATCATGCCGCGGCGCAGAATCTCCGCGCTTTGCCGCACCGTGTTTTCGGTTTCCGGGAAAAACGCGGCTCGCCCGCCGAAAAGCATGCGGTTGTCGGGTGTGAGCCGGTAGTAGTAGAGGAAGTGTTTGGAGTCGTAGATCATGCGGTTGTGCGGGCTGAGTTCCTGGGCCAGTGCGGCAGGCAAAACTTCCGTGGCGATGATGTAGGAGCCGATGGGAATGATTTTTCTCCGCAAGGCGGGGGTCGCTTCACTCGTGTAAGCGCCACTGGCGAGCATCACTTCGCGCGCGGCAATTATGCCCCTGGAAGTGCGCACGCGGAATCGGCGCGTTCCGTTATTTGATTCCGCCTCGATTCTCTCGACGCGTGTGTGATCGTGCAGGCAAGCACCCGCGCGTTGCGCGGCCCGCGCGAGGCCGGCAACGTAACGCGCGGGGTTCAGGCCTGCGCTGGTTTCGTCCACCATGCCACCGAAATAAATGTCCGAGCCGATTTCGCCGCGCAACTCGCTTTTGGAAACGATGCGCCGCCCGTGACCGAATTCGCGCTGAATCAGCGCGGCCGATTCTTCGTAGCCATCGAAGTGGGTTTGCTTGCATGCCACTTCGAGGTGGCCGCAGCGGGAAAAATCGCAGTCGATCTTTTCCTCGCACACGATTTGCTCGACACAATCAATGGATTCGATCGAGGCCGCAAACATCTTGCGCACGGTTTCGCGCCCGTAACGCTTGATGAGCGTGGGCACCGGCAATTTCAGTCCGGTGAGGACCATGCCGCCGTTGCGCGAACTCGCGCCCCAGCCGAAGGTTTCGGCTTCGAGCACGGCAGCGTGCACGCCGCGCTTCGCCAGCGCGCGTGCCGCGGAAAGTCCGCAAAAGCCTCCGCCAACAATCGCCACGTCGGCGTTTTCAGGCAGATCGCCCGCGTGCAGCAATGCCGGCGCGCTCACAGTCTCGAGCCAATAGTTTTTCTCTTTGATCGGCATACGGAGCAGCAAGAAACGCAGAAATCTTAACACTCTTTCGCGCTGTCCGTAATGCGACGTCGAACGCGCCGCGTTCGAATGCTCAGGCTGCCTGAGTGGATGCACAAGCGGCCAGGGCGGCCAGACGAGATTTCAGCCAACACCCTAAAGGCTCCTATTGACATTCTGTAGCAAAACCTGCATCTTCCTACAGAACATCTATAGGAGAACCCCCTTGGCACCGGATCAAACGAACCTTTTGCAAGGCACGCTGGACATGATGATCCTGAAGTCCCTAGCCCTCGCCGAAATGCACGGCCTGGGCATCTCCCGCCGCATCGAGCAAATCACCAGGGGCACATTTCAAGTAAAGCCTGGCTCGCTCTTCCCCGCGTTGCATCGCATGGAGGAAGAAGGCTGGCTTGTCCCCTATTGGGGGGAATCGGAAAACAACCGGCGCGCCAAGTATTACAAGCTGACCAGCGCGGGACGCCGACAACTGGAAGCCGAAACCAAGCGATGGGGGCGCATTGCGCTGGCGATTACCCGGACCCTCGAAGCCTCCTGAAAAGAAAGCTTATGGCCTTCACTCACCTGGCAAGCCTGTTGCGCAACCTCCTCCACAACCAACGCGAGGAGCGCGAATTGGATGCCGAAATCCGCTCCCACGAACTCCTCCTGGCCGACGAAAAAATCCGCGCCGGCATGCCGCCGAAGGATGCGCTACGCGCCGCGCGCATAGAACTTGGCGGCATCGAACAGGTGAAAGAACAGGTTCGTGAAGAACGAATCGGTAATTGGCTGCATTCGGTGATCTCCGATTGCCGCTATGGTCTCCGGCAACTCCGGAAGAACCCCGGTGCCACTGCCGTCATGGTCTTTACGCTTGCGCTGGCCATCGGCGCGACTACGGCAATTTTCAGCGTTGTATACGGTGTGTTGCTGCGGCCGCTGCCGTACTCCCATCGAACCGGATCATGGCCGTCTTCGAGGTCACCTCGAAGGGCAGGCCGTCGCGCCTTGCGGACCCGAACTTCGACGACTTTCGCGATCAAAACCGCAGCTTCCAGGCAATTGCGAAGTACAGTGACTACGTCGTGTCCGTTTCGGGGGCTTCGCAGCCGACCCGCACGAGGGTTGCAACCGTCTCGCCCGACTTTCTCAAGGTTTTCCGTATTCAGCCGATTCTCGGGCGGGATTTCGGCGCCAGCGACGCGAAAAAAGGGGCCGGCCCCACCGTTCTCGCCAGCTATGGATACTGGAGGCAGGATCTCGGATCGCCGCGGGACCTCTCGCAATCGCGCTTGAAGATTGATGGCGCGGCCTTCTCCGTTATCGGCGTGCTCCCGGCCGGATTTCGTTTCCCAGCAGACGTGGAATTGTGGCTGTCGGCTGATTTGGACGGCGAAAATCCAAGCAGGACGTCGCATAACTACGATGCGGTCGGGCGCCTCCGCGATGGTGTGACTGTCGAGCAAGCGAATGGAGACATCAGCGCGATAGCCCGGCGCATTCACGACACATCGAGCGAGCAAGGCGATTATCTCCTCAAGGATGGAATTGTCGTCCCGCTGCAGGACTCGATCACCGGCAATGCTCGCCCGATGCTGCTGGTCCTGCTCGGCGCGGTGGGATTTCTGCTGCTGGTGGCGTGCGCGAACGTTGCGAATTTGCTGCTGGCACAAGCGTCGGTGAGAGAGCGCGAGCTAGCCATTCGCAGCGCGCTCGGTGCGGCACGCGGACGTCTGATCCGTCAATTCCTTACCGAGGCGTTGCTGCTTTCGCTGGCCGGCGGCGGCCTTGGCGTACTGGGAGCGTTCTGCGGCGTGGCGGGATTAATTGCGCTGGCGCCGGGAAATCTGCCGCGGCTGGACAGCGTCTCGATCAGTACTCCAGTACTGGTGTTTGCGTTCCTGCTATCCACCGCGGTCGCCGTCGGCCTCGGCGCGTTCACCGCCGCTCGGGCGACTTCCGGCGACCCGCGCAAGGGCCTTGGGGAAGGCGGGCGGGGACAAGCGGGTGCGCAAGGCAGCCAGCGCGTTGGCCAGGTCATCGTGGCGGCGCAGATCGCGATCACATTGGTTCTCGTGGTCGGAGCTGGATTGCTCGGGCGCAGCCTGATGAAAGTGCTCGAAGTGAATCCCGGTTTCCGCGTGGACAAAATTGTCACGATGGATGTGTCGCTTCCGTGGGTGGAAGATCCCAAAGCAAAGGCAAGTCAGGCGATTTTCTTTTCCAACTTGATTGACCGGCTGAAACAAATCCCGGGCGTGCGCAAGGTTGGCGCGACGAGCGGTCTGCCGCTGGTGGATGGCGGCCTTCCCGACGGAATGTTTCTGCTGATGGCGCAGAACGAGATCCCCAAGACCACGGATGGTCTGGTTGCGATGTTCCAGCAAAAAGAACGCATAGGCATTGCGGACTTCGGCGTCGTCACGGATGGATACTTCCAGGCTCTCGGCATCCCGCTGATTCGAGGGCGAATCTTTGACGAGCGTGACGGCGCGAATTCTCCTCACGTTGCCGTGATCAGCGAATCGCTTGCGCGCGACCGGTGGCCCAATCAGGACCCGATCGGCCACACGATTGAGTTTGGAAACATGGATGGCGACCTGCGCTTGCTGACCATTGTCGGGATCGTGGGCGACACTCATGAATACGGCCTTGATGCGCCGCCGCGTCCGACCCTTTACGTGGATTTGTTCCAGCGGCCGCGCGCGGCGATCACCGTAACGATGTTGAGTGATGCCGACACGCGGTCCGTCGCTTCAGCAGCGCGAGGAATCCTGCAGGACCTCAACCCGGAGATTCCGGCGAGGTTCCGTACGTTTTCGCAAGTCTATTCCGCTTCGCTGGGCTCGCGAAGATTTAACGTCATTCTCATCGGATTCTTCGGAATCACTGCGCTGCTGCTCGCAACGGCAGGGGTGTTTGGCGTGATAGCCTATTCGGTCAGCCGCCGCACGAGCGAAATTGGCGTGCGCGTCGCTCTCGGGGCGGGCTCCGGCGACGTTCTGAGGATGATCCTGGGCCAGGGATTGCGCACGGTCTTCATTGGGGTGGCGATTGGGATTGCCGGTTCGCTAGCCCTGACGCGCGCCGTGGAGTCGCTGCTCTTTGGCGTGACTGCCACCGATCCGCTGACTTTCGGCGGCGTGACACTGCTCCTCGTCGGGGCAGCGCTGCTGGCGTGTTACATTCCGGCGCGGCGCGCCACCAAAGTAGACCCAGTGGTTGCGCTGCGGTACGAATAGCGACCGAGTCGATTTCTTCGCACGAATGACCGGCGACCTTCCTTAGAACAACCTTTCATAAACGTGTGGGGGCTTGCGGACATTCCTAGCGATTGTGCTCAGGCAGCCTGTTAGGCAGCGCGGAGGACGATCAGGCTGATTTCCGGGGGGACGCCAAGGCGAACGGGAGCACCGACGGTGCCGAGGCCGCGGTTCACATAGATATGCGCCATGGCCGAAGATTGCGCGGGGAAGAGCGAAGGAGCGAGCTTGCGGGAAGAGGAACCGTTCGAAGCAGCTCGTTCATTGACGGCGGGAGCAAAGAGCGGGCGCTGATAGAGCCCAGCGATGTAATCACTGATAAAACGCGCAGGACTGAGGCGGTGATCGAGGATTTCGACTTGAATCTGGCCGCCGTGCGTGTGACCGGCAAGAGAAAGCTCGATGCCGAGCTCGGCCGCGCGATTGAAGGAATTCGGATTGTGAGAGAGGAGGATGTTGGGCATATCGCGGCGCACCAGTGTTTCCGCACTGGCGAGCATCTGCTGTCTTTGGCCGCGGCCGTTGTATTCGCGCTGGTAATCCACGCCGATGAGATTGAACCGCGCGCCTTTGAAGGTAATCTGCGCGTTTTCCTGGCGAAGCAGCTTCATGCCCGCCTGCGAATAGAGATAACCCGCTTCATCTTCCGCACGCGCGTAAATTTCATGATTGCCGTTGCAGCCCCAGACGCCCAGAGGAGCACGTAGATGACGAATCTCATCGACGCAATCGGCGATGGGATCGCCGGATCCGGTGATGAGATCCCCGGTGACGACGGCGAGATCGGCGCCGAGATCGTTAGCCATATGCACGGCGCGGCGCACCTGCGTGCGGGACATGTAGCTGCTCAAGTGGATGTCGCTCAACTGGACAATCTGCAGGCCATCCAGCGCGGCCGGCAATTTAGGAATGGGAATTTCGATGCGGCGGACCTGGTAGTTCAAGCGCTCGGCGGCAAAACCGTACATGGCGGTGAGGAAAGGAGCGGCGCCGGCGGCAGCGGTGGCGGCGCGGAAAAAGTAGCGGCGGCCGGGGTCGGGCACGGTTTCCGCAGATGCGAGAGCGGAAGCGGATTCCCCAGCGTTTTGCGAGGGTGCTGCAGGTCTAACGGTGGCGGCGTGCAACCAACGCCAGATGCGTTCGAGTCCGTGAACCGTTTTAACGGACAGATAAGCAAACAGCGCGCTGAAAAACCAGAGGCCGGTCACCACGGTAATCAAGGAGCTTTGACGGGTGAGCCCGGCGCGGCCCAAGAACACGCTTCGGCCTATGGTCGCGACCATCAAAAGGAGAAGGACCACGTAGGCAAGGCGGAGCCCGCCGCGGAGCCAGTTGCGGCCCCAGTGGGAAGTGACACGCCAAAGAGCGCGGTACCAGAAGCGTTGCGAGAGAAATAGCAGAGTAAGCACGCCCAAGCCGATGGCGACACGCAGCAGGAAGAAGCCCCAATTCACGGTGATAATGTCCCCCCAGCGTAAAATAGAAGCGTACCACGACGGATGGATGGAATTCGAATGACGGAGAGGGGATTCCTGCGTAAGATTAACCCCCGCGAAAGGCCAGGGGTATCCCCGGCCAGCCGGACAGGAGACGCTTAGCCGGATCGCCCGTCTGATGGAGGGAGTGCCCTGCCCGAGTGGGGACGAAACGGAGGAAAGAAAGCCATGACGAAGTGGATGAGGTTGGTGGGAGTGGTATTAGCCATGGGGATGGCCGCGATGCCGGTGGCGGCGCAGGAAGCGGCGAAGAAGGAGCCGCCCAAGCCCGCACCGAGCCCGTCGGAGGCCGTGCTGGAACAGTGGAACGACATCGGGCGGAAACTGATCATGATCGCGGCAGACCTGCCAGAAGACAAATATGACTACAAGCCGAATCCGGACTCGCGCACGTTTGTGGCGCAGCTTCTGCACGTCGCGGCGTCCATGTACTACTTTACGGACACAGCCCAGGGTCAGAAGCCGCGCTATCCGGACGATCCGAAGCGGGACGAACTGAAAACCAAGGAGCAGATCTTGGCATTCGTGAAGAAGTGCGTGGAGGATGGAGCGGCGGCCATCAAGGCCAAAGGCGACAAGGGACTGAATGAGGCCGTGAACGATGGCGGACCGCACTTGGACCGGCTGTATGACCTGGCGTACGGACTGATCGAGCATTCCGGCGAACACTACGGGCAACTGGTGGTGTATTACCGGGCTAATGGAATGGTGCCGCCGGAGTCGAGGCCGAAGAAATAATGAGGTTGAGCTTAGGGAAGTAAAGGACGTAAGGGGGTTAAGGAAAAGAAGGATTCTCATGAATTGGGCGGGCGCGGTGCGCAGGCATCGCTCCCGTCTCATTTATAGAGGCGACGGCGCGCTCCGAGAATTCAAGCCGTGGCTGCTGGGGCACAGCATGCTGCGCCCCTACAAACAATTTCGTGAAGGAGCTAGGAGGTGGCGACGCCGGCGGCATCGATGATGCTGTTCTCGAGGAGGGCTGTAAGCTGTACGGGATCGCTGGTGGGAGGGAGGCAGGTTTGGCCGGAGCAGACGACGGCGAGGGGTTTGCCGACCGGGAGATGGGGGAGAGTTTCTTTGAGGGCGCCGGTGAGAAGGAGTTGCGGAGTGCCCGGAGTGACACGCAAGACGGATTTGCAGAAGCGATAGACGCGGCGGGCGGCGGCTTCGAGGGCTTGGGCGGCGGGATCGTTCGAATGGCCGGTGATGACGACTTGCAGCGGGTGATTTGCAAAGAGCGTGGCGGCAAGGCCGTAGGTGGCGGCGAAGAGGCCGTATTGTGGAGCGATGCCCGCGAAGGCTTCGAGCGTTTTCCTCGCGAAAGAGTGGTAACGGTCGTCGCCGGTGAAGGCGTGCATTCGAATGAGGGCGATGGCGGCGATGGAATTGGCACCGGGCGTGGGCGAGTCCTGGAAGGGTTTGCGACGAACGTCGAGTCCGCCCATGGGTGCGGCGTCGGAGGGACGATCGAAGAAGCCGCCACCTTCGGCGTCGCCATAGCGGGTGATGGCGAGGTCCATGGTTTTTTGCGCGGCGGTGAAATAGCGGGGGTCAAGGGTGGTTTCGTAAGCGTCAAGCAGCGCGAGGACGCTGAACACTTGATCGTCGAGCGAGCCTTCGAGAGCGGGGCCGCCGATGCGGTGGCCGAAGCCGTGGGTTTCGCTCCAGGTCTCGCGCAGCATGCGGTCAAGGGTTTTGAGAGCAAAGGCGCGACAGTCCTTGCCGACGCCGTTCTGCCGGCTTTCGAAGACTCGAGCGGCTTCAAAATAGGCTGAGATAAACATCGCGTTCCACGACACATACATGGTCTTATCGACAAACGGGGTTGGGCGAGCAGCGCGGGCCTCGCGCATTTTTTCTTCAGCACTCAGGTTGAGAGCGGCCACATCGTCACGGGTGCGGCTCAGGATCTGAGCGATCTCGTCGAAATCACGCGCGACCCATAAGACATTTTTCGCAGGGTTGTGATGCATTTCGCCATGGGGTTCGACATCGTAGTGCAATTCGATGACGCGCGATTCTTCCGGAGTCAGAACGGCGCGAACTTCGTCAAGCGTCCAAGTGAAGTAGTCACCATCATCATCCAATGAGTAGTCCGCATCTTGGCTGGCGTAAAAGCCCCCACGCTCCTGGTCCGAGAGAACTTCATTGACCCACTGAATCATGCCCTCAGCGGTATCGCGCAGGAAATTATTGTTTGAAACCTGATAGGCATGCAGGTAGTTCTTCAGCAGCTCGGAATTGTCGTAGGACATTTTCTCGAAGTGGGGGACCAGCCAGCGTTCATCCACGGAATAGCGATGGAAGCCGCCAACGAGCTGGTCGTAGACGCCGCCGCGAGCCATTTTTTCGAGGGTGGTTTCGGCCATGGCGAGGAGATGCTTTTCTTTGGTCTGCCGGTAGCGTTCGTGAAGTAGATCGATGGCGGAGGGGTGCGGGAATTTCGGAGCGCGGCCGAAACCGCCGTTTTCGATGTCGAAGAGCTGGGTGATGGATTTGATTTGGGCGTCCACGACGTCGAGGTCGAAATCGGCGCGGGCGCCGGTGAAGACTTCGGCTTGAGCGACGGCATCGGAGAGCGAATTGGCGGCACGCTCGAGTTCGGCGCGGCGGTTGCGGTAAGAATCGGCGACGGCAAGGAGCACGCGGCGAAAACCCGGGCGGCCCATCTGATCGTCCGGCGGGAAATAGGTGCCGCCAAAGAAGGGCTTGCCATCGGAGAGAAGGAAGCCAGTGAGCGGCCAGCCGCCCTGGCCGGAAATGGCGCTGATGGCGGATTGGTAGCGGGAGTCGACGTCGGGACGCTCGTCGCGATCGACTTTGACGGGGACGAAATGTTCGTTGATGATTTTGGCGATTTCGACGTTTTCGTAGCTTTCGCGGTCGATGACGTGGCACCAGTGGCACCAGACGGCGCCGATGTCGAGAAGAATGGGCTTGTCTTCGGTTTTGGCGCGTTCGAACGCGGCGTCGCCCCATTCGTGCCAGGCGATGGGCTGGTGGGCGGCGGAGCGGAGGTAGGGGCTGGCGGAATCTTTCAGGCGGTTATGGGCAGTTGAAGACAAGAGGAACCCCTTAGAAAAGTGCAGCAGGCAGGGCAAGCCCCACCCTACTCATAAGCATACCCGGAACTGGAAGAACGCGCCGGGCTAAGCCCGGCCTCTACAAGAGCTAGACCGATCGCAAAGGCCCGCTATTGGAGCTTATCGCCGGGGCCGAGGTCGCGGGGGTCGAGGGGCTTGCGGCCAGCAAAGCCTTCGTCCTGGCGATGGTAAAAACGAATGCGGTCCTCGCCGAGCTTCCAGCAGAGATAAACGTCCTGATTATTAATGACGGCGGGAAAATCGAGCAAACCCACATCAAGGTCTTTAATGATACAGCCGGTTTCGAGGATACGGTTGAGCGCAGACTTCAGGTTTTCGGCGAGATGGGTATGCTCCATGCGTACTTTGGCCAGTTTTTCGTAAGGGACCAGAACGCCGCCCATCATCATGATGCGCGCGGAAACCGCAGAGAGGTCATTTTCCAGGCTGGAAAGTTTTTTGCGGCAATCGATAGCCTCGAGGAGAAAAGGCTCAAGTTCTTTGCGGACGCGTTCGGCTTCCGTGAGCGTGAAGAGGCGTTGTGGCGGCTCTGGAGTTTCGTCCTGCTCGGGATCGTCGTCTTCGTCTGCCATGGGGGTCCGTTGGTCGAGATTTCTCACAACTAGCACGACGACCCAGGAAAATCGCAGCGAAGAGCCGCGATTTTTGTGCTGGCAGCGAGTGGGGCGCAGCATGCTGCGCCGCTACTTGATGCTAGCGCAAAGAGAGCATGCGGTCGAGAGCCAAACGGGCGAAGTAGCGGGTGCGTTCGTCGACGGAGATGCGGTTGACGACATTGCCGGAACCGAGGTTTTCGAGAGCCCAGAGGAGGTGCTGCGGGGTGATGCGGAACATGGTGGTGCAGACGCAGACATTGGGATCCAGAGAGATGACTCTGCGGTCGGGAAAGGCTTTGCCGAGGCGGTTGACAAGGTGGATCTCCGTGCCGACAGCCCACTCCGATCCGGCGGGAGAAGACTCGATCGCTTTGATGATGCCTTCGGTTGAGCCGATTTGGTCAGCGGCCCGAGCGACCTCGAAGCGGCATTCCGGATGGGCAATGACGCGGATGCCGGGATGCTCGTGGCGGACGCGTGCCACCTGCTGCGGGGTGAAGCGCTGGTGTACGGAACAATAGCCCTTCCACAGGATGATGCGCGCATTGCGCACCGCTTCCGGACTGTTCCCGCCGAGTTCCTGGTACGGGTCCCAGACAATCATTTGCTCGAGCGGAATGCCCATGCGATAGCCGATGTTGCGGCCGAGGTGCTCGTCGGGAAGGAAGAGAACTTTTTCGCCGGTTTCGAAAGCCCACTTCAGAACCGCGGCGGCGTTGGAACTGGTGCAAATGGAGCCGCGGTTTTTGCCGGTGAAGGCCTTAATGGCGGCGGTGGAGTTCATGTAGGTGACGGGAACGATTTTGCTGGGGTCCACGACGCCAGAGAGTTCGCTCCAGCAGGCTTCGACCTGGCCAATGTCAGCCATGTCGGCCATGGAGCAGCCAGCGTTCAAGTCGGGGAGAATGACAATCTGGTGAGGGCGGCGGAGAATGTCCGCGCTTTCGGCCATGAAGTGGACGCCGCAGAAAACGATGTAGCGCGCATAGGCTTCAGCGGCTTGAAACGAGAGCTTGAGGGAATCGCCCCGGAAATCGGCGAATTTTATGACCTCGTCACGCTGGTAGTGATGGCCGAGGATGACAACGTCCTCGCCCAAGCGGGCCTTGGCGGCGGCGATGCGGTCGTTGAGGGTGTCGTCTGGGACGAGGAGGTAGGAATCAAAATTGCAGCCAACGCCGGGTTCGATTTCCGGAGCGCGGACCGTGGCCGGGGGGGCGCTACCTACGAGGGTGCTGGTTTCCGAAATGGAAGTGAGGTTGTCCATGGCTGAGTAGTTTTTGCTTAGAAGTGGCTGCCCTGCGGTCCCTGGAACCGCTTTGAAACCCTATTTTCTCATATTTAGGGGATTTTCCACTATCCCCCAATAAAAACCATAGTACGGGACGGTGGTACGAAACCGGGCTCATTGATGCGGTGGCCCTCCTCTTTTTCATTCACCACGGAACGGATGTAGGTGGCCAAATCGTCGTCGGAAGCACCGCCGCGAAGGAGGAAGCGGAGGTCATGATCTTCCTTGCTGAAAAGACAGGTGCGGAGCTTGCCATCAGCGGTGACGCGGATGCGCGAACAGAAGCCGCAGAAGGGCTGCGTAACGGAGGCGATGAGGCCGATTTCGCCGGGGGCACCGTCGGCAAAGCGGTATTTGCGCGCAGTTTCGCTGCGTTCGTGGGGAATCTGGACCAGTGGCCAGCGGGCATGGATGCGTTCATAGACTTCCGCAGCGGGGACAACGAGTTCGCGGGACCAGTGGCGGTCGGCGTCGAGGGGCATGAATTCAATGAAGCGCATGATGACGCCGCGGTCGCGGGAGAACTGGGCGAAGGCTTCGACTTCGTCGTCGTTTAGGCCGCGAACAAGCACCGCATTCACTTTAACAGGCGCGAGGCGGGAGTTTTGGACGGCGTCGATGCCGTGCATGACGTTGGAGAAGGATTTGGTGCGCGTGATGCGCTCGAATTTGGCGGGATTGAGCGAGTCGAGGCTGATGTTGATGCGGCGGAGGCCAGCGGCGATCAGCCGGTCGCAACGCTCGGCGAGCAGGTGGCCGTTGGTAGTCATGGAGAGGTCTGGGACGTCGAGAGCGTGGAGACGGGCGATAAAGTCTTCCGCTCCGTCCCGGACGAGCGGTTCGCCGCCGGTGACGCGGATTTTGCGAATGCCGAGGCTGAGAAAGATTTTGGCGAGGCGGTCAAATTCGGGCCAGGAGAGAATTTCATCGTGGTCGCGATAGTTCTCGGGGTCGGCGGAGCGGCAATAGACGCAGCGGAAGTTGCAACGGTCGGTGACCGAGATGCGGAGATCGGTGATCTGGCGACCGAAACTGTCGTGTAGGGTCATGGGCAAAAGAAAACCCCGATCCGCAGATTGGAATCGGGGGCACTCCGGAAACAAACATGTTCCCGGTGAAAACGCTCCTTTCCAATCGCGGGAGGCGCGGGCGTTTCCACCCGGACCCTGAGTCCCGGAAGCTTCGCGGGACTTCGCCCCTGAGGCCGTGGGTTGTTTCTCCGTTAGGCCGCAGGGGTCGGAGTTACAGGGACAGTGTACGCCTGAGGCGCCGATGGTGCAATCGAGACTACAGGGCGCAGGGTGGGTCGAAAAGGCGTAACTGGAGTGTGATAGAGTTTTGCGCACGCCATGCGGATCTTCATCTTGGGGGCCGGAGCGACCGGATCCCTTCTCGCACAATTACTGGAACGGCAAGGACATACGGTCTGGTGCGGGGACCGCGACCCAGCGCGCGCGCGGCGCTTCCTGGGCAAAAGAAGTACGATCCCGGTCACGGAAGTGAATGCGCGCAACCTGCGCGGAATCGTAAAAGCGGCGAAGGGTTGCCAACTCATCGTCAATGCTGCCGCGTCCGTGTTCAATGAGATCGTGCTGCGTGCGGCCCTGCGGATGAGGGCGCATTACCTCGATCTAAGCTCACACCTCAGGCGGAATCCATTCAAAGCTGAGCAGTTTCGCTACACAAAGAAATTTGAGAAAAAAAACCGCGCGGCGCTGATCAACACCGGCGTGGCACCGGGCCTCACAAATCTCCTGGTGAAGCGCGCGGCCGACTTACTCGATGAAGTTGAATCCGTGCACATCCGGCTTTACGAGTGCAGTGAGAGTGACGACCCGATTTCGCAATGGTCGCCGGAAGTTTCCTTTGATGAAGCCGTCTCCCACCCGCGGGTTTACCGCGGCGGAAGATTTCAACTGGGCAAGCGCTTTTCCGAAGCGGAAAAATTCCGGTTCGCGGACCCTGTCGGCACCGTGCGCGTAGTCTTGGCCGCTCAGGACGAGGTGGCCACGCTTCCACACTTTATCCCCATGCGCGATTTGGACGTAAAAATCGGCGGAAATGAGATTGACCGGTTGCGGCGCTGGCACAGGCTGGGAAAATTATCGAAATCGCGTGGGATGATTCGGCGTCAATTTCCGCAGACCGCCTCCCCCCGCATGATTGCCAAGCTGATTCGTCAGGGCATCCTGCAAAATGCGCGATTCGCGGCAGCCGTGCTGGTGCAGGGCATAAAGAACGGAAAAAAGGAAAATGCCCGCCTGCTGATCCGCAGCGATTGCATGTTTCCAACGCTGTACCAGATCCGGCGGCAGGGGCGGCTCACCACACCCATAGCGTATGCGACGGCACACATCGCTGCGCTATTTATCAAGTTTTTTCCACGGGAACTTGCGGACGTATTTGCGCCGGAGATGCTGCCCGCAGAAACTCGCCGCGCCATCCTAGCCGGAATTCACAACAACAGCATCCGGATCACGCACAAAACGACGGTCCTGAAACGCGAAGGCGAAGACGACGAAGAATTCTAAGCAGGCGCCCGCGATTCCTCGAGAACCAGGCAGCGGGCGCCTGGGATGGCTTTAGCCAAGGTTTAGTCCGCCGAAGCGGGCCTCGCGTTTCCAGAAAAATGAATGGTGATCAGGAAGCCGTTGGTGCCATCGTAGGAAAACTTGTGACCATCGCCTTCGAAGGCTTCGTGCTTGCTCTTCCACATGCGGAAGCCATCGTTGGACTGGGCGCTCCAGTATGTCAAGTTATGAATGACAACTTCGTGGTTGGGACTATCACCTTTGACGCGCTCCAGGATGACCTCGCCCTTGCCATCGCTCATCTTGGCGTGGGCCACTCCGGTCTTGGTGTCCACATCCCATGAAAACGCGGTGTTGCTCACTGTTTTTTTCTGAAAGGGAATCGCCGAATAGAGCTGGGTGAGAATGTCAGCAAGAGCGGCTTGTTGTTCCTTGGTGACGCTGGGGTCGAAGTTCACTACCAGCCAGGAGTCCTTGCCGGTGCTCCAGTCGCTGCCAAGGTCGCTCCCGAGCCAAACCTTGGCGCCATCCAGCTTGGTGTCTTTGTAGTAGCCCTTGTCAACTTTGAGGACGAGGTTGGCGCGGCAGAAATGCTCTTCCGCGTGGTGCTCGCCCATTGCCATGTGGTTGGTGGAATGGGTGTTGAAGTAGCAGGGACAGAACATGTCGCAACTGCAGGCTTCGATATAGCTGGCGGTCATATCAAAATCGGGTTTGGCTGATTTCTCCTGTGCCGCTGAGCTCAAGTAAATGAGGCCGACAGCAAGCGCAAGGAGAGGAAGCAAGAGCAAACGAGGAATGAGTCGCATGATCCCTCCGTGAAGATTTCCCAGTGTGGGGTCTGACCGGGATGGGGGGAGTTTAACTCTGCGGCGCGGTGGGGGCAACCTCCAGAGTGTGATATTCAGCAGCAGCGGTTGGGTCGCGAGTAACGCCGGTTGAGCTGCTCGACGTAGAACTCGGCC
>Ga0209377_1000211_pt1 | contig 36412 bp, 34 predicted proteins | sample GraSoiAngelo_141_FD_185898 | JGI IMG/M metagenome (GOLD analysis project Ga0209377, IMG submission 185898) | Grasslands soil microbial communities from the Angelo Coastal Reserve, California, USA - 14_0929_12_40cm (SPAdes) (version 2) | ecosystem: Environmental > Terrestrial > Soil > Grasslands ...
CCGGCGCATTGTAGATCTCGCCGTTGCAAATCATCCAGATGGAGCCATCGGGGTTCTGGAACGGCTGGTCGCCGGTGGTCAAGTCCATGATGGCGAGCCGGCGGGCGCCCATGCGCGCGCGCTCGTGACCCACGATGCGCTCGCCGTCGGGACCGCGGTGGGCGAGCGCTGCGGCCATGGCGGTGATGCATTCGGGGTGCTTGAGCGGGGCGCCCGTGAGCGAGACGGCGCCGAAGATGCCGCACATTACCGCACACCCCCGCCCCGCCAGGGAGGTTGGGGAGGTTGGGGGGGTTGTGGGGGACGGCAGGGGCCATATGCCGCATAGTGGTCGTCCGCGGCGAGGAGCGGCAGCGCGGCGAGGAGGGCGGCCCGCGCCTCGCGGTGGCCGGCGCCCGTCAGGAACACCGTGGGCATGGGGCAGCGCGCCAGCGCCTCGCGCCAGTAGCCCGCGGGGAGGAGCGGCGAGCCGGGGATGGAGCGGAACCGCTCCACGTTGTCGGCGATGTAGTTGCTCGTGAGCTCTCGGCCCGTCTCGGTGGCGACCGCGATGGGGTGGCCGAGGTAGAAGGGTAGCGACGGCGGGTAGGCGAGGACGCCGAGCACGGTGCCGGTGCCGCCGCTGCGGTCGAGTGCCGCGGCGGTGGCGCTCGCCACGGCCGCGGAGGAGCGGTCCTCCCCCACCGCGACGAGCAGCTTTCCGCCGAGGAATGGGATGGCCATGACGACCAGAGCATACCCGAAAATCGTCGTGCGGGGCCGGCGGGTGAACGCGCCGAGCCCGACGAGGGCGGCGGAGCAAAGCACCACGATCCCGAGGGCCACCGCCGTAGGCGGAATAGCGGCTTTCTCGGCGGGCGTCAGGCTGAGGGGCGCAGGGAGCCAGCGGGTGAGCGCCACCAGGGCCAGGCCCGCGACGCCTGAGACGCCGACGTAGACGCGTGCCGCGGTGCGGCTCCCGCCCGTGACGAGGTTCCGGGTCGCGGCGAGGGCGAGCGCAGGGATCAACGGCAGCACGTACTGCGGCAGCTTGGACTGGTTGAGCGACAGGAAGACGAGCGGCACGACGACCCAGCACACCAGGAGCAGCGGCTCGCTGACCGCCGCGTCACGCCGGGCGCCCCAGGTGGCGCGGAAGTTCTTCACCCGCGCGAGCGCCGGGACGATCCAGGGGAAGGCGGCGAGCGGCACGATGGGCAGGTAGTACCAGAACGGCGCGGTGCGGTGGAAGCTCGGCGTGGTGACCCGCTCGAGCGTCTCGCGGAGGAATACGTAGCCGAGGAAATCCGGATGCTCGATCGACACGGCGATGCACCAGGGGAGGGCGATCGCACCGAACAGCGCGAGCCCACGCCACGGGAACAGTCGCCGGACGGGCGTGCCGGTGGCGAGCCCGTGCGGCGCGAGCACAAGCAGCGGGATCGCGATGGCGATCGGGCCTTTGGTGAGGGCGCCGGCTGCCATCGCCGCCCAGGCGGCCACGGGCCGCTCGTCTGCGAACCAGGCGATCGCGGCGGTGGTGCACAGCGTGAGCGTGCTGTCGAATATCGCCGTGCGGGCGTAGGCCAGCGGCAGCACCGTGGTGGCGTAGGCGAGCCCGGCGAGCCAGCCGGCCTCGTCGCCCCAGCGGCGCCGCGCGAACCACACCAGCAGCCCGATGGTGGCGAGCGTGGCGAGATAGGCGGGCAGCCGGGCGGCCGCTTCGGTCGGGCCGAGCAGCTCCATGGTGACGGCCGCGGCGGCGAAGTAGACGATCGGCTTGTCGAGATACGGGAGGCCGTCCAGATGCGGCACGACGTAATCGTTCGAGTGTGCCATCTCGCGCGCCACTTCGGCGTTGCGGCCCTCGTCGGGGTCGAAGAGGCGGTAGCCGTTCAGGTTCCAGCCGAGCGCGACCGCCGCGAGCAGGACGAGGAGCGGCAGGCTGATAAACGGGCGCGATGGCGGCGGCGAAGAGGTCTGAATAAGCTTGGCGTGTGGGTGATCGAGCTCGGGCGCTAAAGCTATTCGAGCGCGCGTACCAGTGCCAGTTGGCGGGCGATCTGGCGGGCGCGGTGCAACTGTATCAGGCATCGCTCGCGGAGCTGCCGACGGCGGAAGCGCACACGTTTCTCGGCTGGGTGTACTCGTTCGACCGGCGCTACGACGAGGCGATCGCCGAGTGCAAGCGCGCGATCGCGGTGGACGCCACGTTCGGCAATCCCTACAACGACATCGGGTGCTATCTCATCGAGCTGGGGCGCGAGGACGACGCGATTCCGTGGCTCAAGCGGGCAATGGACGCGCCGCGCTACGAGGCGCCGCAGTTCCCGCACGTGAACCTGGCGCGGATCTACGAGAAGAAGGGCCAGGTGCTCGACGCGGTGGCGGAGTACGGGAGGGCTCTAGATAAAATGCCGGGCTACGCTCCGGCGGTCGGGGGATTACGACGCTTGCAGGGAAGGGTGAACTAACGGGGAAGGCGGTGGCGCACATGCATCCGCAACTCCAACTGATCGCCGATGAGTATCGCAGCGCGCAGGCGCGTCTTCACGAGCTGGTGCGCGCGATTCCGGAGGAGCGCTGGGGGCTGCGCTCCGACCCGAAGCGCTGGTCCGTGGCCGAGTGCGTGGCGCATTTGAACCTCACGTCAATGGCCTATGTGCCGCTGTTGCAGCATGCCGTGTCTCGCGCTCGCATGCTGGAGCGGCGCCCGCCGGGTCGGTACCGTCGAGATCCCATCGGCTGGCTGCTGTGGGCGACGATGGGACCGCCGGTTCGTGTCCGGTTGAAGACCATCGCGCGGTTCCTGCCCTCGAGCTTGGCCGCCCCTGCGCTCCTGGTCCAAGAATTCGATCGTCTCCAGGCCGCGCAGCTCGACTGTCTCGCCCAGGCCGACGGCCTGCCGCTGTCCCAGGTGCGCGTGACTTCGCCGTTCAACGCGCATGTGCGGTACAATCTCTTTGCCTGCTTCACGATTCTGCCGCGGCACCAGCACCGGCACGTGTGGCAGGCGGAGCGGGTGTGGGTGGGCGGAGGTTGAACGAGGCGGATCCGGCGGCTCAGCGCCGTGGATACCCTGCCGTGGCCAAGGTCGCCGTGATCTCATCGAGACTCACGGGATCGTCGATCGTGGGTGGCACGCGGTACTCCTTCCCATCGGCGATCTTTTTGATCGTACCGCGCAGGATCTTGCCGGATCGCGTCTTCGGCAGCCGCTGCACGACGATCGCCTTCCTGAACGCCGCGACCGGGCCGATCCGCTCACGCACCCTGGCCACGAGCTCGTCGGCGATGGCGTCGGCGGGCCGCTGCACGCCCACCTTGAGCACGATGAGCCCCAGCGGAATCTCCCCCTTGATCTCGTCGGCCACGCCCACGACCGCACACTCGGCCACGTCGGGATGGGAGGCGAGCACCTCTTCCATGGCCCCGGTGGAGAGCCGGTGGCCCGCCACGTTGATGATGTCGTCGGTGCGACCCATCACCCAGAGGTAGCCGTCCTCGTCCTTGTAGCCGGCATCGGCCGTGAGGTAGTAGCCCGGGTACCGGCTCATGTACGAGCGCACGTAACCCTCGTCGTTGTTCCAGAGCGTCGGCAGGCAGCCCGGAGGCAACGGCAGCCGGATGACGATGTTGCCGGTCTCCCCGGCGGGCAGCTCATGGCCGTCCTCGCCCAGGACGCGCACGTCGTAGCCCGCGACGGCCTTGGCGCACGACCCTGGTTTCACCGGGAGCATTCCCAGCCCCACGCAATTCACCCCGATGGGCCAACCGGTCTCCGTCTGCCACCAGTGGTCGATGACCGGGACGCCGAGCTGCTGCTCCGCCCAGTGCAGCGTGTCGGGATCGCACCGCTCGCCGGCGAGAAAGAACGTCCGGAACGCGCGCAGGTCGTAGCGCCGGACGTGTTCCCCCGTGGGATCGTCGCGTTTGATGGCGCGGATCGCCGTCGGAGCGGTAAAGAAGACGCGGACCCGGTGCTGCGAGATCACCCGCCAGAAGGCACCGGGATCGGGCGTGCCGACCGGTTTTCCCTCGTAAAGGATGGTGGCGTTCCCGTTGAGCAGCGGACCGTAGACGATGTAGGAGTGCCCGACCGCCCAGCCGAGGTCGGAGGCGGCCCAGAAGACTTCGCCGGGCTCGACGCCGTAGATGTGCCGCATGCTCCACTTGAGCGCGACGGCGTGGCCGCCGTTGTCGCGGACGACGCCCTTCGGCATCCCCGTGGTGCCCGACGTATAGAGGATGTAGAGCGGATCGGTCGCGGCGACGGGCACGCACTCCGCGCCTCGCGCCGCCGCCATCAGCTCCGCCCAGTCGCAGTCGCGCCCGGCGATCATCGGAGCCCGCTCTTCGGGCCGCTGGAGGATGATACAGCGACGCGGCTTCACCGTGGCGAGCTCGATCGCCTTGTCGAGCAACGGCTTGTAGGGAACGACGCGATTCACTTCGATGCCGCACGAGGCGGACACGATCAGCGTCGGCTCCGCGTGGCTGATGCGCGCCGCGAGCTCGTGCGAGGCGAAGCCCCCGAATACGACCGAATGAATCGCCCCGATCCGCGCGCACGCCAGCATCGCGATCACCGCCTCCGGGACCATGGGCATGTAGATGATGACCCGGTGGCCCTTCCCGGCGCCCTGTCCGACCAGCACTCCGGCGAACCGGGCGACCTCGTTCAGCAGCTCTCGAAAGGTGAAGGTCTTGATGGTTCCCGTTACGGGGCTGTCGTACACCAGCGCGGGCTGATCGCCCCGGCCGTGCTCCACGTGCCAATCGAGCGCGTTGTAGCACGTGTTGACCACCCCGCCTGGGAACCAGCGGTAGAACGGGGCGCGCGCGCTATCGAGGACGCGGTCCCATCGCTTGTTCCAGTGGATCGCTTCGCCGGCTTCGGCCCAAAACCCTTCGGGGTCTTTGACCCATTGGGCGTAGACGTCGTCTTGGATGCTCTGCGTGGCGTGGATGCCGGGCGTGGTGTGCATGAGTCCCCCGGGGCGGGGTGCGTGACGTTGGCGTCAAAGCTGCGGGCCGCGCGCCCGGTTGCGCCAGGGCGGGTAGTTGGCACCCCGCTCAGAACCGCACCGCCAGTTCAAGGCGGGCCGGTCTCAAGCGGGTTTCAAGGGCAGCGCATTGCGCCCGCGGGTTGAAGCCCGCAGGTTAGGCGCGGTCGCGTCCGATGCCCAACACTACTCTCTCCTCCGCCGTGGGCCGAGCGGCCGCATTCGCCATGGCGATCGTCTTCGTGGCGCTCATCGCGTGGTGCTCGCGAAGCAGCACGACGTACCGGCGCATGACCAGGGCCGATCACTGCATGGGGATGCCGGTCCACGCGGGGCCGACCGGACCCCTGGTCGGCTATTTGATCGGCGGCGCCATCGTTGATCCCGGAACCGGCCCGGTGCCGGCGATCAATGTCTCGGTCGTCGTCGATGGGGAGGTACGCAGCGTCTGGCGGCGCGAGGCTGACGTCATGACATGGTATGTGCCCGTCCGCGCCATCGCGCCGAAAGCATGTCTCTGGACAGCACCGAGCCTTACCGGCGGTACGTGGCAACCGACAAGGCTCGAATTCGGGCTCGATGCTCCCCTCTGGCACCGTCTGTTCGGTGGCTGGAGTCCCCATCACGGGTGGTTGACGAGCGGGGAGCCGATCTAGCCCCGCGAGGGGCGGGTCGCTCGCGGCTCGGCGTTTGCCCGTGCACGGGCGTCCAGTTGCCGCTTCAGCGGCAGTGCCGAGCCGCGGCTTCAGCCGCGACTCCTAGACGCTCGGGTGCGCGCCCCTCCGACGTAGGTCACACCACCGGCTCCGACACGAGCCCCGCGTCCAGCCGAACCTTCCGCAACAACCCCCCGAGGGCGAGGGCGTGCAGCAGGACCGACACCGGCACCGCGAAGGTCGGCACGAGGATCATCGGAAACACTCCCATCGCCGCGGCTGGTGGAACCCGCGCGCCGAGGTCCGGCGCCAGAACCGGGGCCAAGAAGCCCGTCCCCATCCCGACGGCGACGACCAGATCCAAGAGGCCGAGCACGCTCCAGGAGATGGCCAGCGTGCGGCCGCCCGGGACGCCGCGGGCGAGCGCCAGCGCCACGAGCGGGGCAGTGAGCCCGATCGCCACGTCGCCCCAACCGGCCGGCAGCGCGAAGTGGGCAGGGAGCTGTCCCTGGGCGAGCAGCACCACGAACACCGCCCCGATGGTGCGGTAGAACTGCACCCCGATGAGCGCGGGGAGAGACGCCGCGGCGACCACACTCCGGAGCGCCGCGGAGCGCCACAGCGCCAGCGACACGATCGTGAGCCCCAGCGCCGCGAACAACGGGATCAGCGGCGTGATGTAGAACTCGTCGCGGGCCGCGAGCGATGCCGGGGCGGGCGCGGCGAGCAGGGCTGCGCCGAGCCACGCGCCGAGGAAGAGGGCGGAGCCCGCACGGACCGCGCGCCGCGTGGCGGGCGGGAGGCCGCTTCGCCCCGCCGCGTTGGACACGAGGCGCCAGACGGTTACGGCGATCGTCAGGTTGATCGCGAGCACGATCAGCGTGATGTACCACGGAATGAGGGGGATCATGGTCGGGTTCCTTCTCGAGGGTTGATGTCAGCGAGCGCGGTGATCCGTTCGATGTCCCGGCGGAGGGAATCCCAGTGTCCCGCGCCCACGCCTGCGGTGATGCGCCGCTGCGCACGCTCCCACAGCGGGATCGCCCTGGCCAACGCCTTCCGGCCGCTGGTGGTGATCGCGACGAGCTTCACTCGACGGTCCGGTCCTCGGCGCATGGTCAGGAGCCCGTCTCGCTTGAGGGGAGCCACGTTCCGGGTGAACGTCGTGCGGTCCATTCCCAGAGCGCTCGCCAGCCTGGCGAACGGGACGGTGCCGGCGCGCGCCAGGGCGACCAGCAGCGTCAGCTGCGTCGCGCGGAGGCCGCTCGGCGCGAGCGTGCGGTCGTAGGCTTGCGTGACGGCGCGGGCCGCGCGGCGCACGCTGAAGCACACGCAGTGACTGGAGATCTCGTCGAGCGAAGTCGGCAGACGGCGTCGTGGCATATATACGTGTATATACACGTATATATGCGCCGGGACAAGGGGCCGGGCGGCGGTGGGAGATTGCCGCGTCGCACCGTCCCGGCAACGGGCGCTGTGCAGGTATTCGCTCCTCCCGCGTCAAACGTCCCATGCCCGTCGTCAAACCCGATTCGCATCAGGCCATCCCCATGCCATTCGTCCGCTCCGGGTGCTACAATCCGCTCGCTCCCCGGAGGTAGCATGGCATAGTGAGCCGCGCCCTGGTCGATTGGCGTGGCTCGCCGCATGCTTGATGGGATTCGAGGTCGGTCGAAGCGATGGAGACCCCCACGAAGGAACCCACGATGACCGCTCCGAGACACACGCTGATGGGCTTGACGCTGGTTGCGACCGTACTGACGACTCCGGTACTCGCACAGCGGCGCCTGGGGCCGGTAGAGCCCGCGAAAGCCACCACCATTCGGCACCTGCTGGATCTGACCGGCGCCGCTCGGCTTGCGCTGAGCGGTATGGAGGCGATGGTGCCGGCACAGCGGGCCGCCAATCCGCAAATCCCCGCCGCCTTCTGGGATGCGTTCCTCGCGCGAGCTCGGCGCGGCCTCACGCAGCTCGTGGACTCGCTCGTGCCGATTTACGCGTCGCATTTCAGCCAGGCGGAGCTCGATCAGCTCGTGCGCTTCTACGAGAGCCCGCTTGGCAAGCACTTGAGTGAGGTCCAGCCGCTGATCCTCCAGGAGAGCATGCAGGTAGGGCAAACCTGGGGCGCCGTCATCGGCAGAGAGGTGAGCGAGAGCTTGGCGCGGAGCGGCGTCAAGCCGCCGAATCCCAACTAGGCATCCTGCTCGCGCTCTCCGGCCTCGCGCTCGGCTTCTAGCCTCATGAACCACGCCTGGTTCGGGCTCCTCCTGCTGTTCGTCCCTCCGGGGCCGGCGCAGACCCCCACGCCGTTGGACTCGATCGACCGGTATATCCGAACCGAGGTCACCCGTTACCGGATCCCCGGCCTTTCGGTCGCCGTGCTCCGCGGCGACAGCGTTGTGCTGGCGCGCGGCTACGGCTATGCCAACGTGGAGCATCACGTGTCCGCGACCGACAGTACCGTGTACCAGTCCGGATCGGTCGGCAAGCAGTTCACGGCGGCGGCGATAGTCATGCTCTCCGAGCAGGGACGTCTCTCTCTCGACGACTCGATCAGGCGGTTTCTCCCCGAGGGCCCGACCACGTGGCGAGGCATCACCATCCGGCACCTCCTCACGCACACCTCCGGCATCGCCGATTACACCGACAGCACGCTCGACGCCCGCCGCGACTACACCGAGGACGAGCTCGTGAAGCTCGCGGCCAATCGGCCACTCGAGTTCGCCCCCGGGGATCGCTGGAGCTACAGCAACACGGGGTACGTCCTGCTCGGGATCATCATCCACCGCGTCACGGGTGTGTTCTACGGCGACTTCCTGCGGGACCACGTCTTTCGGCCGCTCGGCATGCGCACGACCCGTGTCATCTCCGAAGCGGACATCATCCCGAATCGGTCAGCAGGTTATCACCTGGTCAACGACACGCTGAAGAACCAGGACTGGGTGTCGCCGTCACTCAACACGACGGCGGACGGAGCGCTGTATTTCACGGTGTGCGATCTGGCACAATGGGCCATTGGGCTGAACCATTGGAAGATCCCGAGTCGGGCGGGGCTCGAGGCCAGTTGGACTCCCGTCCGCTTGAACGGCGGGGGCACGTACCCCTACGGGTTCGGCTGGCAGGTTGCCCAGCAGAGGGGCTATCGCCGCATCGGTCACGGCGGCGCCTGGCAAGGCTTTCGCACCGCCATCCAACGCTACCCCGACTTCGACCTGACCGTGATCGTGCTCGATAACCTCGAGCAATCGCTGCCCGAGGCGATGGCAGTGACGATCGCGGGGATCATGGAGCCGCGACTGACACCGCCGCACATGCTACGACGCGCGCCCTCCGAAGTGAAACCACCCCAGCCGATCGACCGTCTGCTGCGAGACGTCGCAGCTCGAGCCGAAGCGCCCCACGTTGCGCCGGGGCTCAAGGCCTTCGTCTCGGATGCCCTCCGCGAGAGCGTCGGTCGGCGGCTCAAAGACGCACGGGGCTGGACGTTCGTCGGGTGCGATCCGGTGGAAGGTCGCGGTATCTCGCGACTCGGCACGCCGGTTGTGCACATCTGTTACGCCAGAGGACTCGGCGCCGCACCGAACTCACTCGTCACCGTGCTCTACGGAGCGGACTGGCGCGCCGCCGGGTTCGACTTCTATTCATTCTGACAATGACGACCCGATGGCTGCTGGCCGCATTCCATACTCGTGGTGCTCACGGTCCTGGCGGCCACGGCGATGGCCCGCGGTTACGGCGTGCCGGCACGATGAAGTAAACTGTTCATCATCTTCCAAAGGTCTCGGTCCCATGTGCCGAAACATCAAGCGTCTGCGACACCCGGATCACGCACCAACCGACGCCGAGCTGCACGACGCGGCCCTGCAGTTCGTGCGCAAGATCAGCGGCTTCCACGCTCCCTCGAAGGCCAATGAGGCCGCGTTCAACACCGCGGTGCAAAATGTAGCCGCGGCCGGTCGGATCCTGTTCCGCTCGCTCCACGTTCGCGGGCAGACGGAGGCGGCCGTCTAGACGGGTTACTCGAATCGGGACACCACGCGAACCTTGGTCCGAGGTACCTACGCCGAGAGCGCGCCCCGTTCGACCTTTGGGTGCCGGCCGAATGCCCGTTGTGCGCGTCCGGCCAGGCGCTCGAGCATGCTTGATTGCGACCGCGAGAGCCCGCAGCTTAAGCGCGACCCGAAGGAGGTCCTATGACATCGCTCGTTTCGCTGTGGCTCCCGATCCTGCTGTCGGCCGTGATCGTCTTCCTCATGAGCTCCGTGCTTCACATGTTCACGCCCTGGCACAAGAGCGATTACCTCAAGGTGCCGAACGAAGACCGAGTGATGGACACGCTCCGTCCGCTCGCCATCCCGCCCGGCGACTACATGATGCCCCGGCCGGAGAGCACCGAGCAGATGCGGTCGCCCGCATTCGTCGAAAAGTTCAAGCGGGGCCCGGTCATGATGTTCACGGTCATGCCGGGTGCCTCCATGGCCATGGGGAAGCAACTCACCCAATGGTTCCTCTTCTCAGTAGTCGTGGGGATCTTCGCCGCGTTCGTCGCGGGAAGCGCGCTGCCCCCGGGCGCGAGCTCCCGCGCCGTTTTCCACTTCGCGGGCCTCACCGCGTTCGTGGCGTACACCCTCGCGCTGTGGCCGATGTCGATCTGGTACCGTCGCTCCTGGATCACCACGATCAAAGCCACGGTGGATGGGCTGATCTACGCGCTCCTCACGGCGGGCGTCTTCGCATGGCTGTGGCCCCACTGATCCCCGACGGCGCACTCAACCTCCGTGCCCGACGCCGACGCCCGGTCGGTGTGACGATCCGTCGCGACGTTGCCCAATCGCACCGGCACATGGCTCACAGTGAAACGCGCGTCGCCTCGTTCGGGTGCGCTACCACTGCCGCGCCGCACCGGAACGCGTCCGCGGGAGCGTGGTTGCAGCGCGCCGTACCACGTACATCTTTAGCCGCCACGGCTCCACCTGGAGGGGGTCATGGCGCACAACGGGAAACACGCACTGATCACCGGAAGCTCGCGCGGCATCGGCCGGGGCATTGCGCTCAAGCTCGCCGGGCAAGGCATCAAGGTCGCGATCAATTACCGCAAGAATGAAGCGGCGGCGAAGGACACCCTCGCCAAGGTCAAACAGCGCGGCTCCGACGGCTTCGTCATCCAGGCCGACGTGTGCCGCCCCGACGACATCACCCGCATGTTCGCTCGGGTGAAGAGCGAGTTCGGCAAGCTCGACATCTTCGTCAGCAACGCGCGACCCGACGTGCCCGAGTTCTACCAGGGGCCCATGAACATCACCCTGGAGCAATGGGACACGGCCATGAACTCCCAGGCGCGGGCGTTCCTGGTGGCGGTGCGGGCGGCGTGCCCGCTCATGGGGGAGGGCGGGCGAATCGTCGCGATCACGTACGCGCCGGGCGGTCGCACCGGCAGCTGGCAGCCGTGGGTGGGCATGGGCGCCGCCAAGAGCGCCATGGAATCGCTGTGCCGCTACTTTGCCGTGGCGCTCGCGAGGCGGGGCATCACGGTGAACGCCATCAGCCCGGGGTGGATCGAGGACAGCGTGCTCAACGCCCTGCCGGACGTCGCGCAGGACATGATTCGGAGCTGGCACGAGGGGGACAAGGGATGGACGCCGATGGGCCGGCTCGGCACGCCGGCGGACGTCGGGAATGCCGTCTCGCTCCTGTGCTCGGCGGACGCGGGCTGGATCACGGGCCAGGTCATCGCCGTGGACGGCGGCTTGTCGCTGATGGACGCGGGGCTCCCGCTCGACATTCAGCGAGGCTAGCGCGCTGCCGGCACGACGTCGTTGACGATCACGCCGAGCACTTGGGCTGCGAGCTCCGTAGGCGTGATTTCGCTGAGCTGCACCCAATCGGTCGTAGCCACCACGACGAGGTCGCGGCTCGGCACGACGTACACGAATTGGCCGCCGTAGCCCCAGGCGAAAAAGGCCGTCGGGCTCGCGTCGGACACCCACCAGAGCATGCCGTAGGTCACCCGTTGCAGCGGGCCCACGACGGTGCGCCAGGCGAACTGCGGCCGGGTGACCGAGTCCACCCAGCTTTCCGGCACGACGCTCGCGGCGCCCGACCAGCCGCGTTGCAGGAACAGCTGCCCGAATTTCAAGAGGTCCCGCGCGCGCAGCGCGATCCCCGAGCCGCCGTTTACGGTGCCGCGGTCGAGCGGCTCCCAGGCGACCGTGTCCACGCCCAGTGCTCCGAACAGATGGTCGGTGGCGTACTGGGGCAGCGGCGTCGCGGCGGCGTCTTCGAGCACCACGCCGAGCGTGTGGACCGCCGCGGAGTTGTACGTAAAGGTGACGCCGGGCGGAGCCGTGTGGGCACGGTCGAGCAGGTACTGCACGTGGTTGTCCGCGACGATCCACGAGTTGTAATCGGGGCCGGTCGTTTCGTCCCACGCGTACCCCGACGTCATCGTGAGGAGGTGGCGCACCGTCACGGCGCTGTCGGCCGAGTCCAGTGTGTCGGCCGGACTGAGATAGGGGGCGATCGGTGCCACCGTCCCGGGGAGCACGCCGTCGCGCAACGCGACGCCGGTGAGGGCGCATACGACGCTCTTCGTTACCGAGCGCACGTCGAACAACGTGGTCGAGTCGGTACCGCCGAAGTAGTACTCCGCCACGAGCCGGCCGTGGCGCGCCACGAGCAGGCTCTTGAAGCGGGCAATCCCCGACGCGTCGCCCGCGGCGCCGCGCAGGGCGGACGCGCTCATTCCCACCTCGCCGGGACTCGCGCGCAGCCAACCGCTCGACAGATCGACCCGGACGGGCGCGGTTGGCGCGGTGGGCGCGTCGCTGCATCCTGCCGCAACGAGGAGCGCGGCGAGCCACGGGGCGGCGCGCATCTCAGTGACTCCCGCCCGCGGGCAGCGCCGGTAGCTGGCTCACTGTCAGCGGCACCGACGCCTTCCGGTCGCCGTCGATCGTGATCTCGAAGCGGTACGGGCCGGGGTGCGGGAACGGCACGTCGAAGACGAGAATCGCTCCCGCCTCGATGTCGGTCACGCCCGCAGGCGGCTCGGCGAAGTTCACGGTGCCGTTGCCGCCGAGGACCTCGGTGTCCTGCTCGTCCACGAGCCGGATCTGCACCTGGTGCTCGCCGATCTCGGTGCGCTTTCCCTTGAGGCGGAGCACCAGGTGCAGACGCGGGTGCATGGCCGGGAACTGCTGCACCCAGATGTGCTGGAAGATCCCCAGCACGGACAGTTTGCCCGCCTGATCGACGATCGCGTAGTCGGCGACGACGGCGAAGTCGAGGTGCAAGACTACTGTTTCGAGAACGGGATCGACGCGCGCGTCTTCTCCCATTCCAGCCTCAACACGCCCCCTTTCCCCTTCGGCTCGATCGCGATCGTGAACTGCTCCACCGGCTGCGGCAGCGGCTCCACCTTCATGTCGAGCCGGGCGAGGTCGTACCGCGCGTCGTATTCGGTGCCCCACTGGCCGGTGTTCGTGTTGACGATGAGCTTCCAGCCGCTCTGCGAGGGGATGGTCCAGAGGCTGTACTTGCCCGCCGGTACCTTGGTCCCGGCCACGCTCAAATCGGCGCTCGTCTCGAGGACCGTCGCCTGGTTCGCGCCGGTCCGCCACACCTGGTTCCAGGGGACCACGTTCCCGAAGATCACGCGACCGCGCATCGAGGGCCGGCTGTAGCGCACCGCGACGGCGGCCCCGGCGACGCTCGCCCGCGCGGAATCGGGCGGCGACAGCGTGCCGAGCGAGCGCGGCGCGAACGACTTCCCGAGCGTCGCGAAATCCAGCCCCTCTACTCGCTCCACCGTCACCTGCATCGTGCTGCCCGCCCCCGACATCCCGAGCAGCGTTCCCCGCTCGTCCACCCGCATCCGCAAGGCCCCGATGGGACCGAGCTGGACGGTCAGCGAATCGGCCCCGAGGCGATTCACCTCCACGTTCCACGGCTCGTCCGTTCCGAGCGGCAGCATGGTGACGGTGTAGCGGTCGCTGCGGGCGGCGCGGGCCCGGCGCGTCACCTCCTCGACCAGGCTGTACAGCTGGCCGATGTACGGCAGCGCGCCCGGGCCGGTCTTCACGCGCATGGTCACCGTCGAGTCGCCGCGGGGTACGGTCATCACGGCGGTGTCGCCCGAGAAGGTCGCGGTGGCCTTGCGCTCCAGCGGGCCGGGTCCGCCCGAGACATTGTGGGTCACGAGCTCGAGGCGCTCGACGGCGCCGCCGGGACCGAACGTCGCCGTGTACAGGCGGTGCACCGTGCGCGGGCTGCGGACGACCTGTTCCCCCTCGAGCCGGTCGGCGGTACGGGTGTAGCGCTCGATGGCGAGCGTGTCGCGTCCCAGTCGGACGAGGAACTGTCCCGTCTGGGCGGCGAGCACGGCCGGGAGGGCGAGGGCCGCGATCAGGAGGCTCGACAGTCTGCCGCTCATGGCTGTTTCCTTGTAAAGGGAATCGAGATGCGCGTCGTCTCCCAGTCCATGCGGATGACGCCGCCATTGCCTTGCGGGAGAACCACGATCGTGAACTGCTCCACCGGGCGGGGTAGCGGCTCGGTCGTGGCGTCCACGCGCACGAAATCCGAGTCGGCCGCATAATCGGTGCCCCACAGCGGGGCCCGCGTCGGCACGGTGCAGGCCTCGCCCTCGCACGGCGCCTTGGTCTGCTTGTTGAGGATGAGCTTCCAACCAGTGGGGGCGGGGGCGGGCAGGGTCCACAGGGTGTAGCTCCCCTTGGGGATCGTGGCCCCGCCGATCACGAGGTCGGCAGACGTGGTGAAGCGCGTGGCGCGGTTCGCGCCCGTGCGCCACACGCGGTTCCAGGGGACGATGGCGCCGAAGATCTTGCGCCCGCGCATGACCGGGCGGCCGTAATCCACCGCGATGGCGGCACCGGCGATCGTCGCCCGAACCGAGTCGGGTGGCGAGAGCTGGCCGAGCGGCCGGTTCCCGAACGCCCGGGCGTAGGCCTCGAGGTCGAGCGTCGGCACGCGGGTGACGATCACTTTCTGCGTGGTCAGCCGGCCGTCCGCCCCCTGGATGCGGCCCGCGGCATCGACCTTGAAAAGGGTAGGGGCGTCGCCCTGGAACGCGACGCCCATCGAGTCGGGCGTCGGGAAGGTCACCGTGAGATCGAACGGGCTGGTGCCGCCGAAGCCGAGGACCGCCACCTTCACCGGGGACCCGCCGAGCGTTCGGGCCCGCTGTCCGGTCTGATCGTACAGCGCGTAGCAGAAGTTGATGAACGGCACGGCGCCCCGCCCGTCGGGGGTGGCCACGTGCGCCGTGGTCGTCTGGCCGTTGCGCGTCAGATCGATGAACGCCTCGTCATTCGTGAACCTTCCCACGGCGTGCATCGGCGAGACGTCGGACGCCACGACGGGCTTGTTGTCGAGCTCGATGTGGCTGATCAGGCCGTCGGCACCGAGGGTGGCGACGAGGTGCCGGAAAATCACGGGCGCCCGGTCGCGCATGACCATGTCGTCCACCAGCCGGTCGGCGGTGCGGGTGTAGCGCTCCATGCCGATGGTGTCCTTGCCGAGCGTGATCACGAAGGCTCCGCTGTCGGGCGCTTGCAGGGCCACGGCGAGCAGGTACATCAGGACATGCATATGGATCTCCGAGTGGTCATTTCACTCGAATCGATTTCACTTCGTCGTTCTGCGCAATCTTGCCGACCACGTCCAGTCCCTTGGTGACCTGTCCGAAAACGGTGTGGACTCCGTCAAGGTGCGGCTGGGGCGAATGACAGATGAAGAACTGGCTGCCGCCGGTGTCCTTTCCGGCGTGGGCCATGGATAGCGTGCCGGCCACGTGCTTGTGGACGTTCTTCTGGGTCTCGCACTTGATAGTGTAACCCGGCCCGCCGGTGCCGACGCGCCCCTTCCCGGTCTTCGAATAGGGGTCGCCTCCCTGAATCATGAAGTTGGCGATCACGCGGTGGAACTTGGTGCCGTCGTAGAATCCCGCGTTCGCGAGCTTCTCGAAGTTGGCGACGGTACCCGGCACGTCGTCGGCGAACAGCTCCACGTCGATTCTGCCCTTTGCGGTCTCGAAAACGGCCTGTTTGTTCGGCATCATCACTCCAGAGAGAGGTTTTCATCCACCTGTGCCACGGTCTTCATGCCCACAATCACGACCGACACCGCCTCGTTGTCCAGCACGAAGCGGAGCGCCAGCTGCGCCGGCGTCACTCCCGCCTGCCCGGCCAGTTCCTTCACGCGCTCCGCCACTGCCGCGAGCTGCGCCACGTAGGGGCGCGGCATGCGGGCGCGGATGTCGCCCGGTTCCCACGCGCTGTCCCGCCCATACCTCCCGGCCAGCAGGCCGTTGGCCAGGGGCTCGCGCGCGATCACTCCGACGTTGGAGGCGCGGGCGACGGCGAAGAAGCGGTCTTCGGCCTCGCGCCGCACGATGTTGTACACGATTTGGACGGTATCGGGTCGCGTCACTTCCACCGCGGCGAGTCCCTCTTCGGGCGGGTGCACCGACACACCGTAGAACCGGATCTTGCCTTCCCGCTTCAAGTCCTCGAGCACCAGGTAGGTGTCCGGGTCGGCGATCAGGCCGAGCGCGGGGTTGTGGAGCTGCAGCAGGTCGATGTAGTCGGTGGCGAGGCGCCGCAGCGACTGCTCGACGGCGAACCGGATGTAGTCGGGGGAAAAATTGGCGTCGTGGGTCACCGGAAGCGGGACGTCCGGCGCGAGCTCGGCGACCGGCCGGCCGACCGCCTCGGCGATCCGGCCCAGGAGCAACGGGTTCACGGCGCGGTTGTAGAAATTGCCGCCGACCTTGGTGGCGACCAGCACCCGCTGGCGGATGCCCGCGAGCGCCTCGCCCAAGATCTCCTCCGAGTGCCCGTGTCCGTACACATCCGCCGAGTCGAAGAAGTTGCACCCCAGCTCATAGGCGCGGCTCACAGCGCGCCGCGACTCGGCATCGTCCGTGGGACCGTAGCAGTTGCCGAACCGGTTACCGCCGATGGCCCACGCGCCGAAGCCGACGGGGCTGACCGCGAGGCCGGTGCGGCCGAGCACCCGCCGCCTCACCGCAGCAGGTCCCCGAGCGCCTCGGGCGTCGCCACGGGCAGCGAGCAGGTCGTGCCGACGCAGACTGTGGCAACTGGCGCGGCGGGCCGCTCGGCGGTCTTCCGGACCACCACCTTGCGCGGCCTGTAGGTCTGGAGCGCCAGCAGATGCATGTCGCACGCCGGCCCCTGACCCCTGGGACCCGACACCTCTACGCGCGTGACGGGGTTCAGGGCCCAATCGATCGCCCGCAGCAGGGTCGCCCCGTACAGCGCGAGCTGAGGCGCCGCGCCGCCGAACGTCGCGAGCTGGTGATCCAGCAGCCGGCGCCATTCCTTGTCGTCGGTGACCGCCCAGAGGCGGGCCAGGACGAGCGCGGCGACCCCGTTCGCAGAGGGCGTCGGCGAGTCTTGCACCGGCTTGGCGGGCGTCGCGAGGTAGGCAGCGCCGGACCGATCGCGCGCCACGTCGAAGAAGCCTCCCCTTTCGGCGTCCCAGTGGGCGCGGCCACAGTAGCGCATCACGGCGATCGCGCGAGTGAGCCAGGCGTCGTCGCCGGTGGCCTCGGAGGCGTCCAGGAACGCCGCCGCCGCGTGGACGTTGTCTTCGAGCAGCCCGCGCGGGTCGGCGCGGCCGATCACGTGACCCATCCCCCGTCCTTCGTCCCACGCCTCCGCCCAGATCCGGTCGAGGACCTTGAGCGCGAGCGAGTTACACTCTGGCCGATCGAGCACGGCGCCGGCATGCAGGAACGCCGATGCCATCATTCCGTTCCAATTGACGTACGGCGTCGTGTCGACGTACGGCGCCTTCCGCTTATCGCGAGCGGCTTTGAGCGCCACGAGCGCGTCTTTGAGCACCGGCCACTCGTCGTCACCTGCGGGATCGCGCTTCCACCACAGGACGTTCTTCGCGGGGTTGTGGTGCATTTCCCCTTCCGTCTCGACGTCGTACACGTGACGTATCACGTGATACGCCTTATCGTCTTTCAACGCGTCCCGGACTTCATCGGGACTCCAGGTCCAATAGTCACCATCGTCGCCGAACTGCACGTCCGCGTCCTGCGAGGTGTAGAAGGCGCCCTTCTCCCGGTCCGACAGCACTTCCAAGACCCAGCTGACGACGCCCTGGGCCACGTCCTTGAACAGCGGATGTCCGAGGCCCGCGTAGCCGTCGAGGTACGCGTGCAAGAGTTCCGAGTTGTCGTAGGCCATCTTCTCGAAGTGCGGCACGACCCAGTGCTCGTCCACGGCATAGCGGTGGAACCCGCCACCCACGTGATCGCGGATCCCGCCTTTCGCCATCCCGGTGAGAGTCCTTTCCACCACCTCGCGCGTCCAGTCCTCGCGGGTGTCGTGCCAGCGGGCGAGCAGGAATTGCAGGGCTGCCGGGTGGGGGAACTTGGGCGCGGTTCCGAACCCGCCGAAGCGGATGTCGAACAGACGGGCCATCTCGCTTGCGGCGCGCTCCAGGGTCGCCTGCGTGACCTCGCCGCCTTTCGCCTCGTCGAGCGACTCCGCCACGTGGCGGCGGATCGCCTTCGCGCTCTCTGCCACCTTGTCGCGCTGCTGGCGATAGAGGCCCGCCACCTGCTTGAGCACCGAGAGAAAGCCCGGCCGGCCGTACTGGTTCTCCTCCGGCGGGAAGTAGGTGCCGCCGTAGAAGACTTCGCCCTCGGGCGTGAGGAACGCGGTGAGGGGCCAGCCCCCCTGCCCGGTGAGCGCCTGCACGGCGCGCTGGTAGCGCGCATCCACGTCGGGCCGCTCGTCGCGGTCCACCTTGATGCACACGAAGTCGCGATTGAGGGTCTCGGCGACTCCCGCGTCCTCGTACGACTCGCCGTCCATCACGTGGCACCAGTGACACCACACGGCGCCGATGTCCAGGAGGATGGGCTTGTCCTCGGCGCGCGCCCGCGCCAACGCGGGCTCTCCCCACGGGTGCCAATGCACCGGCTGATGGGCGGCGGACTTGAGGTAAGGGGAGGGTTCGGAGGCGAGGAGGTTGGACATCAGGAACCCTGTTCCAGATACCGTACCACCGTTCGGCTCACCAGCTCCGCCCCGATGACGAGACTCTCCTCGTCGATGTCGAAGGTGGGGCTGTGGTGCGGGGAGCCCTTCTTGTCGGGCGGCGCCGAGCCGACGAACGCGAATGCTCCCGGCACTCTGGCGAGGAAGAACGCCATGTCCTCTCCGCCCATGGTGCGGACGCCGTCGATCACACGTTCTCGCCCGACGACGTCCTGTGCTACGCCTTTCATCACTGCGGTCATCTTCTGGTCGTTGACCAGCGGCTTTGACAGCCGCCGGTACCGCACCTCGGCGTCGCCCCCGAATGCACGGGCGATCCCACGCGCCGTTTCCTCCACGAGCGACGGCGCTTCGTCGTAGAACTTCCCACCGAACGTTCGCACGGTGCCCCGCAGATCGGCGCGGCCGGGGGTGACGTTGAAGGCGTGCCCCGCATGCAGTTGCGTGACCGAGAGGCCGACCACGCCCGTCTTGCCGACGCCGGTCCGCACCGCGTAGCCGAGCCGCTCGAGCCGCTCCGCGACGAGCGCGCTCGTGCGCCGCTCCTCGAACCCCAGCTCGGGGTGTTGATGGAGGTCGCGGCGGGTGGCGACGAGCTGGGCGCGGTCGATGGGAGGGAGGGTGGTCATCAGGTTGTTCGGTTCACCCCGGGCTCGCGCCCGGGGATGACGGGAGGCGCGCTCATACTCTCGAGCTCGGGCACAGTCGGTTAATCACGCACACCTCGCATTTGGGCCGCCGAGCGATGCACACGCGACGCCCATGCAGGATCAGCGTGTGCGAGAACCACGTCCACTTGTCGCGCGGCACGAGCGCCATCAGGTCGCGCTCGATCTTCACCGGGTCCTTCTCCTTCGTCAGGCCGAGCAGCGTCGCGAGCCGCTGGACGTGGGTGTCGACCACTAGCCCCTCGTTCTTTCCAAACCACGTGCCGAGCACCACGTTCGCGGTCTTGCGGCCGACGCCGGGGAGTTGTACCAGCTGCTCCATCGTGTCGGGTACCGCGCCTCCGTGGCGCTCGACCAGCGCCTGCGCCATCCCGATGATCGACTTGGTCTTGTTGCGAAAAAATCCCGTGCTGTGGATCTCCTGCTCCAGGACCTGCGGGTCGGTGCCGGCGTAGTCTCGCGCGGCGCGATACTTCGCGAACAGGGCGGGGGTGACCATGTTGACCCGCGCATCGGTCGATTGGGCCGAGAGGATGGTCGCCACCAGGAGCTCGAGCGCGCTGTTGTGCTGCAGGGCGCAGGTCGCGTCGGGATAGGCCTTCTCGAGGCGCGCGATACCCTTGCGGACCCGCGCCCGCCGCTCGGCCTCGGTCTCACGGCCCGAGCGTTTCCTCGGTGCGGCTCTCGCCTTGGTGGCCATCAGCCCGCGGCGACGAGCCGGGCCCGCGTGAACGCGAGAAACGCATCGGCGTGGCGGGTGTTCAGGACCTGGTCGGGCTCGAGCCAGCCCTTGCGGGCGATCCCCAGACCGACGGCGACGTTGGTCATACCGCCCGTCGAATGGGCGTCCGCGCCGATCGAGAAGGTGACACCCAGGTCGCGCGCCCGCCGCACCACGCGCCAGTCGAGGTCGAGACGATGCGGATCGGCGTTCACCTCGACGGCGATGCCCCGCGCGGCGGCCTTCGCGAGCACCTGCTCCAGATCGATCGCGTACGGCTCGCGCTGCAACAGGAGCCGGCCCGTGGGATGGCCGAGGATCGCGAGATGGGGATCGTCCATGGCGGTGAGCACGCGCCGCGTCATCTCGGCTTCGGACATCCCGAAGCGCGTGTGGATCGAGCCGATCACGAAGTCGAACCGGTCGAGCACGTCGGGTCCGTAGTCGAGTGCGCCGTCCGCCAGGATATCGGCCTCGACCCCCTTGAGCACGCGGAGCCCCGCGACCCGGGCGTTCACGGCGTCGATCTCGACGTGCTGGTGGGCCACGTCCTCGGTCCCGAGCCCGCCCGCGTACGCGGCCGACTTGGAATGGTCGGTGATGCCCACCCACTCGTAGCCCGCGGCGCGGCACGCCGCCGCCCAGTCGGCGATCGTCACGGTGCCGTCCGAGTAGTTCGAGTGACAGTGCAGGAAGCCGCGCAGGTCGCCCCGCTCGACCAGGCGCGGCAGCCCATCGTTGGCGGCCGCTTCCAGCTCGCCGTGGCCCTCGCGCAGCTCGGGCGGCACCCATGCGAGGCCGAGGGCGCGGTACAGGCTCGCCTCGTCGGGAAATGCGGTGGAGAGTGAGACGCCCATGGCGCGGGCGCGGGTCTCGAGCGCCGCGACGTGGTCAGGGGAGCCGGTCGCCCGGATCCAGTCGAGCCCGAATCGCTCAGGCGTGGTGAGGAGCACGTCCACGACGGTGCCGGACGCGAAACGCAGCGTCACGTTCCCTTCTCGCCCTGCGATCTCGGTGACACCGGGCGCCCGGGCCAGCCGCCTGACCAGCGCCTCGCGCGCGGCCTGCCCCTCGTGCACGGCGACCAGGTCCAGCGCTCCGATCAGCTCGCAGCGTCGCCGCACCGCTCCGGCGGTCTCGACCCGCAGCACGCCCCCGCTCTCGAGGCCGGCGAGGGCGCGCCGAACGGCTTCGAGCTCGTCCTGTGCGTGGTGGAACAGCCGTAGCGAGCTCGCCTGACGCAGGTGGGCTATGCCGCGGCGCACGTTCTCCGCGGTCTTGGCGCCGAAGCGCGGCAGCGCCGCCAGGCGCCCGTCGCCTGCGGCGGCCTCGAGCTCGGCGAGCGACTCGATCGCGAGCGACTCGTGGATCTGTCGCACCTTGGCGGCCCCCAGACCGGGAATGCGGAGCATCTCTGCCAGGCCCGGCGGCACCTGCTCGCGCAGCTCGTCGAGCGCGCTCGAGCGGCCCGTAGCGAGGAGCTCCGACCGGGCGGCGTGTTGCATCGCGCGGACGCGAGACGCGTTCTCCCCTTTGACTACGAGGAACGCGGCGAGTTGGTCGAGGGTGTGGCGGACGGCTTGTTTGTCCATGCTGAACGGAACGTAAAGACTGCGACGGAGTGACGGAAGGACGGAACGGAGGCGGCCTTGGCTTGCACCCCCGTTCCGTCGGTCCATCGTTCCGTCGGACTTCAGCGCCGCGGCAGGAACCCGTCCAGCGCCCGCTCGAAGTCCTGCGTCGCCTCGACGTGCGGCGCGTGCCCCGTGGCCAGCTCGATCACGCCCGTGGAGAGCAGCGCCGCGGTCTCGCGCGCGGCCTCGAGGGGCATGGGGTCGTAGACGCCGTGCAGGAGCAGGGCGCGGGGAGCAGTACCATTCGGAAAAGTCCGCTGGATCCGTTCGCGCAGGTCGTAATCTCCCAGACTGTCCCAGACCGCCTTCCGGGTCCGCTCGGTGACGCGAAACGGGGTCATCTCCCTCGCGCGGCTCGGGTCGCGAAAATACCCGGCGACGGATAGCGCGAACGCGATGCGGCGATACTTTTCGGGATCGGTGCGGGAGAGGCCGGACGCCACGAGGTCGGCGCGGCTGCGCGCGATCCACGGCTGTGCCATGCGAGCGGTGAAGCGGCGCTCGAATTCGTCGCGCCACGCGGCCGTCACGGGCGCGGATGAGACGAGCGCGAGCCGGGCGATCCGGTCGGGATGCTCGAGCGCGTAGAGCAGGGCGAGCAGGCCCCCCCACGAATAACCGATCACGGTGAGGCGGTCGAGCTCCCAGTGGCCGCGCAGGGCTTCGAGGTCGGCCACGTGCTCCCGCCAGCCCACGGGGACGTCGCGCGGCACCGGTGACCGGCCGCCGCCGCGCTGGTCGTAATAGAGGAGAGTGCGCCCTCCCTCCGCGAGGTGGTCGTACTGGGGGAGCAGGTAGTCGTGGTGGGCGCCGGGGCCGCCGTGCAGCACGACCACGGGCGGGCCGTGCCCCACGCGTCGCATGTACAGGCGGACGCCGTTCAGCTCCACCGTCGTTTCCGTCGGCGGGTCTGGCATCGCGTCTCAACTTAAACGGTTCGCACCAGCATGAAGACGCTTCGCTTTCCACCCGCCCTCGCGCCGCCGGGCTTGCGGCGCCTCGGGCTCGCCGACATCGCGATCCTCTGCCTGCTGGGCGGCGTGATCGCGATGGTGGTCTCGTTCGCGCGCGAGTTCGAGGCCCCGTTCTCGCAGGCGGTGCGCATCGACCTGAGCCCGGCGGCGCTGCCCAAGTACACGCTGTATTCGCTGTCGCGCGGCGTGCTGGCACTCCTGATCTCGTATCTGTTCGCGCTGGGGTTCGGGTGGGCGGCGGCGACGTCGCGCGCCGCCGAGCGGCTCCTCTTGCCGCTGCTCGACATCCTGCAGAGCATCCCGGTGCTTGGCTTTCTCCCCGGGCTCGTGCTCGGCCTCATGTCGCTGTTCCCGACACGCAACGTAGGGCTCGAGCTGGCGGCGATCCTGATGATCTTCACCGCGCAGGCGTGGAACCTGGCCCTCTCCTTTTACAACTCGCTGAGGGCCCTGCCGCAGCCGCTGCGGGACGCGTGCAAGGTCGCGGGCTGGCCCCCCGGCCGGACCTTCCGGCAGCTCGAAGTGCCCGCCGCCGCGCAGGGGCTCGTGTGGAACGGGATGCTGTCCATGGCGGGAGGCTGGTTCTTCCTCATGGTGAACGAGGCGTTCCGCCTCGGCAATCACGACTACCGCCTCCCCGGCATCGGGTCCTTCATGAGCGTCGCCCTCGACCAGGGGAACTCACAGGCGATGGCGCTCGCGATCGCCGCGATGGTGGTGATGATCGTGTGCGTGGATCAGCTCCTGTGGCGGCCGCTGGTGGTGTGGGTCGAGAAATTCCGGCTGGACGAGAGCAGCGGTGGGGGGCCGGCGCCGTCGTCGTGGGTGCTCGACTTCCTGCGGCGGGCGCGACTGCCGCGGCGCGCGGCGGTGTTGCAGCGGCGGGCTTACCGCCGTGCCCGTCGGGCGGCGCGGCCGCTCGAGCGGCCGTTCCGCGCCGTCGGTCCCATCATCCTGCGGGGCCCGCGGTTTGCCTTCGAGCATCCGGTGCCCCGGAAGATCGGCGCCGGGCTCGCGATCGCCGCGGTCGCCGCCGCCGCCGCCCTGGGCGCGTGGCGCCTGTGGCTGCTGCTCGCGCAGCTGGGGTGGGCGGAGTGGGGCGAGCTGGTTTCGTCCGCCGCGCTCACGTTCATCCGCGTGATGGGCGCGGTGATCGTGTCCACGGCGTGGGCCCTGCCGGCGGGGGTGGTGATCGGCCGCTCGCCGCGCCTCGCCCGCGCGCTGCAGCCGGTGATTCAGGTCGTGGCGTCGTTCCCCGCGCCGATGCTCTTCCCGCTCGTGATCCTGCTGTTCGAGCGGATCGGCGTCGGGCTCGGGCTCGGCGCGGTCGCGCTGATGGTGCTGGCGGGCCAATGGTACATCCTGTTCAACGTGATCTCCGCCGTGGCCGCGATCCCGCAGCAGCTCAAGGACGCCACGACGGTGTTCCGCCTGCCGTGGCTCGCCCGCTGGCGCTCGCTGTACCTGCCGGCCGCGTTCCCCGCGCTGGTCACCGGGTGGGTGACGGCCGCCGGGGGCGCGTGGAACGGATCGATCGTCGCCGAATACATGAACGTCGCCGGAAGGCTGCAGGTGACGAAAGGCCTCGGCAGCCTGATCAGCAACGCCACGGCCCACGCTAACTTCCCGCTACTCGCGGGGGGGATCGCGCTGATGAGCCTGATCGTCGTCGGCTGGAACCGGGTCGTGTGGCGCTCCCTCATGGGGTGGGCCCAGTCCCGCTTCGGACTCGAGACATGACGCCCGGCGCGGTGCTCCTCGAGGCGCAGCACGTGACGCAGCGCTTCCGGCTCCCGAACGGCCAGAACCTCGAGGCGCTGCGGGACGTGTCGCTCGCCGTGCGCGAGCACGAGGTGGTGGCCCTGGTGGGGCCCTCGGGATGCGGCAAGAGCACGCTGCTCCGCCTGTTCGCCGGGCTGGCCCGCCCGGTCGACGGGAAGGTGCTGTACCGCGGCCAGTCGCTGGACGGCGTGCTCGGCGCCGCAGCGATGGTGTTCCAGACGTTCGCGCTCCTCCCCTGGCTGACGGTCGCCGAGAACGTGACGATGGGCCTCGAGGCGCGGGGAGTGGATGGCGCGGCGCGGCGCGACGCGGTGGCCCGCGCCATCAACCTGGTGGGGCTCGACGGCTTCGAGCAGGCGTACCCGAAAGAGCTGTCGGGCGGCATGAAGCAGCGGGTGGGCTTCGCGCGTGCCCTCGCCGTGGCGCCCGAGATCCTCCTCATGGACGAGCCGTTCGGCATGCTCGATCCGCTCACCACGGAAAACCTGCGTAGCCAGGTCGTGAATTTGTGGCGGGATCCCGCAACCGGGGTGAACACCCTGGTGGTCGTCACCCACTCGGTCGAGGAAGCAGTGTTCCTGGCGGGCCGGGTCGTGGTGTTCGGATCGAACCCCGGCCACGTGCGCGAAGAGATGGTCAATCCCCTGCCGTATCCGCGCCAGGAGCGGAGTCCCGAGTTCGAGGAGATGGTGGACCGGCTGCACGCCATTCTCACGGCGACCCTCCTGCCCGAGCCGGCGCCGGCCACACCGCAACGACTCGTCCCGTTCCCCCGGGTGCACGTCTCCGAGGTCACCGGCCTCCTCGACCACCTGCTCACCCGGCCCGACGGCAAGGGACCGGTGTTCGAGCTGGCGGAGGATCTCGGGGTCGACTACGACCGGATGTCGGCGGTGGTGCGGGCGGCCGAGCAGCTCGGCTGGGTGACGACGCCGGGCGAGATCGTGCAGCTCACGGCAGCGGGGCGTGAGGTCATGGCGATGGACGACGCGGCGCGCAAGGACGTCACACGGGCGCGGCTCGCCAAGCAGCCGCTGTTCGCGCGCCTCGTGGGCATGCTGAAGGAGGGCGACGGGGCGGTAGAGGACGAAGAGGTGCTCGCCGACCTGACGATCTATTTCCCGTTCATCCCCGCGGAGTCGCTGTTCGCCATTGTGGTCGAGTGGGGGCGCTACGCGGAGCTCCTGGACCACGACGCGGACGCCGGCCGGCTCACCCTGCTCGGTTGGGAGGGGGCGGCGGAGGCGCGCGTCGAATGATTACAGCAGCACCGCGAGCGCGTCCGCGATTTCCTGGACCGCGCGGTGGTGCGGCTCCGTGAAGCCGGCGGGCACGTCGGAGTCGATGTCGAGCTGGCCGAGCGTCGTCTGACCGCGACGGATCAGCACCACGAGCTCGGACTTCGTCTCCAGGTTGCACGCGAGGTAGTTCCCGATCGCGGCCACGTCGGGAACGTTCTGGTCCTCGCCAGTCGCCACCGCTGTGCCGCACACACCCCGCCCGACCGGAATCCGGGTGTGCTCCGTCTCCCGTCCCGAAAACGCTTCGAGCACCAGCTCCGTCCCCCCGTCGTGCAGCATGTAGGCGTACACGGAGGTGTATGGTGCGCCCAGGCCGCGCAGCCTGTCGCACGCGAGCTGCAGCAGCTCCGCCCGCGAGGCGTCGTGCAGGTGCGCGGCGCGCAGTGCGCGCACAATCGGGCTGGTTCGAGCCATGCGGCTATATCTATCTTTGGCGCGACCCTCACGGAAGCCGGTGGATGTCGATCCGCCTTCTCGCGCTCATCCCGGTCGCAGCGGCCATCAGCCTCGCCCTCTCGGCCGTGGTCGATGCGGTGGCGCTGCCGCTCTTCCTCGACACGACGGGGACGATCCTCGCCACCGCCCTCGCCGGTCCCACTGTGGGGATCGCGACCGGCGTCGTGACGTCCGCGGTGAACACGCTCCGCAACCCGACCTTCTGGCCGTTCGTCGTGGTGCAGATCATCGTGGCACTGTACGCGTGGGTTGCGGCACGCGCGGGGCTGTTCCGTAGCTTCCGAACAGCCATCCCGGCCGGGCTGGGCCTCGGCGTGATAGCGTCGGTGACGTCGACGCCCATCTCCTACCTCGTGTTCGGCTGCACGACCACGGGCGGCATCGCGCTGACGACGGCGCTCGGCAAGGCGCTCGGCCTGCCGCCCCTGGGGGCATGCTTCTTCGGGAGCTTCGTGTCGGACTTCGGTGACAAGGCGGTGACCTTCGCCCTCGTGACGTCGGTGCTGCACGCGTTGCCGCGCCGCACCGCCGCGCGCTTCCCCTGGGCGCTCCGCGCCATCGGCGCGGCGTGACGGGCGGGCGGCTGCACCCTTTCACGCTCCTCGCGATCGCGGGGGCGCTCCCGGCGCTTGCCTGGATCCTGCCGGCACCCGCCGGCGGGGCGTGGACGGCGACGGTGGCTTTGGTGCTCACGCTGACCCCGGGCGCCAGCCCGGGGTTAACGAGCACTGGCTCATCCCCGGGCTGGCGCCCGGGGTTAGTCGTGTTGCGTACGGCGGTCCTCACCGCCGCGCCGTTCTGGCTGTTCTTGCTCCTGCTGCACGACGTGCCGACCACGATAGCCATCGGGCTGCGCATCACCACGATGGTCGCGAGCTTCGTGTGGCTGGTGGCGGCGCTCCAGCCCGCGCGACTCGTCGAAGCGATGGTCGCAGCCGGCTGGAGCGCCAGCGTCGCGTACCTCCTCGCGGCCACGCTGTCGGCCGTGCCGGTGCTCAAGGCGCGCGCGCGGCGCATCGTGGAAGCGCAACGCTGCCGGGGGCTCTCCCCTGGCGGAGGGATCGCGGCCCGGCTGCGCGCGCTCCGCGCCCTCGCCCTGCCGCTCGTCCTGTCGGCCCTGCACGAGGTGGACGAGCGGGCGCTCGCGCTCGAGACCCGCGGGCTCGTTCCCGGCATCCGCCGCACGCCGCTCGCGCCGCCGCCTGATCCAGCGGTGGAGCAAGCCGCCCGTTGGGCGCTGCTCCTGGCTTGTCTCTTCGCGCTGTTCCGGCGGTTCGTGTGAGGTCCCTGACGCTGGAGAGCGCGAGTTTCTGGTACCCTGCCACCGAAGCGCCCGCGTTGCGCGAGGTGTCGCTGGAAGTGGCACAGGGGGAGGTCGTCGCGCTCGTTGGAGCCCTGGGCGCCGGGGCATCGACGCTCTTGCTCGTGGCGGCGGATCTCGCGCCGCGGGTGACCGGAGGGCGGCTCACGGGCTCCGTCGCTCGCGGCGACCGGAGCGGGATCGTGCTGCCGACACCGTGGACGCAAGCTTCCGGCATGGCCTTCACCGTCTGGGACGAGGTCGCCTTCGGGCCGGCGAACCTGGGGTGGCCGACGCACGAGATCGCGCGTCAGGTGGATCGCGCGCTCGAGCAACTGGAGCTGGTTCCGCTCGCGTCGCGGGACCCGGCGACCCTGTCCGGTGGCGAATTGCAGCGGGTGATCATCGCCTCGATCCTCGCCATGGATCCGGGACTGGTGCTGTTCGACGAGCCGGCGGCGGAGCTCGATGCCGAGGCGGCGCGTGCGCTGTGGCGGCTGATCCGGCTGCAGGCGAAGGAAGGGAAAGCGGTCCTGCTCGCGACGAGCGCCCTGGATGCCCTCCCCGATGTGGCCGACAGGGTGGTGTGGCTCGAGGACGGGGCGGTACGCGCCATCGGGACGCCGGAACTGCTCGCCGACGTGGCCGCCTGCGACGCGGGGCTGGGCACGAGCGTCGCATCGGTCTGGTGGGCCAGCGGGCTGCCCGGGCCCTATCCCCTGACCGTGGCTCACGCCCTGCAGCGGTGGCGGTGATTCCGCATCCACCCTTGCGGCTCGACGGCGTGAGCTTCGCCTACGGGACAGTGCCGGCGCTGGCTGGCCTGTCGTTCTCCATCGCCCCGGGCGAGCGTGCGGCGCTGCTGGGCCGCAACGGTGCCGGCAAGTCCACGGTGGTCCGGCTCGTCGCGGGGCTCGAGCGGCCGGACGACGGAACGGTGTGGGTGGGCGATTGGGACACCCGCGACTGCGCGCCGGAGCGGCTGGCGCGGCGCGTCGGGTCGGTGTTCCAACACGCGGACCAGCAGCTCTTCGCCCCCACTGTCCGCGAAGACGTGCGCTTCGGACCGCGCGCGCTCGGCGTGGGGGAGCAGGAGGTGAAGCGGCGCAGCGACGATGCCCTCGAGGACCTCGATCTCACGCCGCACGCAGCGCACCATCCGTACGACCTCCCGCCGGCTCTCCGGAAGCTCGCCGCGCTCGCCGGGGCGCTGGCCCTCGAGCCGGCGCTGCTCGTGCTCGACGAGCCGACCATCGGGCTCGATCGGGCGTTGTGCGCGCGGGTCACCAGCGCTCTGCTCGAACGATCCGCCGCGGGCGTGGCGTTGCTCGTGATCACGCACGATCTGACCTTCGCCGCCGAGACGCTCCAGCGCGGGCTGGTGCTCGACCGCGGCAGCCTCGCGTGCGATGGGCCGCTGGCCGGACTGCTCGGGGATGCCACGCGGCTCGAGCCCCTGGGACTCGTGCCGCCCGCGGTGGCGGCTCTCTCGGCGGCGCTGGATCTTCCGGGCCGGCCCGTGCGTGCTGCAGATGCGGCGAACGTGCTGGCGCGCGTTGCCCGGGGTAGGCCGGCCCCCTAGATTGACCGGCCCCCATGCCGACGCTCGATAACCTCGCCACGCGGTTCGCACACTGTGTGAGCCTGTTCCGCGACCCGACCGCTAAGGCCGAGCAAAAGAAGGAGTTCCGCGCCCTGCTCGGCCTGCTCCAGGAGACGACCGTGACCCTGCGGCTTGCCCAGGGGGGGAGCGGCATCGAGTTGAATGGCACGCCGTGCGAGGGAGCGGGTCTGGCGGTGCTCGTGGAGCGCCTCGACCTACACGGCATCGGCGAAATCGCCCTGCCCGCGAACCCGCCTCCCGCCCAGCTGTTCGAGCTGCTCCAGGCGCTGGCCGACCAGCCCGGCGCGCACGACGTGGCCAGCCGGCTCGCTGCCGCGGGCGCCGACCGCATCCGCATCGCGCCTGGGGGGCCGCCTCCCTCGGCAGCGGCGCCACGCGGGCCGGTGGCCTCCACCGAGGACTTTGGTGCGCGCGAACCCGTCGTTCCCAACCCGGATACGCCGGTTGACCGGAAGTCGGGTGCGCTCGGCACGGCGGGTATTCTGCGCGGCGAGTCAATGCGCGACATCAAGTCCGTCCCGCTCGAAGGCGTTCCGCTCGTCACGCACGACCCTCCGCCACCCAAGGCGGCGGACGCGCTGCCGGGCGTGGTGGATCGCGCGCCGCCCCACAAGGAGAGCGGCGCGGACGAGCTGCTGTCACTCTCGAGCGAGCGGCACGCGAAACCGGCCGCTTCGCGTGCCGCGCCATCTCCTCCCCCCTCTCCTCCGCCCGCTCCACCTCCCTCCGCGCCCGGCCCTCCCGCGCCCGCCGAGCGCGAGGCCGCTCGCCCTCCCGGTACGCGGGCGACTCCCACCGCCCGCGTGGCGGTGCCGCCCGGTGCCGCCGACGTACTCGCCGAGCTCGAGCGCAATAGCACGTCGCCGAACGTTGGCGACCTGCTGGCGGCGCTGATCGATCACGCAGCGGCGGCGGCCAAGCTGGGCCGCTTCGAGCAAGTGCTTGGTGTGCTCTCCGGCATCCTGCGGGTGGAGGAGAAAATTCCGGAGAGCAGCGGCGTGCAGCGGCAGTATGGCATCGCGCTACGGCGCATCTACACCAAGCCGGTTCTCGAGGGTCTCTCCCGCCTGCTGGCGGCGCCGAAGCACCGGACCGCCGCGGTGGCGGCACTGCAGCGCGGTGGCGCCGCGGGGGTGGAGGTCCTGATGGACGTACTGGCGGCAGCGCCGACGGTGGGCGAGCGGCGCGCGGTGTTCGACGCGTTGAAGCACATGACGGAGGGGACGGACCAGCTCGTCCACATGCTGGACCATTCGGCGTGGTTCGTGGTGCGCAACGTGGCGGAGCTCATCGGGGAGCTGGGGATGGAGGATGCCGTCCCGGCGCTTGGGAAGTGCCTCGACCATCCGGACGAGCGTGTGCGGAAGGCCGTGGGGCTGGCGCTCGCCAAGATCGGCACGCGGGGCGCGGCCGAGCCGCTGCGCCGCGCGCTGCGGGACCGCTCACAGGAAGTGCGGATGCAGGTGGCGGTCGGGATCGGCGGACGCAAGTCGAGTGCCCTAGCGATGCCGCTCGTGGTCGCGATGGAAGAGGAGAAGGACGAGGCGGTGGTGCGCGAGCTGATCCTCGCGCTGGGCCGGATCGGGAGCCCTGACGCGGTGCAGGCGCTCATCAAGTGGGCGCAGCCGACCGGCCGATTTTTCGGGCGGAAACCGAGCGAGCTGCGGGTGGCGGCGGTCGAGGCCCTGCGGCTCGCGGCCACCCCGGCGGCGCTGGGTACGCTCGAGGGGCTGTCGGAAGACGGTGACCGCGAGGTCCGCGACGCGGCCAGCCGCGGCGTCGCGGAGCTGAAGCGGAAGCCGCGCCGCTAGCCTCGACTAGGACCACCTCACGCTCGCCGCCCAGTCTGCGAGCGTCGTAGGCTTGATGCCGTATCGCTTCGCGTTACCGGTGATGTCGGCGTCGTAGCCGATGCGATCGAACCATTCCAGCATGAGCGCGGAGTCCTCACTCGCCTTCCGCACCTCCGCGATCGGTACCGGCTGGAAGGTGATGGTTCGCCCCGCCGCCGCGCTCAGGATCTGCGCCGCCTCGGGGCTCGTGTGCGCGTCGCCGGCGAGGTCGATCTCCTTGCGGTTCAGCTCCTCCGCCTTTTCGAACGCCAGCAGGCCGTACTTCCCGATGTCCTTCACGGCGATCATCTGCAGCACGGTGGTCGGCTTGAGGGCGATCATCACCTTGCCCTGATCGATTCCGGGCTTGAACCACGGCGACACAAAGTTGTCCATGAAGAATACCGGGCGGAGAATGACGTGGGAGGGGAACCCGAGCCCCCGCACCGTTTCTTCGATGCGCCACTTGTTGTCGAAGTGGGGGATGCCGGTCTTGCGGTGCGCCGAGCCGACGGAGCTGTACACGTAGTGCTGGACGCCCGCCTGGCGGGCGAGCTCGGCGATTCGCTTTCCCTGCGCTTCCTCTCCCTCCACACCGGCTTCCCAGGTGTTCTGCACCGCGAACACGCCCCAGGCCCCCTGCAGCGCGCGCCGCAGCGACTCGGCGTCGTTCAGATCACCCTTCACGACCTCGGCCCCCTGCCGCGTGAGCGCCTTGGCGGCGTCGCTGTCCGGCTTGCGCGTCATCGCCCGCACGGTGTTCTTGCGCGCCAGCAGCTCCCGGGCCACGGCACCGCCCTGGTGTCCCGTCGCTCCCGTCACCAGGATCACACCCTTGCCCTGGGCCATCGAGCCTTCTCCTTTTAGGAAGGGATGAAGCTGATCTTGGGATCGAGCCGGCGCGCGAACGCCGCCAGCAGCCGGGCCGCGCGCTCCAGATCGTCCCGCGCCACCATCTCGTTGGGGCTGTGCATGTACCTGCTGGGGACGCTCACGAGTCCGGTCGGGATCCCCCGCAGGGCGTTGTAGATGGCGTCAGCGTCAGTGCCGGTGTCGTGCGGCGCCGCCTGGATGCTAAAGGGGATCGTCTCCCGCTCGGCGCACTCCACCAGCAGGTCGAACACCACCGGGCTCACCGCCGACCCTCGCGCCAGTACGGGACCGCCCCCGAGCTTGTGCTCGCCCGCGCGCTTCTTTTCGGCGCCGGGCCAGTCCGTCGCGTGCGTGACGTCCACCACCAGCGCGACATTCGGCTCGAGGCCCACCGCGCTGGTACGCGCGCCGCCCCCGGTCCAGGCGATCTCCTCGCGCGTGGTCGCCACGCCGAACACTCCGGCGTGTTTGGGTCGGTCCGCTGCGAGCAGGCGCAGGGCTTCGGCCACCACGTAGGCGCCGATGCGGTTGTCGATGCTGCGCGACACGATCCGGGCGTTCGGAAACTCCTGGACGCTCGCGTCGAGCACGCCGGCATCTCCCAGACGCACGCGCTCGAGCGTTTCGGCCTTGCTCGCGGTCCCGATGTCGATCCACAGGTCCGTGATCTTCGAGACCTTGTCCATGTCGTCGCGCTTCATCAGGTGCACCGCCTGCTTCCCGATCACGCCCCGCACGGGACCCTTGGGGCCCCTGATTACCACACGTTGCCCCACCAGGACCTGGGAGTCCCACCCGCCGATGCCGGCGAAGTACAGGTACCCCTCGTCGTCCACGTGCGTGATCTGCAGTCCGATCTCGTCGATGTGGCCGGCGAGCATGAGCCGGGGCGCGCCCTTGGGATTCAGCGCCGCCACCGAGTTGCCGTGCACGTCGGCCGTCACCTGATCGGCGAATGTCTTCAGCTCCTCGCGCCACACGCGGGCCGGCGCCGTCTCGAAGCCGGACGGTCCGGGCGTATCGAGGAGCCGCTTCAGGAAGTCCAGGGTGTCTCGGGTCATGGTTTGCGAACCGTTGTGGGCGAAAGACGCACGTGAAGCCGGCGGCGGACGCTGTCCGCAGCGGCCCCGCTCGCGAGCGTCGGCTGATGACCGGCGCGGACTGGAATGGCGGAGAGGCGGAGCCGCCGGTCGGGCGTCACCACGACCCGGAGAATCGCGGACAGGCGCGTCCACGGATCGTCCTGCAAGAACACGAAGTTACCGAGCGACTGTACGATCGGCTTGCGCCGGTACCACACCACCGGCTGCAACACATGGGGGTGGTGGGCGAGGATCAGGTCCGCGCCCGCGTCCACCAGGCCGCGCGCCAGGTCCTGCATGTGCTTGGGCGGGGTGTCGACGTATTCGGTGCCACCGTGCATGCTGACCACGACGAGGTCGGCCCGGCCGCTCGCCTTGAGCTCGCGAATGGCCGGGTAGATCCGGCCGGTATCCCCCCAGGCGATGAACTGCGACCCCGCGTGGCTAGAGAACGTGTACGGCGCCGGGTTCCAGGCACGGGTGAGCGCGAAGAACGCGACCCGCCAGCCGCGCCGCTCGAGGATCACCGGCTGCTCCGCCATGTCCCGCCCGAATCCCGAACCCACGAACCGGACGCCCGCGCGGGTGAGCTGCCGCATCGTCTCCTCCACGGCGGCGGGGCCGCCGTCCCACGCGTGATTGTTGGCCGTGCTCACCACGTCGAAGCCGGCGCGGGCGAGCGCGGCGGCGGCGGCCGGGGGCGCGGTGAAAATCCCTCCCGAATCGAGCGGCGCGCTCGAGTCGGGCGCAATCGGGCTCTCGAGATTCCCGAAGGTGATGTCCGCCGCGGCGAGCGAGTCGCGGAGCGCGAGGAACGGGTAGAGGGTGTCGCCCTCGAGCAGGCGCTCCTTCGCGAGCCGTCGGCCCAGATTGATGTCCCCGACCGCGTACAGCCGCAGCGTGTCGGTGGGCTGCTGAGGCAGCGCGCGTTGCACGTCGCGCGACGCCATGGTGAGCGCGAGCAGCAGCACCCCGATCACGGATCCCTCGTTGACGCCGTCAACCGCGTATCAACCGCGTAAGCATCTCAGCCGCGTCCACGAGGCGGGGTCCCGGACGGGAAGTATACGCGTTGCCGTCGAGAAACTCGACGCGCCGCCCGAGCAGCGCCCGCGCCTGCCGGTCCGTGACCGCGGCAAGCTCCGCCTGGGCGCGCGGAATGTCGAACCCGCACAGCGCCACGACGACGACGTCCGGAGCGAGCGCGACGAGCTCGTCCCAGGGACGTGGTCGCGATGGATCGCCGGGTGCGCCGCCGACGTCCTGGCCCCCCGCGAGCGCCACCAGCTCGGGAACCCAGTGGCCCGCCACGTAGGGGGGATCGACCCATTCCAACACCAGTACCCGGGGTTTCCGTAGGGGCGCAGCATGCTGCGCCCCTACTTTCCCGGACCGCTGGGCCTGGGCACCGACCCGCCGGAGCCGGTAGCGCAGCCCGGCCTCGAGCTCCTCCGCTTCGTCACGGAGCTCCAGGGCTTCGCCGACCTTCCGGATGTCCAGGAACACCTCGTCCAGCGTATGCGCGTGCAGCGTGACGACCCACGGTGTGGGAATGAGGGTCGAGACCATGCGCGCCAGCTCGCCCTCGCCCACGGCGCAGACGTCGCACAGCGACTGCCCGATCAGCACGTCGGGCCGCAGGTGCGCCACCAAGTTGACGTCCACTTCCACGGGCGACACACCGGTGCCCCGCGCTTCCGCCATGGCACGATCGATCGCGCCCGACGGCATCGCGGGATCGATGCGGGTGCGCGTGACGCGTGGGAGCGAGCGCACCTCCGGCGGGAAGTCGCACTCGTGCGACACGCCGACCAGCCGACCGAGCGCACCCAGCGCGGCCACGATCTCGGTGGCGGCGGGCAGCAACGACACGACGCGCATGCTGAAATGTAGGGGCGCAGCATGCTGCGCCCCTACACCATCCCCCGCGCCCCTACACCCTGCCGTCCGTCACTGCTTGCGCAGGCCGATTCGATGGAGTAGCACGGCGAGCGCCGCGAACAGCGCGAAGGCGAGCAGGCTCGAGTGCGCAACGCCGCCGAGCGCGTGGAACACGGGCACCTTCTCGGCGAGCGCGTCCGCCGAGCCGAGCACCCCGGCGATGGCCGCCAGCACGATCCCGCAGATGGCGCCGCCCGCGATCAGGCCGCTCGAGAACAGCACGCCCGGCCCGGACTCGACCTCCGCGATCGACTGCTGCCGGGCCTGCGCGCGACGCTCGATGAGCCAGCGCACGACGCCGCCGGCGAACATCGCCGAGGAGGTCGAAATCGGGAGGTAGACGCCCACCGCGACCGGCAGCGCCTGTACGCCCATCAGCTCGATCGCGATCGTGATGAACACGCCGAGCAGCACGAGCGCCCAGGGCAGCCTGTGGGTCAGGATGCCGTCTGTGATGAGCGCCATGATCGTGGCCTTGGGGGAATCGAGCCGGGGAATGGCCTTGCCTCGATAGTCGTGGACGCGGCCGCCGATGCCGGGGTCGAGAACGTAGCGCAGCTCGTGAGTCGTCGGATCCATGAGGTACTTGCCGGCAGCAACGCCCTCGGTAACGACGTAGACGCGAACGACCTGATAACTCGCGCGGTCCACCGAGTCGCTGCCGGCGATCCGGAAGCCCGACACGGTCTCCGGCAGGATCTCGACCGATGCCCGGGCCCCCCCACCCCCCCCACCCCCCCCACCCGCCGACGGCGCCAAGGCCTGGGCACTGAAGGCGGCGTGGCTCTCGGGGATCGGGTAGGTGTAGGCGCGGTTGAGCAGGGTGAGGGTCCAGCCGACCACGAGCGCCGAGCCGAGCGCGCCCACCAGGATGGCGATCTGCTGGCGGCGCGGCGTGGCGCCGACGAGGAAACCGGTCTTCAGGTCCTGGGACGTGTTGCCGGCGTTCGCCGTGGCCACGGCGACCACGGCGGCGATCGAGATCGCTTGAACTCGGTGGTCCACGCCGGTCCAGCCGATGGCGACGAAGATCAGACACGTTCCGAGGAGCGCGGCGATCGTCATGCCGGAAATGGGGTTCGCCGAAGAGCCGATCTGCCCGCAGATGCGGGAGGAGACGGTGGCGAAGAAGAAGCCGAAGATCACGATCAGGGCCGCGCCGAGCAGGTTGACCCCCACCTGCGGCAGCAGGGCGAGCACGATGGCGAGCGCCACGGAGCCGCCGACGGTGAGGGAGATGGGAAGATCGTCCTCGGTCCGCAGCCGGGTCACCGCCTGGCCCAGCCTCGAGTCGCGCAGGTCCTTGAGGCTCGAGGCGAAGGAGCTCATGATCGTCGGCAGCGAGCGGGCCAGCGCGATGATCCCGGCCGAGGCCACGGCACCCGCCCCGATGTAAAACACGAAGCTGGACCGGAGCTCCCCGGGGCTCATGTCGCGGATCAGCTTCACCGCCGGGAACCCGAACGGCTCGGTGAGGCCCGATCCCACGAGCTTGATCGCGGGGGCGAGCACCAGGTAGGCGAAG
>Ga0209377_1000220_pt1 | contig 36048 bp, 31 predicted proteins | sample GraSoiAngelo_141_FD_185898 | JGI IMG/M metagenome (GOLD analysis project Ga0209377, IMG submission 185898) | Grasslands soil microbial communities from the Angelo Coastal Reserve, California, USA - 14_0929_12_40cm (SPAdes) (version 2) | ecosystem: Environmental > Terrestrial > Soil > Grasslands ...
CGTATTTGCCAACAAGATTTGGCAAACCGGCTTCTTCTGTGAAACGGCCGTGATCGTCGACGGGCGACAATATCTGCAAACCTTTTTCTTTGCCTAACCAATAATCGTCTTCGCCGTGGCCGGGTGCGATGTGCACCGCTCCCGTGCCGGAATCCATGGTGACAAAATTGGCCGTGAACACCGTGACTTCCCGATCCAGGAAAGGATGGCGCGCTGTGACCTTGTCGATCTTCGCCCCCGGAAATGACTCCAGCGGTTTGCCGGCGGGATTCAGCCCCGTCGCCGCGCAAAAATGAGCAAGACGTTTCTCAGCCAGCAGGAGAATCGCGGAACCGTCCTTCTCTCGTATCGGTTTAAGTTCCTGGACGATATAAATTTCCTTGGGATCAACAGCGATCGCCAGATTCGCCGGCAATGTCCATGGCGTCGTTGTCCAGATGGCGATGCTCGCCTTGTCTTTGAACTCGCCGCTGGTGATTGGGAATTTGACGTAAACGGCGGTGTCATCGCGCTCCTGATATTCCACTTCGGCCTCGGCGAGCGCGGTCTGCGCGCCGGTGCTCCAGAAGACCGGCTTCTTCGATTGGTAAACCAAGCCTTCCTCCACGAAAACAGCGAACGCGCGCAGGATTTCCGCTTCATATTTGGGATCCATCGTCAAATATGGATTTTCCCAATCGCCGAAGACGCCCAGCCGCTTGAACTGCTCGCACTGGATGTTGATGAATTTTCGCGCGAACGCCTCGGATTTTTTGCGGACCTCGAGCGGAGAAAGAGCGCGCGATTCTTTGACCACTTTGTATTCGATCGGAAGCCCGTGACAATCCCAGCCGGGAACGTACGGCGCGCGCCTGCCGAGCATCGTCTGCGATTTCACCACGAAATCTTTGAGAATTTTGTTGAGCGCCGTGCCCATGTGGACGTCACCGTTGGCAAAAGGCGGACCATCATGGAGGACGAATAGTTCTCGATCCTCTCTGGATTTCTGGATTTGCTGGTAAAGCCGCGTCTCCTCCCAAACTCTGAGCAGCTCCGGCTCGCGCGCGGCGAGGTTCGCCTTCATCGGGAATTCCGTGCGCGGCAAATTAAGCGTTTCTTTGTAATTCTGGCTCATGATCAGCGGCTGATGGCTACGTAGCATCCGCCTCTGCACAAATCAATGAACCCAAGATGAGCGTTTTCTGTGGCCGCTTCGGTTAGCAATCCGTTGCGGGCAGCGGCACCAGCAGGGCAGAGTAAGATTCGTCTCGACGCGGGCTTGATTTTGGCGCGGCTTTTTATTTTTATCGCAATGTGTCCGCTGACGACGAGATGGCTTCACTCAGTGCGATTGGTGGAGGCACGCAAGGCGGTGCGGTAGCGTTTGCCACCACGCATTGGAGCGTGGTGCTAACCGCGCAGGGCGAATCACCGGCGGCACAAGAAGCTCTAGAAAAACTTTGCCGCACATACTGGCGACCGATTTATGGTTTCGTGAGGAGACAGGACGTTGAACCAGAAGAGGCGAAAGATCTCACCCAGGGCTTTTTTGCGCTGCTTCTGGAGCGTCGGGATCTGGATGCTGTGCGCAAAGAGAGAGGGCGTCTGCGCTCTTATCTGCTCACCTCGCTCAAACATTTCCTGACGAACGAGCGGCATCGCGCCATGGCCATCAAGCGGGGCGAAGGCCAGCGGTTGATCCCACTAGAGGAGTTGCGCGACCGTGAGCGTGGCGGTTTCGAACCGGCGAATGCATCGACTGCTGACCAACTTTACGAGCGCCGCTGGGCTTTGGCGTTGCTAGATCAAGTGCTGACGCGATTGGGAGATGAATATCGGGCCGCTGGCAATATCACGCTGTTCGAACGCTTGAAAGCGTTGCTCACGGACGAACCGGACCGCCTGTCGCAGGCGCAAATTGCCGATGAACTGGGGATGACTGAGAATGCGCTCAAGCAAGCGTTCCATCGCCTGCGCGAACGCTACCGACAATTGTTGCGGGAGGAAATCGCCCATACTGTGATGGCGCCGGGCGATATCGAGGATGAACTGCGCCATCTGATTGCCGTATTGCGCACGTAACCTGCGCCAGGATTTTCTGCAGTACATATTGGGACAATATATCGTCCGACCGGCTACATGAGGACGGCCACCAAAGTCTGTGCAAAGTGCGGGGCGAAGATTTTCTCCGACGCGCCGCAGGAATTTTGCAGCGCGTGTCTGTTGGAGACCGGCCTGGGTTTGCTCGCGAACGACGATGAGGACGTAGCTGCGCCGCTGCCCCATAAGCGTCGTGCTGCGCGTCCGGCAAAGATGCCCCGGCTGCAACGCCGTAGCACTGCGGGCAGGCTCGGAGATTTTGGCGATTACGAGTTGCTGGAGGAAATCGGCCGCGGCGGTCAGGGAGTAGTTTATCGAGCGCGACAGAAAAGTCTCAACCGCACAGTAGCGCTCAAAGTCATAGGCCTCGGTCACTGGGCTACGGAGGCACATCTTAAGCGATTCCGTCGCGAAGCAGAATCCGCCGCTAGCCTGGAGCACCCATGCATCGTTCCAATCCACGAAGTCGGCGAGCGCGATGGCTCCTGCTACTTTAGCATGAAATTCGTCGAAGGCGGCCAGCTTGACGCAGTGGTCAGGCGCGAACCAATGCCAATCCGGCGCGCTGTGGAATTAATTGCCAAGGTAGCGCGCACTGTTCATTACGCTCACGAACATCACATCCTTCATCGTGACATCAAACCGGGAAACATCCTGCTTGATCAAAAAGGTGAACCGCACCTCACCGACTTCGGGCTCGCGCGACTGGTCGAGACGGAGAGCACTGTCACACGCACGATGGAAGTGCTGGGCACGCCCAGTTACATGGCGCCGGAACAAGCAGTAGGTAATAACGTGGCCGTCAGTGGCCTTACCGATGTTTATGGACTTGGCGCAGTGCTTTACCAATTGCTAACCGGCCATCCGCCTTTTGCAGGTGGTACAACCTACGAGACTATCAAGTTACTGCTGGATACCGAGCCGCGGCAACCGCGCCTGTGGAATTCAAAAGTAGATCGCGATCTTTCAACAATCTGCCTCAAGTGCCTTGAGAAAGATCCCAAGCGCCGTTACTCTTCTGCTTTCGCGCTGGCCGAAGACCTTGAACGCTGGCTAAAGCATGAACCGATCAGCGCACGGCGCACCGGACTCGTCACCCGCAGCAAAAAATGGATACGACGCAATCCAACCAGTGCGCTATTGGCGGCGTCGCTCGTTGCTCTCGCGGTAGCCGCCGGCTGGATCATTTGGAAAAGTGAACTTATCCGGCATCCAGTGACAACCGGCATTGCAGTGCTGCCATTTGAAAATCTGAGTGATGAGAAAGAGCACGCCTTCTTTGCTGACGGCGTGCAGGACGACATTTTGATCAAACTGGCGAAAATTGCCGACCTGAAGGTAATCAGCCGGACAAGCGTTACGCAATATCGCGGTAAACAGGATGTGCGCCAGATCGGCGATGCGCTGCGTGTCTCGCACGTGCTGGAGGGAACGGTGCGGCGTTCTGGTGGGAAAGTGCACGTAAATGCGCAGTTGGTGGACGCTCACACCAACGCGGGCATCTGGGCGGAGGAATACGACCGGGATTTGAATGACGTGTTCGCCATTGAAACGGAAGTTGCCAAGTCAATCGCAAATCGACTTAGAGCCAGAGTTTCAGCTCGCGAAAAGGTAGCCATGGAAGAGCGACCGACCAAGGACCTTGTTGCCTACGACCGTTATGTCCAAGCAGCGTCTTCGATCGACAAGGCCGCCTATGCGCGAGAAGGAGAGCGAGGAAAGTATTATTTCCGGGCGATAGAATTGCTCAATCAGGCGATCGCGCGGGATCCTGCTTTCCTTCTGGCATATTGCAGGCTGGCTGAGGCACACGACGAGCTCTACTTCCAAAATGTCGACCACACGCCTGGCCAGCTGGCGTTAGCACAATCGGCAATCGATACCGCCTTTCGCGTGAAACCAGAGTCGGGGGAGGCGCACCTCGCCCTGGCTGCGCACTTTTACCACGGCTACTTTGATTACGACCGAGCCCGTCACGAGCTCGCCATCGCCGTCCGCACCTTGCCCAACGACGCACGGATTTTTGAATGGAATGGCTACATCGACCGTCGTCAGAGCCGTTGGCATGAAGCGGTACGCAACTTCGAGCGGGCGATGGAGCTGGATCCGCGCAACGTTAAGATTCTCACTAGTGGCATCGTGACCTACCGACTAATGCGGGACTATGCACGAGCCAGGACGATTGATCATCGCCTCATTGCTATAGAACCCAACAACACTAATAACCAGGAGTGGCGTGCCCGAATCGACTTCCATGAACGAGCTGATACCAGACCATGGCATGCTTTTGAGAATACGCTCGGAGACCCGAAACAATGCCCAGAATGCTCTCTTTTCCTCGCTTTGTATGAGCGGAACAGTATCGCCGCTGATCGCGCGTTGGCCGCGCTTGGCGAGGATGCTTTTGGTGCAAGAGGCGTCAATGCAAGAGGTGTAGGTGGAACACAATTTCGCCGAGCTTATTTGGAGGGTTTGATTGCTCGAATGAAAGGGGACGCCGCCGCGGCGCTGGCGGCTTTTAGCGCGGCGCGCACGCAACAGGAGGAAGCCGTTCGCGCGGAGCCTGATTATGGTCCAACTGTCTGCGTCCTGGGTCTGATTGATGCCGCACTTGGACGAAAAGAAGAAGCGCTGCGAGAGGGCCGCCGGGCACTCGAGCTTACGCCGATTGCGAAGGATTCCATGGATGGCGCGGATGTCCTTTATTTTTATGCCGTGATCTGTGCGTGGACCGGTGAGCGCGACCTGGCCATCGAGCAACTGGATACGCTCGCGAAAATCCCGGCCGGTCCGTCTTACGGGGACCTTCGTCTCAGTCCCTATTGGGATTCGCTCCGCGGCGATCCGCGCTTCGAAAAAATCGTCGGGTCCCTCGCGCCAAAGTAAGCTCACCACGGATTACGCGGATAACCCGGATACGGACGTGATTCAGAAGGAGTGGTAGGGCGCGACCGCTGGGCGGGCCGAATCGGGCGCCCAGTTGTAGGGCGTCTGTGTCAAACGCCGAGCAAGAACTGATCCTTTGCAGCCGCGCAATCCGCGTCCTAGCGGAATAATCTTATTTCTCGAAAATCCCGACAATATTTTCCGTATCAATGCGAACGGCCTCACTCTTGCCGAAAAAGAAGATCATATGAAAATCCTCTGGCGCACCAAATTGGCGGGGCTCGTTGAATAAGTATCGCGCGCCGTTTGATAATCGCACGCCAAACGGACGAAATGGATGGCGCTTTGCTAATCGCTTTAGATCGATCGCCTTCATTGCATGACATTTTACACTTTCACCCAAGTGTCGTCACTGGAAAAACGGGATCTCGCCACCGAGTGAATGCTCTCATCATAACGTTCTTCTGCTTCAGCTGCGACAACACAAGGTCACTCTGGCCACCACTCCCAATCCCGTGGTATCCGCGCAATCGGCGGTAGCTCCGCTTCAACGATTCAACGCTTCAACGATTTACGCGGCGAAGCCATTTTCCGCGTAACCCCGCGCCGGATTTCCTGCAGTACATGGGTGAACGGCCAGAAGTGACTTCCCACGACGGGAAGCCAAAGAAGGCCAAAACAAACAAACAAAAGGAAATTAATAATATGAAAAAACGAAACATTACATTCACAACAATTCTGCTGGTGCTTGGCTGCTTTGCGATGGGCTCGGCGCCCTCCGCGTCGGCCACGCCCACGCCCGTACCGGTTACCATCACTGCTACGTTTGATTTTGCGGGGTTTCCCAATGTAACGGGAACCTTTACCACAAGCGGGGCCCTTACAATTTCAGGACCTGCTACAATGCACGTTGACCTTAATTATAACGGTACGAGAGCTCATTGCGTGGTTACGTTGATAGCACCACTTGGAAACATCATTATTGATCAGGAATGTCAGTTTGCCACTTCCCCACCTAGGGGAAGGTGGGAGATTGTAAGCGGCACAGGTGCTTATGCGAATCTTAACGGGAATGGGTCGCTTACGATGCCGCCTCCGCTTGTCGAAGCAATGACAGGGTTTATTTACCAATAAAAGGTGGGCATCATAAGATCCTGATCGCTACACTTCCGCACGAGAGCCTCTTCGGTCGTCGTGAAGACGCGCCCGGAGAGGCTCCTGGCATTCGCTGAACCGTCGCAATTCCAAGTCTCGCCATAACCGGCCGGTCAGCAAATGGCCGCAGTTCGCAATCAGCCGCCACGCTTCACCAGTGTAGCGGCTTTTTGTTTCGCTTTAAGGAAGGGCACGCGGCTGGAGAAGGCAATCGTGCCTAGTGTGCAGTGCCGCGTGTCCCAAAGAGACTAGGATTCTCATGCGCGCGCCGCAGGAGCATCCGCTCAGGTGTCGTTCCATGTCGTGCACACGCAGCGACACGTGGTGCATTCCGTTGATGGCAAGCGGATGCTTCCTCTTCATTGTATCTTCATGTCGTTGGCGCTGGCCATTCTCTCGCAGGCGTCGCCGAGTTTAAAGCCTAAACGCAACATGACACACCGGGAAGGATCGAAAAAGGCCCTGCGGATTTTTGTGTTGGCGGACACGCACAATCGTTTGCCGGAAAGCGTGAAAGAAATAGCCAAAAATGCAGATGAAATCTGGCATCTTGGAGATGTGTGCGCAGAAGCAATCCTTGACGAGCTGCGCGCGGTCGGACCGTGCGTTACGCAAGTGCGCGGAAATTGTGACAGCAATTTCGAGTGGCCGCTGGTTGTCGATCTTGTGCGCGGCGGATTAAGATTTCGTCTGCAACACGTTCCGCCGGATCAACCGCCGGAGAATGCCGATGTTTTACTGCACGGACACACGCACGTTCCGCGGAACGAAAAGCGCGGGAATGTTCTGTTTCTCAATCCCGGCTGCGTGACCCGGCCAAACCGCGGCTCACCACCTAGTGTAGCGCGGCTCGAAATCGCGAATGGAAAAATCAATTGGAAGATCATCCCGCTCCGCTGACGCGATTTTGTTCATCCTGATGATCTGTCTTGATTAAAAAGCCGCGCACCGCTTTTGTTCAGCAGAGATGACGGCTTTCCTTGATCAAATATTTGTTCGCGGAAAGCAAACGCTGCTTGCACCGATGGCGCATGCACCGGGCTGGCTGGTGCAGATTGTTTCGAGTCTGATTAATATTTTCGCTCTGCTCGCCGTGTTTCTCACGCTCTTCGCGCTCATCTCGGTGTTGGAGCGGAAAATTCTCGCACGGATGCAGAACCGCTACGGACCGAATCGCGTGGGGCCATTCGGTCTTTTTCAGCCAATCGCTGACGGCATCAAAATGCTGATCAAGGAAGACATCGTGCCGGCGAGGGCCGACAAGCTCGTGCATTTCCTCGCGCCGGTCCTCATCGCTGCTGTAGCGATCCTCACCCTGGGCGTGATTCCGTATGGGCGGAACATGACCCCGTTTGCCATTGACGGTGGCATACTCTTTTTCTTTGCCGTGGGATCGGCCACGGAGTTGGCAGTCTTCATGGCCGGCTGGGGCAGCAACAATAAATTTTCCATGCTCGGCGCGATGCGCGCGATTGCCCAAATGTTCAGCTACGAGCTGCCGCTCATCATCGCTGTGCTACCCGTGGTGATGGTGGTCGGCTCGCTTATGCCCGACCGAATCGTTGCAGCGCAAGCGCAATACACGTTTGGCTTGGTACCGCGCTGGTTTGTCTTCACGCCTTGGGGCGCAGCGGCGTTCATTCTATTTTTTGTATCCGGTCTGGTGGAATCGAACCGCACGCCGTTCGACGTGCCCGAAGGCGAATCGGAAATCGTCGCCGGGCACATGACCGAGTATTCTGGATTCAAATATGCCACGTTTTTCATGGCGGAATACCTCGGGATGTTCGCCATCAGCGGGCTCGGTGTGACGTTGTTCCTCGGGGGCTGGCATGCGCCTGCGGGTGCGCTTGAGTTCCTCCCATCGTACGTCTGGTTTTTCGCCAAGCTGAGCGCGCTGCTATTCGTTTACATCTGGGTCCGTGGAACGCTCCCGCGCACGCGCATCGATCAAATCATGAATTTGGCCTGGAAATTCATGTTGCCAATGGCATTCGCCTGCGTTATCGCCGCTGCCGTTTGGCACTATGCCGGGCGCGGCTTGCGGGGATGGCTGTGGTCGCTGGTGGTGATCGCAATTGTCTATACTCTCCTGTCGATCTTGCTCGACACGCGCAGGAAGTTCGCTCCGCGCGTTTATCGCTTCGCTGAATGAACAGCGCCGCATTCGTTGTCATTGCGATTTTCACGCTCGCCGCGGCACTGGCGGCCGCGACTCTGCGAAAACTGATGCACGCTGCGCTCAGTTTCGCGGTGGCATTCGTAGGGCTGGCGTCCTTTTTCTTTCTGCTGGGTGCGGAGTTCGTCGGCCTGGCGCTGGTGTTCATTTACATCGGGGCGGTCGCGGTGCTGATCGTTTTCACCATTCTCCTGACGCGGCGCGATGTCGGAAAAGATCGCGGTTTTAATTGGAGCGGCATTGTGATCGCCCTTGCCATGTTCGGCGCTTTAACGTGGTCGATTCTAAAGACGCAATCACTCGCCATTGTCGCCCCGCACATTCGCGCGCTAACGGTCAAACAAATTGGCGCAGCATTGATGACCACTTATGTCTGGCCACTGCAATGCGTCGGGCTTCTGCTTACTGCCGCGCTGATCGGCGCGCTTGTTCTTGTGATGGAGGAGAAGCGATGACGTGCGGAATTCCAACTTGGGTAGCATACGCGTCACGCGTGTTGGCGAGCGCGTCCTCGCGGTCGCGGGCTTTCCTTGCGACTTCCTCCCGCCCAGCACTGACGAGATTCAAAGAAAAGCTTGTTTCGGCGCGACGCCGAAACCAGCACGCGAGGTGCGTGCGCTCCCCAATCCAGTTCGCCACGCAATGACCCCAACTCTCCAAGTTTTCCTCATCGTATCTGCCGCGCTATTTTCCATCGGCTTGCTCGCCGCACTGAGCCGGCGTCACGCGATTTTCATCCTGATCGGCATCGAGTTGATGCTTGCCGCGGCGAACCTGAATTTCATCGCGTTCTGGCGTTTCGCTCCGCAGTCAAAACAACCAATTGGCGTGATGATCGCAATCTTTTCCATCGCCATTTCAGCTGCCGAGGCCGCTGTTGGTCTTGCGATGGTTATCGCCGTTTACCGCCACTATCGCACGACGAACGTCGATCAACTCGACCAGCTTAAAGGATGAATTTCCGGATCGTCACTAATCTGTGGTTGATCCCGGCTGTGCCATTCGCGGCTTCGCTGGTAATTTTGAGTTTGTCAAAGGCGCGGCGCAAAACCGCAGCCGCGCTTGCTGTCGCTGGGCAAATCGCCGCGCTCGCAATGTCGGTCTTGGCATTCCTGCCAACGCTGCAAACGAACAACTTCCGCGTCGTTCAGAATTTTACTTGGTTCACTTTCGGCGAAGAAGTGTTACGCCTGGGATTTGTTCTTGATCCGCTTGCTGCCGCAATGCTGATGATGATCGCGCTGGTCGGCCTGTGCATTTTTGTCTTCAGCATCGGCTACATGGCCGATGACAAACGTTTCACCCGATTCTTTGCGTACCTATCGTTCTTCTCCGGCGCGATGCTCGGGTTGGTCATCGCGAACAGTTTGCTGCTCCTTTTCGTTTTTTGGGAGCTGGTGGGGCTCGCCTCCTACCTGCTCATCGGGTTCTGGATCGAGCGACCGAGTGCAGCGGCCGCTGCAAAAAAGGCGTTCATTACTACGCGCATTGGCGACATGGGATTTTTTCTCGGGATGCTTTGGCTCTACAATCGCAGCGGCACACTGCTCTTTTACGATGGAGGGACCGGTTGTCTTGAAAGCGCCGGCCTCGCCCTGCTCGGCGCAAGCGCCACGTTCATTGTGCTGCTGATTTTCTTCGGCGCCGTTGGCAAATCGGGGCAATTCCCGCTGCATGTGTGGCTGCCAGACGCAATGGAAGGCCCGACCCCCGTCAGCGCGTTGATTCACGCGGCAACGATGGTGGCCGCCGGCGTGTTTCTGGTCGCACGCGTCTATCCGCTTTTCTCGTTAGGCGCGATCAACGGCGTGACCTCGTCGCTCACTGTCGTTGTATGGATCGGTGTAACCACGGCGCTTATGGCTGCGCTAATTGCGATTGCGCAGGCGGACATCAAACGCATCCTCGCGTATTCCACGGTATCGCAACTTGGTTTGATGATGGTGTCGTTAGGCGTCGGCGGCGTCCCGGCCGGCATAATGCATTTGCTGGCTCACGGTTTTTTCAAAACGCTGTTGTTCCTCGGCGCGGGCTCCGTGATTCACGGATGTCACGGCGAACACGACATTCGCAAAATGGGCGGTCTCCGGCGTGTCATGCCGGTGACGTTTTTCACTTATGCCATTGGGATGATGGCGCTCAGTGGCGTGCCGTTCTTTTTTTCGGGTAGCTGGACGAAAGAAGAAATTCTGCACGCCACGGCGCACTGGCCGCGATCGCATGCACCGTATTATCTGATTCTGGCTGGAATTATTCTCACCGCGCTCTACATGACGCGCCAAATCATCTACGTCTTTTTCGGCAACGCACGCGCTGCGTCGGACCGCGTGCACGAAAGCCCGCGCGTCATGACGATGCCGCTGACCGCGCTGGCGCTTTGCACAATTTTCTTCGGCGTAGTGCTCACTTCTGCGTGGCCATGGCTGCACGCATATCTCACCGGCGAACCTGCGCACTTCGAGATCACACGCCTGATTCAGCCGATGTTCTTCGTCTCGCTCGTGCTCGTCAGTGCCGGTGTCGTGCTCGGCATCTGGATGTATCGCAAAGCTGGCGCGCAAGCTCGAGATCGTCCGGCTGAGATCGACCCGCTCGAATACGCGCAACCGGCGTTGTTTCGATTTCTCGCGAACAAAATGTGGATCGACGAATTTTACGGCCGCACGGTGATCGCGTTCAGTTGGGCGGGCGCGCGTTTGTCCGACTGGATGGATCGCTATTTCTGGGATGGCCTCGTGCGCGGCTTCGGCGCAGTCGGCCAACTTTTCGCAATGTTCACGACCAGCGTCGATGAGCGCGGCATCAATGCCGGAGTCGATGAAACGACCGCCGGGACGCGCGGTCTGGGCCGCCTCTTGTCCACCACACACTCGGGACAAATCCAAATCTACCTCGGCGTGGTCGCCATTGGCATGCTGGCACTGCTCCTTCTCTACGCATGGTTGGCCTGATTACGGCGATTATTTTCATCCCGCTCCTCGGAGCGCTCGCGGTCTGCACGTGGCCGCAAAGGAATTGCCGCCCAATCGCTCTGATGTTCAACGCCATCTCCGCTGCGTGTGCTCTCGGACTGTGGCGAAATTTCGACCCCACCGCGACCGGCCTCCAATTGGTGGAACGCCATGATTGGATTCCCGTTATCGGTGCCGAGTATCTGGTGGGCGTCGATGGCCTGAGCCTCCTTCTCGTCCTGCTCACCTCGCTGATCATCCCCTTTGCATTTCTCGCACAGCGAATGGACCGCGGCTTCTGCGCGACCATGCTGGTAATGCAATCCGCCCTCTACGGGACGTTCACGGCGCAGAATTTCGTTCTCTGGTTTTTATTCTACGAAATGAGCCTGGTCCCTGCGTTTCTGCTGATCAAAATCTGGGGCGGTGAAAATCGTGATCGCGCGGCGACCAAGTTCTTCCTCTACACATTCCTCGGCAGCGTGGCGATGTTGCTGTCGTTCCTGGGAATTTATTTCGCCAAGGGCACGTTCGACTTTTCTGCTCTCGCCGACCTTGGAAAAAACGGTCTGCTGACCGGCAAGCTCGCATGGATCGCTTTTGCCGGGATCTTTCTCGGGCTCGCAGTCAAAGTGCCGCTTTTCCCATTTCACACCTGGCTGCCGGACGCCTATCAAAGCGCGCCTACCGGCGTTTCGATGGTATTGACGGGCGTGCTCTCAAAAATGGGAGTTTACGGTTTTGTGCGCCTTCTGCTTCCGCTTTTCCCAAAGGAAATCAAGATCATCGGCCCGTGGCTTCTTGCGTTAGCGGTCTGTTCGATCGTCTTTGCTCCGCTTGCCGCGTGGGCACAGCGCGATTTGAAACGAATGGTCGCTTACTTGTCGATCAACCATCTCGGTTACTGCATGCTCGGCCTGTTTGCCGTAGCCGCCCCACCTGTCGTTGCTGCGAGGATCGACACGCACGCAGCGTTGAGCGGCGTGTTCATGCAAATTTTCAATCACGGAATCACTGCGGCTACGCTGTTCTACTTCATCGGTTTGCTCGAGCAACGCCGCGGTCGGCGCGGCATCGACGACTTCGGCGGGTTGATGCAGCAGACCCCACTGCTCTGCGGCTGGATGAGCGTGGCAATGTTTTCATCTCTGGGTCTGCCGGGACTAAACGGATTCATCGGTGAGTTCTTAATCTTCAAAGGCTCATTCGCTATCGCTGCTTCCTTTACGGCGATTGCTGTGATTGGTCTTCTCGTCACAGCCATCGCGTTCGCGCGCGCCATGCAATCCCTATTCAGCGGGCCACTCACAGGAAACTGCGGCGCGTTTCCCGATCTTCTCCGCAGCGAGAAACTCATCATCGTCCCTATGATATTGCTCATGTTCGCCATCGGCATCACACCGCAATTCATGTTGAACATCTTCAACACAACCGTGGCTCAAATGGCGCGGCTGTTTGCGTGACGACACTCGGATGAAAGTTGAGATCATTCCCGCAGAGCACGTGGTGCAGAAACACAACGCACAGCGTTTTCCTTCTGACTTCATGCTCCGGCTCACCGCTGATGAAGTGCGAAACTTGAGATGCCAGTTTGGAATATCAAAATGGGGCGGCCGCCGAGCGTTTCCTTACGCGGTCACCGAGCAAGGTATTGCGATATTGTTCAGCGTATTGAACAGCAAGCGCGCTGGGGAGCGCACGCGCATCGCGTGCTGGCGATGGCGACCTCGCCATCGCAAACTTTTGCCAGACAATCTACCTTCTCGGTTGGCAACAAATTTCACCAATTGCTTTTCGGCGAGGCGCCGAAAAGGACACGCGGGGCGCGTGTGCTCCCCAGAATGATCGCCTGGACGATTTACCTCACGTTTGCGGGCGCAGTGTTGTTGATCCTTTTGCCGCGCCCGTTTGCGCGCTGGATCGCGCTGTTTACAACCATCGCAGGCTTGGCCCTGGGCCTCATCGCATTTGTCCACACTTCAATCGCAGATCTGGCGCATTTCACCACGATCGTGCGCGTGCCGTGGGTGCCGGCGCTCGGGATGAATTACCATCTCGCGATTGATGGCGTCAGCCTGACGATGGTTCTTGTCACAGGAATCTCCGCGGTGAGCACCGTGCTCTTCTCGTGGGATGTCGAACATCGGCAGAACGAATTCTTCTTTTGGTTGCTGTTAGTGGTCGGCGGCTGCTACGGCGTTTTCCTCAGCGCCGATTTGTTTTTGCTCTTCGGGTTCTACGAGCTGGTGATCGTGCCGAAGTATTTTCTCATCGCGATCTTCGGATCGACCAACAAGGAATACGGAGCGATGAAGTTGACGCTCTACTCTTTTTTCGGCGGCATGTTCGTTTTCGCTGGAATCCTTACCGCCTACGCGACCGCTGGCTCTTTGGATCTGAATGAGCTCTCCCGCTTCCAGTTTCCGGGGCAACTGCAATCGTGGGCATTTCCGGTGCTCTTCCTCGGCTTCGCTGTGCTTGCCGGTATCTGGCCATTGCATACCTGGGCGCCGACAGGCCATGTCGCCGCGCCCACTGCGGGCTCGATGTTGCTCGCGGGCATTGTTATGAAGCTCGGCTCTTACGCAGGACTCCGCGTGGCAATGAATCTCTTCCCGCAAGGATTCCAAGCATGGAGTAAGTGGATCGCCCTGTTCGCCGTGATCGGAATCGTCTATGCGGCAGCCGTTGCACTGCGCCAGCGCGACCTGAAATTTGTAATCGGCTATTCGAGCGTGAGTCACATGGGTTTCGTGCTGCTCGGTTTGGCTACAGCAAACGCGCTTGGCGTTTCAGGTGCGGTGCTGCAAATGTTTTCCCATGGCGTGATTGCGGCCCTTTTGTTCGCCGTGGCGGGACGAATGATTTATCGCCGCACGCACACGCGTGAGCTTGACGCGCTTGCCGGCATGAATCTGAGTGGCGCGCTGCCGTTCGCCGCGTTCACGTTCGTGATCGCATCGGCTGCGTCGATGGGCATCCCTGGGTTCAGCGGATTCGCCGCTGAGATCACCATTCTCATTGGCACATGGAAAACTTATCCGCTTGCGGTCTGGATCACCGGCGCGGGCATTGTGCTCGTCGCTGCATTCACATTGCGTGCCTTAAAGCAATCGTTCTTCGGCGAGGCGAGGCCAAGTGTCCCCATGCAGGAAGGTCGGGTAGCGCTGGACCTGGATTGGAATGAGCAACAGAGCATTACGCCGGCGGAGAAATGCGGAGCTTGCCTGCTGATGTCTGCAACGCTCGCAGTCGGGGTTTATCCCAAACTGCTGCTCGATCGAATCATGCCCGCCGTCGACGCGATGAGGTTTTTGAAATGAAAGCCGTTGATCTGCCGATTTAATGCTTCAACGATGAGCTATCTCGAACTGCTCAAGCTCGCGTCGACCGAAGCTGTCGTCGTCGTTACGGCGCTGGTAGTCCTTGCGATTGGCCTAACGACTCGGCGCGAGGCTACGGGTGTAACGGTGGCAACGGCGCAAGGAGATCAAAATGTAGGCGGCAGCTCTAGCGCTCGAACTAATGCGATCTGCTCGTTCATCGCCGCACTCGGGCTCGCAATCGCAATAGGCACAGCGCTGATGTTGCCGCGCAAGGCGACGCTTTTTAGCGGGATGCTTGTGATCACACCGCTGACGTCGCTGTTCAAAATTATCTGCATGGCGCTCGCTTTTTTTGCAGTCCTCCTAACGAAATCCGAAAAGTCCCTGCGTCATCCCGGCGAATATCTGGCCATTCTTTTGCTCGCAACGGTTGGCCTGATGCTCCTGGTCAGTAGCGAAGAGTTGCTCATGATTTTCATCGGACTCGAACTGCTCGGCCTGTCGCTTTATGTGATGGTCGCATTCGACAAGACGGATGTGCGTTCGGCGGAAGCGGGCCTGAAATATTTCCTGTTCGGCAGCACGTCGAGCGCGTTCACACTTTTCGGAATCAGCTTGATCTACGGAATGTCGGGGATAACCAGTCTTGCGGCGATTTCAGAAAAATTGGCCACTGTGTCAGTGCAGCCATTGCTAGCAGTTGGGATCGTCATGACGCTCATCGGGTTCGCGTTTAAGATCGCGGCCGCGCCATTTCATCTTTGGGCGCCGGACGCCTACCAGGGCGCGCCTATTCCGAGCGCGGCGTTCATCGCTTCCGGTTCAAAGGTCGCATCATTCGTCGTGCTGGGGAAAATCGTTCTCGTCGGGTTTGCTCCGCTGCACGGCGACGCTGCGTGGCACGCCATGGTGGCTGGATGGTCGCCCGTGCTCGCGGCGCTGGCAGCATTATCGATCCTGGTCGGCAATTTCGTCGCCCTTGCGCAATCGAACCTGCGCAGACTTCTCGCTTACTCTGCTGTCGCACACGCCGGTTACACATTGATCGGACTAGTGGCCGGTGACCGCGAAGGATTTTCCGCGGCATTGTTCTACACCACGACTTACGCCATCACACTAGTTGGCGCATTCGGAGTGGTTGCTCTGGTTCGGCGCGAAACGGCCGGCGACGATTTCTCAAACTTTTCGGGATTGATTTCGCGTTCTCCCATGCTCGCGGGCTGCATGTCGATCTTTATGTTGTCACTGGCGGGCATACCGCCGCTTGCCGGATTTTTTGGAAAATTCTACCTGTTTAGCGTCGCGCTTCGAGCCGACGCAGGCCATGGACTTCTCTGGCTCGTCGCAGTCGCGCTTTTTGGCAGCCTCATCTCGCTCTATTATTACCTGATCGTGCTGAAAGTGATTTTCGTGGATGAGCCGTCGCTTGCAATCGCTTCATCGCCCGATCACCTGTCGCCCGATTTACTGCAGCGAATCGCGGTCGCTGTGCTTGCCGCGGTAGTTCTCTTCCTTGGCTTAATGCCGGACGCGCTGGCGGCGGGGCTCCTTGCCGCCATGCCATAGGAAATTTCTGCAGAAAAAGCGTGATTAACACTTGACTGCCGCGCTATAATTTTTGCATCAAAGCGAGAAGCACAGGCTGGAAGAGTTGATGAAGTGAAGATGGCCAGCATCAGCCAGTTCATTGATCGGCATTTCCGTCACTTCAACGCGGCGGTCTTGAAAGATGCTGCCGATGCCTACATCGCGCATCTGGAGCGCGGCGGAAAAATGATGATCACACTCGCCGGCGCGATGAGCACTGCCGAACTGGGTGTTTCCCTCGCCGAAATGATTCGCCGGGACAAAGTCCACGCCATCACTTGTACCGGGGCGAATTTGGAGGAAGACCTTTTTAATTTGGTCGCGCGCAGCCAGTACGTGCGCCTTCCGAATTATCGCGAGTTGAGCTCGCAACAAGAGGAAGAACTCCTGCGGCGTCATCTGAATCGGGTGACCGACACCTGCATCCCGGAAGAGGAAGCCATTCGCCGAATCGAGAGAGCGGTCATAGACGAATGGATCGCCGCTGCGAAAAAAAAAGAGCGCGGTTTCCCGCACGAATTCCTCTTCAAGATTCTGAGGGAATGCCGGCTCAAGAAATTTTATGAGATTGATCCGGGCGACAGCTGGGTGATCGCCGCGGCGCACAAGGAACTTCCAATGTTTGTTCCTGGCTGGGAAGATTCGACCCTGGGAAATATTTACGCCGCGCGCTGCATTACCGGTGCAATCACTGACGTGCACACGGTTCGTTCTGGGATCGAATACATGATTGAACTGGCGCAGTGGTATCGCAGGATGTCGCAGGATTCGTCCATTGGATTTTTCCAGATCGGCGGCGGCATCGCGGGCGATTTTCCGATTTGCGTTGTGCCCATGCTAAATCAAGACGTGGTCCGCGATCCCGTTCCCGAGTGGGGTTATTTTTGCCAGATCAGCGATTCCACAACCAGCTTCGGATCGTACTCCGGCGCGGTGCCAAACGAGAAAATTACGTGGGGCAAACTCAGCGTGGATACACCAAGATTCATCATCGAATCCGACGCTACAATTGTTGCACCACTCGTTTTTGCCAAAGTCCTCGGCTGGTGAGCAGGGAACAGTCGAGATCGCGGAATTTTACAATTTCGACAAATAGTACGGCAGCATTTCTTGCCAGTAGTTCCAGTCGTGGCCGCGCCATTTTCCATCATCGAGCCAATGCTTGATGCCTTTTGAATTCAAAATTTCGGACAAACGATAGGATTCGTGACGCGTGTTGTCCCATTCGCCGGTGCCGATGATGATGCCCATATGGTTGTATTTCCACGGGTCGGTTATGTTTGGCAGATATTCGTACGGGCTGTTGAAGTAAATATTATCGTCGTGATAACCCTCAAAGAATGAGCTGATGTCGAACGACCCGCTCAGGCTGATCAGATGACTCACGGTGTCCGGATGACGAAAAGCGATATTTGCGGCGTGATAGGCGCCGAGGCTCGCGCCGCAAACCGCGACGCGATGGCATGAGCATTCGCGACGCGCGAGATCAAACACGTCGCGCACGATGACGTTTTCGTACGCGTTGTGGGTACGCATCCGATCGACTGGATGAATTGATTTGTTATAGAAACCTTCGAGGTCGATCGCGTCGGGGCAGTAAACCGTGGCCTTGCCATTATCGACGTACCACGCCACGGCACCGACCAGTCCAAAATCCTTATTTTCGTAATAACGGGCACCTGAGGTCGGGAAAAGAATCAGCGGCAGCCCGCGCTTATCGCCGAAAACGAGCATTTCAAACTCGTGGCTTAAATATGGCGTGTACCATTTGATATAACGTTCGTTCATATGCTTGGCATAGCGCCCATCTTGACTGTGAGCCGCTAAAATCACAAGCTCGCGAGCGGACGAGTCCGTGCGAGCGGCGGACCAGGAAGGTTGCGCTGGATCTCATCTTCGCGAAGCATCTCGTTTTCGATGCCCAAACACACGCTTACTGGCAATATCAAACGGCACCGCGCTTTTCACTCCAGGGTCCTGGGAAACCGGCGCGATGTGCTCGTCTATTTGCCGCCTGGTTATCGGCGTTTCTCGTCGAGACGGTACCCGGTCTTATATCTGCACGACGGGCAGAATGTTTTCGACGCTGCCACTTCGTTTGCCGGAGTCGAGTGGGGCGTCGATGAAACCGCGCAGCGATTGATCCATCGAAAACTGATCGAGCCGCTCATCATCGTGGCGGTGGCAAACATCGGCGAAGAACGAATCCACGAATACGCGCCGACGCCAGGTCTGATCGAACCGAAAGACCACCCCAGAAAGCGCAGCCGCGGCCTGGCCCGCATTTACGGGCAATTTTTGATCGAAGAATTGAAGCCGTTCATTGATAAACAATATCGAACGAAGCGAGATGCAAAATTTACGGGGCTGGGTGGATCATCGCTGGGCGGTTTGGCCACACTGGCGATGGGAATTTTGTATTCAGAGGTATTCACACGTTTAATTGTGATGTCGCCATCGATTTGGTGGGACGATTACGCGATTTTCCGCCTGGTGGGCATACTGGGTGAAAAGCCGCCGCTGAAAATCTGGCTCGACACCGGTACAGCCGAGCCGGGCTGGGAACTGGCGCGCGACTTACGCAATTACTTAATCGACAAAGGCTGGCAGCTCGATGTCGATCTTACTTATCTCGAAGTCAAAGGCGCCGATCACAGCGAAGCCGCTTGGGCCGCGCGAGTCGAGGCGGCGTTGCGTTTTCTGTATCCGCCAACAAAATAAATTCCGCAGACCGGTGGGCTGAACCTCGCCCCTACCTTCCCACCGGCGGAACCGGCGGAGGATTAGGCGGCAACGGTTCAGGAGGCGGCGTGGGTGTCGGCGGAGCTGGTTTGGGCGGTGACGGTTGATCTGGCATGGTCCAGTCTCGTGCCATGTCGAGTGAAGTCCAGATCGAGATATCTTTTGCTGCTATTTGGGTTGGGGCACAGAGGTAAACAATTAAGAGACTTCTCAACCCGCTCGGAATGACAAATTCACTGCAGCCACTTGCCGTAAACTTGATAAATGCGAACAAAGCCGCCAATAAAATCCCAATCTTTTTGATACGAAAAAGCGCGAGTGCGCGCGGACCAGGTAAGCTCGCGCGGCGATTCCGGATGATTAGGATCGTAAACGAAATAACGCTCGACACCGGGATTCGGAGACACTGATTTTCGCTGATAAACCAGGACGGAATGATTGATGCTAAGACGCGGGTACGTGGTGAGAAAGCCAACGAAAAACTGCCCGCGCGCCAAAGCTGCATTCAAACGAGCGTGAGTCTCCTCCTGATACCCGGCGCTCTGCTGAAAAATCATGCGGGCATTGCTGATTCGGAAGTAGCTTGGCCAGCCATGGCCGATGTTTTCTTGTAAAAATTCCCGACGTGCCTTGCTCATTTCCCGCAGATCCTTGTATCCCGGAAAAACAATTCGTTGATCTTCCGGCAATGGCTCTGCCCAAGGCGCTCGGTGTGTCACAGCGCGAATGCGGGCAGCCAACGACGTATCATCTAAGGGAGCGCTGCGCGGTTCGAAGCGCGCGAACTTCTTAAATTGCATGGCTGTGCGGCATAGCACGAAACAGTGGCGCTTATATGCGTCTAGCCTCGTCGCCGACCCTTTCCGTAAAGAAGGGTGTCCTTCGTGATATTCGAACACGGTTTGGTTGGCGAAGGCGATGGTATCGCGATCGAAACGAAACTCCGCCCCTGCCGCATTCGTGCACGCCAACGTAACAGTGGCGAACGCGCCGAGCCAGCAAAAACCCGCAGATGAGCAAAAATTGCCGAGCATCACATCAAGATCGCGCCGAAACAGTGCCCGCTTTGTCTCCGGTGAAGCTGCCGAGCCGGCGAAATTTCTCGTAACGCTGCTTTAACAGTTCATCAATCGGGATCTTGGATATCTGCGCGAGGTTCCGGCGCAGCGCGCTGCCCAAATTCTTCGTAGCCGTATCATAGTCGCGATGTGCTCCGCCTTCCGGCTCGGGGACAATCTCATCGACTACTTCAAGCTTTAACAGATCCTGCGCAGTCAGTTTGAGCGCCTCGGCCGCTTCGGCAGCATGACGCCGGTCTCGCCACAAAATCGCCGAGCACGCTTCCGGGCTGATGACCGAATAGTAAGCGTTCTCGAGGATCAACACACGATCGGCCACGCCGATGCCCAGTGCGCCGCCCGAGCCGCCCTCGCCGATGACGGCCGCGATAATCGGCGCGCGCAGCCTGATCATTTCGCGAAGATTGACCGCAATCGCTTCGGAAATGTGGCGTTCTTCCGAACCGATGCCCGGATACGCGCCCGGCGTGTCGATCAATGAAATAATTGGCATCCGGAATTTCTCGCCCAGCCACATCACGCGCAGCGCCTTTCGATATCCCTCGGGATGGGCGCACCCAAAATTGCGCATCACGTTTTCCTTCGTGTTACGACCTTTCTGGTGAGTAATAACCACGCAGCGCTGCCCGTCGAACATGGCGAGACCACAAGGCATTGCTCGATCGTCTGCAAAACGCCGGTCGCCATGCAGTTCGCTCCAGTCTGTAAAACATCGTTCAATGTAATCGAGAGCAAACGGCCGCTGCGTATGCCGCGCGATCTGTACACGCTGCCAGGCCGTCAGGTTGCCGTAAACCTGGCGGCGCGTGTCGCGCAGCTTCGCCTCAATCGCCGCCACGGCCGAATCAAGGTCGACATCATGCTTATCGGAATGCGTCTTCAAATCCTGCAACCGCCGTTCCAAGTCGAAGATCGGCTTTTCAAAGTCGAGCGGCTGGATGTCCATAGGCAAGGTTAAAAAGTTACAACGTTAAAAAGGTCACAACGTCCAGCAACTCGCGGCCGTGTCCATTCGGGTCCGTTTTAAGATGGTAACTCTTTTAACTTTTTTAAACTCAGTCGGTAATCGTGACAGGCGTCTTATTGTTTACAAGGCTGCTGATCTCCTCGACATCAGTGGCCGCCAGCCCAAGCCCAGTCGGCGGCGGCGGCTGATCGAGATTCGGATGCGCTGAGTCGGGCACCGAGTAGAGCGTGTGTGCCGACGCGCCCGCCAGGCGGATCCAACGCGTGCTACCAGCATAATCCTTGCTGCCAAGCCCGACGCGTTTCCCGTTTTTCCAAGCCATAGTCTCCGCAACCTTCGCCGTGATTTTCGAAGGCTTTTTCGCGGGCAACTTCACCTCACGCACGTGATATTGCTTGAAAAACGCCCCGTGGTTCAGCACCACGATTACTTTTGCCTTCGGCTGAATCAGCAAAGAAAAATCGGGATGCGAAATGAGCAGGTGTTCGCCGATGTGCAACATCGTGCCGCTCATATTGTTCATCCGCATGATGAGTTCGGGTGTCGTTTTGAGTTTCCGTGCGATCTTTGCCAGCACGTCTCCGGAGACTACCACGTATTCTGTTTTTTCCGGCGACGGATAACGAGAGAGCAAAATGTCCACGTTCACTTCGCCGAGTAAATCCTTGGCTTCTTCAGCATGCAACCCGGCGGGATATTTTTGAATGAAAGCGATCAACGCGTCCCGTGCTTCGGCCAATTTGCCTTCCTGACGCAGTTGTGCCGCCGCCTGAAATTCGGGGAGACTGATGTCTGGTGTCGGCGCCGGTGCAACTTCCCCGCGCTGCTCCTTTTTAACTTCCATTTCTTCCTTGATGAACGCGTTGTAACCAAACCATGCGGCGCCCCCGAAGATGATCAGTGCCAGTAGCAACAGAATGAGCCACTTCATGGATGTAAGCTACGAATCGTGCAGGCAGTGAATCTCAGCGCTCTCACTTAGGATCGTTTACATAAGCAGCGGGTCGTTGGCAAGGCGCGTGGCGTCTTACACGAGACCGTGATATGGGCGAGGTTCGACAACGATCAGGTTCAAAATGTGCGTCAACGGAACTGACGATTGGCGTCGAGAATTCGTTGACTCGACTTTCACGCGTCCAAGTCGCATTATTCATGCGATGCGTCTGAGGATGATTTCCCTCCTCTCAAAATGGCCGCTTGTTCGCCAAATTCGCGAACGCAAGGTTGGCACCGGTCTCGAATCGATGTCGGACAAGACGCGTGCGCTGCATGCCAGGACAGATAGTGCGCAGGTCGCGCGCTCGATTTGTCCTTACTGCGGAGTCGGATGTGGGCAGCTCATTTACCATAAGGACGGGAAACTGATTTCAATCGAGGGCGACCCGGAAAGTCCAATCAGCCAGGGAAATCTTTGTCCAAAGGGCGCAGCGTCATATCAACTGCTCACGCATTCGCGACGCGAAGCGAAAATGAAATATCGCGCGCCGCGGGCGAAAACGTGGAGTGAAATTTCACTCGATCGCGCCATGGACATGGTGGCGGAGCGCGTTTGGGAATCGCGCAAGCGCACGTTTGTTCGTGAAAAAGACGGATCGGCAGTCAATCATACGACCGCGATTTGTCACCTCGGCGGCGCGACGCTGGATAACGAAGAAAATTATCTGATCAAAAAACTTTTCACCGCCGGCCTGGGCATGGTCTGCGTGTCCAACCAGGCCCGCATATGACATAGCAGCACGGTGCCCGGTCTGGGCACCTCCTTTGGCCGAGGCGGAGCTACGACCGCGCAACAAGATCTAGCCAACGCGGATTGTATTTTAATCGAAGGCTCCTCCATGGCTGAGGCGCATCCGGTCGGTTTTCGCTGGGTGATGAAAGCGAAGGAGCGCGGCGCGACAATCATCCATGTCGATCCGCGTTTTTCGCGCACCAGCGCGCTGGCCGATATCTGGGTGCCGCTGCGCGCCGGCACCGACATTGCCTTTCTCGGCGGACTCATCAGACACCTCATCGAGAACGACCTCTTCTTTCGCGAGTACGTTGTTCATTACACGAATGCCTCCTGCATCTTGAGCGACGAATTCCGCGACCCGGAAGATAACGCGGATGGCTATTTCTCCGGTTGGAACGAAGAGAAGCGCGCCTACGAGGGTGACAGCTGGTTCTACAAAGGCAACGATCTGAGTCGTCCACAGCGCGACCTCACATTGCAAGATCCACAATGTGTTTTTCAGAAATTGAAACGGCATTTCTCCCGCTATACACCAGAGATGGTGGAGAAAATCTGCGGCGTTCCGCCGGAGCTCTTCCATAAGGTCGCGGACGCGCTCGTTGCAGCATCAGGGCCCGAGAGGACCGCCGCGGTTTGCTACGCAGTAGGGTGGACGCAGCATTCCAAGGGAGTGCAGATCATTCGCACGGCTGCGATCTTGCAGTTGCTGCTAGGGAATATCGGCCGGCCTGGCGGGGGAATTCTCGCGTTACGCGGGCACGCTTCGATCCAGGGTTCGACCGATATCCCGACCCTTTACGACATTCTTCCCGGCTACCTGACAATGCCGCACAAAGGCGACGAGACGCTTCAACAGTATCTCGATAAATACACGAAAAAGACCGGCCTCTGGGCGGATTACCCGAAATACCTCGTCAGCACGATCAAGGCGTATTACGGGAAGCACGCGACCGCACAGAACGATTTCGGCTACAGTTGGCTTCCCAAACTCACCGGCAACCATTCCTTCTTCGAATTTCTTTACGACATGCTCGATGGAAAGATGGAAGGCATGTTTTTGATGGGACAGAACCCAGCCGTCGGCGCGCCCAATTCGCGGCTCCAGCGAAAAGCGCTGTCGAAACTGAAATGGCTGGTCGTGCGAGACATGGTGGAAATCGAGTCGGCGAATTTCTGGCGCGAATCACCGGAGATCGAGCGCGGAGAATTAATGCCCGAGGATATCGAGACAGAAGTTTTCTTTTTCCCAGCCGCCGGTCATGCCGAAAAGGAAGGGGCATTCACCAACACGCAGCGGCTTTTGCAATGGCGCGAGAAGGCCGTTGATCCGCCCGGGGATTGTCGCTCCGACGCGTGGTTCGTTCATCAACTTGCATTGCGCTTGAAGGCGAAAGCAAAAGCATCGGACGACCCGATCGACGAACCATTGCGCGCGCTCGACTGGTGGTATCCCGAGGACGAACTCGGCGAGCCGAAAATGGAGGCGGTGCTCGCGGAGATTAACGGCTGGAAGACAGCAATTCAGCCTAACGAGTCCGGCGTTCTCTTCGAGCAAGATCGGCAAGGCCAACCTCATCACGGCCCGCAGGTGAATGGTTTCGCCGAATTGAAAGCCGACGGGTCCACTGCATGCGGCTGCTGGATTTATTCCGGCGTTTTTGGCCGCGATGGCGTGAACAAGGCAAACTCACACAAACCCAAAGGCTATCTCGGCCACGGCTGGGGTTTCAGTTGGCCCAGCGATCGCCGGATCATTTACAATCGTGCCAGTGCGCGACCGGACGGCAGTCCTTGGAGCGAACGGAAAAAATTGGTCTGGTGGGACTCGGAAAAATGGACGGGTATAGACGTTCCGGGCTTCGTAAAGGGAAAAGCTCCGGAGTACCAACCGGATGAAGCCGCAGAAGGCTTGGATGCCATTCCCGGTGATGCGCCATTTATTCTGCACGAGGATGGACTGGGCTGGCTTTATGTTCCGAAAGGTTTGCAGGACGGGCCGTTGCCGACTCATTATGAGCCGCTCGAGTCCCCTGTCTCAAACGAACTTTATTCGCACGACACCAATCCGCCCGTGAACTGGTTTACACGTGGCGAAAATCGCTTTGCGCCGCCGGGCGATACAAGGTTTCCATTTGTGCTGACCACTTATCGGCTGACCGAACACCATACCGCCGGCGGCATGTCGCGCTTTCTCAGTCATCTCGCGGAATTGCAGCCGGAAATGTTCGCCGAGATTTCGCCGGAGTTGGCCACTCAGCTTAAGATCGACAATGGCGATTACATCTGCGTCGTTACTTTGCGCGGCGCAATCGAAGCGCGCGCTCTCGTCAGTCGCCGGATTCGGCCGTTGCGCATCAATGGCAACGAAGTGCACCAAGTCGCGTTGCCTTACCATTACGGGACAGCCGGAGTAGTGCGCGGTGGCGCGGCCAATGATCTTCTCACCGTCTCCGGCGAACCGAACGTCACCATCATGGAAGCCAAGGCGCTCACCTGCAACGTCGTGCCCGGGCGTCTGCCGCGTGGACGCGCCTTCGGCGACTTCCTCGAGAAATACGCGCCGCAAGCAGGACTGTCGCCTATTCATCCCGAACAACCGCCGCTGGGCGCGCGCAAAGGCCGAGAAAAGATCCACGGTCACGCGCAGGAAGGAAAAACATGAGCGCGAATTTCTGGAGAGCGCACGCGTCCCGCGTGCTGGCGAGCGCGTCCTCGCGATCGCGGATTTTCTCTGTGCATTTCTATTCGCGGCTGCTTGCGAAATCCAAAGCAAAGATTGTTTCGGCGCGACGCCGGAACCAACACGCGAGACGCGTGCGCTACCCAATCCGCGTCATCCGCGCATGAAATAATGATCGGCGAGGGAACACAAAGCACGAACCAGCGCCGGCACAATTACGTGCAGGAAAATGTCGAGGTCGGCTTCTTCACCGATCCGACAGTGTGCATCGGTTGCAAAGCGTGCGAAGTCGCGTGCAAAGAATGGAACGAAGTGCCCGACGACGGCTTTACTTGGTCCGGGAATTCTTACGATAACACCGGACGGCTCGGCGCATCGACTTGGCGGCACGTCTTGTTTCTCGAACAGGACCGACCAAAGGGACAGCAAGTTGTCGGTTCGTTGGGCAATGGAGAAGATCCATTTCGCTGGGTTTTCCTTTCGGACGTTTGCAAGCACTGCGAGGAAGCAGGCTGCCTCGAAGCGTGTCCAACCGGTTCAATCGTGAGGACTGAAGTCGGCTCTGTTTTTGTGCAGAACGACGTGTGCAACGGCTGCGGATATTGCATCGTGTCGTGCCCTTTTGGCGTAATCGATCGCCGGCCGGAACCGCTGCCCGACGCCGGCGGCGCGTTTAAATGCACGTTCTGTTATGATCGACAAAAAAGCGGGTTGGTGCCCGCGTGCGCAAAAGTTTGTCCAACCGAATCGATTGTCTTTGGGCGGCTTGACGATTTGCGTGCGCGCGCGTCACAACGCGTGCAGCAGCTCAAACAAAACGGATACGACGACGCACAAGTCTACGATCCTCTGGAGACTTCAGTTCGCGGAATTCACGCGTTCTTTCTGATTCTCGGCGAACCAGAAGCGTACGGGCTTCCTCCAAAGCCACAGGTCCCGACGATTTATTTGAAATCCGCATGGACCTCCGCCATCGCGACCGCAATCGGTGCGCTCATCATAATACTGTGCGCTTTCGCATTTCTATGAGCGAACAAACAGGAAGATTGGGTAGCGTACGCGTCTCGCGTGTCGGTGAGCGCGTCCTCGCGACCGCGAACTCCCCTTGTGAATTCTCACCGCTCTTAGTCGAACGCATGAGGCCGAAACCAGCACGCGTGACGCCTGCGCTACCCAGATAGCTGTATGACTAACGAACAGCGCCTTGAACAACTCCGCGAGCAGGCGTGGGACAAGGGAATTGTCGTTGGCCGCGGCGTTGACGTCGCTGGCGGCCCGATCGCGCGCAGGCCCGGTTATTACGGCGAACCAGTCGTTAAACCGCCCGTGTGGACGTGGGAAATTCCGGTTTATTTTTTCATTGGCGGACTTTCTGGAATGGCCGCGGTCATCGCGTTGGCCGGTTTAATTTTTCACCGGAACGACCTTGCGCGCGCAGCAATGTGGCTCGCAGCGATTGGTGCAGTCTTTGCACCGGTTCTCCTTACAGCGGACCTCGGCCGCCCGCGTCTCTTTCTGAATATGCTGCGCGTTTTCAAATACAGATCGCCGATGTCGGTCGGGGCGTGGATCGTTTCTATTTTCGGCGCGTGCGCAATTCCGGGATTAATCGCGCTGGAGCTTCATGCCCTGCATGTTTTCAGCAGCGGGGTCGATCAGTTTCTCAAAATCCTCGCGGGCCTTCTCATTGCCGGCTCTGCGTTCTGGGGAATTCTGCTCGCCACTTACACCGGCGTGCTTCTCGGCGCGACCGCAATTCCTGCGTGGTTTTTGCACCGCATCTTCCTCCCGATTCACTTTGGAGCAGCTGGATTGGGATCAGCAGCCGCGTTGCTTGAGTTGCTTGGCCATCGAATCGCCCCGCTCAACGCGATTGGATTTCTTGCTGCCGGAATCGAGACAGCGCTTTGGATTTGGCTCGAAATAAACAGACACGGCGCCGCCGATCGCGCGCTGCACGCGGGACATTCTGGCTGGCTTATTCGCGGGAGCGAAATCTTGAGCGGCCCGCTTGCGCTCATCTTGCGCCTAGCGAATTTCGTTCCGCTTGCTGGAATTTCATTTTTACTTGGCGCATTGATTAACCGCTTCGGCTGGATTTCGGCGGGAAAAGTTTGCGCGCGCGATCCTGAAGCCGTCTTCGCCTCACAGCGCTGATGCTGTAGCCACGGGCGCTGACCGCGGCGGGTACTAGCATGGCCACCTCACAAGGCGGTCGAGGTCCGCGCCCTCGGTTACAACGAGTCTAAAATCACGCGCTCAATGTGCGAGTAGATGTTGAACGAGGGCGGACGCAAAAATCCGATCAGGGTTTGATTGCTCTGCCGCGCAAAATCGACAGCCAGCGTGGAAGGCGCTGAGACCGCAGCAACGACGGGGATCCCGGCGGCGAGCGCTTTCTGCACAATTTCGAACGACGCGCGGCCGCTCACCAGTAGAACATGTCGATTTAGCGGAAGTAATTTGTCGAGGAACGCGCGGCCAATCGCCTTGTCCACGGCGTTGTGGCGACCAATATCTTCGCGAACAATTTTCAATTCACCGTTCAAGTCAAAAATTCCCGCGGCATGAATTCCGCCGGTGCGCGCGAAATCGCTCTGCGCCTTTCGCAATTTTGTCGGAAGCGAAAGCAACGTCTCAATATCGATCCGAACATTTGCCGATTCAATCGCCGGAAAATTTTGCCGTATCTCGTCGATGCTCGTCTTGCCGCACAATCCGCAGCTGCTCGAAATCGTCCCAAACCGTTGCGCCGAGTTCAGTTTCAATTTGGCGCCGTCAGCAAGATCGACAATCACTCTGTTGTCACCATCTGCCGAAATTTCTGCCATCTCGCTTCGATCGTGCACGATCGCTTCGGAAACCAGAAAACCAGCGGCGAGTTCGTCGTCGTGTCCCGGTGTGCGCATCGTCGTCGCCAGAACTTTGCGGCCGATGCGAATTTCGAGTGGTTCTTCAATAGTGAGATCATCGGGCAAGTACTCCAGCTCGCCGCTGCCTTTTCTGCGAATAATTTTTTGCGATCCGATCCCGCTTTCTTTCATGTGAAACGAAGCTTCTCAATGTTATCATGAGCGCGGTGGAAATCTGCCATCTTTACATTTCCATCGGCCATAATTTTGTCGGCCATCACGGGCGGAAACCGGACACGCATCCCATGATCGAAGTTCCGCTGATCGAATGTGTCGCAGGGCATGGGATTCGCGGTGATCGTTACGTCGATTTTAAAGACGATTACAAGGGCCAGATCACATTTTTTTCGCTGGACGTTTTCGATGAGCTTCGCGCTGCACTGAGTGTACACGATTGTTCGCCGGCTGCGGCGCGGCGCAATGTGATTACCCGCGCTGTCGACCTTAACGGATTGATCGCGCAGGAGTTCGAAGTTCAGGGTGTGCTTTTTTACGGAGTACAGGAATGCAGCCCGTGCTACTGGATGGATCGTGTCATTGCTCCGGGCGCGCAGCAATTCCTGAAAGGCCGCGGCGGTCTGCGCGCGAAAATTCTCAGCGACGGCCAGCTGCAATCCACCGCGCGCATTCTCGAACAGACCGGATGAACATCAGCGCCGGCTTGCTCGCTGGCGGCGAGTCACGCCGCATGGGCAAAGACAAGCCGACAATCGTTTTTCATGGAAAACCGCTCTGGCAGATTCAACTCGATCTCCTGCGCAAACTATACCCAGCGGAAATTTTTCTTTCGGCAAGAACTGATCCAGGCTGGCGGCCTCGCGACGTGCAGTTTGTGAGGGACGTTTCCCCCTCGCGCGGTCCCCTCAGTGGACTGACCGCGTCGCTGGATCGGATACGCACGAGTCATCTGCTCGCGCTCGCCATCGACATGCCGTTCATGACTCAGAAATACCTGAAGTTTCTTTGCCATCAGATTAAGCCGGGTTGCGGTGTTCTTCCAAAGATCGGCAGTCGCGCCGAACCGCTGGCGGCAATTTATCCGCGGGAGGCGAGTCCCGAATTTCGCGGCGCGCTGGCCGGAGCCGATTTTTCGTTGCAAACACTGACCAGCCGATTGATTGACGCTGGCAAACTTCGACCAATAGCTGTTTTAGACGAAGAGAAAAAATTCTTCGTAAATCTGAACGAACCCGCTGACGTGCAATCAGGATAGGATTTGCTTGAGTGCCGCGCGCGCTGCGTGATAACCGCACATGCCGTGGACGCCGCCGCCCGGCGGAGTTGATGCTGAGCACAAATAGACGCCGGGCAACGGTGTGCGGTACGGCGTGGGACTGAGAATTGGACGCGCGATCAATTGCGCAAAGTTCGTTGCGCCGCCGCTAATATCGCCACCGGCCAAATTCGAATTCGATTTTTCCAGATCGACAGCGTTCAACGCGTGCCGGGCAAGGATACAATCGCGAAAACCGGGCGCAAACCGCTCAATTTGAGCTTCCATGCGTGCGGACACGTCGACCTTGCAACCGAACGGCACGTGACAGTAAGCCCAGAGCGTGTGCTGTCCTCGCGGAGCGCGTGTTTCGTCGAAAAGACTTTGTTGCGCGACGAGCACAAACGGGCGCTCGGGTATTTCGCCGCGCGCGACTTGGCGTTCCACGTGGGCGATTTCATCGAGCGTACCGCCGAGATGAATTGTGCCGGCGCACTTGCATGCTTCTGCTCGCCAGGGAAGCGGCGCGCTCAACGCATAATCAGTTTTGAAGATTCCGGGAGCGTGCCGGAAATTTTCTAGGCCTCGCCGGTAACGCGCGGGCAATTTGCTGCCGGCGATACGGACGAATTGCCAGGGTGACACGTCCAGCAAAACCGCGCGCGACTTTGGTAAATCGTCGAGATTTTCGACGCAATGGTTGATCTCGATCTTGCCGCCGAGTTTGGCGAGATGATCAGCCAGCGCGTTCGCGATCGTCTGCGAGCCGCCGCTTGGAATTGGCCAGCCCACAGCGTGTCCCGCTGTGCCGAGGACGAGCGCAAACGCCGACGACACCGGCGCCTCCAGTGGCAAAAACGAATGGGCAGCGATCCCAGCAAACAACGCGCGTGCAGGCTCACGTTTGAATAAGCTCTTGGCCAGCAAAGTTGATGGACAGAGCCCGGGAATTCCAAATCGGGCGAGAGCAATCGGATGCCGCGGCAAATGCAGCATCGGTTGTAGAAATTCAGTCGCCAATTTTTCCCAATCGCGCGCGAGCGGTTTCATCAGCCGCCGGTAGGCGCGCGCATCGGCGCCTAACGAATCCGCCGTAAGATCGACATCGCGATGCAGACATGCGGCAGTCCCGTCGTCGAGTGGATGAGCCAGCGGAATTTCCGGTTGAATCCAGGTCAGGCCGAATCGTTCGAGCGGAAGCGTTTTGAAAAACGGCGAACCAGCTGCGAGCGGATGCACAGCCGAACAAACGTCATGCACAAATCCTGGCAGCGTAAGCTCCGCCGAGCGCGCGCCCCCGCCGATCGTGGAGTTGGCTTCGAGGACGAGAACCGAATATGCCGCGCGCGCCAGCGTGATCGCGGCGGCGAGACCGTTTGGTCCCGATCCAGCGACGACTGCATCGTATTCAATCGACATGTTAAAGAGGTTCGGAAAGGCAGGCCGATTGTGCGGTCGATCTGCGATTGTCTTCAGTGACGCAAAGCTCAGTTATGAAACGCCTCACCATCATGTTGCTTCAGTTGCTCGTGAGCGCAGCCGGTCTCTGGTATGTATTTCACGACCCGCAAAAGCGAGTACAGATCGCAGACGCCCTGCGGCAAGCCGACCGAAGCTGGGTGGCAGCGGGTTGGCTTTGCTATAGCGCAGTCGAAGCGCTCGCGACCGTGCGCTGGCAAATGCTGCTGCGCATTCAAGGAATCATGCTGAGCTGGCTGCGCGCTCTCGCCATCGTGATGATCGGTCTGTTCTTCAAAATGTTTCTGCCCAGTCTCGTCGGCGGCGATGCGGTGCGGCTTTATTTTGTGCGAACGTCCGCCAAAGACACGCTTATCGCGCGGACGGTTTTAGTTGTCGCGAACAAATCCGGCAGACAACCGATCGACCGCGGCATCTTCGAGTGGCTTAAGGTTTGCCAACATTTCTCGTGCTTGGGCATCATCCCATCCGCGCAATTCTGCGCACAATTGCAACAGCCACGCTAATCCATAGGGACGCTCGAAACTGGCGCGACCTTTTCCGCGAATGTAAGCCGCTTCCTGTTTCAAGTTTTCGGCGGTAAGACTGCTGCCTATCGCGTCGCGAGCCGCTGCAGCAAACGGCGCATCAGGAAACGTCCGCAGCAGTCTCACCAGCAGCCAATGTCCGTGCACCGATGAATGCCAGTCGTAACAGCCGTAAAACGCAGGCGTGAGCCTTCGCGGAGGCGCGACATCTTCGTCGCTGTTCAGCACATGACTGATCTTGTTCGGGTACTCTTTCTCGACGCACGCCAGTGCGAGCTTTGCAAACCGTTCCGCCGCTTTCTCGTGAAATCCTGGCGCAGCATCTTTCGGTTCCGCCGCTGCGCTTATTAACCGGATGAGAATCAGCACAGATACGAAAGGTTTCATCATCATCGCCGCTAAAACGTAGCAGCCAGCCTTAAGATTTAGGTTTCTCTCTCGATCTCAGGATTCGGTCCGCAAGCTGCTGGATTGGACGTTCCAGGTTGGCCGTTGGACCTTCGCCCTGCTCAATCCGTACATTTCACCTACCGCGCTGCCCCGGGCTTAGCCACTCCGTCAGCTTGTGCGACATCGGCATCAAGCTTTTGCGTGCTTTCCTTCGCCTGCTTGTCGAGTTCACGAAACACAGCTTCCTGCGCTGCCGTTAGCCGGTCGTACGATAAATCAATCTCCGCTCCCAGATATGCAAGATGATCCCGCAGCCTGGTCCCATGGAGCAGGTCGCCTTCGCTCGATTTGATCGCCATCGCTGCAGCACTGTCGATATCCCGATTGAGAGCGGCGAGTGCGCTGGCCGCCTGCGTGTCCGTCACACTTTGTGTAGACACGGCCTTCTGCAGCTTATCGCGTGCGGCCAGAGCCTGGTTGATTTCCTTGTTCAGTGCGTCGAGATCGGCGTGAATCTGTAGACGTAATGCTAAACGCGCTGCCAGATCCTGTTGCGTAGCATGCAATCGGGGATCGAGGGCGACCGTAAAGCTCTGTTGGGTTTTCTGTCCGCCATAATCGAGCACGACCGAATATGTGCCGGGCACAACAACCGGACCCTGGACCGAATCTTCAAGGCCGCCTGCCGCGATGGGAGCATGATAGCCGGTTACCTCCGTGGCATACGGATAACGCAGGTCCCACTGGAGCGCGTTCATCCCGGGCTCGATCGCAGCGAGCTTCGCTTCCTTTTCTCGGATCTGCTGATCTGTGGGCTCCCCGCTGTGGTCCACTTCAGGCGCGGGCTTTCCCAGATGCGTGCCGGTCAGCCCTTCGGTCTCTTGTTCTTTTTCCTTTTTTTCGTTTTCTGTTGCGAGATGCAGAGGAAAGCTGCGAATCATCTTTCCCTGTCCATCGGTGAATTGGAGGGTTGCCGGAGTCTTGCCATCGTAGTTCTGAGGAATGTGGAAGAATACAGTTGCACCGAACGGCGGGTTATAGCCGGCATCGGGCGGACGCCTTTCTTCGGGCTCGGGAAGACCGTAATCGTGAGTCAGCCACGCTTTTTGGGGAGCGAACAGGAAACTGGCGTCCGATTGCACGGCGGGGTTCTTGGTCAACTGCTCGAGAAGCGTCAGATTATCAAGCACCCAAAATGAGCGTCCGTGAGTGGCCGCAACCACCTGGCCCTGGCGTGTGTTGATTGCGATGTCGCGGACCTGAGCCACAGGCAGGTTCAGCGTGAGCGGTTGCCAGTGCGCGCCCTCGTCCAGGCTGAAATACACAGTGCTGCGAGTGGCTAGCAACAGCAGCTTGGATTCGGCGGGGTCCTGCCGAATATCGAAGACAAATTCGTCTGCCGGCAAGCCCTCTGTGATCGCAGTCCAATGCTTACCGAGATCGGTCGTCTTAAAGACATACGGTTTGAAATCGTCCCACATGTACCGTCGGGCGGTGAGGTACGCGGTTTGTTTGTCGGTGTGGGAAGGCCCAATGCAATTGATCGAGGACTCGGACAGCCCCGGTGGGGTTACCTTCTGCCAGCTCTTCCCGCCATCCGTGGTCACGTGGACGAGACCATCGTCGGATCCCGCCCAAATAAGATTGGCATCGAGAGACGAAACCGCGAGCGCTGAAACAAGCGGATAAACTTCCGCTCCGGACTGGTCGAGATCGATGGGACCACCGCTCGGTATTTCGGTGTTCGGCTGATTGCGAGTGAGATCGGGAGAAATTTGATTCCATGTCGCGCCGTAATCGTCGCTTCTGAATACACATTGGGCCGTAGTGAACAGTTGTTTTGGGTTCGCCGGCGAAAAGAGAATGGGACGCGTCCACCCAAATCGGTATTTGAGTTCGCCTGACGATAAGCCCTCCTGATAATGCGGCCATGGGCTAACGCTTCGGAATTCGCCAGTGCGCTGATCGTGCTTAACGAAGATGGTGTAGTAGCCGCTGCCATAGGTAATTTTGGGATCTCCGGGTTGCGGCACGGCGTAGGTGCTTTCGCCATAGGCGACCTCGTGCCAGGCGCCGAACGGAATCAATCCGCCGCTATGGGCGCTCGGCCCTTCGTAGGAGCCTTCGTCCTGCTGCGCCCCGTAGATGTGATAGGGAAACTGGTCGTCAATATTGACATGATAGAATTGAGCAGTGGGTTGATTGTGCTCGGTAGTCCAAGTCTTACCGGCATCTCTCGAGATAGTCGCACCGCCGTCGTTGCCCTCGAGCAAAATTCGAGTGTCATCCGGGTTGATCCACACCACGTGATTGTCGCCGTGCGGGGTGCGCAGTTTCTTGAATGATTTGCCACCGTCATGCGAGACCCATAGCGCGTCCACCTGAGGCGCGTAGACCGTGTTGGGATCCTTGGGGTCCGTATAAATCGTCATGTAGTAAAAGGCGCGTTGGCGCAGCTTCATTTCATCGTTGACACGTTTCCACGTGGCACCGGCGTCCTCCGAGCGGAACACGCCGCCCTCTTTTGCCTGAATGATTGCGTAAACAATATCCGATTTGCTCGGCGCGATGGACAAGCCGATGCGTCCGAGAATTCCCTGCGGCAACCCAGGGTTGCCAGTGATATTGGTCCAGTGCGCACCTCCGTCAGTCGTCTTGTAAATGCCGCTGCCTGGACCGCCGCTCGAAAGCCCCCACGGCATGCGGATCGCTTGCCACGTCGCAGCGTACATCAAACCCGGATTACCCGGATCCATCACCAGACAGATCGCCCCGGTGTTGTTGTCCACGAACAAAATTTTCTTCCACGATCTGCCGCCATCCGTGGACTTGAAAATGCCGCGGTTAGGATCGGGAGCGAACACATGCCCCATGGAAGCAACGTACACAGTGTTGGGATCCCTGGGATCGACGAGGATTGCGCTGGTCGAGTGCGTATCGCGCAGGCCGGCATACTGCCACGTTTGGCCGGCATCGGTGGATTTGTAAACGCCGTCGCCCGGAATAACGGTGTTGCGGATGTCCGCTTCGCCGGTGCCGACGTAAAGAATCTTTGGATCGGATGGCGCCACCGCTATCGCGCCGATGCTGGAGCTGGGCCCCGGCAGCTTGCCATCAGTGATGTTTTCCCATTCGGCACCGTCGGTGCTCTTCCAAACGCCGCCGCCCACTGTACCGGCGTAAAAGAGATTGTTGTTTCCCGGAACACCGGTCACGGTGACCACTCGCCCGCCGATGTACGGGCCAACACACCGCCATTTGAGCTTGCTCATCAGTGTCTGTGCAGCAACGGGTTCTGCACCTTCGGATCCTGCGAGCGTGAAAAGCAGCGCGCTTACACCGAGAATAGGAAACGTGCGAACATTCATAGCAAAGATACCTCTCATAACTCGATTCTCCTGGCCAATTTCTTTTAAATCTTGCGCATGGGACTATATAGCGCGGTTTCTACTGAAATTGGAGAGAAGCTCTTCAACGATTTCGTGAGATACTGCCGCGCTGACGGCGGCTACGCCGCACTCGCCGATGTCGTGACGAAACAGCAGCGCGACGAAATGGAAAGCTTCGCGCTGGCCGAGACATTCAAATATTTCTATCTGCTCTTCGCGCCGCCGGACACGTTGGATTTCGACAAGATCGTTTTTAATACCGAAGCGCATCCGCTTAGGCGCGCCTGGTAAGCTCAGCAGCGTCCACCTCCGCACGGAGGAATTTTCCTTTGGGGTAGCAGCAGCTACGACTCTTTATTTTGCGCTTGAATCCCGCAGTGTGGTTAAATAAACCGCAAAGCTGCCAAGCCAATGTCCGCCTGCTTGATGCCACTCCGGCTCGGACTTTCCTCTGGAAAAATCGACAATATTGCCTGAGATTGCTAACCCGAGGTTTTTAGTTTTGCCAGAAGACACTTCCACTACAGTTTTGACCGAAGGCGATGGAGCGAATGCCCCCGCCGCTACGAGTCCGGCTTCCACTGCTACTCTGGCCGCTGGTGCCAGTCCGGCTCCGGACCGGGCCGATCTGCGCCCAGAGAACATTCAAGACGCGGTGATCCGGCTCGCGGGAAACTCGCAGGACGGGATCCAAACTGCCGGCGCTTTCCTCGCGCGACTGGCTGGACGCAGCGAACACGACGTGATGACGTACATGACCATCCCGGCCACGATT
>Ga0209377_1000222_pt1 | contig 35815 bp, 36 predicted proteins | sample GraSoiAngelo_141_FD_185898 | JGI IMG/M metagenome (GOLD analysis project Ga0209377, IMG submission 185898) | Grasslands soil microbial communities from the Angelo Coastal Reserve, California, USA - 14_0929_12_40cm (SPAdes) (version 2) | ecosystem: Environmental > Terrestrial > Soil > Grasslands ...
CGCGGCCAGCTTGCGCGCCAGATCTGCGTGCGACAGAAGCATCTCGCGCAGGCGCACAAATGTGCGCATGATGGCGATGTTGACTTGAACGGCGCGCAAACTCCGCAGCACGCTGGAGAGCATGGCCACACCTTGTTCGGTAAAGGCATACGGGCGATAGCGGCGCCCGCCGCGACCGCTCTTTGAGGTTTCAAAATGAAACCTCAAACCGGCCGCCTCGTCACCCGTAAGCTGAAACATGAAATCTTCCGGGAACCGTTCGGCGTTGCGTTTCACAGCCAGATTCAAAGACTTGGTCGGAACGCCGTAGAGTTCCGCCAAATCGGCATCGAGCATCACCTTTTGACCGCGGATCAGAAGTATCCGCCGCTCGACTTGAACCGCGAGCGCGTCGGATTTCATCGTTCAATGCCTATTTCTAAGATCTTAGGCGACACGGGGTGTCACAGATTGTGATACCCTGTTGCTTCCGGTCGAACAAGAGATCTGTGAAAATGGATTCGACTTCGCTCACCACGGAGTCTGTGCAATCTGTGGCAGAGACGCCGCACAGCGGCGTGGCTACAGTTTTCCCTTTTGGTTATTTGATGACGCGGGGGAAATGGATGTTCAGCTTAATGCAAATGTAGAGGAGCAGGATTGCGCCAAGCGTGGAAAAAATGAGGCCGGCGGGATGAAATCGTCCGGTTACCGGGTGCGTAAACATGTGGGTAACGGCGCCGCCGATGATCGATCCGATGATGCCGAGCACGATTGTCCAGAAAATCGTCATGTGCACGTGCATAACCGATTTCGCGATGACTCCCGCGATCAACCCGACAAGAATGTACCAGATTAAGTGAAGCATAATTTTTCCTCCGTGGTTTGCCTGCGTTTATGATCTGCAAAAATGGATTCGACTTTGCTCACCACGCTGTCTGTGAAAATCTGTGGCGAAAACGGCTGCAGAGAAGAAAGAGGCCGCGATGCGATCGCCCAAAATGAATCGGGTCCGCCGAACGCGTTGATAACCAACAAGCCCGTCACGAGAAGGAGAATGCCAAGTTTCATGTTCCCGGCGTGTCACACGACGTTCATGGCTCTGCTTGGAAATTCCAGGCCGCGACAATGTACTGAGAACCTTCTGTTTCTTTTATTAGGTGGAGCCCAACGTGCGCGTCATGCTTCTTGGAGAACCTGGCTTTGCAAACCAGTTCGGTATGAATTCCTGAGCCAATTGTATTTGCCGCCAGCTGATCTTGTGGAGATATCGTGGTGGTCTTCACCCTAAGCACGTTGTAACCCTTAAAATCGCCAAAGTTCCTGGTCACCTGTTCGAAGTTCTCAACCACCAGCTTGTTTTTCGATTCGCGCCACAACTCCAGACTGCCCTCCGGAAATCGTGATCGGTCTGCGGGCGACAGGTAGAAAGAAAGAGCCTGCAGTGTAGCGATATCTTTTGATTTCCATGCGTCAAAATACCTGTCGAGAAACTGTTGACAGTCGGCTGGAACAGAGACCGATGGTTCTTCCTTGCCCTTGGTACATGCAACGAGCGCGACTAAAAGAAAAAGGAAAAATGTTGCGATGTAAGGTCGGTTACGAAGCACAGTTTGCTTCTTCGTCATGACACAGCTGGTCGCCTCCCATTGTCCCAAAACTGCCTGACTAGAATTAGACTGCATCTTGCAATCTATTTGGGCCTCCACAGATGGCAGTTTGAACTAAAACACTGGCGGATCGCAACCGCTCTTTTCCTTCGGCACGCGCGCCTGGCGTGTACCAATTGACTGAAAAGCCCTTGTAAACCGCCACCTACGAATTTCGGCGGCTGATTTTGAGTGACCCCAAAAAGGCATCCGGCCGGGCCGGAATTTTCGAAGTGTCAGCGACAGTCTCCGCTGCAGTTAACAAAAGAAAATCTCCATGAAAAAAAATTCAACTTCACAGTCTGCTTTCTTTTATTCACGCGTCGTCGTGGCTTTGACTCTTTGTTCCGTTGGCGTCTTGCTCGCCGCGGCGAGTTTCGCGGCGCCGAAACCCAAGCCCGCCGCGCTCACGTTCGGGCATCCGATCATTAGCGGCATTGGCGGGGTTGGCTTCGAGCAGGGCCTGCGGGTCGATCCTTCGAATCCAAACCATCTTTACACCAGCGTGCCTGGCTCACTCTCGTCGGACACGAGCTGGGTCTGGCATTCCCTCGACGGCGGTAAAACTTTCAAATGGGTGGTCGCCGCCACCGCTCTTGAAGGGAAGTACACCACCTGCGCCGGCGGCGGTGATACCGAAACAGGCGTGGACTCGGCAGGGCATCTCTATTTTGCGGACCTTACGCTGGCAAACTTTAGTACCTCCCGCTCGGATGACCAGGGCGCGACCGTCACTTGCAGCAATACCGGCGTCCCGGACGCAGTGGTTGACCGCCAATGGTACGCGTTCGACGGCGACCCGACCAACGGCGGCAGCATCTACCTGGTCAATGATGAATTTGCGCAGTCCCCTGCAATGTGCGGCTCACCGACGAACTTCGGTCAGAATATCCTCGTGATGTATCGTTCGCCGATACCAGGCGGGGAGGCGCTTGCCGGGATCCAATTCGGTCCGGCAAACAAAGTCAGTAACCCGCTGGGTTGCGACGAAGGCATCATGGGCAACGACGAGGTGAGCCCGGTAGCAACCACACTGGGTCAGCCTATCGGCGGGGGCCAGTACGCCGTTCTTCCGACAGCGGTCAAGCATGTTTACGTCATACACGATGACGCGCTCCTCAACAGGATTTTGATCGGCCGCTGTTTCCCTGTGGCGTTTGGCCCGCCTATCCCGAATGTAAGCGATCCAAGCGGCTTGAATTGCGTTGATCTGCCGGTGGCGGACCTTGGTTCGTCGAACAAGACCGGCGCGAATTTCCCTACGATGGCGATTGACAAAGCTGGCAATCTCTACGCTGTGTGGTCGCAAGCACCTATCAATAGCAGCAGTCAGGTGACCGGCGACACCGTGCTTAAGTACTCGTTTTCCACCGACCAAGGCAACACTTGGGCAGCTCCAATTCAAATTAACACATCGGGCTCACCGGTGGGCACGCTTCACAACAACGTGTTTGCCTGGCCAGTAGCTGGAGACGATGGGCGTGTGGACATCGCCTGGTACGGCACGCCAGGTGTCGCCCCGAATCCTTCTAATGGCCCTGATTCCTGCAACAACTGCGACTGGAGCCTGTGGATGGTGCAGACATTGAACGGGCACGCTGCCGCTCCAACCTTTACCGCGCCAATCCTGGCGAGTGAGCACTTTATCCATCGCGGCACGATGAACACGCTCATTGGCGGTCAGAACGGTGACCGCACCCTCGGCGATTTTCTGCAACTGCGGATGGGTCCAAACGGTGAGGCGGAAATCGCTTACGCCGACTCGAATAATTTTGACGAAGGCTTTGCCCCGCACGGCATGTTCGTCCGGCAGAGCGGCGGCAACGGGTTATTGGTGGCGAGCTCGCCCGTGAATATTTCGGGACTCGCGCCCTTTAACACCGTGTCCGACCCAACCGGGGACGGCAAGTATGAAGTAAACGGTCTTAGCAGCGCGAACATGCCGCAGCTCGACGTCACTAACTCGAGCGTCAAGCTGCTTACCACGGCGCCTTGTTCGGCTGCCGCGCCTTGTTATCAGGTGGTGATGAAGCTAAACAACTTGTCTCTGGCGCCGACCACCGCTCAGGATCCGGACCTTGATTTGGTCTGGCTCACCCAATGGTTCGTTCCGTCCACGACGGATCCGAATGGTGGAAAAAATTTCTTCGTGTATGGCGAGTCGTTCAATGGCGCCCCGCTACAGTGCTTTGCCGGTGAAAACGCCGCGCAGGTAGTCGGCGGCGGGGTGACCCTGACATACCCAGGCATTACCCAACTGCCTTCCGCGAACTGCCTGGTGACGACCGGCCACAACGGCACGATCACGATTGACGTGCCACTACCCAATGTGAATGAGCCCGGTGCGATTGATAACCGTCTGCACGAAGTCACCGCCAGCACGATGACGCTTCAGCAGCGAGCCAACAGCGTCCCTCCCGTCGCAGGCATTGGCGGCGTGCTGTTCAACCTGATTGATGTGGCCCAGGGCTACACATTCGATCCCGGCAAGCACTGAAAGAGGTAACCACACCGCGTGTTGAGCTGGCGGCAAACGAGATAATCGAGTGCGCTCAGAGCCGCGCGCCAAGCTGCGTGCACGTTCGATTCCCAATAAATTCGTGGTTAGACTCGGCTCAAACAAATTATGGAGTTCGCTGGTGGATGCGTTTGCGGTGGGACACGATACGTGTTGAAGAGTCTGCCATCGGCATTGGTCGATTGTCATTGCATCGATTGCCGGCGAAGCGCGGGCGCGCCGTATGTGCAGTGGGGATCGGTGCCGCGCCAGGATTTGGTCGTGACAAAGGGCGAGCCGCGCAAGATTCCGTACGCGAATCGGATTCGTTCGTTTGCCGCGTGCTGTGGCACTCATTTGTTTTTCGAAGACAGCAAAGACTCGGACGCGATTGATTTCACGATCGCGTCGCTCGACGATCCGACGCCGTTTGCGCCGCAGAAAGCAATCTTTCTCGAAGATAAATTGCCCTGGGTTGTGATCGACGAATCAATCCCGTCGTACCAGACAATCCCGAAGAACGTTTAACCACGAATGGACAGGAATAGACACGAATAAACACGAATTTTCAGCAAGAGCATTGGTGTTCATTAGTGTGAATTGGTGGTTAGGGTTGGCGCCTGCTGCGGCCACCCGCGCAAAAGTCCCGTTAGAATCGATTTCGTTTTATGAAAGGCGGTCCATCTAAATGGACACGAAACTTATGCTGATAGAAATCGATGAATGCGATTCGTTGGTAAAGTCCATTCCATTGCCGGCGTGTCCCGGTTGCGGAATGGTCAAAAATCACTGGCCGGGCGAAGGATATACGCACGACGGTGAGACGTATTGCTGCCAAGGTTGTGCCGAAGGCACCAACTGTATGTGCCTCGCTGTCGGAAAACCGGGCTTCTCACGCCGGGGACAAAGGCTTACGCGGGCAGAGCCGCGTCCGGGCGAGCAGCGCTCGGGTGCGCCAGCACCACAGGGTGAACTCAACGGAGAACGCGACAGCTTGGGGACTGAAGAAGCCCTCGATCAAGGCGGCTGAGAGCGGCAGACGGAAAGATTTCAACAGAAGGTAACAAAGGAAGCAAAGTCTTCCGTTTCCTTAGTTTTCTTCGTTTCCTTTTGTGAAAGAGTTTCCAAATTCGTGCTCATTAGTGTCGATTCGTGGTTAACCCTTCGGATAAAGTTCGCGATCGCGAGGGCGCAATCGCCAGTCACGCGAGGCGCGAGTCATCTAGATCGGGGTCAGTAGCGTTTGCCCTGTTCGTTATAGAACTCCTTCGAATTTACATACAAAAAGTGTCGTTTCGAATCGTAAACGGCTACGAGAGATCCGTCCTGAGTACGCCATCGTTTCCAATCTGGTTTTTCGAATTTATCCACTTTCCATTCCACGTCGGCCCCGTGCTTCTTTAGCAGCGCATCGATCTCCTGCAGTTTGATTTCGGCTTGATCATTTCTGGAAATCATCTCCATCGCGCCGGTGCCATTTAGAAATTTTACGCCCACCAGGTATTCCCGCAGGGCAAAACCGCGAACCGGACCAAAAGTCTCAGTTGATATATCTCCGATCGACTGACCATATCGCGCCATGACCTGTGCTTCCGTTTCGCCGATTCGGGCTAGTAATGACCGGCTGCATACCAAGAGAACTAAGCTTACGGCGATTGGCTTATACATTGAATAGAGTCTACTCGACTGGCGGATATATGTTGCCGCCACACTTTTGCCGGCCTAGAGCAGTTCCTCAATCAACGGCTTGGATTGTTCCTGGGAAATGCCCAGATTACGAAAACCGAGCGGGCCTTCGCCCGTGTGTAACACCGGTTCCAGATCTTCCAAGCTTGGCAGGTCGCTCCGACGCCAGAACAATCCAACAGGAATTTCTTCGCCCCACTGATAACCGCGCTCGATCGCCTTGTGGAAATCGGTCGGGTCGTGACCCTGTTCTTCGAGAATTTTCACGCGCGGATTAAACCATTGGTAGGTGTTGTCCTTGTTGTAAGTGACGCAAGGACTGAAAACGTCCACCAGCGCGAAGCCCTTGTGTTGAATAGCGCCCTTGAACATTTCGACCATGTGTTTCTGTTTGCCGCTGAACGCGCGCGCCACGTAGGTAGCACCGCCAACGATGGCCATCGGGATCGGATTGATTGGGTTCTCAACGCTTCCGTGCGGCGTGCTCTTGGTCTTCATTCCCTTGACGCTCGTGGGCGAGCACTGGCCGGTCGTTAAACCGTAGATCTGGTTGTCCATCACGATGTAAGTCAGGTCAACGTTGCGCCGCATGGTGTGAACAAAATGATTGCCGCCAATCCCGTAACCGTCGCCGTCGCCGCCGGCGCAAATTACTTTCAGCTCGTGGTTGCCAAGTCTGACGCCGGTCGCAACGGCGAGCGCGCGGCCATGGAGCGTGTGCATGCCGTAAGTGTTGATGTAACCGGGCAGATTCGATGAACAGCCGATACCGCTGATGACGCAGATCTGATGCGGCTGCAAGCCCAGCTCGAACACAGCCGCTTGAAGCGAGGCGAGCACGGAGAAATCGCCGCAGCCCGGACACCAATCAGGATGGATGCGGCCGCGATAAGTCTCCTTTGTTAATTGACCAGGCTCGGTGGTGGCGGGCGGTGCAGCGGGTGCGGTCATGGTTCGTCAGGCGTTAACTTCATGGACAGGGACAGAAAGGCGGGTTTGGCCAGCCAGTTGCGCTTTTACTGCTTCGACAACGTGGTGCGGCATAAACGGCTCGCCGTCGTACTTGCGAATGTGACCGTGCGCGGCGAAACCGGTTTCGCTGCGGAGATAACGAGCGAACTGGCCACTCTGATTGTTCTCAATTACAATCACATTCTTACTGCGCCCGAGAATTTTCCCGATTTCCGCCGCATGCAGCGGCACAATCCATTTAATGGCGAGCTGATTGGCTACGATGCCTTCTTCGCCTGCCAGTTTTTCCACCGCCTCCCGGATTACGCCCGCGGTCGAGCCCCAACCCACCAGCGTGACATCGGCCTGCTCCGGACCAACGAGTTTCGGCGGCGTGATGTCGTTGATCGCGCCCTGCATTTTGCGTGCTCGCTTCTCCACCATCATCCGCCGCTTTTGCGGATTGGTAAATTCATCACTGATGAGCGTGCCGTCTTCATCGTGCTCGTCGGTGGCGGCCGTAAAAATGTAACCGGGCACTCCGGGCACCGCGCGGGGAGAAATTCCGCTCGGCGTGTCCTTGTAACGCAGATACGCCTTGTCGTTGTAGCCGCTGGCGAGATTCGCTCCGTTTCCGTTGCCGTTAGGCAGAATTAATTCACCCCGGTCGATCTTCACTTGGAAATCCAGATCATCCGGATCGATGCTCGTGGTTCCTTCGGAAATCAGCAGATCGGACAAAACCAGACCGGGACATTGGTATTTGTCACAGAGGTTGAACAACTCCGGAATCGTGTGAAATAAATCCAACTGATTCGTCGGCGCGACAACGATGCGCGGATAATCGCCCTGGCCGGCGCCTAGCACCTGCCAGAGATCGCCTTGTTCGGTTTTGGTTGGCACGCCTGTCGCCGGGCCGGCGCGTTGGACGTCGACACAAACAATCGGCGTTTCAATCATTCCCGCCATCCCAACGGCCTCAGTCATCAGCGCAAATCCGCCTCCACTGGTTGCGCACAAGGCGCGGCAGCCGGTATGGGCTGCGCCAATCACCATGTTCATCACACCGATCTCGTCTTCGACTTGCCGGACCATGATGCCGAGATCACGCGCGTGCGCCGCCATCCACATCAACACGCCGGTGGACGGGCTCATCGGATACGCCGCGTAAAACTTGACCCCCGCGGCCGCTCCACCCATGGCGATGGCTTGGTTGCCGGTAATTATTCCGAGCGGTTTGTGTCCGTGGGGCGCCTTCCAAGAAAACGCCGTAAAATTTTGGGCGGCATAGTCGTAACCGGCCCGAGCGATGGCCACATTCTCGGCGATGACCGCGTCGCCTTTCTTCTTAAATTGCCGCGCAATGACGGTTTCGAGCGGTTCGGATTCTATGCCGAGTAATTGGAGCGTCGCACCGAGCGCAGCAGTGTTGACCGCCAGCTTGTTGCCCTTGGTCAATTCCTTCATCGGCATGGCGCAGAGTTGGACGCCGTCGGCCGCCTTCCCGGGCGTGACCTTATCTTTGTCGTAAATGGCGCACGCGCCGCTCTTCAAAAGATGCAGGTGCCGATCCATCGTGTCTTGATTGAGCGGGATGAAGACGTCGATCTTGTCACCCATGTTGCGGACCGGCCCGTCACTCGCGCGAATTGTCAGGAAAGTATGGCCGCCGCGGATGATCGACTGATAAGCATTGTAGGCGTTGAGATGCAGTCCGCGCCGCGCAAGGATAAGCGCGAGAATATTCCCAGTGGAAGCGATCCCTTGGCCGTTCTCACCGCCAATGCCGACTGCGAAATCAATTTTGTTCATTACGCCGGAACCGGTTTTTGCTGTTGGGGGCGTAAATTTGCTGCGTCGGACGCCAATAGCAAGCGCAGGATAGTTGAGAGCGTAAAGCTCCGTACGAGCCACGCCCCTTTTACGGAGTTGAGTGTTGAGGGTTTAGAGAGGCGGCGGTTAAGCTTTCTCGGCGATATGTTGGCAGATCGCGATGTCGAGAAGGCGAACCGCGTCATGAAAGCGATAATGAAAATGGACAAGATTGACATCGCCGCATTAGAACAGGCCGCGAAAGGTGCCTAAAGATCGGACTGCGGTCGCAGTCACTGGCCTGGGGTCTGGCCAGCGGGTATCGCGGATGAAATTTGCGGCTGTTCACGAGGAGAAGAATTACTCGCTGTGCGAAAGCTTCGCCACCGCTCAAGCGGCATTGCTGCCACGCACATCAACGCAAATTGACTGACCATGAAGCCGACGAGCCAGGGGAATGCCTTTTGCATGAAGCCGTATGAATGCAGGCCGACCCCGAGCATGTTCACGCCGAACCACGAGAAGCTGGTGACGACATTGCCGAAGATAGCCATGATCATCAGCCCGCGTTGCCGGATGAATCCGCCCCAGCGCGCATGCAAAGTGATCGCGCACCAAAGCACGATCAGCACTGCGCCATTTTCCTTTGGGTCCCAGCCCCAGAATCGTCCCCACGATTGATCGGCCCAGATACCACCGAGGACTGTTCCGACAAAACTGAAAAGGGTGGCAAAACAAACCACACCGTAAGTCATGCCCGCCAGTGAATCGGCCGTTGGTTTTTTCAGCGACCGCGTAAACACGCCGCGCACGACGTAGATTATGGCGAGCATGCCAGCGAGAAACATCGCTGAGTAACCGGTGGTGATCGCGACCACATGTGTCGCGAGCCAAATGTTAGTGTCGAGCACCGCCTGCAACATCTCCAGTGTATCGCCGCTGCCTGCGAGATGATGCGCGATAATTAACGTGACAAAGCCGATCGCACCTGCGCACGCCGCGCCGATTCCGTCCTTAAAAATCCGTTCGAGTATGAGTGAGACGATCACCGCGCCCCAGCCGATGAAAATTGCGGATGAGTAAAGATTAGTGACCGGCGGACGCTCCTGCAGGCACATCCGTGAAACGAGACCGAACGTGTGAATCGCAAGTGCGAGCAACAATAAATAAAATGCCGAACGTCTCAGCAACGCACTCCCGCCAAGCCATGACGCGCACGCCAGCAGGAATGCCAGCACATACAACGCCATGCTTTGACTGAACGGCTCAAGACGGTTGAACAAAAATTCGAACGATGCGCGCCTGGCGGCGTTCGGCTCTTCTTTGGCGAACCAATTCGCCATGAGATCCACATGTTGATTAAAGAGCGACCGGTCGTCCGCGCGGTACGCGTCGCCGATAATGGCGTATTCGGTAACGACTGGATAAATTTCCCCGGCGGCGACGGAATGCAGCAAGCTTTCCCCAACGGAGCGCCAGTCGCCGTTCGCTGTAGCCGGGATCGACCTGTCCGCCGTAGCTTTAGCGAAGGTGGATGATCCCTGCGGGTTAACCGGCGGTACTGCCAGCATGTATGCCATCTCCGATAATCTTACGTAGCGCCGAACCAGTTCGGCCACCTCGTTCAACTTCGCTTGATCGAAATTTTCGCCCATCTCGCGCTCACGCGCTGCCCTCGCCGCGTCGGGGACGCTGCTTTCAAACGCGTGCAGTTCTCCCGCGAAATTTTGTGCCCCCTCGGGCTGAATGCTGTTCTTGAGGCGTTGATACAGCGAGAGCCCATTGCGCAGATTTAGGATCGCGCTCTGGTAAGCCGAACGCTGGACCGCTTCGTGTTTGTCCGATTGGGCGGCCTGTTCATCAATCTGTCGGAGGAACGGCGTAAACTCAGCGAAACTAAAATATTTGCGGTCGCTTTGTTCCCACCCGAACAAGCCGAGCACATCGGCGTTTTGCACGATAAATAACGGATATCGATCGGCGACGGGAGCGTTGAAAAGAACATCCGTGAGCCACTGCATCGCGCTTAGTCGCCTTCCACCGTCGAGGCGCAGTTCCTGTTTGCCGTGAATGATCAAAAGCGAATTGCGCGCGACGGTGTCCAGCGGTTTAACGCGACCGCCCACGAGCACTGGAATTTTTCCGAACGTTGTAAGATCGAAATCGTCCTTCGCAGTTTTGGGCGGCAGCCAGTTGAGGGCGATCGAGCCAGCAGCGATCGCCAAAATAATCCAGGGCAAAGACCGTTTCATGCGATTGCGTTCCTTCGTTGTCGCGAAAATCCGACGAGATGAAAACCAAATTGCACCAGCAGACCGGCGGCGACAATCACGCACGCCACGTAAGGCGCAATGAAACTCGGGTTATGCACGACCTGCAAAATTGTCGCGGAATCGTCTGGTTGAAACCCTGCCTGATAAAACGTTTCGCCGCGATAACGGAGTGGGTGATTCATGTAAATCAAAACGTCGCGGTTCACGGAGCGTTCCGGATCAATCAATGTGACTTTGCTTGAGAAATTCTTCGGGATTTCCGTGCCGGCGTATTTCTCATGCGTGAACTTCTGCAACGTGACACTGTAAGGTTTGTAATACCGCGACGGGCGCAGTGTGATCATCCAGGTGCGGCCGCCGCAGGCAAATGTCTGCGGCGCGCCAAGCGCATCCGAAACGAGCCACGTGCCTAACGAACCGCCGTCCTTCGGCAGAATTTCGATTGCAGCGCTCGGAACCTCGCGCTCATCGGGAGCGATCGCGCGCGGCGCCGGCTGTACGGCAATCATTGTGCCCGGCCCCTGATTGGCGATCGGTCGCGCGCCTTCTCCCGCCTGGCTCAACATCTTGAGACGCGAATTTTGATAAAAACTTCTGACCACGATCCGGAACGGCAAACTCCGGTGGTCAATCACGCGACTGTGTCGCAGTACACTTTCGGGAATGGCGGTCACCTGATCGAGATCCTCGCCGGTCGTGTCGATCACGGCCAATTCCATCTCGCGCAGGTCTTCGGAGTAATTTCTTGTGTCGCCATTCGCCAGCCGCATGTGGCTCTCCACCGCGAAGAGATCGGTGAAGAGGCCACCGGCGAGCATGATGATCAACCCGGCATGAGTTAGATGGATGCCGAGCTTGCGCCAGGTCCACCGGAAACGTTTCGCGTGCGCGGCGATGAGATTGATCAGCAGCACCGCGCCAATCAAATGGCCTCCGGGGAAAATGGGAATTTTAAAGCCTCGTCCTTCCGGCGGCCACCACACGAACATGCTCTGGAAATAACGCTGCTGCGCCTCGTGAATCCCGAGATGCACCTGCGCGATCGTGCCGACAAAAATCAGCGCCATTCCCGCCGCGAGACAAACAATCGTCAGCTTCAACGACGTTACGAGATCAACAATTTTGCGCAGCATGGTTTTTCAGAATCGAACTGACTCGATAAACTTTACGAACTTCGGTTTTTCCTTTTCAACTGCCGCGCTCGGCCCTGTTGCTTTGAAGAACCAAACGCGGCCGTCGTGATGTGTCCACGCCGCGATTGTCCGCGCCTTCGCGCCGACAATGTCGGTGGTTGAGAAAGTTGCGTCTACCGTTTTCACTGCAGTGATCTGCGAAGCGACGGCGTTTGCATCAAGCGGCGGCAGGCCAATTTGTCCCCGCCAGCGATTGACATTGTCGGGATCGCTTCCGCCTTCGCCAGCGAAAGTAACGACGGAAATGTCGATCTTATCGCCATTTTCGGCAGACGCGCTGAAGCTGGCGTAACGCATCGAAGACGGCGGAACTTCTGTCCACCCTTCCGGCGTCTCCCATTTGATCCGCGTCGCGGCTGCCTCCTCCGTGGGCATCGCTGCCATTTGGGACGATCTGGTTTCGGTCTGGGCATTGCAAACCGCTGCGACCCATTTGATGAAGTCGCCTTTCTGCGCCTCCGTCAGATCTGCGTTGCCACGCATTTTGAAAAACAGACTCGAATCAGCGGTGCTCAGCATTGCAGCAACGATTCTACCATCTCTCGCTGGGTCTGCGTTTTTCGGGAGTCCTGCAAGGTCAACAACGATGATGTCGCCCAAAGAAGTGCGCAGTCGCTGTGCAGTCTCGCCAAGCTTCTCTTCGGTGATCGGCGGTTGACCAAGCTGATCAAGCCAGCGGTTCACGTTATCGAGAACACTTCCGGCGCCAGTGCCAAGACTTACAAATGAAATATCTGCGACCGCACCGTTATCGCCTTTGACAAGAAAACTCGCCTGTCGCATTTGCGAGAGCGGTTGTGGTTCCCAATTCGGCGGCGTTACTATCGCCGTCTCGGCGGCCGGCGAGAGGCCGCCGGGCATGCGCGGCGCGGCCGTGTTGGTCGGCAGCGCGTCTTGCTGCTGAGACGCCGATTCTTCCAGCGGCGCCTTGGAGACACGATACACCTTGATCTCCGAGTTCTTTTCGCAACCCGTGAGCACAACCGCCAATAAAACAGGACAAATTACGAGCAGGCTGCAAAATCGCGCCGACTCGAAAAATCCCCTCACGTTCATTCTCTCCCCTTTGCGAAAAGGGAGAGGCGAATTAACCGCGCCAGTCTTCACAACAAAAATTATCGTCGTGGCCTTTCGGACTGCCAAAACTAATGCGGAGCGGCGGCGCGACAACGCAAATTTCCAGCCGAGCGCTGCAATCCCGATACCAGTGTGGTTTGCCTCCGCTCGATTTCAGCGTAATTCTCACAACCTTCAATATGCCCGATCGCGCTTATCTCCATCCGATTGATCCGGAATTGGTCCCCGGCGCACGTAATGCTGTCGGAGTTTGTCTTCGACTAAAACCAAAGGAGCGGATCACGATCGTCACTGATACTGTCACGCGCGAGATTGCCGCGGCGTTGCAAAGAGAAGTCGAACGCGTCGGTTCGGATTACAGTTTGTTTGTGCTCGAGCACCATGCCCGACGGCCGCTTAAGTTTATGCCGGAAACAATCCTTGAAGATCTGGCGTGCTCGCAGGTCTCTATTCTGGCTGCGCAAACGCAGCCGGGCGAGCTCACTGCGCGCACACAAATGACAACGGTAGTGAACAATCACCGGATCAGACATGGGCACATGGTGAACATCAATCGTCAGATCATGCTCGAAGGCATGCGCGCCGATTTTCGACAAATAGATGAGCTAAGCCAGCGCCTCGTTGACCACGCGCGGAAGATTGATCGTATCAGGTGCAAGACACCGCACGGCACCGAATTTGAAGCTGAGTTTTCGCCAAAACTCCGGTGGCTTAAGACCAGCGGAATCATTACACCCGAAAAATGGGGCAACCTGCCCGGCGGCGAAATCTTTACCACGCCTGTGAACACGAATGGCGTCTTCGTAGTAGATGGTGTGGTTGGCGATTACTTGTGCGAGCGCTTTGGCGACCTCGAATCGAGTCCGCTCACAATCGAGGTGGAAAACAATCGGATCCGATCGTTGCGCTCTGAGAACAAGGATTTGCGCGACGAATTTCACGCTTACACCAGCACGGACGAAAACAGCAACCGCGTAGGTGAATTTGCCATTGGCACAAACATCGCCTGCACCCACATCATCGGTCACATTTTACAGGACGAGAAACTTCCCGGTGTTCACATCGCCTTCGGTCATCCTTACGCGGAACACACTGGGGCGAATTGGGTTTCCAAAACCCACATCGACTGCGTTGGCCGCGATTTCGATGTCTGGTTCAACGGCGAGCAAGTGATGCGAGACGGTAAATTTTTGATATAATCAAGCCGTGATCGCTGACGTTCGCGAACGACTGCTAGACGTGCCTTTCGTGCCGTTTGTTGTCCGTACATCAGACGGACGTGAATACCCGGTACCCACGTGCGATCATGCATACATCTCGCCGCGCCGTAATCGAGTCGTGATTTTTCTGGATAGCGGGCCTGCAGTGCTTTTTGGGCCGCTCCACATCAACAGCATAGTTGATCAGCAAACCGACGGCGAATAGCGCGCTGCGGATCTGAAACCGTGGATCCGAAACTTCGCGCGGCCTTCAACGCCGATTTTACGCCGGAAAAATACGCGGCGCTGATGCGCTGTGTGAATGAAACAGAAAGGTGGCCGGCGGATTTTCGCATCTCCGAAACGCCCGTCTTTCTGACGCTCGAGTTCACAGATGAAGTCACACGCGCGGCGAATGAGATTATCGCTCTCACGCGCACGCAGGAGTTCGCAAGGCACGCGGCATCTGCCGTGCCAAAGGCATTGGAAGTTCCAAATGAAGCGGAACACCCGAATTTTCACGTGGTCGATTTCGCGATTTGCGCCGAGGGCGAGCGGCTCGTTCCGCGTCTGATTGAGTTGCAGGCGTTCCCGAGCCTGTTCGGTTTTCAATTGTTGCTGCTCGGCTGCATTCGGAAGGCGTATCCCGCGATTCCGCGCAACTGGACTTCGTCGTTTGGTGGAATCAAAGACGAGGCATATATCGATTTGCTACGACGCACGATCATCGCCGACTCGGCTCCGGAGAACGTAATCCTGCTGGATATCGAGCCGGAAGGGCAAAAAACGCGGATCGATTTCGCGGCCATGGAGACACTACTCAACATTCGTCCCGTTTGTGTAACGAGAATCAAAAAGCGCGGCCGGCAATTATTTTATGACCGCGATGGACACGAGGTGCGGATCGAGCGGATTTACAATCGGGTGATCTTTGATGAACTGATTCATAAACCCGAATTGAATCTACAGTTTCGGTTTCAAGATGATCTCGATGTCACATGGGTCGGACACCCGAACTGGTATTTTCGGATCAGCAAGCATTCGCTGCCTTTTCTGAAGACCGAGAACACGTCGCCGGCTTTCTTCGCTGATGAATTTCCCGCTGATGAGAACACCGATAATTATGTTCTAAAGCCGCTGTACTCCTTTGCCGGACACGGCGTGGATATGGAACCAACTCGCCAGAAAATCGCCGCCCTGGAAAATCCGCACGAATGGATTTTGCAAAGGAAAATCGAATACGCGCCGTTCGTGCCGACACTTGACGGCCAGAAATCGAAAGCCGAGATCCGCATGATGTTTGTGTGGCCGGAAAACGATCCCGATCCAACCCTGGTCAACAATCTGGTCCGGATGAGTCAAGGCAAAATGATGGGCGTCGATTTCAACATCGACAAGACTTGGGTGGGCTCCAGCATCGCGCTGCACGAAGGGTAGCCGAATCTGTAGGGAAAGCCGTTGGCTTCCCACGGGACGCCAACAGCGTCCCCTGTATCACGCGATCAGTCCGGCTCCGTGGAAATAGTCGCTTCGCCGGCGCCTTGCTCCAATGCTTGTTCCACAGCACGCCAGGCGAGCATGGCGCATTTGACTCGCTGCGGGAATTTTCGCACGCCGCTCATCACGCGAAGATCGCCCAACGCCTTCGGCGCATCGCTTTCTTCGCCGGTCACGAGATCTCGAAATGCGTCGAGCATTTCCATCACTTCCGCGCGGCTTTTGCCCTTCAATTTCATCGTCATCAATGAAGCCGACGCCTGGCTGATCGCGCAGCCGCGTCCGGTGAATTTGATGTCCTCCAAACCATCGTTCGAATCGAATTTTACGGCGAGATGAATTTCATCGCCGCAAGCTGGATTATCCCCGTGGACGCGCACCGCCGCGTCCGGGAGCTCCCCGAAATTCCTCGGCCGCCGTGAGTGATCGAGGATCACTTCCTGGTAAAGCTCTTCGATTTCCGGGATCACGACAAAGGACGGACTGGAGGCCGCGCCTCCTTGGGAGAAAAGAAACGCACTGCGCGATGGAGGATCTCAATCATTCGGTCGATCTCTTCCATCGTGTTGTAAAAATAGAAACTCGCGCGAGTTGTCCCCGATACGCCGAACCGGCGCATCAGCGGCTGGTTGCAATGATGTCCCCCGCGCATGGCCAATCCGTACTGATCCGCGAACGTGGTCAGATCATGCGGATGCGCCGCGTCCATCACAAATCCTACGAGCGCCCCGCGCTCTTCGGTTGGCCCAAAGACACGCGTCCCCGGCAATTCCCCGAGGCGCTCAGCTGCATATCGCGCCAGTTGCGAGTCGTGTTCAAAAATCGCTGCCCGACCGATTTGCTCGATGTAATCGATCGCGGCTGCGAGGCCAATGGCGTCTCCGATACTAGGCGTACCAGCTTCGAATCGATGAGGCGCCTTCTTGAACATGCTCCTCTCGAGGGTGACGCTCACGATCATTTCGCCGCCCCCGTGCCACGGCGGCATGGAATCGAGAATCTCAGCGCGCCCAAAGAGGACACCGATCCCAGTCGGTCCACACATCTTATGTCCCGAGAACGCGAGGAAATCACAGCCCAGTTCGCGCACATCGACTGGCATATGCCCCGCGCTCTGCGCCGCGTCCACGAGCGTAAGCGCGCCAACTGCATGCGCTTTCTCGCAGAGTTCGGCGACTGGATTAATTGTGCCAAGGGAATTTGATATGTGCGTAAAAGCAAACAGCTTCACCTCTGGCGTGAGCAGTGAAGAAAGCTGTTCAAGATCGAGGGTGCCATCATCGTGAACCGGCACAAAGCGCAGTCGCGCGCCTGTTCGTTCAGCTAGCAATTGCCATGGCACCAGATTGCTGTGATGCTCCATCACAGTCAGTAGAATCACGTCCCCTTCGCGAATAAATTTTCCGCCCCACGCCTGAGCCACAAGGTTAATGCTCTCGGTCGTTCCGCGAGTGAAAACGATTTCGTCAGGGCTTGTGGCGCCGATGTAATCCGCTACGCGCTGGCGCGCACTTTCGTAAGCTTCCGTTGCGCGCGAGCTGAGAGTATGCAGGCCGCGATGAACATTCGCGTTCTCATGCTCATAAAAATTCCGAAGTGCTTCGATCACCGCGCGCGGTTTCTGCGATGTCGCAGCGCTATCAAAGTAAATCAGAGGATGCCCGTGCGCTCGCTCGCGAAGAATCGGAAAATCTTCGCGGAGAGCGCTCCAATCCACATTGGTAGTGGCAAGCTTGTGCACACCACAATCTGCTCCCACGCGCCGCCGCGCGCCAGTGCATTCGGACACCAGGTAGCGGCGATTGCTAGTGCAGCATTTTGACATTGGCAATTGCTTTTCAGCCGTGCCAGTGTCGAGGTCGTTGAAAACGCACCTGAAAGGAAAAACCTAGGGCTTATTTTTCGATGGCGATTCCTTCCCGCTACTCGCGTCCTTTTCCTCGCGAGCTTGTTGCATTTCCTCCCACGCGAATTCCGACACTTCGTAACCTTGCTGGGCACGCATCATGAAACCGAAGCCCAACCTCACGATGTCGGTCGCACCGCCTGAAACTACCTTGCCTCCCTCTAGCCGCAGTGGTCCCGAAAATTCGTGCAGCAGAACGTTCTCATTTTTGTCACTTGATGGTTTCCGGAACGTAAACCGCGCTGGAACACCATCAGGATTTTCTGAAGGCACTTCAAAAATCCATTGGGTCCGGCTATCAGTGGTTTCAGATTTGTTCAGAAGCTTTGCGTTCGCAGCTGTAACGCTTAGGGCCGCCTCGGCGAGTTTGATCCAGCCGTCGAGTTTTCGAGCTGTTTCCTTGTCGACAGGTTCGCCCGTGCGCCCCCAATCTTCTCTTAGTGCAAAAGTCATAACGTATCGGTTGCGCTCGGGGTAATCGATTGGCAAACCAGTGCGCATTTTGTCATTTAAGTACCGCCAAGGCCTTCCATGCTGGCGCGCGTAGGTGCCGTCGTCGCACTGAATTCGTTCCGGTCCTCCGGATGGATAGCGATCGTACTTGAATGAGGCTGGCAAGCTCGCCATGGCGACGAAATGGACCTTAGAATAGAAGTCCCGACTATATTTCAAATTATCAGCCGCGAACTTCGCGTCCTGTCCCTGCAACGGTGACAAAACGAAGACCGAAATTGCAGCAACGCCGACAAATTTTCGTGTCATAAGAAATCCTTTCACAGCAAGTTGAAATCTTTCCTCTTCATGCACACACACAAAAAAAGCTTACCAGGTGTAAGTGACGCTGCCGTCGGCTCCACGAACGAGTTTTGCGCCGACAGCGACAGCTCTTGCCGCGGGCTTCTCGCCGATTGGAATCACTTGCACGTAAAACGAAACGGGTTCGCCCTCGGTTCGACCCAGCGCACCCATTTTTTCCAGATCTTCCCAGGCATGAGTGCCGCTCACTGTCTTTTTGAGAAATCCCAGCTTCACCAATGCATCGTTCGAAAATTCAACCACGCCGTAATGGTTTGACGTTGCTGTGTCCTTAAGAAACGCGCGATAGGTGAACTCACCAATTTGTTCTGATTGCAAAAGTTTGGGAGTTACCTCGACGCGAACGATCTTGCCTTTCCACTCAAATTTGTGCTGCTCGATGTCGTTAAAGCCATGAGCCTTGTCGTCGACAGGTGCTCCAAGAGGAGGCGGCGCGATCTTTTCTTTGGACGGCGCGTAATCGAATGAGCAATACAACACGGAATTAGCAGCTTGCGAAATAACCGGCATCTCGACGTGCCCGATATATTGCGCTTGGCCTTGGGAATCCAGCACCACCCAATATTGCGGCAAGGCTTTCGGATCGACCTTTTTGTCAGGCACCTTGAGCCGAATGTGTAACCAGGTCTGGCCGTTACGTTGTTCCGCGCCCACTTTTTCAAACGGCAGCTCGACGACCCGGCCGGCCATGATCGGTGTATGCGTCCAATCGTAGGGCAACCGATCGTCCGGGCTGCCGCCGTGCCACGTCTCGCGATCTGAACAAACCCAGGCCTTGTTCTTAATCGCGATGCCGCGCATTCCGCGCGGCTCCATCGTTAAATCATAATCTTCGCCGGAGAGAAGTCCGTGCAGCTTGATTGTTTTCTCCAAAGACACGGTGCCGTTCACGGACCACACACCCGTGGTCATGTTTTTCATTGCAGCCAGTAACAGCGCCGATGGCGTTTCCTGGTTTGACGCAGTTGATTTCTTTTGCGTCTTTGCAAAACCAACTGACGCGCTTGCTAAGAGAAAGACTGCAGGAAGCAGCCACGGTGCGCTAAAAGAAGGGCTCTTTTTCATAAAAAAACGACTCCAACTCGTCGCCCTTGGTGCCCGCAGTCTGGAGGGAGCACGCTCCAAGGTTAGAAATTTTGAAGGTGCATTGTCAATCGCTTGTATTGTTGTCACCCGCCACGCCAGGGTGGCCAATGGCGATATTGTTCGAACCGGTAGCAAGCCGCTTCTTACTTCGGGGTAAACGCGCCGTTACCTTCGTCGAGATAGAGCGTCGAGCGGACGCGTGAGATTCGAAGCGATTGTTTCCAGGTTCCTCTTGGGAAATCTTTGTTCGTTTCGATCGTTTGTGTTTGGTACGGAGGCCGGGCTGTCCCGAAAGCTTTCGGAAGTTGGCGCAGCGCGCCGGCCCTGTCAGTCATCGCTTCGGACAGGATCCTGCCGTCCATCTTTTCAGACGTTTTGATTCCGAGAATCTGCAAGATCGTCGACGCAAGATCGACGTTACCGCTGGGTAAATCGTCAACCTCTCCGTGTTTGAAGTCCGGTCCGGCTGCAATCAAAGTATTGTGCATGTCGAACGGGCTCAGCGTCGCGTGTGTCCCCTGCCCCGCGGCGCGTTGCCAGTCGGCATCGATCATTCCCGAAACGCCGAACTGATTTTTTTGATCTTTCCAGCGGAATGACATCACGACGTCGGGCGAACGATCGTTTGCGATCTTCGCTTGATCCAGGCTGAATGTGCCCTCCATTGGGTGTTTCGTGAAAATCACGCCGGCGAAATCCGACTGCTGCAAAAATTCAACGAGCCGCCGGATGATCTTCTCGTCATGTCCGGTGACATAGAAAAGAACGCAGCCGCCGTTGCCAGCAAGCATGATGTCTCTTGGTTTCGGTTCGTCCGTGAATTCGGTCTTCGCAGTGAAACCGGCGTCATTCAAAATTTTCCGCAAATCGATCGAACGTTCGATGGTCGAGAAACCGTGATCTGAAACAACAAAAACGTCAGTTGTTCCGCGCGCATTGCCCTGATCTAACGCCGCCAGCACAGCCGCGAGATTTTCATCGGCGGATTTGATCGCGGCGAGAGCTGCTGGAGCGCCCGGCGCGGATTCGTGTTGCGTTAGATCGGGTTCGCCTAACCAGAGAACGGAAAGCGCGGGCAGGCCATCCTTCCAAAGAACATCTGTCAACGCTTTTGTTGTCCAAATGTCCTGTTGCAGATGAGCGGATGGAAATGGCCCGAGTTTTTCGCTAATCGAAGAGAGAACATCTGCAGGCAGCGATTTGCCCGCGAACAGCGTGAGGCTGCGTTTCGCTCCGGAATTCGTACCAGCCTTTCGATCGAGCAAAAGCCCGACTGTTTTTGCAGCGGCAATGACTGTGCCCCCGCCCGCGCGCTGAACGAGCTCGGCAACGGTTGGAACGGAAATGTATTTCCCGCCGGATAAATCATCGCCCTTGTTCACCACTGGTAATAGCTCCACGTCAACCGCGTGGTGAGGATCGATGTCCGGACGATACACATGGTTTGCGGTGATTCCGTTCCTGCCGGGATAAACACCGGTGACCATCGCAGTGCCATTTACCATCGTTGCGCTGGGATAAACGGCATGGTGATTGCGAAAAGTGACTCCCTCGCGCGCAAGCTTCCAAAGCGCCGGCGTATTTTGCTCGCTCACGAAATCCGGTCGCATCCCGTCCCAGACAACAATCACGACGTGCCGCGATTCGTTCGGTTCCTCTGCCCCCGGCGCAGGCGCGCAAAAGACGCGCCAACTGGCAAATAGTATTGAAAATCGCAGCAGTTGAATGACGTAGCGCGTCAACGGAGCGCAGGGCGGTTGAACGAAAGTTGTCATCTCGTGTCAGAATGCGTGTCAAGCGCAGACCATGTCAACGCTGCGGAAGTTTCCGCATTTTCCCAAGCGCAAAATGAAAATCCGAGTGTCACTCCTTCTTGCCTTACCGATGACTGTCGTCTACGGCGGCCAATTAATTCCGACTGCTGATGGAACAGGGTGGCGATACAACATGACAGAAGAAATCGGCAAGGGACTCGACATCCGCGACGCAAAAACAGACGCAGGTGGCAAGATTCGCGTGCCTGTTTTGTATCGCATCGAAGGAGCGGAGAACGTTGATGGCAAAGATCTACTCAAGTTTGAAATGCACCGCGCGGGTGCGATCACGAACACCGACCTTCTCACCGTTGATGAGAGGGGAATTACTTGCTGGGCCAAGGTTAATCTCGACGGCCAACTGGTTAAGCTTAATCCTCCGCAGCCAGTGATCGCTGCACCGCTGAAGAAGGGTGCTGGCTGGGATTTCAACGGACAGGCGGGCGAGTTAGAAGTGCGCCAACATTACGACGTGGTCGCCGAAGAAGATATCCAGGTGCCGGCGGGCAAATTTCACGCGTTTCGTATTCACGGAGAGCAAACGTCACCGAGCCGGATGATCATTGACCGTTGGTTCGCAAGCGGCATTGGAATCGTGAAGGACGAGACGACGATGCGCGCTGCGAATGGCGATTTACTTCAACGCATTTTACTCGAGCTGGTGGAACCGCCTAAAACCATGGCGCGGCCCGAAGTGAAATCCGACGCGATCCCGAAGCAGCTTTCAGTGAGCCTGGCGAAGGATCGGTCCGGCAAACCGCTGACAACTTTTTCGTCCAATACACCGGAGATTTACGCGCGTTGGCAGGGACCGCGTTTACGAAAAGGCGCAAAGGTAAAAGCTGCGTGGATCGCGGAGAACATTGGCGAAGATTATCCTCAGGATTACAAAATAGATGAAGCGTCGACTGTCGCTGACACCCCTGGCGCACACGGCGCGTTCACGCTCGTGCGACCCGAAGACGGTTGGGCGCCGGGCGATTATCGCGTGGAATTCTACGTCGATGACGTGGTAGTGGACGCGGTGAAGATGAAAATTGTGCCGTGAGTGCAAGGAGCGGCGGTCTCTCGGCCGCCGCAGGGGCGCTCTGGAGAAACGCCTCCTTGAACATTTGTTGAATCCAAAATGACTCGCTGCTGCATCGTAATCAGAGAAATCATATTTGCATGAAGAACATAACGATTGTTTCTCTCGCGGCGTGTGCCGCCCTGGCGGCTGGATGCAATTGGATAGGAGTTCGAGGCAATGGCCGTGTCAGAACGGATGAACGCACAATCAGCGCCGTCGCTAATATCGATCTGCGAGGCGCTTTTGAAATCGAATGGCAAAGTGGAACGCCCGCTCTCCGCATCACAACGGACGAAAATCTGCTTCCTTACATCCATAGCGACGTTTCCGGCGACACGCTTCATTTACGGACGCGTGAGCAGCTCCGGCCGAGTCACGGAGTCCGGGTGGTTATCTCGAGCCCGACGCGGACAGCAGCGACGCTGAGCGGCGCGGTAAAGCTCACCGCAAAGCAACTGAGCGGGCCGAGATTTGCATTACAATCGCGCGGCGCGTCGCGGGTCTTCCTCGACGGAAACATTGACGAACTCCTGGCGGATATGACGGGCGCCAGCGAGCTAGCAGCTGGGGCTTTGCAAACTAAAACTGCGGAAATCTCGACCACCGGTGCAGGTGACGCGGACATTGCAGTCGCCGAGACGTTGAAGGTCGCCATCACCGGTGCGGGAAAAGTTAAGTACTCCGGTAATCCTGGCAAAATTGAGAAACACATCAGCGGCGCCGGATCCATTCGCCACAAGGACTAGCCAGTGAAATCGTTGTAGCGGCGTTCGCCGCGGCGAACGCCCAAACGAGCACGTGCTCGCCGCGGCGAGCACCTCGAGAGCCGTCTGGTACAGCTTGCGGCGATCAGAGATTGCCGCTACACGTTGACACCAAATGATGCGCAGAGTCTTTTTCATTTTCGCACTCCTTCTGGTCGTCCACACAGCCACGGCCAGCGACGAGAGATCAATTAAAGATTTGGCCAAAGCGCTGACGGCACTCGCACGCGACGTCGATCCTGCCGACGCGCAGGCCTTATCGGCGACGGCGCACACCAAGGCGCGCAGTCTGAAAAAAGAATACCGGGTGTTTCTTAACCCGGAGTTCACGGTTTTCCTGTATAACATCGGTATGCGAAAGCGCGGTTGGTGTGGCCACTGGGCACAGGATATTGGCGCAGAGCTGAAAGAACTGAAGTGTAAGACGCTCGTGCTTCACTGGGGTGAAGCTTATCCAAATACAACGAGCGAGAATAATGCACTCGTAGTAACTGCGCGGAACCAGCGTTTCGAGGATGGAATCATTCTCGACGGGTGGCGCAGGGCTGGACGATTATTCTGGTGTCCCGTTATAAAAGACGACGAGTATGAAATGGAACAGCACTACGGCCACTCGGGAATCACGATGTGGAGAGAGAACATGAAATGGAGTGCCTGGCTCCAGGAATACCAACAAGAGAGTGAGGAGAAGCCGAACACAGCGAGCGCATCCTCGGCGACTCGTTGAACCGCGAATTGTGCGGATCGCCAGATTAGCTTCCCGCCGCGCTCTCGACGCCAAAATCAGGGATTTTTGTGCTCGAGCGCGACCGTGAACGGGTGCAGCTCTGCCGTCATCAAGCCGCCGGCGACCGCGGGATCCTCCTCCATAAATTTTCGCGCCGCAGCTTCATCTTTCGCTTCGAATATCGCGATGCCGAACGTCTTATCGCCGGACTCGGACGTGCGTCCGGCGAGGACAAGCTTGCCAGCTTTAATTGCCTCTTGAAACCGAACGAAGTGGCGCTGCAGCACCTTCTTGTCTTCATCGGTCCAACTCGCGTCCGCATACAATCGCGGCACCAGATGCAGCACATAGATGAATTGCTTTGGCTTTTCGGACTGCAATTCCTCGGCCGGTAATGGCTGAACAAACATCAAGACCCCGGCTGTAGCGACAACAAAATCAAACACAAAGGACTTCATTTGGATACGATTTATCAAATTAAACCCGAGTGGACTAGTGGATTGAGTCGAAGCCGCAACCTCAGTTTTCCTGCTTTTCTGGTTTGCTGATTCGTAGATTGATTCGCGCGCTCCCGCGCCCTCTCCGCTTCCCAAGCGGCTTTGCAATCTACCCGTCGGCATCCCCGCTCGCCGTGTTCTTACCTTCATGATTAACTCTAAACGTGGCGAAATTTGTTCTCATCGGCAGCGGACTGGCGGGCGGACTGCTCGCTGCATATTTGGGACGCCGCGGATACGATGTCGATCTTTACGAACGGCGCGCTGATCCGCGCGAAGCCAACATCGTAGGCGGGCGATCAATCAATCTGGCGATCTCGACGCGGGGGATTCATGCGCTCGAAAAGCTCGGGATCGCCGATGAAGCATTGCAACACGCAATCCCAATGCGCGGCCGGATGATCCACGATAAATCCGGCGATATGCACTTCGCTCCGTACGACGTCGATCCGAAAAAGTGCATCAACTCGATTGGGCGCGCGGGGCTTAACACGACGGTGATCGAAGCAGCGCAGCGGTACCCGAACGTCCGCGTGCACTTCAATCACAAATGCACCGATGTTGATCTCGACGAAGCCGTTGCCCATTTGGAAACTGAAAGTGGTCAGTTGACCGTGCGCGGCGGCGCGGTGATTGGCGTCGATGGCGCGTTCTCCGCTGTGCGGCAATCAATGCAGATGCAGATCAGTGGTTTCGAGTACGATGAGAGCTATCTCGCTCACGGTTACAAGGAATTGACGATTCCCCCAGGACTCGATGGTTCGTGGCCTATGGAGAAAAACGCGCTCCACATCTGGCCACGGAAAAGTTTCATGATGATCGCGCTGCCGAACCCCGACGGTTCGTTCACGTGTACGCTGTTTTGGGAATTCGAAGGTGCGCGCAGCTTTGCCACAACGAAAACCAATGACGATGTGCGCCGATTTTTCGGTGAAGAATTCCCCGATGCCGTACCGCTGATGCCGACGCTGCTGGAAGATTTCCGGCAAAATCCTACTGGATCGCTCGTGACCATTCGGTGCGCGCCATGGTATTACCGCAACAAAGTCTGCCTTCTTGGCGATGCCGCACATGCGGTTGTGCCCTTCTATGGCCAGGGAATGAATGCGGCATTCGAAGATTGCGTCGTGCTCGACGAATGCCTGGAAACATTTTCCAATGATCGCGAGCGCGCGTTCGCTGAATACTTTTCCCGACGGAAAGAAAACGCCGACGCGCTCGCGGACCTTGCTATTGGGAATTTCATCGAGATGCGCGACAAAACTGCGTCGAAAACATTTCGCGCAAAAAAGAAACTCGATCACGTGCTCGAAGCCGCGCTGCCGGGAATTTATCTCCCGCTTTACACGATGGTCACTTTCACGCGGATTCCGTACGCCCAGGCGGCGCGTCGCGCGCGCTTCCAGGATCGGATTGTTTACGGCGGTCTCGTTGCGCTCTCGATATTATTGATCGCCATGCTGCTGTTTCGTTCGCTTCACGCATTGACGGTCATGAGTGACAGATGAACCTTGATTAGCCCGCCGCGGCGGGCCTAAACATTAACATCAAAAACAAAATCAATATTATGAGTGACACATATGTTCCGTTGATCAGTTCCGGCGTTGCGGGGCCGCTGGGCGTTCTGCATCTCCCGCGCCTTTGGCAGAAGGTTTCTCTCGAGGAAAATGGTAAGCTTGCTACTGGCTATCCCGGTGTTGGCAAAGGTTTCGATGCGATGACGCTCGCCGCACTCGGCTTGGAAGAGCAGGCTGTGAGAGATTACATCAAACAGAACAAACCGACGTATCCCCAGTTCGAAACATGGGTGAAGAAGAATGCGAAATCATTAAATCGAGATGCGATCGAGAAGCACAATGCGGCGGTGCGCGGCTACAATCATGACGACGAAACGCGCAAGGGTATTCTGGGCACATGCGGCATCGCGGATGACAATTCTGCACCCAAAGACGCGGTGAACCTGAACAATCTCGACGATTGGTACGAGTTTCACCAGGCGATCTTGAAATAGCGCGCTGATTTTTCCACCGAACGCAGGCGCTTGACACAAGCGCCTCTACAACTGCGTTGACGCGAAGATATGCCACATACAGCTTGCGAAGTGCCTGTGATCCAAACGAAAGCAGTACCTATCTTTCGCAAAACGACGGAGACTTTTCGGGCGGGCGCAAGAACGCTGCCGCAGCGCTACTTTGTTTCACCGGAGATTTTTGCGGAGGAGCAGGAGAAGATTTTCTTCAGACAATGGGTATTAGTCGGCCATCAGAGTCAGATCGCAGAAGCCGGTGATTATTTCACCGCAGAGGTCTCAGGCGAGAGCTTCATCATTGTCCGGGATAAACACGGCGCGATCCATGGGTTTTACAACCTGTGCCGTCACCGGGGAAGTCGCCTCATCGAAAACACAAAGGGACAGTGCGCTGCAATTCAATGTCCGTATCACGCGTGGACGTACGCGTTGGATGGGCGATTGCTTGGCGCGCCGCACATGGATGAGATGCTAGAATTCAACAAGGCGGAATATCCATTGAAGCCGGCGCGGCTTGGTCTTTGGGAAGGCTTTATTTTCCTGAATCTCGGAGATGCAACCGCTTCGTTGGAGAAATGGTTTGAGCCGCTCGGCAGAAAGTTTTCGCCCTGGAACCTGGCAGCACTGCGCTCGGCGAAACGGATCGAGTATGACGTCAGAGCCAATTGGAAGTTAATCTTTCAAAACTATTCGGAGTGTTATCACTGTCTGGGCATGCACCCGGAGCTTTCGAAAATTTCACCGTACGACTCCGCAGAGAATGATCTGACCGAAGGGCCGTTTTTAGGTGGATTCATGCGGATCGCGAGCGATAAAAGCCTGACGATGAGCGGCAATGCGTGCGCGTTGCCCGTTGGCAATTTCGGCAACGAAGACTTCCGGTTCGTTTTCTACTACTCCATTTTTCCAAACATGCTGCTGAGTCTCCATCCGGATTACGCAATGGTGCATCAACTTGAACCGCAGTCGCCGGAACGAACACTGATCTTCTGCGATTGGTTCTTTAATCCGGAAGCTGCCGGGGTCACCGACCCCGGCTACAAATTTGATCCGGATGATGCCGTTGAGTTCTGGGACATGGTAAACAAGCAAGACTGGCACGTATGCGAATTGAGCCAGCGAGGCATTGCCTCGCGCGCGTATGAACCCGGGCCGTACTCGGCGCGCGAGAGTATCCCGGCAGCGTGGGACGACTATTATCTGCGACAGATCCGCTGACCACCTCAACACTCGATGGGCGCTTCTTTCCTTCACAATTGGCGCGTTGATTCGCCTCTTCCTTCCCAAGGGAGAGGTTTGGGTGAGGGTTTTTCGGCTTTGACTTCTGCAATCGTTGAGAACCCCTCACCTTAATCCTCTCCCCTTGCGCCAAGGGGAGAGGTGGGAAGAAGCGCGAAGAATTCTATTGGAACTCTTATTGATAAACTCGCTCGAGCAGCACAAGACTAGCGTGGTTACAGGTTGGCAAGAATTTTTGTGGCCATCGATTTTTCCGAATCGAGAACCGCGTTCGCGGAAAGACCGTGAATTCCAATCGTGATCAGGATATCGCCCTTGAGAACATGCAACATTGCCATGCCGGTCTCGTTAGGACAGAAGATGGCTTTATCACCAAGACTGTCGATACCAGTCGATTTGCTGCCATCGGCGGGTAGCACGGAAAACATTGTCTGAGTAAGATGCGCCGGCGCGTCTCGCCCCGCATAGAGAACGTCGAAATAGAGTCCCTTATCGCCTTCGATCGCATGATAACTCCACTCCGACTCATAGTAGCCGCCACTGCCGTTCTGGTTGCGGCCCTTGGCGTCTTTGACCGGCACGCGCAGAATTTTCTCGGCATCGGACTTGGTAACGACTTTTGGGACGTCGATTTTGTCGCCAGCCATTGCGGAGCGCACGCCGGCGCAAATGATGATCAAAATAGCGAAGCCAACCATTGTTCTTCTCATAAAAGCCTCTCCGTGAAGTTCGAGGCAAAGCATGACGGGATCGCAGCGTCACATCAATCTTCAATTATGCATGATCGAAGAATCGCGCTTTGTGATCAGGAATCTAACATCTAGTATCCAGCATCAGGAGCCATGCCGCCGCCGCTGACGTACGCCAGTTATCTCGATCTGGAGAAGCTGCTTTCGCTTCAGAAACCACGCTCAAGTCCGCCGGAGCACGATGAGACGCTGTTCATCATCATTCATCAAACGTACGAGCTGTGGTTCAAGCAGCTGCTGCACGAGTTCGAAAAAATAAAGCGCGACTTCTCCGCGGGGGATCTGTTTGGCGCGATTCACACGTTCAAGCGCGTGCGCACAATCATGAAGGTGCTCGTGGCGCAGGTGGACATTCTCGAAACGATGACCCCGTCGTCGTTCTCAAGTTTTCGCGACCGGCTCGAGACCGCGTCGGGCTTTCAGTCTGTGCAGTTTCGGGAAATCGAATTTGCGCTTGGATACAAACGCGAATCGACAGTCAGATACCTGAAGCCGGATTTTCCCGGCTACGATCGGCTACAAAAATTGTTCCACGAACGCAGTGTGGTCGATCACTTCTACGATTTTCTCGCCACCCGCGGAGCACAGATTCCCGACGATCTGATAAATCGCGACGTCACACAATCAAATGGACCCGACGAGCGCGTGCAGACGGAAATTCTTCGCCTCTACAAGCGGTCACCAGAATGCTCGATCTTGTTCGAGTTAATGACCGATTTTGACGAGGGATTACAGGAATGGCGTTACCGGCACATCAAGCTGGTTGAGCGAACCATCGGCGCGAAAAAAGGCACCGGCGGTTCTCCAGGTGTGCCGTTTCTGAAAGAATCGTTGTTCAAGCCGGTGTTCCACGATTTGTGGGCGATCCGGCATGAACTGTAGGAACAACGCAGAACGCTCAACGTCCAACGCCCAACGTCGAAGTCAGAGTCCGAGGAACTCGCGCGCAGTGCCGGAAAGCACCTGCGCTTTCTCCTTGTCGGGAAGTTTCATCGATTCGATGAGCTGGCCCGGTTTCGTTTCGCCCAGAGCAAAAGGGTAATCGGAGCCGAGGGCGACGCGTTGCACACCGAAGAGTTTGAGCAAAAGCCGAAGCGCATCGGCATCGTGCACAAGTGAGTCGACATAAAACCGCGCCGATGCGTTGTCATGAGCAAGATAGTTGCGTGGATTCGTGTTGTTCTCCGCCGCGACCAAATCGGGTCGCACATGAAACGCGCGCTCGACACGGCCGATTGTAAAGGGAAATGCTCCGCCGCCATGAGCAAAGCCGACGCGCAGTTTTGGGAACCTCTCAAAGACGCCGCCGAAAATCAGGGAACAAATCGCAAGAGAGGTTTCGGCCGGCATACCGACCAGCCACGGCAACCAATATTTTGGCATGCGCTCCTTGCCCAGCATGTCCCAGGGATGAACAAAGATCGCTGCGTCCAGTTCTTCAGCGGCGCTCCACACAGGTTGAAGAGACGCATTATCGAGATTCAAAGGGTCGATGCGACCAGAATGCGGATTTGCATCGACATGCGTTCCGATCTGAGCGCCGCGCAAACCCAGTTCGTGGACGCATCGTTCCAGTTCGCCAGCCGCGAGATCTGGGTCCTGCATCGGAATGGTCGCGAGGCCCGCGAATCGCTTTGGATGATTGCGAACGATCCCGGCGATGTGGTCGTTAAGCCGCCGAGAAAGATCGAGGGCATCGGCTGGTTTTGCCCAATAACTGAACATCACCGGCACAGTCGAGAGCACCTGCATCGAAACCCCGTCGCGGTCGCATTCCTCGATCCGGCGCTTCGGGTCCCACACGTTGTCGGTGATCTCGCGAAACAGGCGGTCGCCGATCATCATGCGCGCGCAACACGGCTTATAGTGATCAAGTCGAACGAATCCGCTATAGCCGTACTTCGCATCGAGGTCCGGCCAGTCGCGCGGCAAAATATGAGTGTGAATGTCTATCTTCATGCGATGTTGTAGCGTCCGCTGTCTCAGCGGACTTTATGCGCTGAGACAGCGCACACTACAGCGATTTCACCGGCTGCGGCTTTTCGACTTTCTTGCCGCACTTCTTGCAGGTACGGCGCGCGTCATCGTTCCAGAAATCGAGCATCGCCTGGCTGAAATGCTCAACGATGTCCGCGCAATCAAAATGGATGTCTTCCACCAGTGCCCCGCAATTTTCGCAGTAGAAAATCACGTGTTCTTTTTCTCCGGGTGGGCGGCGTCGCTCGACCACGACACCGATCGTGTCCGGCGGCCGCTGCGGCGAATGCGGCACATTTGGCGGGATAAAGAAGGTTTCGCCTTCTCTGACAATATGGTCCACGATCCGGTCACCTTCGCGGGTGCGCACCTTGATATCCCCTTTCAGCTGGCAGAAGTACTCCTCCGAATCGACTACATGAAAATCGTTCCGCGCATTCGGCCCCTTGATGACCATCACAAAAAAATCCCGCCCATCGTAAAGGTATCGGTTGCTTACCGGAGGTTTGAACTTGTCGGCGTTCTCCTCGATCCAGTTTTTCAGATTAATTGGCGGTTGCACGGTAGTCATAACGTCAGCGTATTCTGCCCATCCGAAGCGTCAAACCGCTCTAGCGCCGATACGGAAGGCGGGGCTGGGCAAGCGCCGAGTAGCTATCTGGATGCCGTAGACTTTAGCGTCGGGATTCCCTGCGCAACCATGAACTTTCCGATCTCGTCCGCAATGGATTTGGCAACTTTCTTCGCTTCCCTTTCAGGCTCTCTCTTGCTCATTACGAACTTGGCCGCGGCAACGTAGGGATTTTTCGCGACGACCGCTCCGGGAAGATGTCCGCTTGCGCCTTGACTATCGAACGTAAGAAACGGGGTGTTCATGTCCGCGCCAGTAAACACCCGTGCCCGCAGCTCGAGGTGACTCTCTCCCGCGCCAAAACCAACGCCCGCTTGCAAGGCGCGATTACCCGTATCGACTTCAACGAATTCACCGGTAATAATCCAAGATCTTGGTGAGGTGCGCGCGCCATCACCGTTGGCAGCGGGCGCAATAGACTTGCTCAAATCTTCGATAAGCACGTTCTGCAAAACTCCGGGCACTTTTGCCAGGGTGTCCTCTTGTTGCTGTTCACGATGACGACCGATCACGGTGTTGCCCTCGCCGCCGCGCAAGCTGCCGAGCAAGTGCGGGCGTCCCGCACCGGCGGAGTCGTCCGACTGTGACGCTGCAGCACGAATGGCAAAACTCTTCACATAAATCACCTTGGGCTGGTGGACGGAACGCATCGCCGACGAATTGGTTTTTTCATCGGTGACCTTCGGCCGGTGTCAGCGCCGCAAGCACAAGGCCGGGCACAATAGCTATAAAAGGAATGGGCATCATGGGACTTTGAGCCCACCAAAGTTGTCAATCGCGGTCAAGTTTGATTTCCGCTAAAGGTTCTGGATTTCAGCCGGATGAAGATTTGACTGGGACAAAAAATACTGGGAGGCGCGTTACGAGTGTGAGAACGAAACGGCCATGAGGCTGGTCAAAATCGACATTTAGAGTTGAATGCCTCGACGAATCCCGCATAAATATCCGCTTCCAGTGAATCCCCGCTGTTTGTTGCAAGCCATAGGTGCAAGCCTTGTCGCTCTGATCCTCTTCAGTTGCGAGGAGTATCCCTATCCCTCTTATCCGCCCGGCGTCTATCCTCACGCCGCTACGTCCGGCGCCTATCCTCGACCCGCTCCAGCGGGTTGGTGGAATGATGACGACGCCTCCGGTTCGGCCAAGATCGTTGTGCATATCGGCGAACAAAAGGCTTACTTTTACAAGGGCAAACGCGTGGTCGGTGAAACGACTGTTTCTACCGGTAAGCCTGGTTTTTCCACTCCGCCGGGCCATTACACTGTGCTTTCAAAAGACGCCGGCCACGTCTCGACCGTGTTTGGCGATTATGTGGATGATTATGGCAACGTTGTTAGATCAAATGTTGACTCACGGAAAGATTCCCGTCCGAAGGGGAGCCATTTCGATGGCGCGCGAATGCCGTATGCGATGTTCTTTAGAGGGGGATACGCGATGCACCAGGGCTATGTTCCACCCTTTGCCGCGTCGCACGGTTGCATTCGTTTGCCGGGACAAATGGCCGTAAGATTTTTTGAAAATGCTCCTGTTGGCACGCCGGTCACAGTAACAGAGTAAGGGCGCTGGATTCAAATCGAGCCAGCCAATGTATGGCCGCCAAGCGAATCCCGTTGAAATATAAGATCATTGCTTACATCGTGACGTGGTTGGTCGCGCTGTTCGCGACCAATCCCAACGGCAGGTATTGGCCCTTGGTTTACATGTTCCCAATTGGCCTCGCTGCTTTCGCTAATCAGCATTCGGGCGGGCGGGGCCTGTTCGCGGCCTGCATCGCAATTTATCTTGCTCAAGCGTACTTTTATTTCCGATCGCGCAAAGTTTTGGTCGACGCTCCTTCTCTTCGGTGGCCAGGTCGCTTTGCTCATCTGTAATGTGTCTGGATGCAGAGCGATGCTCAATACGCATTAGAAACGGGCGAATATTGCTGCATAGATCGCAGCTTTCTTTTCCTGCCCAACATTTGGACGGTCCGCACATTGGGGAAAATGCTCCGATCTGAGAGCCGTGCTAAAATATCGAGACATGCGCAAAAGCGTTATCCCAGAGGAAAGAGTCTCCGGTATCGGCTTAACCAGGGAGGAGACGACCCGCTACTCGCGTCATCTTATAATGCCCGAAGTCACAGCCAATGGACAACGACGGCTAAAAGCAGCCCGCGTTTTGTGCATCGGCGCGGGAGGCCTTGGGTCTCCGGCCGCGCTTTATCTTGCGGCAGCCGGTGTTGGCACGATTGGAATTGTCGATTTCGATGATGTCGATCTTTCGAATCTGCAGCGGCAAATTCTTCACGGAACAAAGGACGTTGGCCGCAGCAAACTGGAATCGGCGCGAGATCGGCTGCGCGACATCAATCCGGATATCGACATCGAATTACATCAATGCCGATTCTCCAGCGAAAATGCATCGGAAATTGTCTCTGAATACGACGTTGTCGTCGATGGATCGGATAATTTCGCCACGCGTTATCTGTCGAACGACGTATGCGTTTTCGAGAAAAAGCCAAATGTGTACGGATCGGTATTCCGTTTCGAAGGACAGACGACCGTGTTCGCGCCCCATCTGGGCGGGCCATGTTATCGTTGTCTTTTTCCGGAGCCGCCTCCACCAGAATCAGTTCCGAACTGCGCGCAAGCAGGAGTACTCGGCGTCTTGCCGGGAATCATCGGGCTATTGCAGGCGATCGAGGCGATCAAACTCATTGTGGGCATCGGCGAGCCCCTGATTGGGCGCCTGCTTCACTTTGACGCGCTCAAGGTTAAGTTTCGTGAACTTAATTTGCGGCGCGACCCGCACTGTCCAGTTTGCGGTGACAATCCGACAATCTTTTCGCCGATTGACTACGACCAATTTTGCGGCGCGCGAGATGAGGAGACGGTCCCTGCAATCTCCGTCAATGAGCTAAAGCGAAAAATGGACGCGCGCGAAGCAATCGAGTTGGTCGATGTGCGGGAACCATTTGAATACGAAATCGCACGAATCGATGGCGCGCAGTTGATTCCACTGGGAGAAATCGCCAACCGCGCGGACGAATTACAACGCGGGCAGCAGATCGTTGTCCATTGCCACAGTGGCACGCGCAGCGCGCAGGCGGTGCGACTTCTGCAGCAACGCGGTTTCAGCAACGTTTACAATCTCGAAGGCGGAATCGATGCGTGGTCGGAGCAGATCGATCCCAGCGTGCCGAAGTATTGAGCCGAATTCTGGATTAACACCGTGGCTTTAGCCCGATGGCTAAACGCGCCCGTCAAACCGAACCGTATTGACGGGCTGAAGCTACGGTATTAATGCGACTGCGTTAGTACCTCAGCGAGTTGTTCGGCGCTTGGAACATCATTCCACTGCGCTAACAGTTTCCCGTCTCGCGCGAACACAAGAACGCGAAAGCTCGCCGACTGGGCGGGCTCGTTAAGTTGCGATGACGCGCTTCCATCGAAGTCAATTACGGTGAAGATATCTGTGCGCGCGTCGCGCGTGATTTTTTTCGCGTCATACCGGGTTTGGAGCCGTTTCGCCTCTTCATTGACGCGCCGTTTCGCCAGCGCCGTTATCAGCTTGCGACCGATTGCAGTGGGCTTCCTGGTGAAATGAATAATCGTAATCATTCTGTAATCCGGATTACCCAGACAATAATCGGGCACACGGTCACCCACCGCGCGCGCCTTTTCCCGATCAGCGGCTGCGACCAGCACCAAGAGAGTCACGCGTCCATCAGCGGTGGAAACTTTGTTGCCATCCATATCGACAAAACTGAGCGAATAGGTCGCTCCACTTGAAAGTTCCGCGCGCAGATGTGCAGCTGGAAGAAACAACGCAATCTCTGCAAACAAAAAGAATTGAAGTGCGCGCCGCTTCACAACTGAGCAAATTGATGGCGATGTTACGCGCTGACAACCTCTGGCCTGCCCCGCGTAAGTCAGTGTCTCCATTCTGCGGACTGGCGCGTCTCAGCTGTGTGTCGTTGTCGATCCTCTTTGTCTGCAATCTAACAGGATGCGATCGAATGGGATCTTCGCGATACGCGCAGTTGATGCAGGACGCGGACAACAAATCAGCCCAGGGAGATTTTGAGCGTGCGATCAACTTGTACGAAGCCGCACTCGATGATTCCGAAAGCACTCGGAACGCTGAAGTTCACTACAAACTGGCTGTTCTTTACGACGACAAACTGAACGATCCCGTCAGTGCACTGCATCATTTCAAACGCTATCTCGCGTTAAGCCCAAACGGTACTCACGCGAACGAGGTCAAAAATTCCATAAAACATGACGAAGTCGCCGCGCTAACCGCGTTGTCTGGCGATTCCGTCATCGCTCGGTCGGAGGTAGCCAGGCTGCAGAACGAAAATCTGAATCTGCGCAAAGAACTCGAAACGCGTACAACCGCTTCACGAATCGCCCCGGAGAAATCGAAGGCAAATGGTGCCAGCTCAAAGAAAAATACGTCGAAGAAGGCAGACCGAACGTATGTTGTGCAGCCGGGTGACACTCTCTTCTCGATCTCACGAAAATTTTATAAGTCACCGAAACACTGGAAACAGATTCTCGAGGCGAACAGAAAAAATATCCGCGACGCGAAGAAGCTTACGGTCGGTGAGACGTTGCTCATTCCGTAGGAGCAAACCAACGTAGGGACGGCGCGCTGCGCCGTCCGGACGCCGCAGCGCGGTGTCCCTACCAAAAACTCAGGCTTCGATCCCGAGCA
>Ga0209377_1000225_pt1 | contig 35727 bp, 46 predicted proteins | sample GraSoiAngelo_141_FD_185898 | JGI IMG/M metagenome (GOLD analysis project Ga0209377, IMG submission 185898) | Grasslands soil microbial communities from the Angelo Coastal Reserve, California, USA - 14_0929_12_40cm (SPAdes) (version 2) | ecosystem: Environmental > Terrestrial > Soil > Grasslands ...
CTCTCGGAAACATCATCGCAGGAATGTTGTGGGGTGCTCTGACAGAGAAGGGATTGCTCCCGGTCCGAGGAGACAAGAGTATAGCACCGTTAAAGAGCTGGCTGGCAGAGAACATCCACAAACCCGGATCAACTTATTCCCCGAAGGAGCTGCTCACCCGGGTCTTCGGCAAAGGATACGATCCATCTGGGCTGGTTGGTTATCTCGAGAACAAGTACCTCGTAATGAACTGAGTAAGCTCAGCTCAGGTCAATACCAAAATGCCGACGTAACAATCCGGTGAACTCTTCAGGGTTCTTGAGCGGTCGCTCTACCTTCTTACGATCTCGCGTCACAATGAACTTTGTATCAGTAAGGGTCAATCTTCCATTGGGAGTTAAGCGGGTGCATAGGCGGCCCTTTTTGAAGTGGGACCTTGGGGATGTTTGTTGCCAACGGCATCTCGGAACGAAATCCTCCAGTTTTCGCGGCGTCAGGCTGAATTTGTATTGAGGCTCCCAAAAACGGTCTCCTTTCGTTCTACGGGACAATAGGATCCACCCATCTTTTCGAGTGAGACGGTAGTCCTTTCCTTGGTCGGCCTGCAGACCGGATATGTCGAGCCGTTTTGGTTCTGTGAAAGAGTCTCCGAAACCTACGTCGGCGAGCCATGGCTCTTTGAGTTGCACGAGTAGAGTCATGTGGTCGAAGTCTGGACTGAAACCTCCACCCCTTCTCGCAACGCCGGCTGAAAGCATTGATACTTTGAAACCCAATTTTTTCAGTAGACTAGCAAACGAGCCGTTCAGCTCGTAGCAGAATCCTCCACGGCGATGCTTGATGATCTTGTCATAGAACGCGTTCTCGCTCAGGATGATTGGCCGACCTAAGAGTATATCGAGATTCTCAAAGGGTACCGAAAGCATGTGCCTACTGTGAAGCTTGCGGAGAACCTCCACACTTGGCCTTAACGGCCCCCGATACCCAATTCTTTCCATGTAAGTCTTGGACTCCATAACTCAGGCCTGAAAGACATGATAGGACAAACTCAAATCGGAGATGACGGAACGAAGAAGGGGAGATTCTGCGGATATGCATTGCTCCGGGCGAAGTACTGGAAGGCTTAGGAACTTGGCGCTTTGGCTCGTCTCTAGCGCGATAACAAACAAGTCAGCCGAGCCCGGCCCGAACGAACCGAACCGTGCCAATTGGGCATTCAAAATCTCGCTCATAGGAGTCCTATTTCTTGTTCCGATAGACCTGTTCGTTTCTTCCGCATTCATCTCCAACATCGGCCTGTTTACCCAGATCGGTGCTCTCCTAATCATCTTCTTCGTGTTCTCTCTAGGGGTCGCGATCCCCCTAGCAACTTTGCTGCTCCACTTCGACGCAAAACAGCGAGCAGCTTGGGGCATCATTCTCGTAGCGAGCTCTTCTGTCCTGGGATTTCTGAGCATAGCCGCGGAGCTGATCAACTTTGGAGCAAGCGGCTCCGTTGGAGGTGAAGCCGGGCTCTTGACCTTTCTCTCAGTAACAACGGACATTGGATGCCTTTTCACATTCGTCGGCGGGACTCTTGCCATTACCATAAGCGAAGCCCAACAACAACGCTTACTCGGCACGCAAACAGTATTCGATCAATCCTAGAGAGTTCTCGACTGCCGAGAAAGTACTACACAAATTGATCCGGTCGCCTTCACCGGGAGTAACTATAAGCTAGCTCAACACCAAGAAACCCACATTGGACCTCGGACTCAGAAGCAAGGTAGCACTCGTCCCAGCTGCAAGCAAGGGAATCGGGCACGGCGTCGCCAAGGTTCTTGCCACAGAAGGCTGCAAAGTAGTAATCTCTTCCAGAGATCAAGATTCTATCTCTAAGGCCGGGGACGCGATTGTAAAGGAAACTGGAAACAAAGACGTGTACTCGGTCAAGGCAGATCTAGCTATCAAGGCGGACATTGACCTTCTCGTCGACCAGGCCACGAGCAAGTTTGGGACCATAGATATTCTCGCGTACAATACCGGCCCACCTAAACCGGGCACTTTTGCCGATCTCAACGATGCTGACTGGGAGCAAGGAGTGAGACTGCTCTTGATGAGCGCTGTCTGGCTGACAAAGCAAGTAATTCCAGGGATGGTTCAGAAAAAGTGGGGAAGGCTGATCTACATCACATCCTCTACGCTGCGACAGCCGGTCCCGAATCTGGTCTTGTCCAACACAGTACGATTGAGCCTTGCGGGATTATCGAAGTCTCTCGCACTAGAGTATGGTTCGAAGGGAATAACCTCGAACGGAATCATGCAGGGACACATATTGACAGATAGACAGAGACAGGTTGCCCAGGACGTTTCATCGCGAACGGGAAAAGGCCTGGATGAGGCTATGAAACAGATGCTCCAGGACGTTCCAGCAGGAAGGTACGGCCTCACAGAGGAGGTGGGGCATCTCGTTGCCTTTCTTGCCAGCGAGAAGGCGAGTTACGTCAATGGGACAATGCTCGCGATCGACGGAGGACTGATCAGAGTCTTCTAGCAGTTCACTATAGAGGTTCGCAAGACGATTGATGATGACCATCGAGCTAGCGAATTAGCCTTGCAGAATTGAGGATGAAAACAAGCTCTGACACGACGTGAATACCGGCGGCGAATAGGGGGTTAAGAAGACCGTCAAAGGCCAAGGCCAATCCTATCCCATCCACGATCAGAGTGCCGTAGAAATTCTGTAGGATCACTCCGTACGCTTGTTTGCTCGCCCTCACGATTGCTGGAATCTTCCCCAGATCATTTGTCATCAGCACAATATCCGCCTCCTCAATCGCGATATCTGTGCCTGCACCCATACCGATGCCTACATTCGCCCGTGCTAGAGCGGGAGCGTCGTTGATACCGTCTCCCACCATAGCAATCTTCTGACCGGTTTCTGACAGACGTTCGATGATGGAGACTTTGTCTGGGGGTAGGAGTTCCGCATAGACCTGTCTGATTCCTGCTTGTTCTCCAACGCGCTTGGCTGCGAACTTGTTGTCGCCTGTTAACATGATAGTCGAGATTCCCATTTTCCCGAGTTCTTGAACTGCGGTCCGACTCTCGTTTCTGATCTTGTCTGAGATTCCGATAACCCCACAGGCATGCCCTCCGTGAGCGACCATAACCGTGGTTTTTCCTTCTGAGACCTTGTTGGTGATGGTTGCTTGAGCGTCATCGGATATGGGGATGTTCTGCTCTGTCATCAGGATAGAATTTCCAACAAGGACGCGCTCTCCCTGGTACGTGGAAATGATACCTTTTCCCGCCAGATAGTCGGAGGAGAGGCTGCCCGTAGGATTAGCCCCTAACTCCTGAGCTTTCGCGGCTATTGCTCGTGCTAGAGGATGACTAGACAGTTTCTCTGCAGCAGCGGCATAGGTTAGGACCTGCTTCTGAGAACAGCAGTCGAGTCCCACGATATCGGTTACCTCTGGATCGCCTAGCGTTAGAGTACCAGTCTTGTCAATAACGACTGTATCGATCTTGCTCATCTCTTGAACGTAGACGCCGCCCTTCACTATCACTCCTTTCTTGGCTAGTCCTCCCATGACCGCGACGATCGCGAGCGGGGTCCCGGCTGCGACACCGCAGGCGCCTGCAACAACAATGACGGAAATTGTCGAGATCAGATTTCGAGTTATGATGAATGTGATTGCTGCGAAGGCGATGGTGAACTCGACGAGCCAGGTTGCGAGCTTGTCCGATAGTTTTTGGATAGGCGCCTTTCGGTTTTCAGCCTCCTCGACCAGTTTGATGATCTGGCCGAATACCGTCTCGCTTCCAACCTTCTCCGTCTGTACCTCAAGGACGCCGGACTCGTCAACGCTGCCGGCGAACACTCTGCTACCATTCGTCTTCTCGACAGCTAGAGCCTCTCCGGTTATGGCTGATTGGTTGACGAATCCTGAGCCTCTGACTATGACTCCGTCGACTGGGATCCGTTCTCCGTCGCGAACAATCACGACCTCGCCTGATTGAATTGTCTCTACGTCGGTCTCGACTTCTGCTCCGTTCCGTCTTACCAAGGCTCTTCTCGGAACGGATTTTTCCAGCTTGAGGATAGTTGCTCTTCCCTTGTCGACTGCGTAGGATTCTATGAATTCGGAGAGAAGAACAAAGAAGGTCACCACGACTGCGGCTGTGAACTGGGCTACCAGCAATGAGGCGACAATCGCGACGGTCATAGAGACTTCCATGTTTATGGAACGGTGACGTAGAGCACGGAAGGTTTCCACGAAGACAGGATACCCTCCGATGATACTCGCTCCGATCGCTACAAAATCGACCGGAGTGATACCATGAAGAAGTCCTAGATAACTGACGAGGGCTGCAACGCCCATCAGAACGAGACGGATCTCGTCCTTCCGATTCTTGGGACCGGATTCTGTGAAGGGCGAGACTCTAGTTCCGATAACTACCGGGAGCTCGCCTATGGAAACGCTCATCTGCCGCTTGCAACGACTTGCTGAAGCTCAAGGACGGTTTCCTTCACGGACCCACCTTTACGGGCAGTTGCCACACAGTCTTCTACCAGATCGTCAACAATGACCTCCACAACTCCGTCTAGGGAAGCGCGAACTGCAGCAACCTGGTGGACAATCTCGGGATAGCTTCGATCGTCGTGCACCATCTTTCTAATCGCCCTGACATGACCTTCAATTTTTGAGAGTCTGCTGTCGACTTCTGGACGCTTATGTCGCGACACACCATACCCATGGGAGGGGACATATTTATAGTCGTATTGCTACTGCGGCGGCCAGAATTTGGTCAAGAGCATCTAAGAGAATGATCTTGTCTAGTCGCGTTTGACAGCTAGGTACATGAATGCGAGGAAGGGCACGATGGCCCACAAAAACCCATCCAGAACGATAGCCGGGAGCGTCACTCCGTAGTTTGATGATTGGAGCGCGGTTCCGGAGGAAGTCTGGAAGACGTACACGTTGATGAGTTGCAGAAATTGTGCTGGATTAGCGTAGTAGGAGACAAGCGTCGCTTCCACTGCTACAGCCGATCCTGAGGTCCCTCCGAGGAGAGGTGTCAGCAAGAAGATTATCAGACCCCAGAAAAAGTCCAATACGACAAAGAGCACGATGCTGATCCCCAGCAGAACCCCAGTCGACTTGAAGAGGTGGGATAGTAGGAAGACCAGGCCTGTGAAAGCGGCTATCTCTACTACGAGTCCAGAGATTATAGCTAGAGCATAGTCTTGGGGGAGAACGGATCCCACAACTTCGTTCAGCACGAGGTCTACTAGCCCAACAGAGACGATGGCGGCGACCGCAAGGGCGGTGAGGGTCGAGAGAAACCTTGAGATGGCGAGTCCGCGCCTGCTGATGGGCCTGGCAAGAATAGATTCCAGCACGCCAGTCAAACGGTCCTTGCCATAGGAAGAGTAAGCCCCAAGGATCGCTGCTAGAGGCATGAAGAAGCTCAAGATGGTGGAGAAGAAAGAGGATGCAATATTAGTCGCTTCAGGACGGAATTGCTGTTGTCTCAGCCCAAAGACAGGTATCTCTGTCCCCGAGACGGCCGTTCCGTTTGGAGCAAACAGTTCGAACCACACGCCAGTGGTTCCGGATAAGCCACTGGGTATCGCTGGGTCGAAGACCTGACGATAGTCGGTTAGGTTTCCAAGAAAATCCATTTGGTCCTTGGCATAAGGAGTGCTATCCTTGTAGGGCGGAGGTGGACTCGTTGCAGCCACTTTGTAACGGATGCTGTAGCCTGATGGTTTGGCACCGTATAGTGCTGCGTAAAAGGTCTGAACGTCCCGCTTTGACGCGTTCGCCCTGTCCTGCACCGTCGAAATAGGAGACCCGATCGAGAACTGTGGCTCCCCAATTGGAGAGCCGAACAGGTACCCTCCGAATGAGGCCATGTTAGCTCCGCTTGTTTCGTTCACAGCGAGGGTATAGGTTCCGTTCGGCGCGCCAAGGGTGATGAATGCGTAACCTTCCGAGTTTGTCGTAGTCGCGTTAGCGTAGGTCTTCACCCCGGAAAGGCTCATGGATATCTTGGTTCCCTGTAGTGGCTGGCCATACTGGTCGGACGAGAAGACTATGAAATGATAAGCACCGGGGTCGCGATAATAGAGGATGTCGGAAGCGGAACCGCGAAACGATGATACAATGGGAGTAGTAAACGGAATTATGGCGAGGCTTATGAGAAGAAATGATTCCAATGAGGATCAGTACTGACGTGCTAGTTATCGTCCGCCTAAAGTCGTAGAGGAAGGGTCGTATCATCATTTTGCTGTATCAGTCCTCCGGATGATCTCGAAGAAGTACTCCTCCAGCCCTGTCCTTTCATGCTTGATCTCGCGGACCTGCAAGCCTCTCTTGACCAGTTCTGCGTTGACCTGGGACGAGTCTCCCTCGAAGTCTGAGAGGACGATTGCGTTGCCCTCTATCTGTACCGTTCCTAGTGTCTTGAGGTAGGACACGGCGTCGTCTGTGACGTTTTGGAGTTGTATTCGGAGTGTGGTGCCCTTCGCGGCGTACGACGCTAACTCGTCGCGAGTCGCTGTCTTGACAACCTTCCCCTTGTGGATGAAGACGACCCGGTCCGCTAGGTTCTCGACCTCGGTGAGGATGTGTGAGGATAACAGGATGGCTTTGTTGACCTTCTTCTGTCCCATCATCAGTTGTCGAAAGAATTGTATTCCCTCGGGGTCGAGACCGTTGAGAACCTCGTCGAATAGGAAATTCTGCGGGTTCGACAGCATCGAGACCGCCAGGGAGAATCTCTTCTTCATCCCCTGGGAATACGTTCGGAACTTGCGGTTCTCAAAGCCTGAGAGTCCAACGGAGGCGAGAAGATCCTTCGATTCCTTTGTCGCCTCTTTTCCGTCTATTCCGTAGAAGCCGGCTAGGTATCGCATCAATTTCCAAGCTTTCGCGTTGGGCTCGAAGTTCGGAATCTCCGGGACCCAGCCGATGCTCCTGGAAGCCTGAGGCTTCTCTTGGGTAATGTCGTGACCATCTATTAGAACGGTCCCGGACGTTGGCAGAGAGACTCCTACCGCGATCCTGATAGTAGTTGTTTTTCCAGCTCCGTTAAGCCCGACGAACCCTACGATCTCGCCGTTCCTAACGTCGAAGCTTACAGAGCTGATGGCTGGACCCTGTTTGGCCGAGAAGACTTTCGTGGCTGCTTTTATCTCAAACAAGGTCGTCTACTCTGCTACAACCGTTTTTCGATGACTCGGCCTCTCGATATAACGATTGAACACGATTCAGAAGGTGATCGGGCTCTAGTGAAGTCCGAGTTGGAGCATCAGGACGAGGAATTGAGCAATCCCAACCGCCTCATGATCAGCAACGCTTGGATTGTTATCCATTTGCTGGGCTTGCCCGCCTCTTCCAGTTGCAAGGTCCGATCGGTTCCCCATCCTTCCGTTACCAGTTCTCGCTCTTCCGGTCTTGATACCGTCTCTGTTCCGTGCATCGGGTGGGAGTGGCGCCAGCCTCGGTACACCGCTTCCAGCGGCCATCGTCCATCCACCAGCTGCTTGGCGCGCAACATTCTGAACGCATCATCCATTCTCTCGTCTCTTGGGACCCCTAGCTCTGATAGGACGCGTAACCCATGGAAGAAGTCGTAGCAGTAGTGTGTGGGATAGTGTATCTTCAGAAAGTCGAACAGGACGACCGAATCGTCCCGATCGGATTTGTAGATCTTATGTTTGAGAACGAACTCGGAAGACTTTGCCGCCGCCTCCTTCCACTCTTCTCTCGGCTCGTGCTCGATCATCTCGGAGAGCGCCCACATAGGCTCTACAGTGGCGAGAAAAGACCCGTGCTTGCCTGATGGGGCACAGTTCCAAGCGGAATCGGATAATTGCTTGGAGAGAAGCCAGCCCATCGCCTTCCTAACTCTATCATCCTTCGAATACCCCGCTTTTGCAAGCGCCCTGACCATGTTGCCAGTATTGCAAACATGGGGATGGAACTGCTCCTCACCCCGGGAACGTAAAGAGAACCCACCACTCTCAACATTGTGAAGCTCGAAAAAGTGCTCTACCGCTTTCGCGAATCGGGGATCCTCTGATGATACTCCAAGATCCGCCAAGACCGCTAGCTGCCATCCTGTAGAAGTGAATTTTGGAACGTAGCACGACTCCTTGTTCTCCCAGTATGTGTTCTCTTTCTGTTTCGCGAAAATATTCGCGGCCCATCCTTCTCTTCCAATTCTCCCCTTGACTCTCTGGACGGAACCATCTTGCTCGTCGCGTCCCATCAACTCGGTGAGTGTGAAGTATTGACTAGAGGGCTCGCTCTCCTCCATCAACCATCTCGAGACAGCAGGTGAAACTAGGCTTTCTTTCTGAAGCTGTTCCAAGTCGGCTCACAATTGGTATTGCATGCTCATCTAAAGAGTCTTTTCGCAATTCGGCCTAACAAGCGTACTCGCTAAGGTCGAGTTTCAAAACGTTCTTGAATCCGGGCATCGACGGGTGGGCTCAATCGTCTTTGAGTTCTTGGGAGGATGCTTACAAGACAGTACCACCATGGGACGTAGGCCGTCCCCAACCAGCCTTGGTAGAACTCGTGCGAGCCGGGGAACTGAATAGGGGCAGTGTTCTCGATGTTGGCTGCGGGACGGGGGAGAATGCACTCTATCTTGCCCGGAACGGATTCTCGGTTGTCGGAGTTGATCTGTCAGATCGCGCGATTGCCTCGGCAAGAGCAAAAGCTGCCGAGAGAAGATTGAAAGTTGAGTTTCGAGCGGGAAATGCGCTCTCGCTAGAATTCAAGGACAACGTTTTCGACAATGTTATTGATTCGGGACTTTTCCACACCTTCCCTGATAACGATAGGCCTGTTTATGCCCGTGAGATAGCCCGGGTCCTAGCTACTAGAGGTAGGTACTTCATGCTCTGCTTCAGCGAGAAAGAGCCTACCAACTGGGGCGGACCGAGAAGAATCAGGAAAGAGGAAATCGAAACAACGTTCTCGCCACTCTTCAAAATCAACTACATTAGGGACGCATCGTTCGCCACGCGATTCCATACGAATGGTGGGAAAGCGTACCTGACATCCGCTACAAAGATCCCCACTAAACCCGCTGATTTTTTCCACGAAGATTCCGCGGGGAGATATCGAGCCTTTTTCCCTCACGACGATTTCTCGGATTCTTAGACGGATTCGGTTTTGAGGTAAGAGGATTTTACCTGCATGATTCCCTTCTGGCGTTTCAGCTCTCCCTCCAGTCTTGTGATGTCTTGAACCCGACCGCGGACCAGCAGGGCGCACAGGCAATGTGCGGCGTCGATGTGGGCGTGGAGGGATGAGAGGATGGATTGTCTGTGGTGGTGGGACGTTTCTGTGATGCCCTCGTCGGCGCCATGAGTCTCATGGTTGTAGACCATTACAATTGATCCGACGACATGGCCTCCTCTGAGTCCTGTTTCAAAATCTGATATGAAGGACCGCATCGCCGCCTGCAACGCCTTGGATCGATCCCGGTAGCCGCTGTTCTCGGAGGCCTTGTCGAAGGCTTCGAGGAGCTCAGGTGGTAGAGACATGCTGATTCTGGTAACTCCCTCATCATTCAATACCAATTCATGATTCGCCTCACAGTATTACTCGATCTGGCCGACCCGGCTAAAAGTATTACCAACTTAAGACTTTATATTACCATATAGAGGGGTCAGGTCGAGACAACCTGTCAATATGCACCGGGAGCTGCAAGCAGGCTCTTGGAGAGGGCGTCTTCTGAATTGACTGAACTCCGGTTAAACCATTCAAAGCTAGGGCTCTCAACGGCAGAGAAGCTCAGAATCTCCATCATATACTCAGCCTTAGGCATCGCCACCCTCGCTGGCCTCGCTGCCTCAGTTATCATAGGGCAATTGTCCGCCTTACTCGCGGGACTCGGAGTCCTCGCCTTCACCTTCGGGCTGCGTCACGGGGTGGACGCGGACCACATTGTTGCAATTGACAACACAACACGGAAGCTGCTCCAAGAGGGCAAGCGTCCCCTCACGGTCGGCATGTGGTTCTCCCTTGGCCATTCGACGGTCGTCGTTGGTCTTATCGTCTCTCTCATTCTCGCGACCAACGCGGTGAAAGACCAGATTCCAGCACTCCGAAGCAGCGGCGCGATAATTGGAACAACAGTCTCCGGAATCTTCCTCTTCCTTATCGGGCTCATCAACGTCGTCATTGTCCTGGGGATCTATAGGGTGTTCACGACCCTAAAACAGGGAAAAATGAACGAGTCAGAACTGGATAGTCTTCTGGAAAACAGGGGATTCCTGAACCGCTACTTCAAGGGACTCTTCAAGATCGTCAGGGAGCCCTGGCAGATCTATCCCATCGGGGTCTTGTTCGGACTTGGCTTCGACACGGCCAGCGAGATTGCCCTGATAGCTATCACCGTCGGGGTCGGAGTATCATCCGCTGTCCCTCTCTGGATGATCCTTGTTCTTCCCTTCATGTTCACCTGTGGAATGGTCTTGGTCGATATGACTGATGGGGTTACGATGCTGACCGCGTATGGCTGGGCGTTTCTCAGACCAATCCGGAAAATATACTACAACCTTACTGTGACGATCATATCGGTCGCAGTTGCCTTTGCGATTGGCGGAGTCGAACTCCTCCAAGTTCTCTCTAACGAGCTGAAGCTGAGCGGTCCGTTCTGGAAATCGCTGGGCACGCTGGATTTCGAGACGATGGGTTACGGAATAATCGGCATCTTTGTAGTATCATGGCTTGCATCGATGGCTTACTGGAAGTACAAGCGATACGACGAACTATACAAGTGACGTTCTAGCTTAAGACGACCAGCGTGTAATCGTTCTTCAATCCAATTGCGTGATTGGATCATAATGATCATCGGTTTCCTCGTTCTCGTGGCAGGATACGCTTTTCAAGTAACTGATTCCATCATCACCTCGTCTTACTCATCACCTCTGTACGGGAACGCAGGAACAGTGCTCCAGCTAATCGGGACAACAATCGTTATTGTTGGGATCGTGATACTGGCGATTGGATTCCTCAAGCTCATTCGAAGAAGCTTCTTCTCCGAAGGGGACATAGCAGAACCCATTTTTCGATAGTCCTTATTAGCGGAACGGGTCATCCGAAGTTCAGAACGCTCCAATGCCCTCGCAGAAAAAGCCGACCTCGAAACCAACCAAGAGGATTCGCATCCTTGTAGCGAAGCCTGGACTAGATGGTCACGATAGAGGTGCTTTGATTCTAACCCGGGCCTTCCGCGACGCAGGCATGGAAGTAATCTACACCGGCTTCCTGGCCACGCCCGAGCAGGTTGCACAGATGGCGATTGATGAGGATGTGGATGTTGTAGCTATGAGTCTCCTCAACGGCGCCCACATGACAGCCTTCCCGAAGGTCGCTAAGCTCATCCGGGAGAAGGGTGGAGACGACATTCTGTTGGTGGGTGGAGGTATTATTCCGGATGAGGATAAGCCCTTGTTGGAGAAGCAGGGTATCACGGGCAATTTCGGGCCTGGGACACCTCTCAAGACTATCATCGAGCATGTTGAGATGGTTGTGAGCGAGAGAGACTCGAAAAAGAAACGGTAGAGCCAAGACATTTCTATCTGAATATATCTCGATGGGAATCGAAAAAATGGGCTTTCTCTTCTATCATGGGCAGGGTCATTATCGGCATAGCCGTGATTGCCCCGGTAGTGGCTCTCTATTTTGCCATGACATCCAGCGACGCTCTGGGCATGATAGGCGTTGTAGGATTGCTTGCAGGAAGCGGCATATTTTGCATCGGGGGTCTCTACGCCGGTCTACTGGGGCTTAAGATCGAGAAATTGTCCGCCAGGCTCGACCCGGTTTCCAGGCAGAGACCTAGAACCAAGGCGAAGAATCTCATCAAAGCAGAATGTCCTATTGATCACCGCGAAGGAGTGTTTGTGCACGTTAGCCCTTACAGAAGCGATGCGGTGCCGGACGGGTTGGACATCTTTCTGGGCTCATGTGGGCACGAGGTCCATCGTGGGGAGATAGAGGCCGAAGCGTAGCAACCATGGAAGCAACACCAACAACCGAGACAACCAAACAAGTCGTTATCGAACGAGACGTTCCAGAACCCGCGATAGCGGGACTTGTAGAATTCGTCAACAGATACTACTTCCCTCCGAAGATGAAATTCATCGAGGCCCTTTCCTATCGCAAAACCGAGAGCGGGGACGGCTTCGAACTATTCTGGAGACTAAAGCCTGTCGGACCAGAACAAGCGAGACCTCTACCAGTAGCGCTCAGGATCTCCAAAGCTGCCATCGAGCTCGATTTTCCCGGGTTGGACCCGAACGATATGTCTCTGGAGAGCGTTGTCGCGAGAACTGTTGATGAGATCGAGGCGGTTGTCTTTTCCTATTTCCAGAACATAAAGACGACCAGTCTCTACTTTGTCATCGGCGCGACCGAAGAGCACTCCGAGGCGCCTGACCAGCGGAGCCCTATGAGTAATGCCGTGAAGAGAGTTTTCGCAGGAAACACCACGAGCCTATTCCTCTCGTTCACTCTCCTAAGCTTCGCTCTCTACTTCATTATCGGAGTCTACACCGTCTTTCTATTGATCAGTGTCCAACTCGTCGCCCTAGTAATCTCCGACAAAATTGTTTACAGACTGGGCAGTGTCCGCCCAAACGCTGAAAGGCCCCTTGTAACGATCGCAAGCGTCCGGTCCAACCCGGAAACCCTCAAGGCAGTCTCACAACACGGCAAGAAGATACTCTCAAAAATTCGAGACGAGATAGCAAGAAATGCCACCGTTGCGTCCTCTGCCGCGGCCAACGAGGAGCTCAAAGGAACAGTCATTGGCGCACTGCTCAGGCATGGCATCATAGCGTCCGGGAGCGAGATCACCGTCAAGACCAGAAACGTATACCGCATCGTTCAGGAAGTCTCGGAAAAGTTCAGCCGGCAAACTCCGAAGATCACCGTTGCGAACGCAATAGTGTCCAATGCTTCTGCAACTGGAATCTCGTCAAGCCGCTCCACAGTAATGATCACGGCTGGTTCGCTGGAAGACCTGAGTGATGAGGAGCTAGAAGCAGTGATCGGCCACGAGCTGGGACATGTGAAGGGGCATGACCCTGTGATTCTGTTCGCTGCGACCTCGTTCGAGTTCCTGGGACGGTTCTTTCTCTGGTTTCCTCTACTGCTCTACCTGGGCATTTTCTATTTCGTTCTAGCGTTTGGCGCGATCTTTCTCATCGGAAAGTTTCTGGAGACCAGAGCCGACACTAAGTCTGCCGTGATGCTCGGAAATCCAGGGGCACTGGCCTCTGCCTTGACAAAGATAGGATTCAGGCAGCTCTATCGCGAAAAATACAACCCCGGAACAAAGCTGTTCGACTGGTTTCGGTTCGACCCACACCCACCCATCTATTTCAGAATCGCTAGACTGTCAAGATATTCGGAGAAACAGAAATCTGTCGGGCATACGCTTCTGATCTCGATACGAGATATCATCGTAGGCTTCTTCTCCGCTCTGTTTTCAGCCTAGAGATCAACAGCTCTCTCATAGCGTTGTGCATGCTTAAGTTCCGGAGAACCTCGGCCGTTCAATGTGAGACTTGTCTAACATGAATGTTGAACGCAAGCTCGAACAGTTTCTAGACGAAGACGTGGGAAATGGGGACATTACGACAGACTCTCTCGTCGATCCGACGACACGATCCATAGGGAGCGTTATCTGCAAGGAACGAGCAATAGTTGCTGGACTAGCTGAATCCATCATCCTACTGAAACTTGTGGGCTGTGAAGGTAGACCACAGGTTCGCGACAGCCAAGAAGTTCCGGCTGGGACAGTTGTCCTAGAAATTAATGGTCGTGGAGTTGACGTGCTCAAAGTAGAGCGGACCCTGCTGAACCTGCTATGTCACCTGTCCGGAGTCGCAACAGCCACCGCTGAGCTCGTGAATATCATCAAGACGAACGGCGCCTCAGCCAGAATAGCCTGCACGCGAAAGACACTTCCAGGTCTCAGGTACTTCGAGAAAAAAGCGGTCGAGCTAGGAGGCGGCGACGCCCACCGTCTTAGGCTTGACGATGCTGTCTTAATCAAGGACAATCATCTGGAACTGGCCGGTTCGATAACCGAAACTGTCAGAAAAGCGAAGGCTAAGGTGAGCTTCACCAAGAAAATAGAAGTCGAAGCAACAAGCCCGGACCAGGCAGTGGAAGCAGCGCTGGCTGGGGCTGACATCGTCTTGCTGGACAATATGACGCCTCAAGAAGTGAGAAAGTCGTTGAGTCAACTAGAGGCGAAAAAACTTCGTGACCATATTCTGCTCGAAGTGTCCGGTGGCATAACGAGAGAGAACCTTGCGAGCTACGTCAAGACTGGCGTGGACGTGATCTCCGTCGGATCGATAACAAACTCCGCTAGAGCAATTGACATGAGTCTTGAACTCCGCTCTGTCAAGAAATAGCTGCCACATTTTGTCCCGGCAATCTTAAACCGTTCGGGTGAATGATAGCAAACTGAGATAGTTCGTCTGGAACAGAAGATCAGATTCTGCACTACAAAGGACGGCGTCAGGCTTGCTTATTCTACACTGGGCCGTGGGCCACCCTTGGTTAAGGCTGCGAACTGGCTTGGGCACTTGCAGTTCGACCTTGAGAGTCCGATATTTCGTCACTGGACCCGGGAGCTATCAAGATATCGCCAGTACATCCGTTATGACGATCGGGGATGCGGCCTATCCGACCGCGATGTTAGCAGTTCTACGTTCCAGGACTGGGTGCAGGACCTAGAAACAATCGTGGATTCGAATGGTCTTGAAAAATTTGCACTGCTCGGAATTTCTCAGGGAGGCGCGGTCAGCATCGCCTACGCCGCACGCCATCCCGATAGGGTGAGCCATCTAATTCTGTACGGGGCAAGCGCCCTAGGCTGGTCCAAAATCCACACCTCGCCCGAGGAGCTTGAAGAAGGAAAAGCCATGCTGACGCTGACCAAGGTGGGATGGGGAAAGGACAACCCTGCCTACCGTCAGCTCTTCACGTCTCTATTCGTCCCTGGCGGGACAGCAGAGCAGGCCAGCTGGTTTAACGAGTTGCAGCGAAAGTCCACGTCGCCAGAAAACGCGGTGCGCTTCCTGATGGAGTTCGCTCAAATCGACGTCCTTGCCCAGCTCGCCAAGGTATCAACGCCGACACTGGTAATCCATACACGAGGCGATCTAGTGAACCGGTTCGAGGACGGAAGAGATCTGGCAACACTGATCTCCGGGGCCCACTTCATTCCACTAGAGAGTAGGAACCACATTCTGTTGGAGGACGAGCCAGCATGGAAGGACTTTCTAGTCCAGACTCGACGCTTTCTGGGCGTGAAGGAGACAGGGCCCGAACTGTCTTCAAAAGAGAAGGAACTAGGCGTCAGAAGCTGGCTCAGAGGACCCAAGAAATAGCCGGGCTCGACCCACGCCCATTCTAGGACAGTGTTTCTGAGTCGAACGTTAAACGGCTTATCGAGAAAGCAGAAAAAGTCCGGGATGGAGAACACCGGCTAAAGCCGTCTCTCCGACTACGATCCCAAGAAGAGATCTACAAGTTCATCCATGATAGGGGTCTTGTCTCAGCGCTAGGAGGAAACGAGCTTCCAAGTCTCATTAGCGCCATACTAGGCAGACCCTGGAGGCCATCGGCGAAGGGCTTTACCGGATGGAATGATTGGTGGTCAGTCAAGATATCCGGCCAGTCAGTGGCCCGCGTTTCCCGTGAGATCGAGAGAAGAAGAAACATTCTTGCAACTCGAATATTCAGGCGAACCAAGACCTTCGTATCTGATGAACTCTGGCCGGAACTGGATAGCATGGTGAAGCATCATCAGGACCCCGCGGTAAAATGGAAGACCTTCTCGGATCTGGAACAGAAGTTGTTGGAAACCATCGAGGATGAGGGTTCAATCCGGACGGATCGATTGAGAAAGAAGTTGAGGCTTGAAGCGAAAGAGAACAATTCCAAATTTCACCGCTCGTTAAGCAACCTGGAAAGCTACGCGATGATAGTTGGCGTTGAAGATCCTCATCCAGAGAGGCATCTCCACGCTAACGTCTGGCAGACATGGAACACGAGAGTCGGTGAGGGAATGGGTCGTTCCGGCCTCTCGTACAACGAGGCGCTAGCGAAACTCCTCGAGAAAACTATCGAGGCGTGCGTTCTCGCCCGCGAAGACCAGATACGAAAATGGTTCCAGTGGAGCGACGACACGGAAAAGGCTGAGAGAGATTTGCTGAAAAGCGAGAGAATTATGAAGGCAGGCCCCTTCCTTCTCACGTCTCGAATCCTGAGATCGTAAGAACGTAAATTTGTCGCTGAGCAACACGTTGCTGGTCGCGAAGTCCTCAGGTTACAGGAGTTCGCGAGAACTTTTGAAACAATGGAGCAAGTTACACTAGCGGTAAGTTCCCCTTCTGCACATACCATGCAGGACGAATCATGAAGAAAATCGCGTTCTCTATGTGCTTGATAATGGCGACCTTAGTGATTCTGAGTGTCCCGCTCCTCGCACATGCACCCCCGAATACTCCTCCAACCATTGGAACGCCTATTATCCAACCATCCTCGCCAACTTACAATGCCCCGGCAACAGTCTCGGTGAACGTTACTGACCAGCACTCAAGTGTACAAAACGTGACTATCACTTACACAACTGACAACTGGAAAATGGTTAACACAACTCTCCTCGCCTCGTACAATGCCACAACCACCACTGCCACCGCTCAGATACCAGCACTGGCGACCGGAGGCCACATCTCATTCTATGTTGTGGCCTTTAACGGCAACGGCATTAAGGGTGTCAACAATAACTCGGGAAGCTACTTCGGCTACGACGTCGCGGCACCTCCTTCACTAATCACAACAACGAATGGGTGGATCGTCACCGGCATAATCCTGGGAAGCTTAGGAGCATTCGCTGTCGCTGCACTGCATTTCCTCAGGAAGAGACCCCGGACCAGCTCTCACCCAACAAACTGAATCCAAAGTACAAGTTAGCAGCGCTTCCAACACCAGACAAGACCCACCATCTTTCCAAAGGAAGGCGATTCGCTGCCTCCTCTTATCCCGGGTGCTTGATGTCAACAATTAATGACTAACCACTTCCCGATGTGAGCTATGCCGATCTCACCCGCTGGTCCTTCGTCTCCTGAGCTCGCTCAGAGAAGCCTAATCATAGAGAGAATCGAGAGGGAGGCAAGGGTCCCGGACCTTGCTAATATTCTCACAAGTCGTCTGGCTCCGACTGACCTACAATCGTTGCTCTTGGAGGTCTACGGCCGCAGAGCGAAGAAGCGGAGCCCAAATTATTACTTGAGGATCACGTCTCAAACCGGTTCACCCCGCCTTCTGTCTCTAGTCCTCGACGTCTTCTTGAATGGGATCGCATCGCGTTCTCTCGACTACCTAAAGTCTTCCAGCCCATCGAACTCTCACCGGTCTGCCCGCTAGGAACAGTCTCTGCGCTATCCCCGATCAGTCAGGATTGGACCGTTTCGACGATTCGGAACACGGAGGTTGTCGCTGATTCGACAAACGTGCTAGCGATTGAGTGTGCAGTCAGACGCCGCGAGCAGAGGAACTTCTCTTCAGGTAAAGCGGCTTCGGTTCATCTAGCCGCGAGCCACCGCCTCTTAAGAGGCCAGAAATTTGGCGTCGGCCCCGATGCTAAACAACACTTCAGAATATTCACTCTGTGCAGTGCAGGCCGCGATACAGGGAACCTAATGTTTGAGACAGAGTCCTTGGGTAACCACGTAGGATTCTATCTTGCAGCGCTCAGACAGTTTCTAGGCGCTAAGAGAGCTCTCCGGGTTGCCATTTCTGACTTCGGGTCCAAAACCCCGCGAGCGGCGGTTCAATCGGGAGTTCTCGAGAAGCTTCGATCTCGGTACAGGCGCGTCAAGGTCGGAATCGATCAGAGTCGGACACAGGGTAGAGGATACTATGGCGAATTGTGTTTCAAGATATTCGCAACCGACTCCACTGCCAAAGAACGAGAGCTCGTCGATGGCGGAGACGTCAATTGGACCTAGAAGCTCCTCAACAACGCGAAGGAGCGTCTCATCATCAGCAGATGTGGCAGCGAGAGACTGTGCGAGCTCTTCGAGCCGGCCGCGTCCCCAAAGAGCGCTTAGGAGTCCGAGTCGTTACTGTCGTGCGCTTTTTTCCTTCTTCAGCAACTCGTCCAGCCGTTCAAAACTCTCGTCCCAGTACCGCTGGTACTCTGTGGCCCAAACAGCAATTTCCCGCAAGGGCCCGGCCTGCAGCCGGCACCAGCGTCGCTGGGCTTCGCGTCGGCGCTCGATGAGCCCTGCCTTCTCCAGGACCTTGAGGTGTTTGGAGACCGCAGGTTGGCTTATCGGCAGGGGCTCTGCCAGTTCTTGGACAGTGGCCTCGCCCTGCGCGAGCCGGGCGAGAATGGTGCGGCGTGTCGGGTCGGCTACGGCCTGGAAGGTTGCGGAGAGCGTATCGTCTTTCAATGCACGGTCCGCAGGAGCTCGTCGAGGCGGTCATAGCCTTCGTTCAAACCGCTTTCCATGTTGCTGGCTAGCATACCGTCGCGATGCTCCTTGCGCTCCAACTTGACGATGGATGTGACTGTGGTGCGGCCATTATGTTCATGGAAAAGGGCTGTCTGAAGCGATTCGCCTGGCATTCCTTCGAAATTCCAAGTCTGCACAATGCGCTCTGGGCGCACTATCTCGCGGAATTCGCCGTGGAAACCGTACTCGGTGCCGTCAGTGTCGATATGAGTAAAGTGCCATCGGCCGCCGGGGTGGACATCCATCTGCTCGATTGTCATCTTGTATTCTCGGGGTCCCATCCACTGGGAAAGGAGCTGTGGATCGGTGTATGCGCGGAACACGACGTCTCGGGGCGCCTCGAAAGTGCGTTCTATTCGGATCTCCGTATCATTAGGAGTTGTGATTGAGGCGGGTTTCGCGGTAGATTGTGAGGCTTTCATAACCTCATGCATAACCACGTGGCTATATAACTATTCTGTTAAGCTCGGGCATTGCACGAAACGAAGCCGAGACGAGAGTCACACTAAAACGCGGCTGGAGGCACTGATGGCTTGAGGCTTTGAGAGTGTGCAGGAATATCAGAATACTCTTCAATTTCGACCCGCCGGCCACAGATGCAGAGGTTCGAGACGCTTCCCTACAGTTCGTTCGGAAGATTAGCGGGTTTCGTCAGCCGTCGAAGGCAAACGAACGATCATTCCGTGCCGCAGTTGATGAGATAGCCCAAGTCTCTACCAGTCTTCTCCGTTCGCTTGAAACGAACGCGCAACCAAGGACCCGGGAGCAGGAGATTGCAAAAGCGAAGGCCCACTCTGCTGAGAGGTTTCGTGCTAGCGTGTCCGCCTAGTCAGCCTTAACGTTCTCTAGGAATGTCGTGGATGGAACGAAGAAGAGGTTCCCTGTGACCGCCCGGCTGAAATCCAATAGTCGATCATAATTGCCTGGTGGCTTGCCGACGAACATGTTCTGAAGCATTTGCTCGATGGTGTGTGGTGAGCGACTGTATCCGATGAAGTATGTCCCGAACTCTTTCTGACCGGCATGTCCGAAGGGCATGTTGTCTCGGAGAATCTTGACCTCTCTACCACCTTCCACTATCTTGGTCAGAGCGTTGTGCGCATAGGTGGGCTTGACCCTTGTCGTCCAGCTCCACATCGTTCAGCTTCGTGCGTCCAACGATTTTTTCCTGTTTTTCCGTCGGTAGAACATTCCAGCCGGCCAGGTCATGGAGATACTTCTGAATGATCACGTAGCTGCCTGCAGCGAACGCAGGATCCTCGCTGGTTATGAGGGTGGCATCAATCGCGTCCTGACCCTTGGGGTTCTCTGTCCCGTCGACGAAGCCGATGAGGTCGCGGCTGTCAAAGTAACGGAACCCATGAACCTCATCCACCGGGCTGATTGCGGGTCCAAGCCGAGCCATAATCTGAGTCGCCAACTCGAAGCACAGGTCCATGCGCTGCGCCCGAATATGGAAGAGCATGTCACCCGGTGTTGAGACGGCATGACGCCTTCCCGCCCGTATCTCGCGAAACTTGTGCAGCTCTCTAGGCCGCGCCCTCCCGAAAAGCTGGTCCCAGGCCTCGGACCCAAACCCCAAAACACATGAAAGAGTTCCCTCCTGTTCACGAAATCCTACGGAGCGCACGAGCGCGGCTAGATCTGCGCAGAAAGATCGGATTGCAGCTCGATGCCCCGCACCCGGGTTGATGGTTACGACCAGGAAGATCGCGGCGCGGGTCAGCGGTGTTGCGACAGGCTGTGGAAGAGCAGGTGGACCGTCTGACGCTCTGGGCGTCATAGGGCGGAGGTTCGCCTAGAGTGCTGAAAACGTTTGCCGTCTTTCCTCTAGTATTGCGTACTATCGAGGCTAGGCGGGTGTTGTCAGTTCGAGCTTCTTCTCTTCTTTCAGAAAGCTTAGCAATGCAGTGTTGACTTCGTCGGCGTGTGTCCAGGATATGAAGTGCGGCCCGCCCTTGACCACGACTAGACGTGCTCCAGGGACCAGTTTGGCTGTCCGCTGTCCCGAGGCGGCAAAGGGAACGATCCGGTCCGCATCACCATGAACGACTAGAGTAGGCACCTGAACGCGAGATAGATCCTTACGGAAATCCTCAAGCCACGTTGAGACACAGGCCAGACTGGCGGTTGCGGAGGCGCCTGCGGCGATATTCCAGCTGGACTGGACAGCTTGTTCGCTGACCCTAGTGCCTAGGAACTGGTCGGTGTTGTAGAAGTTCTTGAAAAACTCGGTGAAGAACGCATAACGGTCCACCTTGATCGCGGTCTTGATCCCCTCGAAGGCGCTGCCGTCGACGCCTTCCGGGTTGTCCGGTGCCTTCAGAAGATATGGTGGGATTGACGAGATGAATACAGCTTTGCTAACGTCCTTTGAACCGTACCGTCCCATGTATCGTGCGACTTCGCCGCCGCCCATCGAGAAGCCTACCAGCGCGAAATCACGCAGGCCGAGGTGGCTTACGAGTTTGTGCAGGTCTTCGGCGAACGTGTCATAGTTGTAGCCCACGGTCGGCTTGCTCGACTTACCGAACCCCCTGCGGTCGTAGGTGATGACACGGTAACCGGCATCGAGCAGAACTGGGAGCTGTTTCTCCCAGGAGGCACCACTCAATGGATAGCCATGGATCAGTACGACTGGTTTACCCGAACCATGATCCTCGTAAAAGAGATCAATACTCCCAGAGTTTTCCTGACCGACAATAACGACTGGCATAGAACTCGGCTCCCTATTGCGTTGTTCTTATGACTATTGGTTACCCAGGACAAATCCGTTTAGGTAGATCTGGTGGATTTCTTTTTTCTAGAACTTCTTAGAAAGGAGAATTGGCGAGCAACCCGGCCCTCTTTTCCGAACTCCGGGTTACCCCAAGGTTAAACGCTACGGGCAAATACTTACCTCGTCCCAGGAATGATTCCGAAATATTTCTTTTTGACGAAAGGTGTTGGAAAGCACAAAGAGAACTTGGCCAGTTTCGAGCTAGCCCTTCGAGATGCGGGTATTCAACACTGCAACCTCGTACCCGTGTCCAGCATAATTCCGCCCGGATGCAAGCTCATACCAAAAGAGAAGGGCATCCCAATGTTGCATGCTGGCGAGATCACGTTTGTCGTGCTCGCGAGAAATTGTACGGGTGAGCCGCATAGGCTGATCGCATCATCAATTGGGATCGCGATTCCTTCTGAAGAGAATCAGTATGGATATCTCTCCGAGCACCATTCTTTCGGACAATCAGAAGAGGTTGCTGGAGATTATTCGGAGGATCTTGCTGCTAGTATGTTGGCTACTACTATGGGGGTTGCTTTTGATCCGGCGACCGCTTGGGACGAGAGGAAGCAGCTTTTCATGTCCAGCGGCCTGATCATCAAGACGACTCAGGTAACGCAGTCTGCGACAGGGGACAAGAACGGGCTATGGACCTCAGTAGTCGCAGCAGCGGTGTTTCTGCCAGCAACCTCTGCGTCGGTGCAAGAACTTCTGCCCCCGTCAAACCAACCTGCAGTCTGACAACATGCATGCCCCGGACATTAAGACTTGTTTCCTTCGATTAACCTAGCGCTTTACTTCCATTTTGTGAGAATCTCTTCTCTCCGGAAAGTAGCCGTGCTAATCCGAAAAAGAACCAGATCAAGCGCTGCGACAATGGCAGAGATGAGGAGGAGATTGTTGGTGTCGAGCAATACCAGGCCTATCTCACCTGCGACGTAGAGGGCCATGAATGGGAGGAACATGAGAGCTCCGAGCTGCGGTGCTGCACGCACGTCGCTAACCCTCGCGGACGCGATCACATTCAACTCGACGCTTAGTACCGCGGCTAGAGGAGCAAGAAGCAGGAGGATTACCCCGATGGCCCAGTTTGGAAAATACAGGTAACCGAGCGTGCGGTGAGTTACGTTATCAGTGAGAATCATGAAGATTGTAGCGCCAGCATGGGTCGCGATGATGGTAGGCAGGAATGCTGCGATGCTCTTTCCGAGCAGGATCTCCCCATCAGTGGTTGGAGTAGCAAGGAGGGGTTCCAGACTCTTCTCAACCTTCTCGCCGACTATGCTGTAAGAGGCGATCGGAGTAGGAAGGAGCGCCGCGATAATGACAAAGAAGAAAGAGAACGAGTTCAGCAGTCCTGGGAGAACCGCAGCCGGTATTCCCCGGTTCCTATTTCCCTCGAACTTGATTACCAATGGGAACAGAATCGAAATCAGGAGAGGAAGTATGATGATCGTATAGCGGATCGTTCTTTTCCGTATGATTACCTTGAGGTCCTTGGTTGCACTTATCCACGAATTTCCGAGATTCATTTTGTCTCCTTCACGAGTTTCAGATAGGCATCTTCTAACGTTGAACCGAACACTGAAACGGATTGAACGTTGCCTCCTGCCTCCACAATCGCGCGCACGATGACCGGATTCTCCTTTTCCGGATTCACTACGTCGATCGTTATTCTATTGTCGTCCCTGACCATTTTCCCGATCGATAGTCTCTTCAACGCGTTCAGGACCGCCTCGTCAACCTGCTCTAGCTGGATTACGGTCTTCCTACCTGTTACTGAGCGTTCGAGTTCTTCGGGAGTACCCACGGCCATCAGCTTCGTGTTGAGTATCCCGATTCTATCGCAGATTCTTTGCGCTTCATCGAGGTTGTGCGTGTTTAGAAAGGTGGTCTTCTTCTCCTTCTTTAGCTCAAGAAGAAAGTCCCTGACTGTTTTTTACGATTCAGGGTCCAGGTTGACTGTCGGCTCGTCCAAGAACAGCACTTCCGGTTCATGAATGAGCGCGCGTGCTATCGCAAGTTTTTGCTTCATTCCCTTCGAAAATGCTCCAGCAGCAACGTCTTTCTTCTCCCAGAGTCCCAACATCTTGAGGAACCGTTGGATGTTCTCTCTCCTTTGCGTTTCTGTACATCTGTACAGCTTCCCGTAAAAATCCAAGTTGTCGTAGGCGGTCAAGTCATCGTAGAGACCCACACTATCAGGAACCAATCCGATGATCTTCCTGATCTTCAAAGAATCTTCGTCGTTGCCAACCTCGTAACCTGGTATCTTGGCTGTTCCACTGGTCTTTGATATCAAACAGCAAAGCATCCTGACCGTAGTGGTCTTTCCCGCTCCATTGGGTCCCAGGAATCCGAAGACCTCTCCCTCCTCAACCCTGAGGGTTACCCCATCGACGGCGGTCAGGTCACCAAACTTCTTGGTGAGGTTCACAGTCTCAATCAAACTGTTATTCCGCCGCTTTTTGTGAATGGTGATACCAGTTTAAGGGCAAAGGTCCTTTCACGAGCCCTTTCGGAACTCAATGCGGGTACGAGAGAACAGAATTGTTGATATCTGGTTCTATCTTTCCTTACAATGATGATTCGAGTGGCTAAGACCCCGAGCGAGACTATCACTGAACGGAAGGACGAGATTCTCAACCAGATAGATTCTAGTAGCAACAAGTTTGTGGAACAGCTCCAGGCCTTTTGCAGACAACCAAGCGTGTCAGCCCAGAATCTGGGACTTGCTGAGACGGCTGAACTGGTTAGCAAGTTTCTCAAGGAGACGGGCTTCACAGTAGAGCAGTTCTCTCCAAGCAAGGGTCCTCCTATAGTATTCGCTGAACTCTCATCCAAGACCGGGAGAAGAACGCTCGTCTTCTACAATCACTATGACGTGCAGCCGGTCGAGCCGGTTGAATTGTGGAAGAATCCACCATTCTCAGCGATAGTGGAGGACGGCCGGGTCTATGCTAGGGGAGCAAGCGACAACAAGGGAAACATCGCGTCCCGCTTATCGGCAATTAACGCGTTCCTGAAGGTGACTGGAACCGTTCCTTGCAATATCAAGTGGGTGATCGAGGGTGAAGAAGAAATTGGCAGCCCCCATTTCTCCGAGTTCATCACGCGGTACAAAGAGAGGCTGACCGGCGATTCTGCGATTTGGGAGTTCGGAGGCCTCGACTACGAGGATCGCCCCTTAGTCACGCTGGGCTTGAAGGGAATGCTCTATGTTGAGTTTAGAGTTCAAACCGCTCTGAAGGATTCTCATTCGGCTCGTGCTGCGGTCGTCGAGAATCCAGCGTGGCGTCTGGTCCGAATGCTGGACACGATCACTGACGAGGACGGCAGAATCATGATAGAAGGCTGGTACGACGATGTCAAACCATTCACTCAAGAAGAGCTGGAGGTCATCCGAGCGATGCCGTTGGAAGAACACAGTATTCGAGACGAGCTAGGCGTCAAAAATTTCCTCTACGGCCTGACCGGATTCGAGTTCAAGAAAGCATTCTACGGAAACCCTACCGCGAACATCGCCGGAATATGGTCAGGATACACAGGTCCAGGACACAAGACAGTTCTCCCGTCCGTTGCCCAAGCGAAGATGGACTTTCGCCTAGTACCAAACCAGGACCCGGTAAAGCTAGCGGGGAAGCTGAAACAGCACTTGGTCCGCCATGGGTTCGCAGACGTAGAAGTCGGCCTTCAGGCTGAGAATCCTGCCGCGCGAACACCTATCGACGCCCCAATCGCGAAGATCGCAGCGCGTGCTGGGAGAGAAGTATTTCGCAAAGAGCCTGTTACGCTGGTAACTTCTGCGGCTTCAGGTCCCATGCACTATTTCACAAACATACTAGGGCTACCGACAGTGGCTATTGGCTGTAACCACGCCAAGAGCAATACTCACGCTCCTAACGAGAACCAGAGGATTGACGTGTTCGTCCAGGGAAGCAAGTGGATAGCACGGGTCATCGAGGAATTCGCGAAACAAGCCTAGATGCCCTCTACCCGATCTTCTTCCCCCGACGACGCAAGCCCTTTTGCGGACGAATCCTAAGCGCGGAGCCGCGGGTTCGGAAGATTGGAAATCAGGCTTCTTCAGCACAGCGACTATTCCGGTGTTCGAGAAATTTACAAAGCCGTGAGTAACGAGTACCTGCAATATCAAAGACAAACGTCGGGAGAAGTATACGACCCAGTCAGACTTGACCTTGAAACCTCCCAACTCGACTTCTATGTTGCGACTCATTGTAGCTTCGCTGCGATAGAGAACGAAAGACTTCTCGGTGTTCTTCTGGCTCAGCCCCTCAGGTGGATCAATGACTGGGACAAAGTCCTCTGGCTTGAATACATCGCCGTTCAAGCTGCTCATAGGCGAAAAGGTATTGGCCTAGCTCTAATTTCAGCGGCCAAGGATTTCGCACGGAAACACGATATCAAAGGATTGTTTGCCACTCTGAATGTAGATAATGAAGAGTCAAAGAGTCTCCTGCTGAAGGCAAAATTCGAGGTGAAAGACTGGAGAATCGCGTCTTACTCAGCATAGGGGCTTTTGGTCTCGTCAACACTTCTTGGCGCGGCTTTCGCCGGTCTAGTTGCGGCTGCTGTCATGACTTTGTTCGAGTTCCCTTTCTGGAAGACCTGGGGAATGAACGGCGTGGCTGAGTGGCAAACCAATTGGGTAATCATCTCTAAGCTCACCCGAGAACCTTCGAATCGAATTCAGTCACCAAGAATTTCATGGACCATTGCCCTTCATTTGTGGCATGGAGTCGCTGCTGGTATCGTGTTCGGACTTCTTCTACCCTTTTTGACGGTACTTCCAACGGGGAGCATCTCGGTTCTTCTGGATGCCGTAGTCTACAGTGTTGCACTCTGGATCATCTTCATGATTGCACCTAGGAAAGCGTTCGAGTCTGCAGGTGGCACTCCAATTTCAAACTGCAGCCTATTGGTTGCATTAGCGTCCCACTTTGTCTACGGGATCTCTCTGGGACTTCTTGTTACTATTGCCTAGAATCGGCTCAGCTCTAGGTGACCGTTAAGACCACTGTCGCCGTGTGGGTTAGACTACCGCTCGCCGCGGTTATCGTGATCGTATACGTGCCAGGTGGGGTCTTGTGTAGTGTGCGAACAGTTAGCGTGGATGTTCCCGACCCTCCTGAACTCAGCGAGACGGTGCTGGAGCTCAAGCTGAGCCGAGGTCCGCTGGGCGTGCAGACTGCAGAGAGAGATACTGGGCCGGTGAACCCGGCCATACTGGCCACGCTGATGGTAACGGTCCCGCTGGTACCGGCAGCTAGGCTTAGAGACGATGGGTTCACAGCGAGAGTAAAGTCTTGAACATTGACAGTGATCGTGACTGAATGAGTAGATGAGCCGCTGGTCCCAGTGACGGTCACCGTGTATGTTCCTACCTTGCTGGAGTTGATGGTAAGAGTTGAGGAGCCTGATCCTCCGGGGCTCAAGCTGACACTGGCCGGGCTGATGGAGGCGGTTAGGCCAGTAGGCGTCATGGATATGGAGAAATTGATCATGCCCGTGAAACCTGCAACGCTGAGGACTGATACGGACGAGGTGCCGGAGGTGCCCGCCTGAACGTTTACGGTGGTCGGGCTAGCGGAGATTGTGAAGCCTCCAACTTCAACTGTTATCGTTGCGGTGTGAGACAAAGAACCGCTGGAGGCTGTGATGATAACTGCATAGGTGTTGGGGGTTGACGAGGTGAGCGTGCAGGTTGAGTTGGCGGAGCTTCCGGACGAAAGGAGGACGCTTGTTGGATTGCATGAAACAGTCAAGCCTGTAGAAGGAGTGACTGATTCTGTTAGGTTTACGTTACCTGAGAAGTTTCCAAGGCTTGTTAGGTTGATGGTTGATGAGGCGTTGGAGCCTGATTGGAAACCCACCGTGGAGGGGTTTGCTGCGATAGTGAATCCGGAGGATGCGACCACGCTGACGGTAATGATGACCTGGTGGGATAGCGAGCCGCTTGTCCCGGTGATCGTGACAGTGTAGGTCCCTACCGTACTAGAGCTGACGGTGAGGGTTGAGGTGCCTGTGCCTCCGGATGTGAGGGGCATGCTGGTTGGGCTCAGGGAAACGGTTAGGCCTGAAGGAGACGCTGATGGTGCCAGATTGACCGTTCCTGCGAAGCCGTTGAGACTGGTGAGGTTTACGGTTGATGTCGTGGCCGAGCCGGAAGTGACCGTGAGGCTTGATTGGGCAGAAACCATGAAGTCGGTTACTCTTACTGTTACCTGGACAGATTGAGATGCTGAACCGCCAGTAGCCACAACCGTCACGGTGTATGTGCCGGTCGTGGTGGAGTTCGCGGTCAACGTTGATGTTCCTGTTCCGCCACTGGTTAGTATGATGCTGGAAGGACTCAGAGATGCGCTCAGACCTGAAGGGGAGACGTTTGTTGAGAGGGAGACAGTTCCAGTGAAACCGTTGAGACTCGTCACAGTGACAGTGGAGATGGCAGAAGAACCTGCTTGAGTTGTCAAAGTAGTAGGATTAGCGGAAACGCTGAAACTGGACGGGTTAGATGGACGAACCCTGGTAAACTTGATGGTGAAGGGTGAGGAGGTTCCCGTGGCATACAACAGGTCAATTGTAGGACTCGTGCCTGTAGGCCTGAGGCTCAATACCTGATCAGTAGTCGCGGAGTCAAGATAGTTGACCGTTGGGTTCCAGACCCCGCCAGCAGACAGCCGGACATAGCCGAGGGGCCCGCTTCCACCGTCGGTGTTGACGTTCATGAAAAAGATGTAGTAATCGCCCGTCGTGATGTGGACGGCTATTCCGGCCCAGCCCCGGTTGGTAACTGCGAGCGAAGGCGTGTCAATGTGAGTCTTCACGTCTTGAGAGGTCAATGTGAACACCCCATAACTTAGAGTCCCGGTTATCCCGTAGGCAGCGACCACGAGTGAGCGGACAGGGTCCCAGGCAAGGCCGACGGGGTCATCATCTGCGTCAGAGCAATTGGTTTCATACGTGATGTTCTGGGATCCCCAGGACCAGCCGGACCCGTTCCAAGTTGCTTTGTTGAGGGCTATGGTTTCTGGAGGTCCGGTGAACCTGTTGGCCATGAGGTAGACGTTGTTGTTATCCGGTCTCTCGATCATGTTCGGGACAAACCAGGTGATGCTAACTGAGTCCAGTAATGCCATGTCAGGAGTCGATGAAGAGCCTGCAAGATTAGTCCAGCCTGTTGAGGAATCCCAGCGGAGACTTTTGACCATAGTCCGGGTGGAGTTCTGCCAAGCCCAGGCTGCCAGAATATCCCCGTTGTGGAGGAGGATAGCTGTGGGATATCTGCCTAGACCGGACGAGTCGAGGGCCTTGGGCGTTCCGATGGTGAATCCTGTAATATTGTTCTGAGAGTCTCGCTGTATCACTACTGGAATGTCACTGATCATTCCGGCACCCGAACCACCTTCCACAATAAGTTCGAGCGACGTCAAAGACACGAGCACCGCGGCCGGCCTCGCATAGGCAGACGCGGGAGTGGATGATTTCACAGGAGCAGACCAGCCTCCAAGCATCGGGTCAGAATTATCATAAGCCAGCCCAATCCTTCCTAAACTGTCGGTATAGACGGCGATCATCTTACCAGCGGAATCCTGGATCAGCTTTTCGCCACCGGCCGTGGCCAGTGATGATGGCCCTGGTGCAGCATCGGAGGCGACGATGACGGATGTGGGTGGTGTCCCAGTCACAGCGACTGTGGTCGAGGCCGCCCCAGTCGCTCCCTTGGAGTCTGTGACAGAGAGTCCCGGACTATAACTGCCTGAGGCGGTGTACGTGTGGGTTGCCGGGTTGCCGGTGCCAGTTGCCCCATCACCGAACGCCCAGGAAAAGGTGTAAGGTGCGGTTCCACCGGAAGCCGTTCCTGTGAAAGTTACGACTTGCCCGGTCACAGGTGAGGAGGGAGCGAAACTGATGCCGAGGTTCAGTGCGGACTGGTGGACCCTCCAACCGGTTAGAGGATGGAGTTCCCAGCCTGAGAAGGAGTGACTAGCAGAGTTCGCATTATTCCCATCCCAGTACATGAAGCCTTGAAAATCAATCAGTGTAACGCCTTGGGTGGTCTGGCTGTTCAGTGCATTGGGGTCGCAGGCTGTCCCGGACCCGCAGTATTTCGCGGCTTGCCAGTCATGATCAATCTCCAAATGAATTCGGCCGTAACAAGTGGGATCTTTGGCTGTTGTGCAGGACGTACCGTAGTTGGAGACAATAGCGGGGTCATAGATGTTGAAGGTAAAATCGTTGAGTGTTGGCCCGCCGTACGATCCGCCTCCGTTAGTCGGGTCATAGCTAGTCGACGAGTCCTCAAAGACGGCGCTCGCTCTTTTGACACCGTCAATCTCAACAAAGACTCCTTGCTGTTTCCCGAAATTATTGGTGATGGTACAGGCGGGACCTGGAGAATGCCAACCCGATGGCGTTGGCCCCGGGGTCAACCATCGTTTAGCGTCACCGCCGCTAACGGTCGTGGTGATCCCGGGACTGAATGGGCTAGCATTGAAAGACGCTGTCCCAGTCTGGTTCGCAGTAATGTCTGTAATTCTCACAGTCGTGGGCGTACAGCTGACGTTGGAATTCCAAGCTCCAACAAGAGGGGCGGTTGTTGTCAGTATCGAGGCGAAGACGGGAACTGCGACTTGGATCAAAGGTATGAGAAGAAGGGCTAAGGTGATAATTGCGGTGAGCCGTGAAAACCGAACTGTTGTCGGCACTTTCTACTCTCCTCCCGATAATATTCGCGATCCTGGATGGATAGTTACTTTCAGCACAGAAACGGGCCGGGACCCGCGGCCCATTTAGCCATTGCTTCCGGCGGTCTACAGAAGGATAGAATGCGCAGTCGCACGATACAAATTGCAACATTTGTGCGCGTGATTCTGAATGTTAGTGCAATCCGAAGGTCGACCAAGAGATTTGGATACTTGACTTGTCTCCTACGCTTTGAGGATTCATTCTAAGGCCTGCCCGAATTGTCTTCAGTGGCCCCAGTTGGGTGGAGCTTGCTGTTTTCCTGTTTGTAGGATCCAGTAGTCGTGTAGTTCCTTGCAGAGGCCGTTTTTTGCGAAATGTAGCGTTAGGCAGCCAGCGAGAGTGACGTCGTTGAGTTTCTCTTTCATTGTGGTCCAGTATTCAACGGCGGCTCTTGAGCCTTCCACGACAGGCTTTCCAAATCGAACCTCGTACACCTGTCCAACATCTAACGCCCCCAATGTATAATCCAAGATACTCTTTCGTCCCTGGTTCACAGGCCGAAACGGATGCGAGTGGTACGTAGCGTCCTCAGTAAAGAGAGAAGCAATCGCCTTTGCATCTTTCTTCTGCCATGCTTTGGCGTAGTTACGAATCCACCTGTTAACAACCAGCCTAGTACTGGGCATCTTGAGACTCCCTCGTCAGCCTTGCCGAAATAGCACTTAACCATTAAATCAATGGGAATGCCCTCTGATTGGCCTCGCCGGAATTACCGAAAAGCCTGGTGAACTGCCTTAGAGTAGATGGGTCCCGGGCATTGCCCCTTTGTCCATATTCTACAATAGCAGAATCTCGGATGGTTTTTCGGACCGGGCCCCAACATTGTGTACACAAAAGTATGCAACTAATTTTACTCTAAACCGAATTTTGGAACCAACAGGTTCTCCTGTCAGATCCGCAATTTTTGCTACTGAATTGTCTCTCAAGAACAAATGGTCCATTTGGAATCACATAAAAAATCGGCATTATATCGAAATCCGAGAATATTCCCTGGCTGAACATTCCTTATCTTTCACTTGCGCCATTAATGGCGAACAGAGATTAGAAGCATGGCATTAGACAGGCAAGTAGAACAGAAAGATCCGATAGACGAAGCACGGCTGCCAGGTCGGCTTTCGCTATTGACCGCAACCGTCGAACCCGCCCTGCTGATACAGGCCCCCGCAGGTGCTATTCCAAGAATAGGAGAAATCCCACCTGCCTCCCCCACAGGCGGAAATGGGATGAAACCTCGGAGAACCCGTCGGCTCAAAGACAAACGCACCTGCGTAGAGTGTGGCCTCAACTTTCGTCCTGAAGGTGGCAGTCATGTGATCTGCAACCCTTGTGGTCTGCAGGCCTGGGCAACCAAGCGAGCTGAAGAATACAGAACGCTCGTAAGTATGCTCAACGCACCATAGTTCCTGGTCGGTCTCATCGAGCCGTCGGCTCCACTTTCCAAAACGATTTGTTCATGCAACTTTTCGTTTCTGCCAACGATTTTCCAAAACACTTTCTCTAGTGGCCTCCAAGGGCCTCCTAAATCTCGCCGCACGCCCTTCATGACCCTTAGCTCGGCATTCCGCTACCCTAGACTTGGAGGGCGGGGAACATCACAATTTAGACGACCCGATGGCGTAAGCGGCGTGGAATACAACATGTCAAGGGTCCAGGGAAAAAATTCGAATCTCTTTAGCGAACTCTCAAACGCTAACCTGAAGGAAGAGTGTGAGTCGTGCAGAAACATTGTTATCTGCAACGTATGCGGCAGCTCGATCTCCGGGTTCGAACACATCGGAGTGCGGGCGAGTGCGAGTCACGAATCTGGCATCTGGCACTACGCTAATCCTTGCCGTCATCGCAACCAACTCCGTTCAAGATCAGCCAATGTGAAGTATGGTGGCGGCCCTCTCTGGAAGAACGGGTATACGTGGCAGAACATCTACTGGGGCCCATACTTCATAGGCTCTTCCGCCTCGGCCTGGGTTGCGAGCATAGAGAAGGCCGTCGTAGACATAGAATCGGACAAGACATATTCAGCAGGGCTATCGCAATACAATGTTGGGACCGGAAGTGTTAGCCCTCTCATTACCATCAAGACGGCTCCCTCCACGAAAATATCTGATGGGCAAATCAAGCAGACTCTTGCCGGCTGGATTGCATCCGGCACCGTCCCCAGCCTGGGCAGCCAGGGTGCCTACAACATATTCCTGCCACCCGGCGTCACCGTATCTCTCTCCCCCGTTGAGGCGTCCTGCGCATTCTTCTGTGATTATCACAACACCGTCAACGGGTCCAACGGTCCATTCTACACTGTTGAGCCCTATCCATGTGCCAAAGGTTGTAACCAGTGCACCAACAATCCGCTGGACACGCTGACGCAGGGATTGTCGGAGGAGATGGTGGAGCTAAAGACCGACATGAACCCCGGAACAGGATGGGTTATAGGAAACCTTGAGCTCTGCGATTATTGCGACGCGAAATTCCTCTGCAACCGGGTCAGCGGCGGCGAGTACGTCAATTCTTGGTACGACAAGAACAAGAAGGCTTGCTGGAAAGGAATCTAATCCCCAAATTTCGACCCTTCAAGAACCGTTCTAGCTAACCCATCCCAGGGGCGGGTACATTATCTTGATTAGAACAGGATGCAATCCACCTACGGTCGCTAAGAAATAATGATGGCCGAAGTGAAATGGCTGATATTGTTTGGGGTCGCGTGTTACGGGTTTGGAGCTCTCTCTGTCACAGCGGACGAACTCTACGGAATCGCCCAATTCTACGGGACAGGGGGTGTTTACTATTTCCCAATCATCGGAGCAAGGGGGCTCTGGGACGCGTGGGTCTACGTGTTCACAGGACTAGGACTCTGCTTCTTCCTGTGTACACTTTCGGTTTTAATGCTTCAGCGAACAAAACCGACCAGAAAAGAATCCTCGGACCAGATACAAAGCTAGAGAAGATGCCGGTTCAAAGCATAGGAGCCCGACCAAAATGGGAGCTGATTGTCTTTGGTTGATGTTGTGAAAGAATTTCTTTCGAACTATCCGGATCAAATACGGATGATAACCGAAGAGTTGCGCCACATGGCAAGACGCGCAATGCCTAGAGCGCGTGAGTTTCTCTACTATGACGCAGTCAACTACTCGCTTAGCGATTCCCCCCTCGAACGCATCTGCTACATTTCGCCCGCACAAAACCAGGTTACGCTTGGATTCCTGTTCGGAGCGCACCTCGACGATCAGCATCACCTGCTCCAAGGCATCGGCAAGCGAGCACGCCACATCAAGATCAGAACATTGGAGGAAGCGAAGAATCCTGCACTCAAGGGATTGGTCAAAGCTGCATGGAATGACGGAGCCGCTTCTATCTCAAGCATCAAGCAGCAGAAGAGACACCGTATAGTTGCTCACAGTCACACAAAGCAGGCCTCTCGATCACGACGCAAAACACGATAGGGATCCAATTGTTCTAGAGAACAAGGAGCTATGGCAGAGACATGACTTTGGATTCAGCCTTTCCATATTCCGAGGGAAAGGCCGATGAGGAATGCCGCGGAAGTAATTGGCAGTATGCTTGCGACCGCCGAGGCCTGGCTGGCCGCGGTCGGTACCAGCGAGACGGCCCTGTAGATAGTTGTCTTCGAGGAATCGCTCAGCTGGAGATTGATGTAGCCTGTAGCGATGAGGAGACCGACGAGAGAAAGAATGGCGAGTCCGAGCTTCACCGTCTTCTTGAGCACAACCCCCACGAGGAAGCCTATCGCGAGCACGATCAGCGCTGGGACGATCGCTCCTGATCCAAAATCGAGTAAGAAGGCCAAGGACGCCCGTCTCTTAGGATTAGCCGTGGGCACTCTTAAGCTAGGCTAGTTCCAGCATTCGTTGAATCGCTAGTCGCGCCTTTCCGGCGATCTCATCCCGGACCCTAACCTCGTGGACCATGTTTCTCAGCGAGTTAGCAACTTTCTCCAGGGTTATGGTTTTCATGTACTGGCAGACAGCATCCTCCTTTACCGGAAGAAACGTCTTGTCCGGGTTCTCCTTTCGCATCCTGTGAAGAATCCCCGTCTCCGTTGCAACCAAGAACTTGTCCGCACTCGACTCCCGCGCCCGACGAACCATACCCTCGGTTGAGGCAACATGAACCATCGGCATATTAAAATCGCCCTTCTCAGCAAAATACAGAAACTGCGTAACACAACCACACTCAGGATGAATCAGAAATTCAGCGTCTGAATTTTCCGCAAGCTTCTCGTTCACAACATCCGGAGTTATCCCCGCGTGAACATGGCACTCCCCAGGCCATATCTCCATCTCACGCCCTGTCCTCTCCTTCACAAACGCCCCCAAGAACAAATCCGGAAGAAAGAGAATTTCTCGATCCCTAGGAATACTGTTGACAACCTTCACCGCGTTACCAGAGGTACAGACATAATCGCTCTCAGCCTTAACCTCCGCAGTCGTGTTAATGTAAGACACAACGGCAGAATTCGGATGCTCGTTTTTCCAAGCCCGCAACTTCTCCCCATCAATCGTCGCCGCCAACGAACAGCCAGCGCCGAGATCAGGCAATAGAACCGTTTTCTTTGGCGAGATTATCGATGCGGTCTCTGCCATGAAATGTACCCCACAGAAAACAATCACGTCCGCAGGTGTCCTGGCGGCAGCTTGTGAGAGGCCTAGCGAGTCGCCTACGAAGTCCGCGATATCCTGGACCTCGGGGACCTGGTAGTTGTGTGCTAGAATGACCGCGTTTCTCTCCTTCTTCAGCCGCAGAATCTCCGCTGCCAGCTCCCCGTGTCCATTGAACTGGAGCATCTGGGCCATAGGAGATCAGAGTAGAACTGGCCAAATTCCAGTGTTAAACATTACCCTGAGAAGGACCCCAAAGGGAGGGTGCTAGCTTGGCTATTTCTTCTGGCGATCCTCGCGGTCTCCTTTGCCGGCCCTCTCAAGTTCGTGTTTTGCCTGACCCAGAGATTTAGCCAGCTCCGGGATCTTCTGAGGGCCCCACATCAGCAAGATAAGGACAACCGCTCCAATCATGACGACTTCCCAGGGATCAATCACCGGCCATCAGAACTGACATCTCATCTAACACCTTATACTTTCTAGGTCAATAGTCTCCAAAGAGAACGAAGTGGTCTAGCTAGTCCGTAGAACTCTCACGACCGTAACCCTGAGAGGCGGTTTCTAGACTTCTTCCGCATCCAAGCTCCACGAGACCTGAAGAGTTGCCCTCCAACAGACAGTGCATGCAAAAAGCCATATGGTGTTACAATCGGAACTTAGCCTGGCACGAGCACGCAGATCAACAGGGGACGTTCACTTGGTCCACGCAAATATGGACAATACGATGAGGAAGGTGGCCCTCAAGGAACTGAAGTTCATAGCTGAGGTCAGCGAAGTGACCGTCACAAAACGGATTCTCCTCGTCAGGCCGAGGGCGACTACCAAACCATACGAGGTCGAGCGGCTCATCGAGACGCTGAAGCAGGACTACGACGATGTCCAGGTAGAAGCATCCTAACGCGGGAGACTCCGTATCTCAGTTGTTCCACCCAAGCAGGGCGGTTTCTACATCATTGGCGACTGGAGCCTCGCGATGGTGGACGAAACCTGGTCAACATACTCTTTCAATCTGGAGAGCATACTGCTCGCGGTGATGACAC
>Ga0209377_1000226_pt1 | contig 35649 bp, 27 predicted proteins | sample GraSoiAngelo_141_FD_185898 | JGI IMG/M metagenome (GOLD analysis project Ga0209377, IMG submission 185898) | Grasslands soil microbial communities from the Angelo Coastal Reserve, California, USA - 14_0929_12_40cm (SPAdes) (version 2) | ecosystem: Environmental > Terrestrial > Soil > Grasslands ...
GGTGGCAGGATCACGTCTTCCCCTTGCGGCACATCAAGTCGTGGCTCTGGATCCCGCTTCCGCTCATCGGGTCGGCGTATCCCATCGCCCGCGCCGAAGGGATTTCGACCCAGGACATTCCCAGCCGTGCGTACACCCGGATGCGCGTCGCGCTCGACAGCGCCTTCGCCGGCACCCCGCCGCTCATCTACGCGGCGGGGCACGAGCACACGCTACAGGTGATCGCGGGCACGAGCACGCGCTATGTGCTGGTGAGCGGCGCCGGCACGTTCGGCCACATCGACCGCGTCACGGCGCTCGACAGCACCCGGTTCGCGCGTAGCGCCAGCGGATTCATGCGTGTCGAGTTCCTGCGCGACGGCCGCGCCCGGCTGGGCGTGATCATCGTCGATCGCGCCGGGAACGCGGCGGAGGAATTCGGGCTATGGCTCAACTGAGCAGGGCGCGAACGCGCTGCATTGGGGTCGGGCTTGCGGTGGCGCTCACGCCGGTGGGCCTCGCCGGGCAGACGACGGCGGGGGGGGCGGGAGGGGGGGCGGGAGGGGGACCGCCGACCCGGCAGACTGTGGTCGCGGGAGCGCATTACCGCGCCGGGTGGCTGCATCGCCTGTTCCTGGGCGCGCATTACCGCGACCTGTGGGCGACGCCCCTCGAGGTCGAGGTGCTCGACTTGTCCCGTTTCGCCGGTGGACTCACGCCCACCGGCTGTGGCGGCCGTCGCCAGACGAAGGTGCTGCGCCTCCTGGGCAAGGACGGACGGCAGTACGTGTTCCGCTCGGTGGACAAGGATCCCACGTTGGCGCTGCCGCCCGAACTGCGGGCGACCTTCGCCAAAGCCCTGGTCCAGGACCAGATCAGCTCGGCGCATCCCGGCGCTCCCCTGGTGGTCGCGCCGCTGCTCGACGCGGCCGGCGTCCTGCACGTGGAGCCGCGGATCGCCCTCGTGCCCGACGACCCGCGCTTGAGCGGGTTCGACTGCGTGCCTCCTGGCTTCAAGCTCGGCATGATCGAGGAGCGCCCGACGGAGCCTCCGGACAACGACGTTGGGTTCGCCGGCGCGGCCGAGCTCGCGGGGACGAAGAAGCTGTTCGAGCATCTCGAGCACAGCTCGCGACATCGGGTCGACTCGCGCGCGTTTCTCGCCGCCCGCCTGATGGACGTGTTCATCGGCGACTGGGACCGGCATCAGGACCAATGGCGCTGGGCGCGCTTCGATTCGGGTGACGTCCACTGGTGGCGGCCCATCCCACGCGACCGCGATCAGGCGTTCGCGCGCCTCGATGGCTTCCTCGTGTGGTTGACGGGATTCTATTGGCCGCAGCTGATCGGCTTCGGCGACGACTACCCGAGCATCTGGCGCCTCACCTTCACAGGTGAAGTCCCCGATCGGCGGCTCCTGGTGGACCTCGAGAAGCCGGTGTGGGACTCCGTCGCACGGACGATCCAGGCTCGGCTCACCGATTCGGTGATCGATGCCGCCGTACGGCGGCTGCCCCCGGAATACTTCCGGCCGAGTGGTCCCGCCCTGACCCGGGCGCTGCGGCGGCGCCGGGATCACCTGCGGGAGGTCAGCGATCGCTACTACGCGCTACTGGCCGGCGTGGTGGACATCCACGCCACCGATGAGCGTGATATCGCGATCATCGAGCGCCTCGGCGGCGGGCGCGTCGCGGTGCGGCTGTCGGCTGACGGCGCGGCGGCCCCCTACTACCGCCGGACGTTCGACCGCCGGGAGACGGAGGAGATCCGCGTCTACCTGCACGGCGGGGATGATCGGCTCATCGTGCGCGGCTCCCCCGGATCAGGGGGGGGCCCCCGGCTCCGGGTGATCGGTGGCGGCGGAGACGACGAGCTGACCGATTCGTCGCGCGCCGGCCGAACGCAGTTCTATGACGATCGGGGGAACAACCGGTTCGTGACCGGGCGCGGGACGTCGGTGGATCGACGGCACTACGACGAGCCGCCGCGCGACACGTCGACCCTCGGTCGCCCGCGCGATTGGGGCTCGCACTGGATGCCGCTGACGTGGGTCGACTATTCGCCGGATGTCGGCCTGTTCGTGGGAGCGGGCGCCGACGGGACCGGGTACGACTTCCGGCGGCTGCCGTACAACTCGCACGTGAGAGTGCGCGCCGGATATGCGACGGCCGCGCAGACCTACCGCGCCGAGTTCACCGGTGAGTTCCGCGGCATCGTCCCGCCCGCCATCGTGAGGCTCCATCTGCGCGCGTCGGGCATCGACGTGCTCCGTTTCTACGGCTTCGGCAACGAGACCCTCGACACGGGCTCGACAGATTTCTACAAGGTGAAGCAGCAGCAGTACCTGATCGCTCCCGCGCTGCAGTTCGCCTTTTCACCGACTGCGGCCTTGTCGATCGGCCCTGTGTACAAGTTCGCCCACACGCGGCTTGAAGTCGGGACATTCATCAACGACTCTCAACCGTACGGCGTCACGAATTTCGGTCAGGTCGGCGCGGCCGCGGACTTCCATGTCGACACGCGCGACCAGCCGCGGGCCGCGAGGCGCGGGATCATGTTCGGCATGGGCGGGAGCTACTACCCCAAGGCCCTGGACGTGACGTCGCCGTTCGGCGAGGGCCACGCCGAGGCGAGCTCGTACCTCACGGCCCGCATCCCGTTACACCCGACGCTCGCTCTGCGCATCGCCGGGAAGAAGGTCTGGGGGACCTATCCTTTCTATGAAGCGGCCTACGTCGGCGGCGCGACGACGGTGAGGGGGTTCGTCGAGCACCGCTTCGCAGGCGACGCCGCGGTCTACGGGAACGTCGAGCTGCGGCTGTCCGTCGCTAAGTTCTTCCTCCTGGTCCCCGGGGAGATGGGCGTGTTCGGTCTCGGGGACGCCGGACGCGTGTATGTCTCCGGCCAGACCTCGGACCGCTGGCACGCCGCCGCCGGGGGCGGCCTCTGGCTCGCGTTCTTGAGCCGCGCCAACACGGTGTCGGTGGCCGCGGCGCACAGCGTCGAGGGCACGCGCTGGTACGTGCGGGCGGGGTTCCCGTTCTAGGCATGACGGCCGAGTGGAGGGGCGAGGTCCCGACCCTGGACCTCCTGAACCGCATGGTGACGGAGGCGCTCCCCCTGGGCCTCCGCTCCGGCCCGGTGGAGCAGTTCTTCCAGCGCGACATCTACTTCGACTCGGCCGACTGGACGCTGCGCCGGCGCGGCGTGAGCTGCCGGTTCCGAATCCAGGTCGACGACCGGCGCGTCCTCACGCTGCGCACGGTCGGTCGGTGGGAGGGCGGCGTCCCGCTCGTGCTGCCGCAGACGTTCGAAGCCGACGTCGCCGAGCTCGAAGGCGCGCAGGCGCTCGTAGGCACGTCGGACCCGGCGCGCCGGCTGCGCTCCCTCATCGAGCCGGCCCTGCTCCTCCCCCGCATCCAGTTCGAAACCGAGCGGCGCTTGCGGCACACCCGGGCCGGCTGGTTCTCGCGGGGGCGCTACGCCGTCGTGTACGACGTCGTGACCGTCCGCAGCCATCAGATGGCGCAGACGTTCCAGGAGCTGAAGGTCCGGGAGCTCGCTCGCGGCCGGCCGGGCCTCGACCGGGTGGCCCGGGCGTTTCAGGAGCGGTACGGCCTGCGCCCCTTGCTGGTGGGAAAGGTGGACCGCGCCGCAAAGTTGTTGCGCGACCTCGAAAGCGGCGCGCTGGCGCAGGTCGCACGCGGCGGCCGCGAGGTGGCCTTGGTCGCCGTCGAGCAGGGGTCCGTCGCCATGCTCGCGGAATCGACCTCGCTCACGTTGCCGGTACGAGGCGGCAACGGCGAGGAGACATGCCGTGAGATCTTGCGCGCCTTTTTCGACAGCGCGGACGGCCAGGTCCGCTTCCTCGGCACGGCGCCGGGAGGATTGGCGGGTACGAGACCCGTGCTCGAGGTCTGGCTGGCGCGGCGCGTCGCCGGCGGCTGGGGCGCGGGGGGCACCGGACGGGTCCAGTGGCTGCCGTTCGACGAGCTGCTCGCCGCAGCCGGCTCGCCCGCCCTGCGCGACCCGCGAACGCTCGCCGCGCTCACGGTGGCGGCGCGGTCGGACGTCCTCGCCGAGTGGACGCGCCCCAGCGCGCCCGCGCGGGTCGCGGCCCCGCTCCAGGCCCGCGAGCGCCGGGTGCGACTGTCCGATTTCGCCCTGCGCTCCCCGATTCCCGACGTCGACCGCCCGGGGCCCGAGCACTTCCTGAACGGCGACCTGAGCTTGATCGAGTTCAATACTCGCGTCCTGGAGCTGGCGGAGGACACGAGCGTCCCGCTCCTCGCCCGGATCCGGTTTCTGTCCATCCTGAGCGCGAACCTGGACGAATTTTTCATGGTGCGCGTCGGCGCGCTGAAGCGCGCCGCGGCGAAAGGAGGGCCGGTGGAGGCGGCTGCGGGCGGCCTCGCGGCGGACGAGGAGCTCCATGCCATCGCGATCCGGGTGCGGGCCCTGGTCGAGCGGCAGACTCGCTGTTTCACGGATGTGTGCCTCCCGGCGCTCGCCGCCCACGGCGTCCAGATCCTGCGCTGGGCGGACCTGGCGGTGCCCCAACAGGAGTCGCTGCGCCGCTACTTCACGGAGCAGGCCTTCCCCTTCATCACGCCGCAGGCCATGACCCGCGCGCCCGGGCATCCCTTTCCACTCATTCCCAACCTGCGCCTCTCCCTCGCCGTCGTGGTGCGCGACGCCCCGGGCGGAGCGATGCACTTCGCTTACTTGAAGGTGCCGGAGACGCTCCCGCGCTTTGTGAAGCTCGCGGACGGGAGCGGGTTTGTCGCGGTGGAGGACGTCATCCGCGCGAACCTGAGCCTGGTCTACCCGGGGCGATTCGTCGAGGAGGCGTATGCGTTCCGCGTGACGCGCGGCGCCGACCTCGAGCTCGATGAGCAGCATGCCGTGAGCCTGCTGCAGGTGATCGAGGAGGAAACAAAACGCCGGCCCTACGGCGCCGCGGTGCGCGTGGAGATCGCCGGTGAGATGCCGGAGGCGGTACGGGAGCTGTTGCTGCGCGAGTTGCAGTTCGAGGACGCAGCCGCGAGCAGCCCCCCAGGCGCGGGGGATCTGTACGCCGCGGACGGCCTCCTCGACCTCGGCGCCCTGCGCGAGCTCGCGCGCCTGCCCCTCCCCGAGCTGGACTACCCGCCGCATCGTGGGGGTGCGCCGATCGAGGAGGGCCGGTCGATCTTCGCGATCCTCGCGGAGCGGGACGTACTCGTCCACCACCCCTACGATGCCTTCGGGGCCACAGTGCAGCGACTCGTGGTCGAAGCCGCGGACGACCCGGATGTCGTGGCGATCAAACTGACGCTGTATCGCGCGGGCGGCCGCTCGGAAATCGTCGAAGCGCTCCTGCGCGCGGCCGGACGCGGCAAGGAAGTGTTCGTCTTTGTCGAGCTGAAGGCACGGTTCGACGAAGAGCGGAACATCGAGTGGGCCAAGAAGCTCGAGCAGGCGGGCATCCGGGTCGTGTACGGCCTGGTGGAGCTCAAGACCCACGCCAAGACGGCGCTGATCGTGCGCCGGGAGCAGGACGGCATCCGCCGCTACGTGCACATCGGGACCGGGAACTACAACGCCGCCACGGCGGCGATCTATACCGACGTGGGGCTCCTGTCCGCCGACCCCGAGCTCGGGGCCGACTTGAACGACCTGTTCAACGAGCTCTCGGGATCGTCGCGGCCGCCCCAGACCGCCTTCCGGCGGATCCTCGTCTCACCCACCTACCTGGCGAACCGTCTGGTCGAGCTCATCGATCGGGAGGCGGCGCACGCGCGAGCGGGGGGGGGCCGCGACGCATGGATCCGCGCCAAGCTCAACGGGCTCGCCGATCCCGAGATCATCACGGCACTGTATCGCGCCTCGCAGGCGGGCGTCGACGTCGCGCTGGTCGTGCGGGGCGTATGTACACTTCGTCCCGGCGTGGTGGGACTGTCGGAACGAATCCGGGTCGTCAGCGTCCTCGGCCGGTTTCTCGAGCACGCCCGCATCTACGCTTTCGCCAACGGCGGCGACGCCGAGTACTACATCGGCTCCGCCGATTGGCGGGCGCGCAACCTCCGGCAGCGGGTCGAGGTGGTGACGCCGGTGCGCGACGCGGCCTGCCGCAGCAGACTCGACGCCATTCTCGCAGCTGAGCTGGACGACCCGACCGCCTGGGACCTCGATCCCGATGGCGGCTACCACCGCCGCACGCCCGCGCCCGGCGGGGATCCGCGAAGCTCCCAGGAGCGTCTGCTGGGTCTGGCCAGTGCCACGGCTTGACACGGCCGCGGCGCTCGTCGCGCTCGGACTCGTCGGCCTGCTGGCCGGGGCGCCTGTCGGGGCGCAAGCGTGCCGGGAGCCTCACTACCGCTGGACGCAGAAGACGGACACGGCGCTCGCCGACCTCGCGCCGCAAGCGACATCGGTTTCGGCGATCCTCGCCACCTGGGCGCCCCCGGACCTCGGGCCACGCGACCGATGCGCCCCCCGCTCGCAGCGCGAGCTGGGGGCCTACGGGGTCACCGCATGGGTGCGGCGGGTGGACAAGTTCAAAGACGACGGCGATTGGCACATCGAGCTCACCGAGCGGGCCGACAGTCCTGCTGATTCCTGCATCGTCGTCGAGATCCCGGCGCGGAAATACAGCGCGCGCTACGCGCGGGCCCGGGCGGCGCTCGACTCGCTGATCGGCGACAGGAAGATCCGCAGGGGCGGGGTCCTCGCCCGGCCGATGCGGGCGGGCATCAGCGGGGCTGCCTTCTTCGACGGGCAGCATCGCCGCGGCGGGCGGCGGAGCGACAAGATCGACGGAGAGCACGGGCGCTGCAACTCATCGGTACGGGCGCTGTGGGAGATTCACCCGGTGTACCGCGTCACATCTCCCTGAGCCCGCTCCACGCGATTCCTACCCCCCTGCTTCGCGGCGTACAGCGCCGCGTCGGCGGTGCCCCGCAGGTTCGCGAGGTCGCGTACGGTGTCCGGGTAGGCGGCCACGCCGCACGAGATCGTCAGGCCGTACGCCTCCCCGCTCCACCGCCAGGTGGTGGACTCGACCGTGGCACGGATCCGCTCCGCTACCTCGAGGCCCGACGCCATGGGCGTGTGAGGCATCCACACCGCGAACTCCTCGCCCCCGATCCGCGCCACCAGGTCTTTGTCACGCACCGCCGCTTCGAGGATGCGTGCCACGTGGCGTAACGCGGCGTCGCCGGCCGCGTGCCCCAGCGTGTCGTTCAGGTTCTTGAAGTGATCGAGGTCCGCGTAGATGAGCGTCGCGACCTGGGGCGTTTTGCTCCCGTGCTGGGTCAACGCGCGCTCGAGCTCGCGGCGGTTGCGGAGACCCGTGAGCGGGTCGCTCACCGCCCGCTGCTCCGCCTCGAACACCGCGCGGGCAGCGGGCAGGCGAGATCCCAGCTCCGCGACGAGGCGCTGCAGCTGGTCCGCGACGGGTGTGCCCGGAGGGAGCTGGGGTCCCATCATCACCAGCGCTCCGATCACGAAGTGGCCGTCGAACAGCGGATAGGCAGTGCCCGCGCGATCCTGGCGCCGGCGGTCGGGGAGCGCGCTGCCGAAGACGTCCTCCGCGCCGCGGGCGACCACCGGCACTCCGGACGTGACGGCCCGGACCGCCGGCGCGGCGGACGGCAGGACGAGCCCCTGAAGCCGGCTGTCCGCCGCGGTCGACACCGCCACGATCCGCAGCGTCCCGCTCGCGGGTCCGATCCCCTGCAGCACGATCGCCGCCCCGCGTTGCGTGAACTGCTGGGCCAGCACCACTCCGGCCTTGGCGATCCCCTCGAGCGTCTGCGCGCCGCCGGCGATCGCGGCGAGCTGCTTCGAGACCAGTTGCGCCGAGTGCTCGCCGGGCTCCTGCTGCCGCGCGAGCCGCATCCCTGCGACGACGCGGCGCAGCTCCTCGGTGACCGCCGCCGCTTTCTCAGGTGTGGCGTCCGGCTGGGGGAGCAGCAGCCCGGCGCCGAACGGGAAGTCGCCCACCGCGATGTAGCTGCCGGCGGGATCGCGTGCGACGTGGGCACGGCCGTCCACGGAGGCGAGTTGCACGAGGGCGGCGCCGCGCTGACGGGCCGCGCCGTCCACCTCCTCCGCTCCGAGGACCTCGACCTCGCTGTCGTCGAACCCCACGGCCCACCCCGCCCGAGCTCCATGCGCCCGGCGCAGCAAGTCCAGGGTGTGCTCGAAGTCGGAGGCCCTAGTCAGGGGCTCGTCCGCCAGCCACACGCGCACCAGGGGTCCCAGCGCCAGCCCGGTAGCCGCGACGAAGCCGCCGAGCGCGGCGACCAGCGCCCAGCCGTTCGCGCTCAGGACAGCCGGGACCACGGCGGCCAGGCCGAGCACGGCTAGGCCGCGCCCGACCCAGACGCCGGCTCGGGGCCCTTTCACGAGTGATTGATGCGGCTCGCGGCGGCGGCGGCGCCGAACCCGTTGTCGATGTTGACCACGGTGACGCCCGCCGCGCAGGAGTTGAGCATGGCGAGCAGCGCCGCGACGCCGCCGAACGACGCGCCGTACCCGACGCTCGTGGGCACGGCGATCACCGGCACCGGCACGAGCCCGCCGACGACGCTCGGGAGCGCGCCTTCCATGCCGGCGACCACGATGATCACCGCGGCGCTGCGCAGCAGATCCGTCTGCGTGAGCAGGCGGTGGATGCCGGCGACCCCGACGTCGGTCAGCCGCGCGACCGTATTGCGGAACGCCTGCGCGGTCACGGCGGCTTCCTCCGCCACCGGGAGGTCACTCGTCCCCGCGGTCACGATGAGAATCGTGCCCCGCCCCGTCGGCTCGGGCTCAGGTGTCGGACGCAGGTAGACGGTGCGCCCCAGCTCGTTCACTAGGGCATTGGGGAACCGCGCCGCCAGCGCCGCGCGATGCGCGAGCTCGGCGCGCGTCGCCAGAAAGCTCCCGGCCGCCGCGTCGAGCCGCTCCGCGATCGCGACCGCCTGCTCGGGGGTCTTGCCCTGACACAAAATCACCTCCTGATGTCCCTGCGTCGCGGGCCGGAGGTGATCGATGGAGGCGAACGGGAGGCGCTCGATGAAGCGCCCCAGGTCCTCGAGGTTCACGCCGCCTGCTCCACCGTGCTCCCGGCGAGATAGGCCGCGAAGATCGCTTCCGCCTGCTGCATCGAATCGATCTGGAAGAGCCGCTCGCGCAAGCCTGCCGCACCCGCGACGCCCCTGGTGTACCAGCCGAAGTGCTTGCGGAACTCGAGCGCCGTCTTGCGCGTGTCGCCCTGCAGCCTGAGCGCGAGGCGTGCGTGCTCGAGGGCGATGGCGAACCGCTCCTCGGGACTGGGGTCCGGCCGCGCCGGCCGGCCGGCGATCAGGTCCCGGGCCCGCGAGAAGATCCAGGGGTTGCCGAACGAGCCGCGGGCGATCATGACGCCGGCGCAGTTCGTGTGCGCGCGCATGGCGACGACGTCTGCCGCCGTGGTGATGTCGCCGTTTCCGATGACCGGAATGTCGAGCGCGGCGACCACACGGGCGATCTCGTCCCAGTTCGCAGTCCCTGAGAACATCTGGGTGCGCGTGCGGGCGTGCAGGGTGAGGGCCTGGGCACCGGCCTCGCGGCAGCGGAGGGCGATGGTAACCGGATCGCGCTGCGTGTCGTCCCAGCCGCTCCGGATCTTCACGGTGACGGGGAGGTGCGTTGCACTTCGCACCGCTCGGATGATGCGCTCCACCAGATCGAGATCCTTCAAGCAGCCCGAGCCGCCGTTGTTCTTGACGACCTTCTTCACCGGGCAGCCGAAGTTGATGTCGATGAAGTCGGGCCGGCCGGCCTCGGTGACCATCTCGGCCGCGCGCGCCATGACCGTGGCGTCCGCGCCATACAGCTGCATCCCGATGGGGCGCTCCGCCTCCTCGAACCGCATGTCCTCGAACAGGTGCGCGAGGCCGCGGGCCACGCCGACGGCCGAGATGAATTCCGACACGACGACGTCCGCCCCGAACCGCCGGCACAACAGCCGGAAGGGGGACTCGGACACCCCCGACATGGGGGCGAGGAACAGGGGGAAATCGTGCCCCGTGTGGTACGGGAAGTGCATGAGACACAACGTAATGACGCGTTGCGCGAGGAGCAACCAGCCATTACGTTTCGCCGCCGGTTCGACCGGAGCGACGCGACGTGCGCTTGCGTGAGTTCTTTGCCGAAGACGCGATCGATCTGCAGCTGCAAAGCACCACCAAAGACGACGTCTTGAAGGAGCTCGTGGGCCTGCTCAAGCTGGACGACAAGTCCGAGCAGACCCTGGTGAAAATGCTCAAGCGCCGCGAGACGCTCGGGTCGACCGGGATCGGCCAGAATATCGCGATTCCGCACTGTCGCGCGCTCGCTGTGAACCGCCTGCGCGTGGCGTTCGGCCGGAAGCTCGATGGCATCGACTTCAATGCGATCGACGGCAAGCCGGTGCATTACTTCTTCCTGATCGTGGCCCCGCCGCTCGAAGTGTCCAACCAGTACCTGCCCGTCCTCGGCAAGATCGCGCAGTTCGCGAAAGAGCCGGACGTGCCGGGGAAGCTGGCGGTGGTGGGGACAGGGAAGGAATTCCTCAAGCTGCTGGAAGATAAGAACATCTAGAGGCGTTATACGACGTTACGACGCTACGTTGTAAGTGCGTTCGTTTGATCGCCGTCGCGCTGAAATGGTTCTCGAGAAGCCACCGCATCCCATATCGTCGCCGCATGGGAGACTTCCGGGATTTGCGTGCGTGGCGCGAAGCCAAGCAGCTCGTTCTGCTCTCCCGAGATGCAATCCGCAAGCTCCCATCAGACGAACGGTTCGCGTTGGGAGACCAGTGGAGACGTGCAGCGTATAGCGTGGCCCTCAACGTTGCCGAAGGAGCGAGTAGGCGCGGCCCACGCGAGTTCCGTCGATACCTGGACATCGCACGCAGTTCGCTGCACGAACTGGAGGCAATTCTGGAACTTGTCGAGCTCCTCGAGTATCTCCCGAGCCAAGACCTCTCGGCGCTCGGTGCCACTCGGGACAGTTGTGGTATACGGGCTGCTGCGGAGGATGGCTGACCGTTGAAGCGACATCTTACAACGTAGCGTCGTAGCGTCCTACAACGCAGTCACGCGTCGTGGCGTCGTGTAACGCTTCTATTCCCATTCGATCGTCGCCGGCGGCTTGGAACTGACATCATAGACGACCCGATTCACTCCCCGTACCTCGTTAATGATGCGATTGCTGATCTTGGCAAGCACCTCCGCCGGAAACGGATACCAATCCGCCGTCATGCCGTCCCGACTCGTCACCGCCCGCAGCGCCACCACGTGATCGTACGTGCGGAAGTCACCCATTACGCCGACCGACTTGATGGGGAGCAGGACCGCGAACGCCTGCCAGATTTGGTCGTACAGGCCTGCTGCGCGAATCTCCTCGATGTAGATCGCGTCCACCCGACGCAGCAGATCGAGCCGTTCCTCGGTCACGGGCCCGAGCACGCGGATCGCGAGGCCCGGCCCCGGGAACGGATGCCGGCTCACGATCTCTTCGGGCAGGCCGAGCTCCCGCCCCACCTGGCGCACCTCGTCCTTGAAGAGCTCGCGTAGCGGCTCGATCAGCTTCCAGGGGAGATCGGGTCGCAGGCCCCCCACGTTGTGATGCGTCTTGATGGTGACCGAGGGGCCCCCGAACGGCGACGCGGACTCGATCACATCGGGATACAGCGTTCCCTGCACCAGAAACCCGACGTCTCCCGGGACGTGCTCGGCCGCCTGCTCGAACGCGTCGATGAAGGTGTGGCCGATGCGGCGCCGCTTCTCTTCCGGGTCTTCGATCCCAACCAGCGCCTCGAGGAAGCGCGCGCCCGCGTTCACCACCCGCAAGTCGATCCCGAGGTGCGCGTGGAACGTCCGCTCCACTTGCTCCCGCTCGTTCAGGCGCAGCAGGCCGTGATCCACGAAGATGCAGGTCAGCCGGTCGCCGATGGCGCGGTGCACCAGCGCGGCCGCCACCGCCGAATCCACGCCGCCCGAGAGGCCGCAAATCGCCCGCCTGGTCCCACCGATGAGCTCTCGGATCCGCCGTACCTCCTGCTCGATGAAGTGACCCGGTGTCCAATCGGGCGCGCAGCCGGCGATCTCGAACAGGAAGTTCTGCAGCATCTCCCCGCCTCGCGGCGTGTGGGCGACCTCGGGGTGAAACAGCACGCCGAAGATCGGTCGGGACTCGTGCTGGAACCCGGCCACCGGCGCGTTCGGGCTCGATGCCGTCGCGCGGAAATGCGGCGGCGGCTGGTCGATCCGGTCCCCGTGGCTGGCCCACACGGTGACACATTCCTGGGGCTCGAAGCCGGCGAACAGCCCCGTGGCGTCGCGTATCGTGACCTCCGCCCGGCCGTACTCGCGCGCCGCGGACGGCGTCACCTTGCCGCCGGCCAGATGGGCCACGAGTTGCATGCCGTAGCAGATGGCGAGGATGGGTGTCCCGAGCTCGAGGAGCTTGGGATCGGCCGTCGGCGCGCCCGGGTCGAACACCGAGTTGGGACCGCCGGAGAGAATGATGCCCTTGGGGGCGAACTGCTTGACGAAGCGCAGCTCGGTGCCGCGCGCGGCAGGATGGATCTCACAGTAGACGTGCGCCTCGCGTACCCGGCGCGCGATGAGCTGGGTGAACTGCGAGCCGTAGTCGAGGATCAGGATACGGTTCATGCGCCACCGGCCCGGTACCAGGTGGTGGGTTCGAGCACCTCCCCGCGCAGCAGGTCGTCGAGCGTCTCGCGCTGCCGCGCAACGTAGTAGCGGTCGCCTTCGACCAGCACCTCGGGCGGCCGGGGTCGCTGGTTGTAGGTCGAGCTCATCACGAAGCCGTACGCGCCCGTGCCGAGCACGGCCAGGTACTCCCCGGGCTCGACCGCGGGGAGTTTGCGGTCGAGCGCGAGGAAATCGCCGGACTCGCAGATGGGGCCCACGACGTTCGCCAGCTCTTCGGTTCGACCGCCGTCCTTGAGCGGGACGATTTCGTGATGGGCGTTGTAATGGCTGGGCCGCACGAAGTCCGTCATCCCCGCGTCCACCACGACGAACTCCTTGCCACCGGCATGCTTGCGGTACAGCACCTTGGTGACGAGTACCCCCGCGTTGGCTACGAGGTAACGCCCCGGCTCGCACAGCAGCGCGAGCCCGGCCTGCTTGATCGGCGGCGCCACCGCGTCGGCGAAGTCTCGTGGACTCGGCGCCTTCTCGTTGTGATAACGCACGCCCAGCCCACCGCCCACATCCAGCGCTTCGATCGTGCCGATCCCGGAGGCGCGGAGCGCCGTCACCAGCTCGAGCAGCTTGACGGTGCCGCGGTGATACGGCTCGACGTCGGTGATCTGGGACCCGAGGTGCATGGCGAGGCCGCGCAGCGTGAAGAGCGGCTCGGCGGCCGCGCGTTGAGCCACGCTCACGACCTCGTCGTAGGGCACGCCGAACTTGGCAGTTTTTTCACCCGTCTTCGTGTACGGGTGTGTTTCGGTCGCGACGTCCGGATTGACGCGGATGCCGAGGCTCGCCCGCTTCTTGAGCTTCCGGGCGACCGCGATCACCGCGTCCAGCTCGGCGGAGGACTCGACATTCAGGAATCCCACACCGGCGCGGATCGCCTCTTCGAGCTCCGGGGCGGTCTTCCCCACCCCCGAGAACACGATCGAGCTTGCCTCGAAGCCGGCCGCGAGCGTGCGCCGCAGCTCGCCCACGGAGACGATGTCGGCGCCGGCGCCCAGCGCCTTGAGGACCTTGAGGACCCCGATGTTGCCGTTGGCCTTCACCGAATAGCAGATGCGGTGCGGCACGTCCTTCAGGGCGTCGTGCAGCGCGTGATATTGGGCGCGGATCAGGTTGCCGCTGTAGACGTAGGTGGGAGTGCCGACCCGCTCCGCGATGGAGCGGAGCAGCGCGGGATCGAACTCTAGTACGCCTGCGCCCACACCGCCTCCGCGACGCTGGGCTTCCCGCACCACATGCACGTTCTGGGCGCCTCAGCCGAGCGGAATTCGGGATCGGGCAACACCCGGACCGTCGCCCCGGTCTGCTGCTTGATCTCGGTCTCGCACACCGGTGAGCCGCAGAAGCCGCCGTAGGCGAACCCACCCGTGCCCTTCATGAACTCGAGGAACTGCTGCTTCGTGACGCCCCGGATGGAATGCGCTTCGCGTCGATCCTTGGCCGTCTGCAACAGCGTGGCCTGAATCTCGTCGAGGGTCTTCCGGACCACGCCGCCGAGCCCGTCCAGCCTGGCAGGCGCTTTACCGCCCGTACGGCGCGCGGTCATCACCTGTCCGGCGGCCACGTCCCGCGGCCCGATTTCGAGCCGCAACGGCACGCCCTTGGCTTCCCACTCGAAATACTTCGCGCCGGGCTTGAGACTGTCTCGGGCATCGAGCTCCACTCGGACGCCGGCCGTCGCGAGCTCGTCTTTCACGTGCTGCCCCACACCCAGGACCTGACCTTTTTCCTCTTCGGACTTCCAGATGGGAACGATGACCACCTGGACCGGCGCCAGCTTGGGTGGGCAGACCAGCCCGTTGTCGTCCGAGTGCGTCATCGCGAGGCCGCCGATCATGCGCGTGGTGACGCCCCAGGAGGTGTTCCAGACGTATTCGAGGCCGCCCGCCGCGGTCTGATACTGCACGTTGAACGCCTTCGCGAAGTTCTGGCCGAGGTTGTGCGACGTCCCCGCCTGGAGCGCCTTGTTGTCCTGCATCAGGGCTTCCACCGCGTAGGTACGCAGCGCGCCCGCGAATTTCTCGCCGTCGGTTTTCCTGCCGGTAATCACCGGCATCGCCATCCAGGCTTCCTGGAACGTGCGGTACACGCCGAGCATCTGCCGCGCCTCGGCCTCGGCTTCCGCCTCGGTGGCGTGCGCCGTATGCCCCTCCTGCCACAGGAACTCCGTGGTGCGGAGGAACAGCCGGGTCCGGAGCTCCCAGCGCACGATGTTGCACCACTGATTCATCAGCAGCGGCAGGTCGCGGTAGCTCTGGATCCACTTGGCGAACATCGCGTAGATGATCGTCTCGGAGGTCGGCCGCACCACAAGCGGCTCCTCGAGCACCGACTCCGGATCGGGCATCACCGCCTGCGCGCCCGCCTTGCCGGTGGCCTTGAGCCGGGTATGCGTCACCAGGGCGACTTCCTTCGCAAACCCTTCGATGTGTTCGGCTTCCTTCGCGAGGAAGCTCATCGGGATGAACAGGGGAAAGTAGGCGTTCTGGTGGCCCGTGGCCTTGAACATGTCATCCAGCGCACCCTGCATCAACTCCCAGATGCGGTAGCCGTGGGGCCGGATGACCATGCAGCCGCGCACCGGCGAGTAGTCCGCCAGCTCGGCCCGCATCACGACGTCGTTGTACCACTCGCTGAAGTCCTTCGCGCGTGGCGTGATCTTCTGCGCCTGGGCCATTAGTGGAAGAATCCCTGAACGAGCTTGGCGATGGGTACCCGCTTCTCGGTGCCCGCATTCAAGTCCCGCACGACCACCTCGCCGGCCGCCCGCTCGTCGGGCCCCACGATGATGGCCCGCGGCGCTCCCCGCGCCGCCGCGAGCTCCAGCTGCTTGCGGACGGCCGCCGGCCGGAGGCCGTATTCGACTGCGACGCCTAGGTCCCGCAGCTGGTGCGCGAGTTTGAGCACCGGCGCCACGTCCTCGCCGCTCACCGCTATCAAAAAGGCGTCGAGCTTCGTCGACGCCTGGTCGGCGGGGCCGCGCTCCCTCAACAGTTCTCCGAGGACGACGTCCCCCATGCCGAAGCCGAGGGCGGGGAGATCGACGCCGCCGAGCGCCTTCAGCAGGCCGTCGTAGCGGCCGCCGCCGCACACGGCCCGCAGCGATTCCCCCGTGTCGAACAGCTCGAACACGATCCCGGTGTAGTAGGCGAGCCCCCGGACGATCGTGAGGTCCACCGCGACGAAGTCCCCGAGCCCCATGGCCTCCAGGGCTCCGACGGCCTGGCGCAGCGGCTCCCCCGCCTCCTCCCCGCTCTTCACCTTGCCGAGCGCGGTCAGCACGGCGTCGAGCCCGCGCAGCGCCGCGATCTCGAACACCGCGTCCGTTTCCCGTTTCCCGATGCCCGTTTCCCGAAGCTTGTCCGCGACGACTTCTCTCGGGACCCGCTCGCTCTTGTCGATCGCCTCGAATGCGGTCGGCAGCTGGGCTTCCGTAACGCCCCTGCCGAGCAGCAGGGTTCTGAGGACGCGTCGGTCCGAGACCCGGGCCCGGACGTCCGCCGGTCCCAACCCGAAGGCGCGCATGATGTCGATGGCGGCTGCGATGAGCTCCGCGTCGGCCAGCGGGCTCGCTTCCCCGATGATGTCCATATTGAGCTGAAAGTGCTCCCGCAGCCGTCCGCGCTGCTGCCGCTCGTAGCGGAACAGCTGGGGGATGGCGAACCAGCGGATCGGCTTCTTGAGCGCCTGGGCGTGCGCCCCCACCATGCGCGCGAGCGTGGGAGTCATCTCGGGACGCAGCGCGACCTTGCGCCCGCCCTTGTCCTCGAACGCGTACAGCTGCTGCACGATCTCCTCACCGCTTTTGTCGGTGTACAGCTCCAACGGCTCGAGCGGGGGGCCATCGTATTCCTGAAAGCCGTAACGCCGCGCGACCTCGCGCCAGGTGGCGAAGATGTGGTTCTTGAGGGCCAGTTCGTCGGGGTAAAAATCGCGAAAGCCAGGTAAGGCTTGTCCTTGCATCGCAACAATTTAGCCGACCGGCGCGAACCCGGGCAAGCGGGCGAGCGCGTCGCCGACGGTGTGAAACGATCCGGTGACGATCACCGTCGCGGCGTCGTCCTGCACGCGCTCCAACGCGCGCTCGAACTGCGGCTCGAACTCGTGCGTCACCGCGAGGCCGCCCAGCTCGCGCTCCAGCCGGCCGAGGTCCCAGCGCCGGCGCTCGGGTGCAGTGTCGGGCATGGTGAACACGAAGCTGTCGACTTCCCTTGTGAGGCAGTCGATCATCCCGAGGTAGTCCTTGTCGCCCAGCACGCCCACGAGCGCGCGCCGCGGCTGCGGCGGATCGTACTCTCGCAGTGTGTCGGCGAGCACGCGGGCGCCGTCGGGATTGTGCGCCACGTCGAAGATCCACCGGCCGCGCACGTCGAAGCGCCCGGGCACGTAGGCGTGCCCGAAGCTGTCCGGCCACGCATCGCCGACGGGCCCGAAGGGGGGCGGCAGGGCGTTCAGCGCTGCCACCGCCACCCAGGCGTTCGCGTGCTGGTGCCGTCCCTTCAAGCCGAGCGGCCCCGTGGGCGCGGCACTTGAGTCCACGAGGATCACCGGGTTGGCGCCGCGCCGCTTGGCCTCGGTCACGAGCACCTGGCGGACGCCGGGATCGGACTCGCCGGTGACGAAGGGGACCTCGCGCTTCGCGATTCCCGCCTTTTCCCGTGCGATGGAGGCGAGGTCCGTCCCGAGGTAGTCGGTGTGCTCCCGCGCGATCTTGGTGACGACCGACACGAGCGGCGTGATGACGTTGGTCGAGTCGAGCCGCCCTCCGAGCCCGACTTCGATCACAGCGACGTCCACGCCCCGCGCCGCGAGATCGGCGAACGCGATGGCGGTGGTGGCCTCGAAGAAGCTCGCGTCGAGCCGCTCGATGTGGGGTCGCAGGAACGTGGCCCACTCGGCGAAGGCCTCCTCGCCGATCGGCACCCCGTCCACCTCGATGCGCTCCCGCACCGACACGAGGTGTGGCGAGGTGTAGACCCCCACCTTGAGGCCCCGGGCGCGCAGCTCGCTCGCCGTGAACGCGCAGGTCGAACCCTTGCCGTTCGTGCCCGCGATATGGATCGAGGGAAAGTGCCGCTCCGGATGGCCCAGCACGTCCAGGAGTCCCTCGGTCGGCCCGAGGCTCCACTTTATGCGGCTCCCTTGTCGCGCGAAGAGAAAGCGGCAGGCGTCCTCGAAGGACAACCGGGTCAGTCGGCAGCCTCCGCCGGTTGCCGGCCGGCCATGTGACGGAGCAGCTGGGCGGTGGTGTCCCGCAGCTCGCTGCGCGGCACCACCGCATCGATCATGCCGTGCTCGAGCAGGAACTCGGCCGTCTGGAAGCCGGGTGGCAGATCCTGACCGATCGTCTGCTTGATGACCCGCGGCCCGGCGAATCCGACCACCGCCCCCGGCTCCGCCAGGATCACGTCCCCCTGCATGGCGTAGGACGCGGATACGCCCCCCGTGGTGGGGTTCGTGAGGATCGAGATGAAGGGTACCCGGGCCGCCCGCAGTCGCGCGATCTCGACCGAGCTCTTCGCCATCTGCATGAGGGACAGCACCCCCTCTTGCATCCGCGCCCCGCCCGACGCCGATACGATGACCAGCGGGACCCGTCGCTCGGCGGACCGCCGGGTCAGCCGGGCGATTTTTTCTCCCACGACCGAGCCCATCGATCCGCCCATGAAGTTGAAGTCCATCACCGCGACGTCGAGCGGCATGCCGTCCAACCGGCTGTAGCCGGTTCGCACGGCTTCGAGGGGTCCCGCCTTCTGAATCGCCGTCTCGAGGCGCTGCTGGTAGTTCTCAAAGTGGAGGGGATCGGTGGACCGGAGTCGTCCGTCCAGCTCGTGCCAGGAGCCTTCATCCACGAGGAGATCGATGTACTCCTGGGCCGAAATGCGGCGATGGTGGCCGCAATTGGGGCACACGTTCAGCGCGCGGACGAACCGGTCCTTGATGTCGATATGCCCACACTCGTCGCATTTCTCCCAGGCGTCGGCTGGAATCTCCAGCTTTACCCGTTCGGACGTGCGGGGCTTGCGCTCTTTTTTGAACCAGGCCATTCGCGCCACAGTGGGCAACTTGAAGGCGACAATTTGGGAGCGGCCTCCTCCCGGCGCCAGCCCCGACTGCGTAACTCGTGCCGTTCCAACTCCTTACACGCAACCGCGTTGCTTGGCCATGCGGACCACCCGGTTGGAACGGCACTCGTTGTCAGAGCTCGGCGTAGCCCGATTGGCGAGCCTCCCACGCAACTCGGAGCGAGATGCCCACGGCGATCGAACATGCGAGCAGGAACGAGCCGCCGTAGGAAAAGAACGGCAGCGGGATTCCGGTGATCGGCAGCAGATTCACCGTCATCCCCACGTTCTCGATGATGTGCGTGAATAGCAGGCCGGCGACCCCGAACACGCACAGGCTGGAGTACGGATCCGTGGCGCGCCGCGCGATGCGGAGCAAGATGAGGATCAGCGCGATGAGGAGCGCCAGCGCGACCAGGACGCCGACGAACCCGAGCTCCTCCCCCACCACCGGAAAGATGAAATCCGTGTGCTGGGCGGGCAGGAATGCGAGCCGCTTCTGCGGGCCGTGTGTGAACCCCTGGCCCAGGAAGCCCCCGGAACCGATGGCGATCTTCGACTGGATGACGTGCCACCCGGTCGCGCGAGGGTCCACCTCGGGGTTCAGGAACGCGAGCAGGCGGTTCTGCTGGTAGGGCGCGAGGCGACCCCAGAACGGCACCGCTACCACGCCCATGACCACGTTCGCCAGCATCACGGCCAGGCCTTCCCACACGTACGGCCGCCACCACAACAAGAGCGCGAACAGCACGATGATCCAGGCGCCCCAGGCCACGGTGGAGAAGGCGAGCAGCAGGCCGATCACGGGCGACCCGAGGAGGAGGAGCAACGAGGGCTTCGTGCCGGCCCAGTACAACATCGTGAACAAGATCGCAATGAACACGATGGCACTGCCCAAATCCGGCTGCTTGGCGACGAGCAACGTGGGCACGCCGGCGATGAGGCAAGGCGGCAGCAGGTCGCGGAGCGTGGCCGGCGCCTCCCGCCGCTCGGCGAGCCAGCGCGCCAGCATGAGCACTACGGCAAGCTTGGCTAGCTCGGCCGGCTGGCCCAGCCGCACTCCTCCGATCGCGATCCACGACCGCTCGCTCGCGGCGGTGCCTGCCCCGGTGCCGGCGACCAGCGTGAGCAGCAGCACTACGACGCCGATGCCGTAGGCGTAGGGCGTCGCCCACTCGAGCAGCCGGGGCGACGTCCGGAACATCAGCACGACGGCCGCCGTCCCCACCGCCAGCCAGATCAGCTGCTTTTGCCAGATCGTGGCGACGAACGTGGGGACGTCGGTTTGTCCCGCGGAATAGAGCGTCGCGAGCCCGTACGCGGCGAGGGCGAGCACGACCGCGGTGAGCGGTCGGTCTATCTCACTGAGGCGGAGGCGCATTGCCGCTGTCCGGAGGCAGGCTCGGGGGGAGGATCGGGGGCACGATGGTGCTGTCCTCTCCTGGGACACCGGGGAGGATCTGCATGGCGTGCGGCGCGGTGTCGGTCGGGAGCACGATTCGAATCTTCGACGCGAGGGTCGTGTCCACGCCGAGATAGTGCCCGATCACGCGGGTCACGAGGGGGGCCACGTAGGGGCCCTCGCGCGCGAATTCCACGATTGCGCCCACGACGATCTCTGGTTTCTCGGCGGGCGCAAATCCAATGAACCAGCCGTGCGCCGGCCCGTGCGGGTTCTGGGCCGTCCCGGTCTTGCCGGCGATCGCGACGCTGCCGCCGAACCGCCCCGCGCCTCGCGCCGTGCCGCGCTCCACCACACTGATCATCGCCTGCCGCAGTCCCGCGAGCTGCTCGGGCGCGAGGTTGAGGCTGACGTTCGAGCCGACGGAGGGGTGGACGAGGTAGGGAGGCCGCGCCCGGCCGTCGCTCGCGAGCATCTGGTAGAACCGGACCATGTTCACGAGGGTCTGGGCGTTTTCCCCTTGTCCGATCGCGAGGTTCAGGGTCACCGCCGCCGTCCAGCGGCGCGGCCCGTACACGCGGTCGTAGTAGTCGGTCCCGCCAGGGAATTCGGAGGTAATCTCGCCGGGGAGGTCGATGCCGGTACGGGAGTGGAACCCCAGGCCGGTGGCGTCCTCGAACAACGACGTGAGGCCGAGCTTCAGGCCCAGCTGATAAAAGTACACATCGCAGCTCTGCGCGATCGCGTCGGCCAGGACGAGGTCGCCGTGCCCGTGGGCCGACCAGCAGCGGAAGAAGCGGTTGCCGTATTGCAATCCGCCGCGACAGGGGATCGGCATGCGCGACCGTAGCGTGACGACGCCGCGCCGCAGCGCCATCGCGGCCATGGCCAGCTTCCAGGTGGATCCCGGCGGATAGCGCGCCTGGATGGTCCGGTCGAACAGCGGGTGCGCCTCGCTCCCGTTGAGGCGGCGCCAATAATCCGGGTCGACGCCGCCTACGAAGGCGTTGGGATCGAAACCCGGGGCGCTATACAAGGCGAGGATCTCGCCCGTATTGGGGTTCAGCGCGAGCACCGCCCCGCGTTGTCCCGCCGGGAAGATCTGTGCGATGTAGCGCTGCAGCTCGAGGTCGATCGTGGTGTGCAGCGCGCGGCCCGGCACCGGCGGTAGCCGGGCGGCGGCGCCCGCCTCCCGCACGACGCGGTTGAGCGCGCTCACCTCCACGAACCGCACACCGTCCGCACCGCGCAGCGTGTCGTCGTACTGGCGCTCGAGCCCGCCCTTCCCCAGCAGGCCCCCGAGCCGCACCGTCGCGAAGCGCCGCTGCGCCCGCTCGGCTTCGGTGAGCTCACCGACGTAGCCCACCAGGTGGGCCACCAGCGAGCTGTCCGGGTAGTGCCGCCTCGGCTCCGGCTGGATCAGGAGTCCGGGGAAGATCAGCCGCCGCTCCTCGAGCGCCGACACGACCGCGAACGTGGCGCTCGGGAGCACCGTGACCGGCAGGTAGGGCGTCCGGCGGTACCGGATCAGCAAGCGATCGATCGCGAGGCTGTCGAGCTTCACGATCGGTGCGACGCGTCGCAGCGTGGCCCGGAGCGAATCTTCCTCCGCCGGGAGCAGCGACACGGTGTAGCCGGTCAGATTCTCCGCCAGGATCTTGCCGTTGCGGTCGGTGATGATGCCGCGCGGCGCGGGCAGCGGGATCGGGCGCAGGCGGTTCGTCTCGGATTGCAGCTGGTATTTCGAGTGGTCGAGGATCTGCGTGCGGAAGAAGACCAGCACGAAAGCCGCCCCCGCGCCCAACACCACGGTGCGCGTGAGGCGGAGCCGGCGTTCGAGCAGGTGCGGGTGGAACGCGCTCATGCGTCGCTCAGGCGGATCGCGAGATGTCGCCCGAACAGCCACAGCACGAGGACGCCCGCCACGGCCGTCGCGAGGCTCTGGATGGGAGACCACACGAGCAGCTCCCAGCCCAGCAGCCCGCCCTTGAGCTTTCCCGATGCGAGCGCCACCGCGAGGTTGCGGCACCAGGTGCCGGCGAAGAATAGACAGCCGTTCACGAACAGGTTCTCGGCGAAGAAGACCGCCTTGCTCCAGGAGGAGAGATACGCCACAAGGGTGTGCGCGAGCGCCCCGGCGCCGAACGACGCCGGTGTGAGCGCGTCCCGCAACAAGCCGACCAGGAAGCCTGCGCCGGCGCTCGGCCCGGGCCGGGCCCGGATCGTGTAGAGGAGGAGCGCCAACAGCAGGAAATCGGGCGCCACGCGGTCGCCCCCCAGCCGGCCCCGCACCGAGAACTGCAGCACCACGAGCGCCGCCAGGATCACGTAGAAGCGGTACTTGTCGCTGCGCCTCACGGCGTCTCTCCGCTCGACTCGAACAGCGAGCGCAGGTCTCCGCGGACCGGCGGCCCGGTGAGGATCATCACGTGCGTGACGGCGGCGGGGTGGACGGCGGGCCGGATGAGGTAGGTGCGCTCCCATCCCTCCGCTTCCCCCGCGACGCCCACCACCGTGCCGATCGGAATGCCGCGGGGCAGAACCCCCCCCAGACCCGACGTGAGGATCATCGTGCCGGTGGGCACGAGCTGCCGGTAGGCCACGCCCTGCAGCTCGAGCAGCCAGATGTGCGGCCCTTCGGTGCCGTGCGGTGCGACGATGCCGTAGACGCTCCCATCCGCCGCCATGGCGCTGGCGCGGAATTCGGGGTGCGCCCAGCTCACGACCACGCTGGTCTTCGCGTCCACCGCGCTCACGATCCCGACCAGGCCGTCCGGGCTCACCACCGCGGACAAGGGCTTCACCCCCTGCTTCTTTCCCGCCGACACGATGAACGTGAGCGCGCCCGTGGGCTCGGGCTCGCGTAACACCTCGGCCGGCGCGTAGCCGCTCGAGAGCCGTGTGCCCAGGCCGAGCAAGCTGCGGAGCCGCGTGTTCTCGCCCCGCAGCTCGGGGAGGAAGGTGGCGGCGAGGGCGGCGGAGTCGCGCTGTGCGACGACCGCGTCGTAGCGCTCGAGCGACGCGGAGAGGAGCTCGGTCTGTTGCTGCAGCGCCAGGAACGGAGCGAGCACGGTCTGCCGCAGGCCGCGTGCGAGCGGATCGCGGATCCGCTCGGGCAGGCTCATAGCGGCAACGGAAAGCAGGACGCAGACGAGGAACGCGAAGGTGTCGCCCCGCGAGGCGTAGCGGTCCGCTCCGAGCGCCATCGCCCTAGGTGGTCAGGACGTTGCGGTATTTCTCCGGATCGTCGAGGATCCGCCCCGTCCCCCGTACGACGCAGGTCATCGGGTCCTCGTCGAGGTGGATCGGCAGGCCCGTCTCCTGCTGCAGCAGCACGTCGAGGCCGCGGATCAGCGCGCCCCCGCCGGTCATCACGATCCCCCGATCGACGATGTCCGACGCCAGCTCCGGCGGCGTGATCTCCAGTGCCCGCCGCACCGCGTCCACGATCTGCTGGATCGGCTCCTGCACCGCCTCCCGGATCTCGCTCGAGTGCACCCGCACGATTTTCGGAATCCCCGAGACGAGGTCGCGGCCCTTCACTTCCATTTCGCGCTCCTCACCGACGGGTGCGGCCGATCCGATCTGGATCTTGATCTGCTCGGCCGTGGGCTCGCCGATCAGGAGGTTGTAATTCTTGCGCATGAACTGCACGATCGCCTGGTCCAACTCGTCGCCGCCGGTGCGGATCGACGTGTCCGATACGATCCCCGAGAGGGCGATCACCGCAATCTCGGTCGTGCCGCCCCCGATGTCGATCACCATGTTCCCGGTGGGAGTCTCGACGGGAAGCCCCACGCCGATGGCCGCGGCCATCGGCTCGGCGACCATGTAGACCTCCTTCGCCCCGGCCGACTGCGCCGAGTCCCGCACGGCACGCTTTTCGACCTCGGTGATGCCCGAGGGCACGCACACGATCACCTTGGGCTTCACGCGGAACAGATGGCGATCGATGATGGTCTTCAGGAAGAACCGCAGCATCTTCTCGGTGACGTCGAAGTCGGCGATCACGCCGTCCTTGAGCGGGCGCACGGCCAGGATGCCGTCCGGGGTGCGACCCAGCATCCGCTTCGCCTCGAGCCCGATGCCTTTGATTTTCCCGGTCGCCTTCTCGATCGCGACGACGGAGGGCTCGTTGAGCACGATGCCCTCGCCCTTCACGTAGATCAGAGTGTTGGCGGTGCCCAGGTCTACGGCGATCTCATTCGCCGGACTCCAGGCACCGAGCTTCCAGTTCGGCCAGCGTAGGGGCACGAGGTCGTCGGGTGAAAGTCGTTAGGGGGGCGCGCGCGAGCGCATCAAGCTAATGAAAAGCGTAACTCCAAGCAAGGCTGATGCTTGACGCCCCTGATGGCGGCGGCTACCGTTCGCGCATGCGACCCGCGCCGGCCGTGCTCGAGATTGCCGTAGTGGATCTCCAGGTATGCGACCGTTGCGGTCTGTGCCTCCCCCTCTGCCCCCCTGAAGCGATTCACCTCGACCTCACCGACCTGGTCGTCGATCGGAGCACCTGCACGGGCTGCCGCAAATGCATCGCCCCCTGCCCCGTCGGCGCGCTCACGATGGTCCCCGCGTGACGCACGACACCGATGTACTGGTCATTGGCGCGGGCCCGGCGGGCGCGGTGGCGGCGTGGGAGGCGAAGCGCGCGGCGCCCGAGCTCGACGTCGTGTTGCTCGAGCGCGACGCCCGAGTGGGCACGCCGGTCCGCTGCGCCGAAGGGGTCGGGGACGCGGGACTGCGCGAGTTCGCCGATCCCGACGGCGCTCCCTGGGTGGCCCGCAAGATCACCCGCGTCGTGTTCGTCGCGCCCGACGACACGGAGGTGAAGGTCGCCGAGCGCGACGTCGGCTGGATTCTCGATCGCACGCGGTTCGATGCCTATCTCGCCGAGCGCGCCGTGGCCCTGGGGGCCGAACTCCTCCTGAGCACCGAGGCGTCCGCCATGACGCGCCAGCCCGACGGCCGCTGGTGCGTCCGGCTGCGCGGCGCGGCGGGCGAAGCGACCTGCCGGGCACGGGTGGTGATCGGGACGGACGGCGTCGAGGCCATGGTCGGCCGCTGGGCGGGTCTCGACACCCGGGTCCCCGCCCGTGACATGGAGTCGTGCGCGCAGTACGTAGTCGAGGGGATCGACTTCGATCCCGACGCCATCTATCTGCAGTTCGGCGCCGGCATCGCGCCGGGCGGGTACGCTTGGGTCTTCCCCAGGAGCCCGGGCGTGGCGAACGTGGGCCTCGGCCTCGTCGCCTTGAAGGCCGACGCCCGCAACGCCCGGCAATACCTCGATGCCTGGATCGCCCGCCGCTATCCTCGGGGCGCCAAGACGGCCTGCACGGTGGGCGGGGTGATCGTCCACACGACCATCCGGCAGACCTACACCGATGGCGTCCTGGTGGCGGGCGACGCGGCCCACATGATCAACCCGCTGTCCGGAGGCGGCATCGTGAACGCCATGAAGGCCGGGCGGCTCGCCGGGCGCGTCGCGACGGCGGCGATCCGGGCCGGAGACACGAGTGCCAGCCGCCTCTCCGCGTATCACGCCGGGTGGATGGAGCTCCTCGGGGACGATCATCTCAAGTATTATCGGCTCAAGCGGGCGCTCGAGGATCTGGACGACCAGTTCTTCAACTCCCTCGCGCGCACCGCGAACGCGATCCCCCCGGAGAAGCGGACCCTGGGTCGGATCTTTGCCCATGCGCTCGTCCGGCACCCGCAATTGATCCCCGTAGCCGCGAGGTTTTTCATCTAATGCGGAATGCGGAGTGCGGAATGCGGAATTGCAAGGGGAGGTCGTTGGCACAGTGACGCACACATTGACATTCCGCATTCCGCATTCCGAATTCCGCATTGGGGGGGTGGGGAGATGCTGAGCATCGATCTCCGAGGCAAACGCGCGCTCGTGGCGGGTGTGGCCGACGATGGCGGCTACGGCTTCGCCATTACCAAGGCACTGGTCGAGGCGGGCGCTACGGTGTGTGCCGGCACATGGCCCCCCGCCCTGAACATCTTCCTGAACCTGCTCGAGCGCGGCAAGATCGACGAATCGCGCCGCCTGCCGGACGGCTCCCTGCTCCAGTTCGAGAAGATCTATCCGCTCGACGCCGCGTACGACACGCTGGCGGAGGCCCCGGAAGAGGTTCGCGGCAACAAGCGCTACAAGGACGTGGGCGATTTTTCGGTCGCCGGGCTCGCCCAGCGGCTGGTGCAGGATTTCGGCGACCGGCCGCTCGACATCGTCGTCCACTCGCTCGCCAACGCTCCCGAGGTCAAGAAACCCCTGCTCGACACCAGCCGGGCGGGCTACCTCGCCGCGGTGAGCGTGAGCGCCTATTCCCTCGTGTCGCTCGTCGCCCGGCTCGGACCACTCACGCGCCCGGGTGGCTCGTTCCTGTCGCTGACGTACATGGCGAGCGAGCGCGTGGTGCCGGGCTACGGGGGTGGAATGTCCTCTGCGAAGGCGGCGCTCGAGAGCGACACGCGCACGCTGGCCTTCGAGGCCGGCCGCAGATACGGCCTGCGGGTGAACACGATCTCCGCGGGGCCGCTCGCGTCCCGCGCCGCGAGCGCCATCGGGAAGATCGAGCGGATGGTCGAGTACTACGCCGCCAATGCGCCGCTCACCGAGCCGCTCACCGCCCGGGAAGTCGGCACGACCGCCGCGTTCCTCGCGAGCCCGCTGGGTAGCGGGATCACCGGCGCGACGATCTACGTGGATAAGGGATACCACGCCATGGGAGCGGCAGTGGAAGGGGGGCTCGGGGCTGGGGGTTAGGGGTTCGGAGCACCCTTTGAGCGCCTCCGAGTCCCTAGCCCCGAGCCCCGAGTCCCTTCATCAGCGTCGTCCCGACCGCACAGCGATTAGCCGCGTGCGCGACGGTTCTACCCAGCCAGCCAAGCCCGTCCTCCCGCAATCCGAACGGTACCCTTCCCACGTCCCACACGTAGACCGGGAGACGCGCCAGGGCCAGCGGTGAACCGTTGCCGCGCACGCCTCCAAACCCCAGCTCGTATCCGGCGGCGCACGCCAGCCGCTCGATCCGCTCGTCCCGGGCGCCGAACGGATAAGCGACGGCCCGGGCCGCCTGGGGTCCCAGGCGGTGTCGCAGCGTCTCGCGGGACCCCGCGAGCTCGGCGGCCGCCTGGCCGTCGGACAGCCAGGTGAGCCGCGCGTGCGACGCGGTGTGCGAGGCGAAGTCGAAGCCCCGCGCCTGCCACCGCCCGATGGTGTCCCAATCGAGATGCGCGAGCCGGTGCCACGTGTACCGGACATCCCACGTGTTCAGTCGCCCCACGTAGTCCGTGATGAGGAACGTGGTGGCCGTGAACCCCACATCGGCGAGTAAGGTATAGACGTGCTCGGCGAGGGACGCGTAGCCGTCGTCGAACGTCAAGAGAAATGCGGAGTGCGGAATGCGGAATGCACAATGGCCGGGCCGGAGCCGCTCGGCGAACTGCGCTAACGTGAGGGTCTTCCAGCCTGCCCGTGCCAGCGTTGTCATCTGGCGCGCAAAGACCGACGTCGCGACCCGAGTGACTCCGAGCTCTGCAGGTCCGCCGATGCGGTGATAGCACAACACCGGAGGCCGGGACGCAGACCGACGCTGGTCCTTCAACTCCGCATTCCGCACTCCGCACTCCGCATTGCTTCAGGCTCCCGTCCCTGGCCAGCTACCGCTCGCCAACGCGGACCCTGCGTCCGCCCAACGCGCGCTCGGCTCCGCGGCGCGACAGCGGCGCTCCAGCTCGGCGAGCCAGGCCGGCACCGAGCGGACTTCCTCGAGCGGCTCCGGATTGCCGGCGGGCAGCCGTCCCGTCAGCATCTCGTGCACCAGCACCCCCACGGCGAACATGTCGTCCCGCGTGGCCGGGGCGGCCTGGCCGGCCCGCCGCTCGGGCGCCAGGTAGTCGGCCGCGCAAAGCGTCGCCGTCGCCGCCCCGCCCCCGTCGCCCGTGAGGGCCTGCGTCAGCACACCCAGAATCCCCGTGTCGGCGACCAGTGCCTGTCCGTCGGCGAGCAGCACGTTCTCGGGCTTCAAATCGCCGTGGGCGACGCCCTCGGCATGGGCGTGGGCCAGCGCCGCGAGCACATCCCGCAGAATCTCCACTGCACGCCGGAGCGGCAGCTCTCCCTGGCGGGCCAGCCAGGCCCGCAAGGTGGTACCCTCGACGAACGTCCGGGTGTGGTAGACGAACGGTCCCGCCCGGCCCGCGCCGTGCGGGGCCACAAGGCTCGGATGCCGGAGCCGCCGCCCCAGCCGCGCGATCTCCTGCTCGAACCGCGTGGAGTCGACGGCGAGCGACAAGGGGCCGGGCAGCACCTTCACGAGGAGGCCGCTGCCAGCGGACTTTTCGAGCGCCACGAACATGCGGCAGTTGCCGACGGGTCGCACCTCGCGCTCCACCCGGTACGCGGGCTCGAGCGCGTGCCCCAATGCCGCGCGGAGATCAGCCATGAAGGTGCGAATATGGTGGCGGGCTGCCGTCGCCCGCAACCGTCACAGCGCCCGCGTACCGGACTTTTCGCGGCGGCGTGACGAACGGGGTCGGAGCGGGCGGAGCAGGCCGTTGCAAATCCCTGACGCAACTGTTCGAGGTCCCGCCGCGTCGTAGAGGGTAGTCTTCTACCGGAGGAATCGACGATGCAGATCCGCCGTGGTGCGATCGGATCGATCGCGGCGACACTCGCTGCCGTCATCGGGGTCGTGGCGTGGCGCGGGGGTGCGCGCAGCCAGGAGCCGCGTCCACCCGAGGACCAGCTGCCGCGGTTCGCCCTGAGCGGCCAGCTGGCGAAGCCCGGAGGCTGGGAGGCCTGGGTCATGGTCGGCGCCTCCACCGAGCTGTCGTACGCCGCCGCGCCTCCGCCGGCTTCTATGAAGGGGACCGGGTGCCGGCGATCGAGGTGCACTTGAAGCAGGCGGGCATCGACAAGACCGGCTGGGGGTTCTTCGGGTTCGGGGACAGCGCAGCGACCGCGACGATGATCCCGGGTGCCGCGCCGTGCTACTCGTGCCACGCGACCGAGGCCGCCCACGACCAGGTGTTCACCCAGTTCTATCCGCCGCTGCGGGAGCGGCTGGCGCGGGGCTCCCCGTGACCGGGTAGTGCTCGTAGGCCATCACCCTCGCCAGGTGCTTACATATGACGAATCCGGCGCCAGCCCGTCAAGCTTCGCATGCCTGCCATGTGACCGCGGTCACCCGCGTCGCGTGACAGCGCAGGGGGGCGCCGACGTCGTGACTGGTCGGTCGGTGGCGTGCTCTTTATTACGGCCGTGCATGGAACACCCATGCACATTCCGATCGTGCGTACCCGTCATCAGGAGAGCGGATGGTAACCGGTTCCGGGGCCCTCACCACCTCGACGCCCGTATTGTCCGATGCCGTCCTCGTGGAGCGGATCGCAGCGCTCGGCGACCGTGCCGCACTGGCTGAGCTGGATACGCGGCACGGCATGACGTTGTACGCGATTGCCTACACCTTGCTGTTGAATCCAGATGCGGCGGATGTGGCGGTCGCTGCCACCCTGCGGGAAGCGTGGCGGCGCGCAGCGTCGTTCATCGCGCGGGAACAGACTGTGGGACGGTGGTTGGCCCAGCTGACGCGCAAGGCCGCACAAGATCAGTTACGACGTTCGGTGATGTCCCCTGGCGGGCTGCTCCCGCGGCGCACCAGCGTGGCCCCCCCCTCCCCGCGCCCACCCGCTCGCGAGCCGTCCGCTCACCGTGCCCGGACGTCGCTGCGCCTGACCTGGGTGGCCGCGGCGCTCGTGCTGCCCCTGATCCTTCTCACCTAGGCTCACCCCGACTCAGTCGGTCTCAATCCACACGTAGTCGCGCCCGTCCCAGACCACCCAGCCACTGGGTGCTCCGGGCTGGCTGATGTACAGGAGGTCGCGGCCGACGCGGGCGTGCCCGCGCACGTGTCGGGGCGAGTCGACGCCCCAGCTCGCTCGCAATTCAGTTGATCCTTCCCGTTACCGATCGGCTGGCCCGCGCCCACGACATGGACCGACCGATCGATGCGGTGCACGATCGCGATGCCGTGTCGCAGTCCGCCCGTGTCCTTGATTTGGACAGCGAGGTCGAGCAGGCCGTCCCCATCAAAATAACGGTCATGCGTGCGCGCAGCCGAACGCGTTGACGCTTCCTACGGCGAGGTGATCGTGAACCGGATCAGGACACCCTCGACGAACTCCGCGGTGATGTCCCGGTCGCGGGTGCGATACGTGGACGTGCTCACCTTGAGGGTGCCTTCCGTCCGCTGGGCAATCGCGTCGGGGGCCCCAACAACGCATCGACCTCGTCGACGGTGAGCCCCTTCCGCAGCCGGTCCCGGGCATCTCTATCTTCACGCGCACGGTTTTCCCCTCGAAGAACGTTCGAAGCTGATCCTCGGACTGCGCGAGGACCGGTGGAGCGGTCGTGACGAGGACCAAGAGGGCGAGGGCGACGCGCCCTTCCTAGGGCCGGACCGGCCACGCCAAACCTGCGGGCGCGAGGGTGGCTGGCGCAAGGAGGCCGAGTAGGCCAGCATAATAGGGGCCGACCCATCGCCCGTGCGATTACCCGGTCCACCCACGTGACATTGGAGACGCCATGACGCAGAGCAACTGTTCGCGCCGCGAATTTCTCGGCTTGAGCGCGGCTGCCGCCGGCGCATCGTTTGCCGCGAAACCGATGGTGTCGCTACCGCGCAACCTCATGCTCGCTCCGGAGGCGGTTCCCGCGAGCGAGCGGGTCCGTTTCGGCATGATCGGCGTCGGCATGCAGGGGAACTGGCTCCTGTCCGAGTCCATCAAGCTGCCGGGGGTCGAATGTGCCGCCGCCTGTGACCTCTACGACGGCCGACACACGTTGGCCCGGGAGATCGTGCGAGCCGATCTGCCGGTCACGCGCCGCTATCAGGCGCTGCTGGACGACAAGAGCATCGACTGCATCGTGGCGGCGGTTCCCGATCACTGGCACAAGCAGGTGGTTGTCGACGCGGTGAGCGCGGGCAAGGACATCTACTGCGAGAAGCCGATGTCGCACACCCCGGCCGACGGCGTAGCCATGGTGGACGCGACGAAGAAGACCGGACGCATCGTGCAGATCGGCTCGCAGCGCGTCAGCTCCCAGATCTGTGCCAAGGCCAAAGAGCTGATTGCCCAGGGGACGCTGGGTGACTTGATGCTGGTCGAGGGATGGCTCGGACGAAACGATCCCACGGGCGCGTGGCAGTATCCGCCGCCCCCGGATCTGTCGCCTCGGAATCTGGACTGGGATACCTGGCAGGGGACGGTCCCCAAGCGCGCGTTCGATCCCAACATCTTCGCGCGCTGGCGTTGCTGGAAGGAGTACGGCACGGGCGTGGCCGGCGACCTGCTGGTCCACCTGATCAGCGGCATGATGTTCATGCTGGGCATCAATGAGCCGCCGAAGCAGGCTTCGGCGGTGGGTGGCATCCGGCGCTGGAAGGACGGTCGCAACATGCCGGACGTGCACGCGGTCGTCTATTACTTCGGCGAGCTACCGGTGTACATGCGCTTGAATCTGGGAACGGAAATGCCGGAGGCCTATCGCATCCAGGGGTCGAAGGGTGTACTGGACGTGACCGGATCGACCTTGAGCTTGACGCCGCAAACCGGCAAGGATTCCTACCCCAGCTACTACACCGGCAGCTACCCCCGTGCCATGCGGGAGGCGTATCTCGAGAAATGGCATCAGGAGAACGATCCGAAGCCGGGTCAAGCGGCGGCGATGCCCGAGACCATGTCCTTCAGCGGGCCCGACTTCGACGACGTCAGGCCACATCTGTGGACGTTCTTTGAGGCAGTGCGCACCCGGAAGCCGGTGATCGAGGATGCGGTGTTCGGTCACAACGCGGCGCTGGCCTGCCACATGGCGAACGAGTCGTACTTCCGGAAGAGCGCCGTATCCTGGGACGAGGCCTCGAAGACTATTCGGTAAGGTAGCGCTGCAGCCACTCGACCCAGCGACGGTTGACATCGCGCTGGCGTACCGGGTCGGCCGGCGCGTGGCCGGGACCCGGGTAGGCCACAAAGTGCACCGGCACATCGTTGTCGCGCAACGCGCGATACAGCATGTAGGACCCCGTGACCGCGACCCGCGCGTCGCCGGTGTTCGACAGGATCAACGTGGGCGCGCGGATCTTCCACGCGTGCGCGAGCGGCGACTCGGCCAGCCATGCCGGAAGCCGGTCCCCCACCCACGGCGACGCCGTGATCGCGTGGCGGCGCATCACGTTCAGGTCCGACAGGTTGTACATGTCGAGCAGCGAGAGCGGGGCGGCGCCGGCCACCCCCGCGCGCCAGGTCGCCGCATAACGGCCGAGCAGCCACGCGGTGAGATAGCCGCCGTAGGACCAGCCCGATACCGCGAGCCGCGTCGTGTCCACGATCCCGCGGCGCACCAGGGCGGCCACGCCCGCCATGATGTCCCGCCCGGGCCCCTCGGCCGCGCTCGCGGCGATCGCGCGCTGGAACGCGTTACCCAGATTGTCGCTGCCCCGATAGTTCGGCTGGAACACGAGCCAGCCGTGGGCCGCGAGCAGCTGCGCTCGGGCCGAGAACTCCTCGGTCGAGCTCGCCGTGGGACCCCCGTGGATGAGGAGCACGAGCGGGTAGCGTCGCCCGGGCGAAAAGTCGGGCGGCAGGGTCAGCACGCCATTCGCCCGCAGCCCGTCGGACGCGGCCCACTCCACGGCCTCGGAGCGACCGATCGCCCGGGCCGCGATCTCGCGGTGGAAGTCGGTCAGGCGTCGCGGCGGCGCCGTCGACGAGGCGAGGTAGTAGATCTCCGCCGGTCGAGCGCGCTCCGCGCCGACCACCGCGATTGCGCCGCGCCGATCCACCGTGAGCTCCGACACCTCCGCAACGTCCCCGAGCGGTACGCGGCGCGCCGGACCGTCCAGTGGCTGCACCCACAACGCCGACCGCGTGCCGTCGGTCCCGAGCACGAGCAGGGCTCGCCCGTCGCCGAGCCACGCGAACTCGGTGACGTGCCGATCGAGCGCCCTGGTGACGGCGCGCCCCTCGCCACCGCCCGCCGGAGCGACGTCCACCTCGTCGACGTTTGCGGGGTCGCCGTCGCGCGGGAACGTGTAGGCGACGCGCGCGCCGTCCGGTGAGAGCAGCGGTGACCCCTCGCGCGCCGTCCGGCCGGTGAGTCCGCGCATGGCGCCGGTGGCGGCGTCCACGAGCCACACGGCGCTCTGGTCCGTGTCGCCCGAGTGGGGCGTCGCAAACCGCACGAACGAGATCGTCCGGCCGTCGGCGGACCAGGATAGGGGCGAGGTCGCGAGGCTCGTCGCAACGCTCCAGTCACCCCGCGTCACGCGCGACGCCTCGCCAGTGGCGAGCGAGACGAGCCACACGTGTGCCGGAGCGGGCGGCGCCGCGGTGAGGTAATCGTCGTTTCCCACCTCAAACGCGTCGTTGGAGGGCTCAGTGGGCGCGGTCGCCGTATCGGGGGCGACGTAGGCGATCGCGTCACCGTCCGGCCGCCAGGCGAAGCCCCGCACGCCGGCGGGCGCACGCGTCACGGCCCGAGCCTCGCCGCTCGCCAGCGGGAGCACGAGGACCTGCGCGCGTCCCTCGACCGTCGCGAGGAACGCGATCGCGTCGCCCTGGGGCGCCCAACGCGGGCCGCCGAGTCCCGGCCGCCCGGCGACGAGCACGCGTTGCCCCCCGGTCGCGATGTCCAGCAGGATCAGCTCGGCATCGTAGCGGTTGGCCGCGTAGTTCGGGCGCGCCGCGAGGAACGCGATCGCCCGGCCGTCGGGGGAGATCTCCGGGTCGGAGAGCCGGACGAGCATCGCCAGATCGTCCGGCGCGAGCGGCCGAGCCTGCCCCGTCGTGGCGACGGGCGCGGCGAGTGCGAACAGCGCGAGCGCGACTCGCGCAGGCAGCTGCGAGCGCTTGCTACGCGGCACTCACCGCACCCGTTCCAGCAGCGTCACGAGAGCAGCAGGCGCGGAGCGCTCCCGCACATGATCGGCCTCCACCCGACGCCAATCCCAGCTGCCTCCCCAGGCACCGTGCACAAAGACATACGTCGAGGGTCCCTGAGTCGCCAGCGATGCGGTGAGGGGGACGGCCAGCGAGTTGGTTGATCGCGCCTTCGGCGAGGGTCTTGTAGCGGCGGTATTCGGCTTCGATGGAGGCGATGAGCGCGCGCATAGTGAACCCGAGGCGCATTCAGAGCGCGGGCTTGGCGCGTTCCGGCGTCTTCCAGAGGTCGATCGGTTTCGCGATGCCTTTCGGGCGGAACGGCAGCATGATCTTTCGGCCCAGTCCAGCCGACGCGTACGCGGCATAGAGGACCTCTTGCACCACGCGTCCGGTCTCGCCGTCGGAGATCGGCGTCTCCTTGCCGCGCACACACCGCGCGAAGTGCCGCATCTCCTGGGGGAAGCCATAGTTCCAATGCTCCTCGGACACGGGATACGTCCAGCCCCTGGTCGTGGCCGCCTTTTCGACCGCGTAGCCGAACCCCACCTCCGAGTACGTCGGGAGCGCGTTGCCCATGAGCAGGTCGGCGTAGGTCTGCCCCTTGTCGCCGAATACCTCGATGCAGTCGTCCATCCCGCCGGGCCGGTTCCAGCTGCTCTCGACCATCCCGACGGCGCCGTTCTCGAATTCGATGATCGTGATCGCCTCGTCATCGCCCTGCGTGCGCTCTTGGTGCACCCGCGTCGCCATTTGCGAGTACACGCTCTTGATCTTCTGCTTGCCGAGGAACCACCAGCAGAATGCGATCCCGTGGCACCCCAGGTCCATGACCGCGCCGCCGCCCGACTGCTCCACGTCCCAAAACCACTCCGAGTGCGGACCCGAGTGCTTCTCGCCCTGCTTCACCAGGTGCACGCGACCGAACGCACCTTCGTCCGCCAGCTGCTTCGCCTTCACGTATTTTGGCGCGAAGAACAGCTCCTCGGCGTAGAGAAGCAGCACGCCCGCCTGACGGCACGCGTCGATCATCGCGTCGGCTTCTTCGATCGTCAGGCACAGCGGCTTCTCGCACACCACGTGCTTGCCGGCCTTGGCAGCGTCGATCGTGATCTGCGCGTGCAGCCGATTAGGCGCCGTGATCGAGATCATCTCGACGTCAGCATCGCGCAGCAGCTCGCGGTAGTCGGTATACGCGCGCGGGATGCCGTGCCGCTGCGCGAAGCCTGCCGCGTGACCCTTGGTCGGGGAGGCCACTGCGACGAGTTCGCCTTCCTCGGGCATCGCTTTCACGGCGCCCGCGATGCAATCCGCCTGAAAGCGCGAGCCGATGATGCCGATTCTCACTTTCGACATGATTGGCGCCGCGCGATCATCCCTTGACGTAGGACGGCGCTGCTTGAGTCCATGTCAGGCGCCGGTCAGGCGGCCAGACTGTCGGGCCGATGAATGCGCCCGAGCCCGGCGGCGGCTCGCCACCCCGTCAGTTGGCCGAGGTGGTACGCGAGATGGGCCGTCATGAGGT
>Ga0209377_1000231_pt1 | contig 35197 bp, 29 predicted proteins | sample GraSoiAngelo_141_FD_185898 | JGI IMG/M metagenome (GOLD analysis project Ga0209377, IMG submission 185898) | Grasslands soil microbial communities from the Angelo Coastal Reserve, California, USA - 14_0929_12_40cm (SPAdes) (version 2) | ecosystem: Environmental > Terrestrial > Soil > Grasslands ...
ATCTGCCCGACGGTGAAGCGGAAGTGGACTTCGACGATGACGCCACGACGGCGGACCAGCTGATCCGCGCGGTCGAGCGGGCCGGGTACGGGGCGAAGCTGGCGGGTTAGTAGGCGCCGCGCACCTGGTGTGTCGGCTCCACCCGCTGGTGCACCTCCGCGAGGAACCGCTTCGCCAGCTTGTCGAGCTCCGATTCGCCGACCTGGTCGGTGCTGACCTCCACCAACGTGTAGTGTCCGCCTTCCGCCCGCGCAGCGATCGTGACCTTGCCGAGCGCTCCCGCGTACGCGCGCCGGCGCGCCGACTCCTCCGCGGGGGCCATCCGCGATCCGAAGAACGCCTTCGCCGACTCGAGCACCCGCTCGGGACCGAGGCTGGTGCGGTGGAAGTACTTCACGTCGCCCACCCCGGCTTGAAGCGCCTCAAGGTGAGGCTGTTCAGCACGACGCTCAGGCTCGACCACGCCATCGCGGCGCTCGCCAGGACCGGTGAGAGCAACACGCCGAAGAACGGATACAGGACCCCCGCGGCGATGGGAATGCCCACCGCGTTGTAGATGAACGCCCAGAACAGGTTCTCCCGAATCGTCCGGAGGGCGCGCTTGGAGAGCTGCAGGGCCGTCACGACGCCCCGCAGGTCGCCGCGGATCAGGGTGACGTCGGACGCCTCCATGGCGACGTCCGTGCCGGTGCCGATCGCGATCCCCACGTCCGCCTGGGCGAGGGCCGGGGCGTCGTTGAGGCCGTCCCCGACCATCGCGACGCGCCGCCCCTGCTTCTGCAGCTTCTTCACGAAGTCGGCCTTCTGCGACGGCAGCACCTCCGCCACGACCTCGTCGATGCCGACCTCCTTGGCCACGGCCGCGGCCCCTTTCTTCGAGTCCCCCGAGACCATCATCACCTTGAGGCCCATCTTCCGGAGGTGGGTGATCGCCTCCTTGGCAGTCGGCTTGATCGGGTCGGAGATGGCGATGACGGCATAGACGGTGTTGTTCACGACAACGATGACGGGGGAGCGGCCCTCCCGGGCGAGCCGGTCGGCGTCCTGCCCCAGGCTGCCCAGCTCGAGGCTGCGCTCGCGGGCGTGGCGCAGCGAGATGACCTCGATGATGCGGCGCTCGACGGTCCCGCGCACGCCGCGCCCCTCCATCGCCGCGAACTTCTCCACCAGCAGGATGTCCACGGCCTTTTCGTGCGCGGCCCGGACGATCGCGTCGGCCAGCGGGTGCTCGGAGCGGTGCTCCACCGACGCCGCCCACTTGAGCACCTCGGCCGGGGAGAGCGACGTGCCGTCGGGGCGTTTCGCTGTGACGATGTGGGTGACGGTGGGCTTCCCCTGGGTGATCGTGCCGGTCTTGTCGAGCAGCACGGTGCGGACCTTGGACAGCCGCTCCAGCGCCTCGCCGCTGCGAATCAGGATACCGTGTTCGGCCGCCCGCCCGGTGGCCACGAGGATCGCGGTCGGTGTCGCGAGGCCCAGGGCGCAGGGGCACGCGATGATGAGCACGGTCACGAGGGTGACCGTCGAGAAGACGAGCGCCGGCTGCGGCCCGAAGTCGAACCAGATGACGAAGGCCGCGATCGCGATCGCCATCACGATGGGGACGAACACGCCCGCCACCTGGTCCGCGAGGCGCTGGATCGGGGCTTTCGTCGCCTGCGCGTCCTCAACGAGCTGGATGATCTGGCCGAGCGCCGTCTCCTTGCCGACGCGCGTGGCGCGGAAGGTGACGCTCCCCGATCGATTGACCGTGGCGCCGATGACCTCGTCGCCGATCTTCTTCGCGACGGGGAGGGGCTCGCCCGTGAGCATCGACTCGTCCACCGCGGAGGCGCCCTCCGTCACGACGCCGTCCACCGGGATCTTCTCGCCCGGCTTCACGATGACGAGGTCCCCGGGCACGACCGCTTCCACGGGAAGGTCCGCTTCCTTCCCCTCCCGGACCACGTGCGCGGCCTTGGCGCGGAGTCCGGCGAGCTGGCGGATCGCCGCGGAAGTGCGACCCCGGGCGCGCGCCTCGAGCAGCCGGCCCAGGAGGATCAGCGCGATGATTCCGCAGACCGCCTCGTAGTACACGTCCGCCGGCAGCCCCGCGCCGGCGAACACGTCCGGAGCGAAAGTCGCGACGAGGGAATAGAGGTACGCGGCGCCCGTGCCCACGCCGATCAGCGTGTTCATGTCGGCGGTGCGGTGCCTGAAGCCGCTCCACGTTCCCCTGTAGAACTGCTGCCCCGACCACGCCACGACCGGCAGCGTGAGGACGGCGAGGCCGACCTTGACCCAGAACAGGTCGATCGTCGTCCGTGCCGACACGATCGCCCACAGCTTGAGCGCCGCGGGCATCAGCAGCCGACCCAGGAGATCGAAGCGCTTGAACGAGTCCATGGGCCGGTCGGCCATGAGGAGCATCGCACCCCCCATCGCGACGACGGTCGCGACGGCGGCCAAGGCGAACTTCCAGGTGAGCGTCCGGATTTCCCGCGCGCGAGCCAGGCGCTCCCGCTCGAGCGGATCTTCGGCCGCGATCGGGGCCGCGACCTTGAAGCCTGCCCGCTCCACCGCGCGCTCCAGCTCCTCGCCCGTCGTCACGCCCGGTACGTAGTCCACGGTGACCGTTTCGGTCGCCTGGTTGGCGGCGGCGCGAATCACGCCCTTCACGCGCGCCAGGGCCTGCTCGAGCGGCAGCACGCTCGCCGTGTAGTGCAGCTGCTCCACCGTGAAGGTGACGCTGGCCTTGCCACAGTTGTAACCCGCCGAGCGGACGGTCTTGATCAGCTCCGCGACGTGGGTCTGGGCATCGTCGTAGTCGACGGCCGCCTTCGCGGTGGCGAAGTTGACCGTCGCGCCCACGACGCCGTCCGCGCTCGCGAGCGCCTCCTGCACCGTGGCGGCGCAGGACGCGCAGCTCATGCCCTCGATGGGGAGGATGATGCGTGCCTTACTCATGGAACTTGTGCGGCGACGCGGCCGGCTTGCGGTCGGCCGTGGCCGGCTCGACCACCAGCAGGCCCTTCAGCATGTTCATCCCGCAGCGAAAGCGGAATTCGCCCGGCTCGGGCGGCGTGAACTCGACCGTGGTGGTCTGGAAGGCGGGGAGCGGCACGTCGATCCCGAACTGCTCGAACACGACCCGCTCGGAGCACTCGGCGGTCTCGTCGCGGTAGAACTGCAGCCGCACAGGCTTCGCCGCCTGGACGACGATGGTGTCGGGGGTGTAGCCGCCCTTCACGATGACCCGAACCTCCTGCACGCCCCCCTCTGCGGTCGCCTGCGCGGCCACGGGCGACCCACGCGAGAACAGGAAGTACCACAACACCCCGGCGATCGCGGCCAGACCGACCGCCGTGACGATGTACTGGGCGAGCGTCACGCCTTCTCGTAGTACTCGATCCCGAGGTGGGTGATCTGCTCCTCGCCCATCAGCCACCGCAGGGTGTTCTTCAGCTTGGTCTGCTGGATGAACAGATCGTGCTCGGGGTAGAGGCCGGGGGCCGTCTGCGGGCTCTTGAAGTAGAACGACAGCCACTCCTGAATGCCGGAGAGCCGCGCGCGCTGCGCCAGGTCGAAGAACAACGCCAGGTCGAGCACGATCGGGGCCGCGAGGATCGAGTCGCGGCACAGGAAGTCGACCTTGATCTGCATCGGATAGCCGAGCCACCCGAAGATGTCGATGTTGTCCCACCCCTCCTTGTTGTCGCCGCGGGGGGGGTAGTAGTTGATCCGGACCTTGTGGAACACGTTGCCGTACAGCTCGGGGTACTGGTCGGGCTGCAGGATGTACTCGAGGACGCCGAGCTTCGACTCTTCTTTCGTCTTGAACGATTCCGGGTCGTCGAGCACTTCGCCATCGCGGTTGCCCAGGATGTTGGTCGAGTACCAGCCGGCGAGACCGAGCATCCGCGCCTTGAACGCCGGCGCCAACACGGTCTTCATCATCGTCTGGCCCGTCTTGAAGTCCTTGCCCCCGATCGGGAGCTTGCGCTCCTCGGCGAGGCGCTCGAGGGCCGGAATGTCCACGGTGAGGTTGGGCGCACCGTTGGCGAAGGGCACGTTCTCCATCAGGGCCGCGTAGGCGTAGAGCATGGACGGCGCGATGGCGGGGTCGTTGCGCTCCATCGCCTGCTCCAGCGCGGCCACGCTCTGATGCGCCGGTCCCGGCGTCAGGAACACCTCGGTCGACGCCGCCCAGATCATCACGACGCGCTCTACCCCGGCGGTCTGCTTGAATTGCCGGATGTCGGCGCGCAACTGCTCGGCCAGCTCCCGCTTCGTCTTGCCCGGCTTGACGTTGGTGCCGTGCAGTCGCTTGACGTAGTTCTGGTCGAACGCGGCGGGGAGCGGCTTGATCCCCTTCAGGAACGCTGCGATGGGCTCGAGGTGGTGCGGCTCGAGCACCCCCGCCTTCCGCGCCGCGGTGTAAGCGTCATCGGGGATCGGGTCCCAGGCGGCGAACACCAGGTCCGCCACGCCGGCGAGCGGCAGGAAATCCTTCATCTTGGGCGAGCGGCGGTCGGTGCGCTTCCCGAGGCGGATAGTCCCCATCTGGGTCAGCGACCCGATCGGCAGCCCCTCGCCCCGGCGCACGTTCTCCACGCCGGCGATGAAGGTCGTCGCGACCGCCCCCAGCCCCACCAGCATGACGCCCAGCTTCCCCTTCGGAGGGGCGATGTCCCGGCCGGCCCGCTTTGGCACGATCAGATCCCTTTCCGAGATTGCAGCGCGGCGGCGTGGCCCGGCAGCGTGTCGCGGGGGCGCGCCCGCAGGACAGGCCGTCCTCCCGTCATGCGCGCGACGTGCACGACGCGCTGCACCACCGTCACGGTCGTGGCGAACGCAAGTACCGCGACGATCCAAAACAACAACGCCCCCTGGTTCCCGGCTCCGAAGGCCATGGTCGGCGCCCCGAGCAGCAGCACCCGCTCGGCCCGTTGTGCGATCCCCACCTTGCACTCGACGCCCAGCCCTTCGGCCCGCGCCCGGGCGTACGACACGAGCAGCGAGGCGGTGAGCGCCACGAAGCAGAGGGCGACCCCCAGGGCCATCCGGCTCGGAGCCACGCCGCCCCGCAGGAAGAACACGCCGATCCCCGTAAACAGGGCCGCTTCGCCCACCCGGTCGAGCGTCGAGTCGTAGAACGCCCCGAACGCCGTCTCCCGCCCGCCCTCTCGCGCCAAGCGGCCGTCCAGCAGATCGAACACCCCGCTCAAGAGCAGCAGGAAGCCACCCCACTGCACCCAGCCGATCGCGAACGCCGTCGCGGAGCCCAGGACGACCAAGGTGCCGAGCGTCGTGATCACGTTGGGATGGACCTGGAGCCGGACGAGGAGGTGCACGAGGGGAGCGAGCAGACGTACGAACCCGTCCCGGATGACCTGGGGAATCACATTCATAGCGGGGTGAAGGTAATGGAGCCCCGGAGGGCGCGGAAGGGCGCGCCGCGCCAAAACTCCTAGTAGAGCAAGTACTTGGCCCGCTCGCGCCGGAACCGCTCGAGCGCCCGCTCCCACGAGCCCCAGATGGCGGCGGGCGCCCGCCCCGCCAACAGCGCCTGCCGCAGCTCCGCTCCGCCGGCCAGGCGATCGAAGCGGTCGCCGCGAAACCGCAGCGAGTCCGGGTGCACGCCGCGAATGGCCGCGAGCAGCGCCACCGCGACGCGGGTGGGATCGTAGCCATTGCGGTCGATCACGCGCAACCGAACGCCGGGGATCTCGACCCCGTCGTACTTGCCGTCGGTTGGCGCGCGCGGCGTGAAGCGCGTGGCGGTGAGCTCGACCCCCGCCACCCCTACGCCCGTCCCTCGGCTCCCGTTGCGGATGCGGCGCAGCACGGCGTCGGCGTCGAGCCAGGGAGCGCCGACGACCTGGAATGCGAACCCGGTGCCCCGCCCGACCGACAGATTCGTCCCCTCAAACAGACAGGTGCCGGGATAATGCAGCGCGCTCTCGAGGTCGGGCATGTTGGGGGACGGCTTCACCCATGGCAGCCCGGTGGCGTCGTAGTACGCGCCCCGTCGCCACCCTGCTGCGGGCACGACGACGAGCTCGGCGTGCAGCTCGTAAGTCTCGTTGACGAGGCGCAGGATCTCGCCGATCGTCAGGCCATGGCGCATCGGGAGCGGGAGGAAATTGAGCCCCCGCTCCTCGAGCGCGCCCGCAGCCTGCACGTTCCCCTGCAGCACGACGCCGCCGAGTGGGTTCGGGCGGTCCGCCACGACGACCCACTTGCCGCGACGCGCCGCCTCGCGCATCAGGAGCACGGCGGCGGCCGGATAGCTGTAATACCGGGCGCCGACGTCCTGCAGATCGATCACGACCGCATCGACGCTGTCCAGCACGGCGAGATTGGGCGGGCGCGGCGTGGTGTAGAGGCTGTAAATTGGAAGCCTGGTGGCCGTGTCCACGCCGTCCGGAAGCCCCGGGCGGTCCTCCGTGCCACGGAATCCGTGCTCGGGGGTGAGCAGCATCGTCACCCGATAGCCGCCGGCTAACAGGCGGTCTACGTCGCGGCGGCCCTGACGGTCGACGCCGGTCTGGTTCGTGAGCAGGGCCAGCCGCTGGCCGGCGAGCAGGTGCGCCGAGTCGGACAGCAAGACCTCGATTCCCGGGCGCACCTGTCCCGCGGCAGTCGCGGCACAGGCGAGCAACCCCAACAGCGAGAGATGATGCGGGCGCATAGGCTCCTGGTACTCGCGGCCGTGCTCGGATGTGCCGGTGCTCAAGCGGTCGCGAGGACGGCAGCCTCCCCGCTCGCGGTCCCCCGGGCCCCGGCCCCCGCCCTGGTCGATTCGCTGCTCCGCTCCCTCACCGTTCGCCAGAGGGTCGGCCAGCTCGTCGTCCCCCGGCTCTCCGGCGCCTACGCCGCGCTCGACGACTCGCTGTTTCAAGTGGCGGCGCGGTGGGTCGACTCGCTCGAGGTCGGCGGCCTCACCGTGTTCGCGGGCTCCCCCTTCGACGTCGCCGCCAAGCTCAACGCCCTGCAGCGCCGCGCCCGGCTGCCACTGCTCGTTTCGGCCGACCTCGAGTGGGGCGCCGGGATGCGGCTCGTCGGCGCCACCGCATTCCCGATGGTCATGGCGGCCGGGGCCACGGGGGATCCGGGCGACGCGTACACGATCGCCGCGGCCGCCGCCACCGAGGGGCGGGCGGTGGGGATCCACGTCAATTTTGCGCCCGACGCCGACGTCAACAACAACCCCGCGAACCCCATCATCAATACCCGGTCCTTCGGCGAAGATCCCCGCGCGGTGTCGCGCCTCGTCGCGGAGTACGTGCGCGGGCTGCGCGATCATGGGATGCTCGCCACCCTGAAGCATTTTCCCGGTCACGGCGACACCCAGATCGACTCCCACATCGGCCTCCCCCGCATCGCGGCGACCTACGGACGGCTGGATTCGCTCGAGCTGGTCCCGTTCCGGGCCGGAATCTCCGCCGGGGCGGACGTCGTGATGAGCGCGCACATCGTCGTCCCCGACCTCACCGGCCCCGAGCAGCCGGCGACCCTCGCGGCGGCGGTCCTCACCGGTCTGTTGCGCGACTCCCTCGGGTTTCAGGGCCTCGTCGTCACCGACGCGCTCGACATGGGCTCCATCGTGTCGAAGTACGGCGCGGGCGAAGCCGCCGTGCGCGCCTTTCTCGCGGGGGCGGATCTGCTCGTGATCCCGGCGGACCCCGACTCGGCGGCCGGCGCCCTCATCGCCGCGGTCGCGAGCGGCCGGATCGCGACGGCGCGGCTCGACGCCTCCGTGCGCCGCGTGCTCCAGATCAAGCAGCGGCTCGGGCTGTTCGAGCGGCGCCTGGTGCCGCTCGACTCGATCATGCCGCTCGTGGGGAGCAAGCGGTTCCAGGACGCGGCCAACGACATGGCGGTGCGCTCCCTCACGCTGGTGCGGGACATCGGCGGCCCGCTGCACACGTTGCGGGCGAAGCGCTCGCGCTTCGCCCTCGTCGCCTACGGGGACGAGCTCAACAGCTTCGTGGGCCAGCGGATGCTCGAGCTGCTCCGCCAGGGCGGGGACACCGTCGACTTCTTCCGCCTGTGGCCGATGTCCGGAACGCCGTCATACGACTCGGCGCGCAGCGTGATCGCGCGCGCGCCGGCCGTGGTGTTCGCGGCCAACGTGCGGCCCATCTCGGGACGGGGCACCATCTCGCTGCCGGACTCGCTCGCCCAGCTCATGATGGCCACGGACACGGCCCGCCCAACGGTGGTCGTATCGCTCGGCAGCCCCTACCTCCTCACCCAGACGCCGACCGTGCGATCGTACCTGATCGCCTGGAGCGGCGTGCGCGCCTCGGAGCGCGCCGTCGCGCTGGCGCTCCTCGGGAAGGTCCCGATCACGGGGAGGCTCCCGATCAGCCTGCCGCCGGCGTACCGCATCGGCGCGGGCGTCATCGTGCCGGACGCCCACCCGTGAGGAGCGGCTTCGCTGCACTCGTGGGCGCGCTCGTCGCCTGTCGCGCGAGCGCGCCCTTCCCGGCGAGCGCGGGCATCCCCGAGGCGTCGCCGCCCGGGCTCGGGTTCGACAGCATGCGCCTCGCCGGCGCGGTGGACTACCTCCGGGGCCAGGCGGACAGCGGGGCGTTTCCCGGAGCCGTGCTCGCGGTGGGCCGCCACGGGCGACTCGCGCTGCTCGCCGCGGTCGGCCGCTACGGCACGGACGACGCGCGCCCGGTGCAGCCCGGGACGCTCTACGACCTCGCATCGCTCACCAAGGTCGTCGGGCTCACGACCGCCTGCATGCAGCTCGTGGAGGAAGGAAGGCTGGCCCTCGACGCGCCCGTCCAGCGCTACCTCCCGGAGTTCCGCGGGGGCGCCGACAAAGAGCGCGTCACCGTGCGGCACCTGCTCACGCATTCCTCCGGGCTCCCGGCGTGGCGGCCGCTGTACCGGGAGGCGGGCTCCCGCTCCGCGGCGCTCGCCCTCGTGGACACCACACCGCTCGCTACCGCGCCCGGCGAGCGCTTCGTGTACTCGGATCTCGGCGCGATCGTGCTCACGCAGATCGTGGAGCGGATCTCCGGCGAGCCGCTCGACCGCCTGCTCGCGCGGCGCGTGTTCGGGCCGCTGGGCATGTCCGCGACCCGATACCGCCCGCCCCCTTCCTGGCGGGACCGCATCGCGCCCACCGAGACCGACACGGCGTTCCGCCACCGCGCGCTGCGGGGCGAGGTGCACGACGAGAACGCGGGGCGCCTGGGCGGAGTCTCGGGTCACGCAGGCCTGTTCTCGAACGCGATCGATCTGTCGCGGTTCGCGGCCATGCTGCTCGCCGGCGGCGCCTGGGACTCGCTGCAGCTGATCCGCGCCGAGACCGTGGCCGAATTCACGCAGCGTCAGGGAGTGCCGCCCGGGTCGAGCCGGGCACTCGGCTGGGACACGCCGGCCGACTCGGGCTACACCAGCGCCGGCGCGAAGCTGTCGCGCCGGGCGTTCGGGCATACCGGGTTTACAGGTACGTCGCTGTGGATGGACCCGGACCGGGATCTGTTCATCATCCTGCTCACCAACCGCGTGCATCCCACGCGCGCCAACACGGCGATCCTGCACGTCCGCCCCCGGGTGGCGGACCTCGTGCTGGACGCCCTCACCCACCCGGAGCTCTGAGGACCCTCACTGCACCACGCTTTCCCAGCCGCGCCGCGACAGATCGCGATAGATGACCGCTCCGGCGATCGCGCCGAGCCCGAGGAGCACCACGCCGGGCAGCGTCTCGTGCAACAGCAGCTTCCCGACGCCGAACAGCACGCCGTAGATCAGCACGCACCCAGCGGCCCAGTCGAGCAGGTTCGCGAGCCCGTCCGCGGAAGCCCGGACGTCGGGCGCGAGCGCCGCCACGGGCCCCCACCCGGTCCGGGAGGGTCGCGTGCGGCGGTAGAACGCCACCAACGTGCCCTCGGGTTCGGGGCGCGTGAGGAACGTGACTGCGAGCCACACGCCGGTGGTGATCGCGACGGTGATGAGCATGATCCAGGCGAAGTCCAGCGGCCGATCGCTGTCGAGGCCTGCCACCGTCTGCAACAGCACCGACACGGCGAACGCCGCGATCATCGCGGACACCTCGCTCCACGCGTTGATGCGCCACCAGTACCAGCGCAGCAGCAGGACCGTGCCCGTGCCCGCCCCCGTGACGATCAGGAGCTTCCAGGCACCGGCGATCGAGCTCATGTAGAAGGTCGCGATGGCGGAGACCGCCGTGAGCAGCACCGTCGCGACCTGCGACGCCCGGACGTAATGCCGCTCCGTCGCGTCGCGCCGCAGGAAGCGGCGGTAGCAGTCGTTCACGAGATAGCTCGCGCCCCAGTTGAGCTGGGTAGCGATGGTGGACATGTACGCCGCCGCGAAGGCGGCCACCATGAGCCCGCGCAGCGACGAGGGGAGGTAGTCGATCATCACGCGGATGTAGCCGGTCTCCGGGTCGGCGAGACCGGGAAACAGGATGAGCGACGCCAGGGCGACGAGGATCCAGGGCCACGGACGCACCGCATAATGCGCGATGTTGAACCACAGCGTCGCCAGGACGGAGTGCTTCTCGTCTTTCGCGCTGAGCATGCGCTGCGCGATGTAGCCGCCGCCGCCCGGCTCGGCGCCCGGATACCAGGTGGCCCACCAGTTCACGCCGATATAGACGAAGAACGTGATCAAGGGCATCCACGCCGACCCGACGTCGGGGACGAAGCTCAGGACCGATCCGTGGCCGGGCAAGAGTGCCAGCTTCTCCTTCATCGCGTCGATGCCGCCGACCGCGTGCACTGCAAAGACGGCGAGCACGATCACCATCCCCATCTTGATCACGAACTGGAACAGGTCGGTCACCAGCACGCCCCAGAGACCCGAGAGCGTCGAAATGGCGGAGGTCAGCACGATCAGGCCGAGCACCATCGCCAGGGCCTCGAGCTTGCCGATGCCGAACAGCAGTTGCAGGATCTTCACCATCGCGAGGTTGACCCAGCCGAGGATGATGCAGTTGATCAGCACGCCCAGGTACAGCGCCCGGAAGCCGCGGAGGAAGGCTGCGGGCCGGCCGGCGTAGCGGATCTCCGAGAACTCGATGTCGGTCATCACGCCGGCGCGGCGCCACAGCCGGGCGTAGAAGAACACCGTCAGCATGCCGCTCGCCAGGAGATTCCACCACAGCCAGTTCCCCGCCACGCCGTTCCGCGCCACGAGGCCGGTCACCGCCAACGGCGTATCGGCCGCGAACGTCGTCGCCACCATCGACGTGCCGGCCAGCCACCACGGCACGTTGCGTCCCGAGAGAAAAAACTCCGCCGTGTCGCGGCCGGCGCGGCGCTTGTAGTACAGGCCCACGGCCACGTTGAAGAGGAAGTAGAGCGCGACGATCGACCAGTCGGCGAGCGTAAGTCGCATGAGCGCGCAATCCTAGCTGGCGAGAGAGTTGACAGGCGCGACGGGCCTTTCTAAGTTCGCATGTGACAGGAGGATCGCAATGGCGACGACGCAGAAGACGACCCCGATCACGCTGACCCTGACCGACAAAGCAGCGGTCGAAGTGCGGAAGTTCATGGCGGACGAGCACGCTTCCGCCGAGACGGCCGGCCTCCGGGTCGCGGTGCTGCCGGGCGGGTGCTCGGGATTCCGCTACAGCCTCAGCATCGAAGAGAAGCCGCTCGACGACGACTTCGTCGTGGAAACGGGCGGCGTGCGGTGCTTCGTCGACACCTTCAGCGCCCAGCACCTGAACGGCACGGTGATCGACTTCCGGAGCAACTTCCAGGAGTCGGGGTTCGCCTTCGAGAACCCGAACGCCACCGGCGGTTGCGGCTGCGGATCGTCCTTCACGGTCTGAGCCGATTGGCCACTCCTCCGGCAATTCGAGCCCGCGCACGGCGCGGGCTTTTTGCCGCCCTCCTCTGGCACTGCGCGGCCCGGACGTAGCCGTCATCGCGGCGTACTGTGCCGCGGTGGTCGTGTTCGGACTGGTGCTCTCCGGGCGCCAACGGGACGCCAGCGACTATTTCCTGGGGCACCGAGGACTGCCGTGGTGGGCGCTGATGCTGTCCATCGTCGCGACGGAGACCTCGGCCCTCACCGTCATTTCCGTTCCCGGGATCGCCGCGCGCGGTGACCTCACGTTCCTCCAAATCGCGTTCGGCTACCTCGTGGGCCGCATCGGCGTGGCACGGCTGCTGTTGCCGGGCTACTTCGAGGGCACACAGGACACCGCCTACCAGCGCCTGGAGCGGCGCTTCGGGAGCGCGGCGCGGCGCACCGCTTCGGGCGTCTTCCTGCTCACCCGCGCGCTGGCCGACTGCGTGCGCATCTTCGCCACGGCGATTCCGCTCGCCATCATCACCCACTGGAGCCTCGCCGCCGGCATCCTCGCGATCGGCATCGTGACGCTGATCTACACGTGGGTCGGGGGGCTCCGCGCCGTCGTGTGGGTGGACGTGATCCAGTTGGGCGTATACCTGCTGGGCGGGATCGCGACGTTCGTCGTCGCCACGCATCTCGCAGGGGGAGTGGGGGCGTTCGCTCGCGCCTGGGAGCAGGGGAAGCTGGTCACGCTCGACTTCCGGCCGTCCCTCACGGTGCTGTACACGTTCTGGGGCGGGCTCGTTGGCGGGGCATTGCTCACGGCCGCGTCGCACGGCACCGATCAACTCATCGTGCAGCGGCTGCTCGCAGCCCGCGGCTTGAGGGACGCCCAGCGGGCGCTCGTCGGCTCAGGAGTGTTCATCATCCTGCAATTCGCGCTGTTCCTGCTCGTGGGCACGAGCCTGTGGTTGGCCGGCGCGGACCAGGCCGGCATGCGGGGGGACGCCATCTATCCGACCTTCGCGATCACCCAGCTGCCGCCCGGGCTCGCCGGCCTCGTGATCGCCGGGATCCTCGCCGCCGCCATGAGCAGCCATGCCTCGGCGGTCAACTCGCTCGCCTCCGCCGCGACGCTCGACTTCTACGCGCCCCTCACCGGCCGGCAGGACCCGACCCATCTCTTGTGGGTGGGCCGCTGGCTGACGCTCTTCTGGACCGCGGTCCTGATCGCGGGCGCCATGGCGTTCCGGAATCAGAACACACCGGTGGTGCAGCTCGCCCTGAGCATCGTCTCGATCACATATGGCGGCCTGCTCGGCACGTATCTGCTGGGCGGCCTCTGGCCGCGGGCCCGGCAGATCGACGTCATCTTCGCCATCATCGTGAGCGTGCTCGTCATGAGCCCCGTCGTACTGGGCGCGGTCATTCCGGGTTTCCCGATCCGTTGGCTCTCGGGGCTCGCCTGGCCGTGGTACGTACCGTTGGGGACGGCGGCCACGGTGGCGGTGGGGATGGTCTCCTCCATGGTCGGTCAGCCGGTTAGGCGGTGAGGCGGTTAAGCGGTCAGCATGCCTGCTCGCGATGATCTATCGGCCTATCCGCCTGACCGCCTGACGGCCGTCGTGCTGGGTGCCGACGCGGGCGGCTCGCACTCCACGGTGGCCATCGGGCGGGAAGACGGGACGGTGCTGGGCCGTGCCGAGGGCCCGGGTGCGGCGATGCGTCCGGGAGGCGCGGCGGCGTCCGCCGTGGTGCTCGTGGACACGGCGCGCCGGGCGGCCACCCAGGCGGGCGTGTCTCTGCCGGTGGACCGCGCGGTCGTCGGGGCGGCGGGTGCGGGGCGCGCCCAGGAGCAGCGCGAGCTCGCGGCCGCGCTGGTCGCGGCGGGCATCGCCAGAGCGGCGCGCGTGCTCGCCGACGCCGAGGTCGCGCTGGCCACGGCGTTCCAGAGCGCCCCGGGCGTCATCATCAACGCCGGCACCGGCTCCATCGCTTATGCGCGGGATGATGCCGGGCGGCTGCACCGCTGCGGGGGCTACGGCTGGCAGTTGGGAGACGAGGGTGGCGGCTATTGGCTCGGGCGCCGGGCGCTCGACGCCGCCGCGCGGGCCCGGGACGGCCGCGGTGAAGGATCGACCCTGCTCGCCCGGCTACTCTCGGGGCTCGGTCTGGAGGGGTTCGACGACCTCGTGCGCTGGACCGCTACGGCGACGCCCCCCCAGGTGGCCGGGCTCGCACCCCACGTGCTGAACGCCGCCCGCGAGGGCGAAGCCGTGGCGCTGCGGATCCTGCGCGACGCGGCGGGAGAGCTCGCGGCGCTGGTCCGCGCCCTTGAGCGCTTCTTCCCGGGAGCGGGCGACATACCGGTCGCCCTGGCGGGCGGTCTCCTGTTCGCTACCTCGCCCCTCGCCGCGGTGCTGCGGCAGACGCTCGCCGCCGAAATGCCGCGAGCCCGGCTGCGGACCGGGCCCGTGGACACGGCAGTGGGCGCGCTGCGGCTCGCCGCGCTCGGCTAGGCGGCGGCGAGCCGCGCCTTGACGTTGAGCGTAGCAGGATTCCATTCGCCTTCAGCGCGCGCCACGTAGACCGCGGCGGTGAGGTCGCCGCACACGTTGATCGTGGTGCGGCACATGTCGAGGATCCGGTCCACGCCGAGGATGATCGCGATCCCCTCCGGCGGCACGCCCACGGTTGCGAGCACCACCATGAGGAGGGGGAGTGAGCCGCCCGGCACACCGGCGGCGCCCACGGCGGTGATCACGCTCAGCACCAGCACCACGACCTGCGTCCCGAGACCGAGCGAGACGCCGAACACCTGCGCCAGGAAGAGCACGGTCACGCCCTCGTACAGGGCGGTGCCGTTCATGCACATGGTCGAGCCGAGGGGCAGTACGAAGCCCGCGATCTTGGGGGGGATCCCCAGCTCCTCCTCGGCGACGGCGATGTTGGTCGGCAGCGTGGCGTTGCTCGAGCTGGTGGAAAACGCGGTGACGATGCTCGCGCGAATGCGGCTCCAGAACACGACCGGCCGGAGTCCTCCGAACACCCGCACGAGGAGCGACAGACTCACGGCGCCGTGCACCAGGAGTCCCGCGAGCACGATGGCCACGTACAGCCCGAGCTGCCGCAGCAATCCCCACCCGAAGCGGGACGTCGTGAAGAAGATCAGGCCGAACACCCCGTACGGAGCGAGCTTCATCGCGAGGTCGATGATCTTGACGATCGCTTCGCCGACCGCATCGAGCACGCGAACCAGCGGGCGCGCCCGCTCCTCCGGGATCAGGGTCAGCGCCGCGCCGAAGACGAGCGAAAAGAAGATCACCCCCAGCAGGTCCATTCCCGCCGCCGCCTGGATGGGGTTCCGGGGCACCATGTTGACGAACGTATCGATGCCGAAATGCGTGGTGCCGGCCGCCTGCAACCCCTGCGCCTGCGCGCGGTAGGTCGTCATCAGCTGCTCGCGGATCTCGGACGGGAGACCGGCCCCGGGCTGGAACAGGTTCACGAGCCCGAGTCCGATCGCGGCCGACAGCGCCGTCGAAAGCAGGAAGTACACCAGCGTCCGGATCCCCACTCGCCCCACCTTCCGGATGTCGCCGATACCGGCCACTCCCAGCGCGATCGACGTGAAGACGAGCGGGATCACGGTCATCAGCAGCATGCGCAGGAACACCTGCCCCACGGGGCCCGCCACGTTGTCCCCGATCCAGCGCACCCAGGCGGCGTCCGGGGCGAGCGCGTTCGCCGTGACGCCGCACACGGCACCGAGGACGAGGCCCAGGACGATCTTGGTGTGGGGCTTCACGGCACCTGCCGAGCCGTCGGGTGCAGACGGCTGTGGCGATAGCCATACCACGCGTACAGGATCAGCCCAATGGCGAGCCACACGGCGAACCGCACCCACGTCTCGAGCGGCAGTCCGACCATCACGAACAGGCACAGCGCGGCGCCGGTGACCGAGACCACCCACACAAACGGCACGCGGAACGGCCGGGGCCGCTCGCGGTCGGTGTGGCGTAGCACCAGCACGCCGACGCACACAAGCACGAACGCGAACAGGGTGCCGATGTTGGTGAGGTTATAGGTCTCCCCCGCGTCTCCGATGAGCGACCACAGTCCCACGAAGACCCCGGTTATCAGCGTCGTGACATGAGGCACACGGGTCCTGGCGTGCACCTTGGCGGCCCACGGCGGCAGTAGCCCGTCACGCCCCATCGCGAAGAAGATGCGCGGCTGCCCATACTGGAACACCAGCAGTACCGCCGACATGGAGACGATCGCGCCCAGCGCGACGATCCACCCCACCGTCGTGAAGCCTGCGCTATTCAGGGCCTTGGCGAGCGGATCGGCGACGCCGAGCTCGGTGTACGGCACCATCCCCGTGAGGACGGCGCCCACGATCATGTAGATGACGGTGCAGATCGCGAGTCCGCCCAGGATCCCGATCGGGAGGTTGCGCTGTGGGTTCTGCGTTTCCTCGGCGGCGGTCGAGATCGCGTCGAACCCGATGTAGGCGAAGAAGACGATCGCCGCGCCCTGATGGATGCCGCGGAAACCGTTGGGAGCGTACGGGTGGTAGTTCGCCCGACTGAGGTGGGTGAGACCGGCGATGATGAACAGACCGAGCACCAGCAGCTTGATCGTCACCATGATGTTGTTCGCCGTGGCGCTCTCGCGGACCCCCAACAGGAGCAGCCAGGTGATGACCACGACGATCAGGAAGGCCGGCAGATTGACGAGGATCGGGATGCCGGCCACGTGCGGCGCGGTCTGGAGCAGGCCGTGCACGGCGGGGTCCGGAGAAAGGAGCGCCGTCCGATATCCCGTCGTGAGCCAGACGGGAAGGTGGACATCGAAGCTCCGGAGCAGCGACGTGAAGTAGTCCGCCCAGGAGATGGCCACCGCGACGTTGCCGACGGCGTATTCGAGGATCAGATCCCATCCGATCACCCAGGCGACCAGCTCGCCGAGGGTCGCATAGGAATACGCATAAGCGCTGCCTGCCTGGGGGATCATCGCCGCGAGCTCCGCATAGCACAGGCCGGCGAGCGCGCAGCATACGCCGAGCAGGAGGAACGACAAGACGAGCGCCGGGCCCGCGCCGCTGCGGACGAGATGCCCGGCGGCGTCGTACTGCCCTGCCGCCGCCGTCCCGATCGCCCCGAAAATCCCGGCGCCGATGACGGCGCCGATGCCGAGCATGATGAGATCGCCGGCGCCCAGCGCCCGCTTCAGCGCGTACGGGCTCTCGCCCTGAACGAGCAGCTCGGCGATCGGTTTGCGGGCGAAGAGCTGGCTCATGAACGAGACCTCAGACGTCAGACATCAGACGTCAGGAAGCGCTCTGATGTCTGATGTCTGACGTCTCATACGAACAGGGGAGCCAAGACCAGCGTCACCGTACTCAGCAGTTTGATCAGCACGTGCAGCGACGGGCCGGCGGTGTCCTTGAACGGGTCCCCCACGGTGTCGCCTACGACCGCAGCTTTGTGGGGGGCGCCGCCCTTACCGCCGTACTGCCCCGTCTCGATGAATTTCTTGGCGTTGTCCCAGGCGCCCCCGCCGTTGTTCAGCATGGTGGCGACCAGGATCCCGCCAATCGTGCCCACCATCAGGAAGGCCGCCACCGCCTCGGCGCCGACGTGGAAGAGCTTGAAGAAGAGCCCCACCGCGATCGGCATTCCGACGGCGAGGAGCCCGGGCGCCACCATCTCCTTGAGTGCGCCGACGGTCACGATGTCCACCGCACGGCCGTAGTCGGGCTTGGACGTGCCCTTGAGGATGCCGGGGTCGGCTTGGAACTGGCGACGGACTTCCTTGATCACGCTGACCGCGGCCCGCGTCACCGCGCCGATCGCGAGCGCCGAGAACCAGAACACGAGCATCGCGCCGAGCAGGCCGCCCACGAACACCTCGGGCTTCGAAATATCGACGGCCGCGAGCGGCGACCCCAGGGCGCGCACCTCGTCCAGATACGCCGAGAACAGGAGGAAGGCGGCGAGCGCGGCGGAGCCGATCGCGTATCCCTTGGTCAGCGCCTTGGTGGTGTTGCCGACCGCGTCGAGGCGATCGGTGCGGCGCCGGATGTCCTCGGGCTGATGGGACATCTCGATCACCCCGCCCGCGTTGTCGGTGATCGGACCGAACGTGTCCATGGCGAGGATGTAGGCGGCGGTGCCGAGCATGCCCATGGTGGCGACGGCGGTCCCGAAGAGTCCCGCGTGCTCGAGCCCGCTGGAAACGCCGATCTTGTAGGACGCGATGATCGCCGCCCCGATCGCGAACGTCGGGAGCGCCGTGCACTCCATTGCCACGGCGAAGCCCGCGATGATGTTCGTCGCCGGGCCGGTGACGGACGCGGCGGCGATCGATTGCACGGGGCGGTAGCGGTATTCCGTGTAGTACTGGGTGATGTACACGAAGGCGATGGACGTGGCGATACCGATCACGCCGCACAGCGCGAAGTGCCACCAGGCGTGCGGCGCCGTGACGGGGTTGAGGAGCCACCACGTTCCCCCCGTGAAGCCGGCGGCCGCCAGCAGCGCCGTCGCCATGTAGCCGCGGTTCAGCGCGTGCATCGGATCCTCGTCCTCGCGCGAGCGCACGATCAGGATGCCGATGATCGACGCGATGAGTCCGAACGCACGGACGACGAGCGGGAAGAGAATGACGCCCAGCATGGCGAGGCCGCCGAACGCCGTGGGGTTCGCGGCCGCGAGCCCGGCGCCGAGGATCATCGCGCCGATGTTCTCGGCGGCCGTGGACTCGAACAGGTCGGCGCCGCGGCCCGCACAGTCCCCCACATTGTCCCCAACCAAATCCGCGATCACGGCCGGGTTGCGGGGATCGTCCTCCGGGATGCCGGCTTCGACCTTGCCCACGAGATCCGCGCCGACGTCGGCCGCCTTGGTGTAGATACCGCCGCCCAGCTGCGCGAACAGCGCCACGAACGAGGCGCCAAATCCGTATCCCACGATGAGCAGGGGAATGCGCTCCGGCGGCACCACCGCGAACGCGTGGACGATCGTGTACAGGCCGCCCACGCCCAGGAGACTCATCGCCACGACGAACAGGCCGCTCACCGCGCCGCCGCGTAGCGCGATCTGCAGCGCGCGGTTCAGGCTCCAGCGCGCGGCGCTCGCCGTGCGGATGTTGGCGCGCACCGCGACGAACATGCCGATCAGCCCGGCGATCCCCGAGCACAGCGCGCCGAACACGAACGACAGCGTCGTCCAGAAGGCCATCGTGGTCGCCGGCGGCTCACCCGGATGCGGCGAGCGGAAGAACGCGTACAGCACGAAGATCAGCGCGGCGAGGAAGACGCTGAGGGTGAAGATGGTCCGGTACTGCCGCCGCAGGAACGCCCCGGCGCCTTCCTGAATCGCGTCGGAGATTCGCCGCATCTCCGGCGTGCCGTTGTCCTGCTTCAGGACCCAGCGCGCGAGACCTACGGCGACGGCCAGGGCGACCACACTCAGCCCCAGGACGAGGGGGATCAGCATAGTTGGTTATGGCTCCTTGGAGCCCGCAGCGCGCGGGCTAGTTTCCGATTCGCAGGCGGACCGTGACGACGCTCGCCACGTTCCGTCCGTCCCGGGTGCGGGCCGGATAGAACTGGTACGCCAGCATGCGCCGCTGGAACTCCCGGCTGTAGGCTGCCTCGGCGATGGGCGGCTCGACTTCCACGCGCGTGACCCGCCCGTCGGCCGCCACCCAGAACCGGACTCGATAGGTCCGGCCGGCCACGGAGCCGGGCACCTTGGCCAACGGAGGCAGGATGCCCGTCCGCGGCGCGGCGACGAAAATGTAACCGCCTTCGTCGCCCGTTCCAGGCCCCGCCGCCCCGCCGGCTCCGGGGCCGATGCCGGCCCCCGCGCCACCGCCCGTGCCCGGCCCCTGCCCTCCGCCGACCACCGCGGCGGCCACGCTCCGGAGGCCCGCCATGAGGTCGGGTTGCGGCGCCTCGACGCGCGGCAGGTCGAGCCTGATTTGCTGGAGCGCGGGCAGCGCGGTGACGCTGACGCGGGGCGCCGGCGGGACGTCCACGGCCGCCGGTGCCGCTCGAGCCGGCATCGGGAAGAAGTTGATGACCGGCCGATCGCCCCCGGCCCCCCCGCCCCCCCCGCCACCGGGGACGGCGCCGCGTCGCAGCGCCGCGCGCCCCTGGACGAGCACGCCGGCGATCAGCGCGGCGTGCGCGAAGAGCGACGCCAGGGCGCTCGGCCAGGAGCGCCGGGAATGGAGCTCGAGCCGCAGCACCGGCGGCGCGGGCAGGGGCCGCGGGGTGGGAGAAGGGCCAGCCACGCTCATACGTACCCCACAAGCGAAAACGGGGCACACATGCTGTGCCCCGCCCCGTCACCATCCGCTCGCGCCTATTTGGCCGGAGTGAATCCGATGACCTGCACCCCGGCGGCGTGCGCGAGGTCCATCGCGTCCACCACTTCCCCGTACTTCCGGTTCGGCGCGGCTTTGATGAACATGAGCTTCGCCGGGCGGTTCTCGTACAGCTGTTGCAGCGTCGGCCCGAGCTGGTCCTTCGAGTAGGATTGCTTGTTGATCGCATAGCCGCCGTCGGGCAGGAGCTCGAGCACGATTTGAGCGCTCGGTTGCTGCTTCGACTTCTGCTGCTGCTCCGGCGGCACCTGCACGTCGAACGCTTTGCGCGACAGGGGCTGCGTGATCATGAAAATGATGAGCAGCACCAGCAGCACGTCGATGAGCGGCGTGACGTTGATATCGGAGCTCAGGCCTTCGCCCGACCCGGTCGACCCCATCGCCATGGGTCAGCCTCCCTCTTTCTTCTTCTTGACCAGCGACTGCCGCTGCTCCGTGATGGCGCCGACCACGCGCACGCCCGCCTGGCGCGCGAGCTCGATCGCCTGCTGCACGCGTGCAAAGTCGAGGTTCTGGTCCGCTTTGAGAAACAGGATCTTGTCCCTGGCACGCGACGCGTAGATCGCCTCGAGCCGCCCCGGCAGGTCCGCGTCCTTGACCTGGCGCGGCCCGTCGCCGAGATCGAGGTAATACTTGCCGTCGCGGTCGATGCCGAGCCGCACCTCGTCGGGCCCCTCCGGCCGGTCCTCCGGGTGCTCGCCGCGCGGGATCGTCGCCTGGAAGCCCGCCGCGATGATCGGTGTGACGATCATGAAGATGATGAGCAGCACCAGCATCACGTCGATCAGCGGCGTGACGTTGATGTCCGCCTTGACCGCCGCCGCCGCGCGGGCGCTAGTGACTGATAGGGCCACTGGACTGCTGCGCCTTCTGCGTCTGGAACTCCTTGGTGAAGATCGAGCGGCCGAACTCGGAGCCGACGCTCTTGATCAGGTAGTCGATCAGCTCCTTGGACGTGTACGTCATCTCGACCGACAGGAAGTCGATCTTGGTCGTGAAGAAGTTGTACAGCCACACGGCCGGGATCGCCACGATGAGGCCGAACGCCGTCGTGATCAGGGCCTCGGCGATACCGGCCGACACCGACGCCAGCGACCCGCCGCCCCCGGAGGCCGCCATGCCGGTGAACGCGTTCACGATCCCCATCACGGTGCCGAGCAGCCCGACGAACGGGGCCGTGGCGCCGGTGGTGGCGAGGATCCCGAGGCCGCGCTTCAGCTCGGCCGCCACGATCAGCATCTCGCGCTCCACCGCCCGCTCCACCGAGTTGATGTCGGCCGCGGTGATGGTGGCCCGGTCCCGCAACAGCGGCTTCACCTCGGCGAGCGCCTCGCCCAGCACACGCGCCACGTGACTCACCTTCTGCTTCTCGGCGAGGCGAATCGCCCCGTCGAGCTGCTCTTCCTTGAGGAAGCGCGAGAACTCGGGCGCGAACTTCTTGGTCTCCCGCTGCGACTTGTACAGCTGCGACCACTTCCGGAACGCGGCGGTCCACGACAACACCGACATGACCGCCATGACGACGACGATGGACTTGGCAAACAGTCCCATCGACAACCACAGGTCGTAGAGCGAAAGACTCATAGGAGGGCGCTCCTTCGAGCGGAAACGGGTGACGGCCTAGCGGGTGACCTTGAAGTCGATCGGCTGGTTGACAAGCACGCGCACCGCACGCCCGTGCACGCGCGCCGGCCGGTACAGCGCCTTCAGTACGTAGTTCTTCGCGGGCTGGTCGAAGCCCGGATTGGGACTCTGCAAGACCTTGATGCTGTTGGGCTCGGCCCGGCCCGTGGTGTCCACGATCACCTGGACGATCACGCGACCCTGGATGCCCGCCTGCCGCAGGAGATCGGGATAGACGAGCTGCGGACCCGACAGGATGGAGGGCTTCTCCTCGACGATCGACTCCATGAAGACGTCGTTGCCGCTCGGCACGAGGCCCGTGGCTAGGCCCCCCTCCACTCCCGTGCCCGAGTAGTCCTTCGGGTCGAAGTGCTCGGTCAGGTTCACGGGCGGGATGTTGGTGGGAATCACCTCGGGGGCCACCACGGTCTGGAAGCCCTTGAGCGGCACGTCGAGCTGCACGGGCTGGGGCTCGGGCGGCTTCTGTTGCTGCTGCTGATCGATGAACACCACCGTGGTATCGACCCTCACCGCGTTATCCGCCTGGCCGGCCTGGAGAGTCGCGTACACCGCGCCGGCGATCAGCGCCGTGTGAACCGTCAGCGAGACGAACCCCGTCCGGAAGATCTTCTTGTCTCGCGTGCGACCGGACTCGATCAGCACATCGAACACGGGATACCCTCCCAATCGTACTGTCCTACTAATACTCCCCCGGGGCCCTTACCCGCTAGGGGCGGCCGCATTACAAAACGATGACAGACAAGTGAGGCCGGCCCTACCCGGGCTGTGGCGAGACCGCGGCGCCCCGGCCCCGTCACCCGGTGGGCTCCGTGGGCAGCGTCACCGTGAACGTCGTCCCCCGCCCAGGGCGACTGACGACGTCGATCTGGCCGCCGTGCGCCTCCGCGATCCACTTGCAGATGGCGAGCCCGAGTCCCGCGCCGGCGCGCTCGCCGGTGCGGGTGCGGGCGGCGTCGGCCCGCCAAAAGCGGTCGAAGATGTGCGGCAAGTCACCGGGCGCGATCCCGACCCCGGTGTCGGCGACGCTGAGCGTCACGCGCCCGTGTCCGTTCGGCGGAGCTGGGGTGTCCTCCTGCCCCAACTGGACCTGCACGCGGCCGCCCTGGGGCGTGTACTTCACCGCGTTGGTCAGCAGGTTCAGGATCAACTGGCGGATCCGGCTCCGGTCCACCGGCACGACGACGGGCTCGGGCGGCGTGCGCACCTCCATCTGCACGCCGGCCTGCTCGGCCAAGAGCTCGCCCGTCTCGCCCGCCTCGGCCACGATGCCGCGCAGGTCCACCGCCTCCTTGTGGAGCGGTGCGATCCCCTCGTCCGCGCGCGCCAGCGTCAGCAGCGCGTCGACGAGCTCCGTCATACGGTTCGTCTCCTGCAGCGTCTCCTCGAGCGCGGCGAGCGCCTCCTGCGGCACGCCCGGGGTGGTGATGGCGCGCTCCACGCCCGCGCGCAGCACGGTCAGCGGCGTCTTGAGCTCGTGGCTCGCCTCCGCCGTGAAGCGGCGCAGCGCGGCGAAGCTGCGCTCCAACCGCGTCATCATCTGGTTCAGCGTCTCCGCCAGGCGTCCCAGCTCGTCCTTGACCATCGGCTGGGCGAGGCGGCGGTGGAGGCTCTTGCCGTCCGTGATTTCGCGGACCTCGGTGATGATCTGGTCGACCGGCTCGAGCGCGCGCCGCGCGATCCACGCGCCGACGAGCAGGGCCGCCACGAGCCCGACCGGCAGGATGAGGATCAGCGTGGAGAGGAGCTGGGAGGGGCCGAGCTCGGCCGTCTGCAGGTTCGCGCCGGCGATGATGGCGCCGACCTGCGGGCCCGCGTCGGTGACGGAGTGGGTCGCGTAATGGATCTCGGGGCCGCCCGGGCCGAGGCTGAGCGTGCCGGACGCGGCGCCCTGGAGCGGCACGCTCGAGAGGCCGCGCAGCTGCTCCACCTGCTGGAACGTGAGGGCGCGCACGTCGGAGGAGGCGAACAACAGGGCGCCGTCGCGCGCCGTGACGATCACGTAGTCGGGCACGACCTCGAGCAGCGCGGCGACGTCCGGGATGACGTGGAGCTGCCCGCTCGTGTCGGCCCGCACCAACGTGCCGCGCGCGCGGTAGCTCTCGGCCAGGATCGCGGCGCCGAGCGTGGCCTCGGACCGGATCCGCTGGTCGAGGTCCTGGAACGAGGCGCTGCGCCGCGCGAAGTACAATGCCCCCGCGAAGGCCGCGAGCGTGAGCACCAGCGCGGTGGAGTACGACGCGGTCAGCCGCGCCCGGATGGTCTGCACGTCAGGCCTTGACCACGTAGCCCACGCCACGCACGGTGTGGATCAGCTTCGGCTCGCGCCCGTGATCAATCTTTTTGCGCAGCCGCGTGATCACGACGTCCACGATGTTCGTCCCCGGATCGAAGTGATAATCCCAGGCGTACTCGGTGATCAGCGTGCGCGGCATCACCCGGCCCTGATGGCGCACCAGGTATTCGAGCACGGCGTACTCCTTGGGGGTCAGCTCCACCGGCTTGCCGCCGCGCTTCACCTCGCGGCTCCCGGTATCGAGGGTGAGGTCGGCGACCTTCAGCACCGGCGGGGTGATCGCCTTGGGCCGCCGTCCCAGCGCCTCGACGCGGGCCAGCAGCTCCTCGAAGGCGAACGGCTTCGTGACATAGTCGTCGGCGCCCATGCGCAGCGCCTGCACCTTGAAGTCCACCGCGTCCTGCGCCGTCAGCACCAGCACCGGGATGCTGTTGCCGCGGTCCCGCAGCGTGCGCAACACCTCCAGCCCCGACATGCGGGGAAGCCGCAGATCGAGGACGAGCAGCTCGTAGTGCCCGCCGGACGCCAGCCGCAGGCCGTCGTCCCCCTCGCCTACGAGGTCGGTGTGGTACCCCGCCTCGACCAGGCCCCGCTTCACGTATTGCCCGACGGTCTTGTCGTCCTCGACGACGAGGATCTTCATCCGAGCGGGAGATACACCTTGAAGTTGGATCCGACGCCGACGTCGGACTCGACCTCGATGCGGCCGCCGTGCTCGGCGACCACGATACCGTAGCAGATCGAGAGGCCGAGACCGGTCCCGCGCCCCTGCGGCTTCGTGGTGTAGAACGGCTCGAAGATCTTGGACAGGTCTTCCTTGCGGATCCCGGAGCCGGTGTCGAGGAACTCGAGCAGCAGCTCGTCCTCGCGCTCGGGGTTGACGCGCGAGCGCACGGTGAGGGTGCCGCGCGGGTCCATCGCGTCCATGGCGTTGAGCATGAGCGCCATGAAGCTCTGGATCAGCCGCTCCGCGTCCGCCCGCACCGGCGGCAGGCCGGGCGTCAGCTTGCGCACCACGCCCACCCGCTTGAAGCGCGAATGGTGCTTCAGCAGGAACAGCGTCTGCTCGACGACCTCGTTCAGGTCGACGGGTCGCATTTGACCGCCCTTGGGACGCGAGAACTCGAGCAAGCTCTCCACGATACGCCGGCAGCGCTGTATTTCGGTGTCGATGATCTTGAGGTACTCCGCCATCTTCCCCCGCTCGGGGGGCGGCAGCGTCTCGGTCCGCAGGCCCAGGGCCTCCGTGCAGGCGAGGATCGTGGCGAGCGGGTTGTTGATCTCGTGCATCACGCCCGCCGCCAGCTGCCCGACCGCGGCGAGCTTCTCCGTCTCGGCGAGCCGCCGCTGCGCCCGGCGCCACTCGGTGACGTCCTCGCCGATCGTGATGACGTGGGAGATGTCGTCGGCGTCCTCCCGCATCGGGACCTTGGTGATGCGATAGTGCCGTGGCCCCCCGGGTGTCTGGGTCTCGACTTCGACCTCCTGGATCTCGCCCGTGTCGAACACCCGGTCGAACTCGCGTTTCAAGAGCTCGCGCGGCTGGCGGTCCAGCACCTCGAACACTTCGCGACCCACCGCGTCCTCGCGGGCCACGCCCTCGGTGCCAGTCTCCCGCTTGCGGTTCCAGGCGCGGATGTGGTACGAGCGGTCGATCACGTACAGCCCGACGGGCAGCGAGTCGATGATGCGGGCCGCGAAGTTGCGTTGCGCCTCGACCTCGCGAGTGCGCAGCGCCACCTCCGACGCCAGGTCCTGCGACAGCTCCATGCCCGCGATCATGGGCGCGAGGATCTTCGCCGCGACGACAATGACGTCGTGCGCCATGTGCTCGTAGCGCCCCTGGGGGATGAGCACTTCCAGGGCGCCGAGCGTTTCGTCCTCGTGACTGAGCGGCAGGTAGAGGATCGATCCGCCGGGGGTCGGCTCACGGTGCGGTCCGCCCCGCAGCCACGGGGCCGTCGCCGAAACGTAGCCCGGCAGCTCCGCGTCGTCGCCCGGCGTGGTGATGGCAGCGAAGCGCGTACCGTCAGGGCTGCGCACCCAGAGGCGGCAGCGGCGCAGGCCGAGCCCGCGCCGCAACACGCCCACCACCGAGCTGAGCGCCTCGTCGGAGGGAAAGCTGGCGGCCAGTACTTCGGCGACCTCGCCGAGGACCCTGAGGCCGGGATTATCGGAGTCGAGCGAAGGGGCGGCCATCGGCCGCTAACCTAGGGATAGCGCTCCCGGCGCGCCAGCGGCGTCACGAAGCGCAGCGAGCAGCGTGGACAAAGCGATGGCCAAAATCGACATTGAGGCCATGGACCGACGCACGTTCGTTCTCCTCACCGGAGCCGCCTCGGGAGCCCTCATCCGTCCGCCTGTCCGCCTGTCCGCCCCACCGCTGGTGCGTGGGGCGTTGGGCGTGGGGCGCTTGCGGTTCGAGCTCGACGAGCGACACCGCTGGTCCCTGTGGTACTCCGGGGACGCCCGCCCGGTCCCGCTCGTCCGGGACGCCGAGCTCGGCGCCTGGATCGGAGGCGCGTTTGTGACGCTCGCCGATCTGCAGGATAGTACCGTCGGAAGCCGGCGGCCGCCGGGCGGTGAGGCGATTGTCGTGCGGGGCCGCGCGGCGGGCGTCGTGCTCGAAGCCGAATTCGTGTCGCTGGGAGACGCCGACGCTCCCCAGGCGGCCGTCACCCTGACCCTCTATCCCGACCGCGTGCTGCCCACCGTGAGGGGCGTGCGATTCTTCCACTCCACAGAGCCGGATCTCGTGCCGGGCGGCGGCGCGCTGCTCGCGCTCGTCAACGGCGCCGATTCCTGGGCTGCGACGAGCGTCGAGACAGTCTCCGCGCGCGCCGCCGGAAGCCAGTCCGAGAGCTACGGCGCGATTGGCCTCACGCGTGGCTCCCACGGCCTCGCGCTCGCCTTCGACCCGGCGGAGCCCGGCCAGGGGAAGGTCGAGGTCTCGCGCACGCAGCTCGAGGCCGTGAGCGAGTGGCTCCCCGCGCGGCCGCTGCGCCCCGAGGGCGACGCCTCCACGCTGCGGCTCTGCTATCAGCCCAGCGGCGACGGGCTGGAGGCGCTCGACCTCTTGTTCGCGCCGATCTCTCCAGTGGACCGCGAGCGCCTGGCCACGGCGGCCGTGCCGACGGGGTGGTGCTCGTGGTACGAGCTGTCTGGAGGAGTGACCGAGGCGGACATGATCGCCAACCTCGAGTTCTGTGCCGCCCACTTCGACCGGCGCTTCTTCGGCTACGTGCAGCTCGACGATGGCTATCAGCGGGCGACCGGCGACTGGCAGACGAATGACAAGTTCCCGCACGGCCACCGCTGGCTCAGCGACCAGATCCATGGCCGCGGATTCAAGGCGGGACTGTGGCTGGCGCCCTTCGCCGTCGCCGAGCGGTCGGGCGTGCCCGCCCAGCACCCCGACTGGCTCCTCAAGAATGCCGACGGGGCGATCGTGTGGGACACGCGGGACGATTGGGGCGGCAAGGTCCATTCGCTCGACGGCGCCCATCCCGAGGTCCGGCAGTGGCTGTACGACTTGGGACGTCGCGTCGTGCGCGACTGGGGCTACGACTACGTGAAGATCGACTTCCTGCTGTGGGCGACCGCCGGCGCCGCGCACTACGGCGGGCTCACGCACGCCGAGGCCTATCGCAAGGGCCTCGCCGCGATCCGCGACGGGCTGGGTCCGGAGGTGTTCGTGGTCGGGTGCGGTGCGCCGCTCCAGCACGCGCCTGGATTCCTGAACGGCATGCGCATCGGCGGGGACGTCGACGCCTCCTGGGGCGGCATTCAGGGCCCGGCGCGGGCCGCGGCCCTCCGCAGCTTCTACCACCGCACCGTCTGGGTCAACGACCCCGACTGCCTGGTAGTGCGTCCGCCGCTGACCGAGCGCGAGGCACAGGTCTGGGCCTCCATCGTCGCCGTGACGGGAGGCGCAACGCTCTTCTCGGACAACCTGCCCAAGCTCCCTCTGGAGCGGGTCGCGATCCTGCAGCGCACGATCCCGGTATCCCCTGTGGCGGGGCGGCCCGTAGGCGCGATCGCCCCCGAGCAGGCGGTCGCGCCCGCGCTCGTCAGCGGCGCCGACGCGTTCCCCATCGGGGGGCCGTGGAGGTTCCGCACCGGCGATGACGCACGCTACGGCGCTCGGGAGTACGACGAAGAGGCCTGGGAGACGATCGCCGTGCCCGAACGGTGGGAGCGCGCCGGGCATCCGGGGTACGACGGCTTCGCGTGGTACCGCTGCCGTTTTTCCCTGCCCGTCGCTCCCGCCGGGCGGACGGCGTACTTGGAGCTGGGAAAGGTTGACGACGTCGACGAGACCTTCGTGAACGGCGTGAAGGTCGGGCAGACGGGCGCCTTCCCGCCCGCCTATGACAGCGAGTGGCAGGCCTTCCGCCGCTACCGCGTCCCCGCCGACGCCCTCAACTGGGGCGGCGACAACGTGCTGGCGGTGCGGGTCTACGACGGTGGTGGCGATGGGGGTCTCTGGAGCGTGCGCCGCGAGCGGCCGCCCCGCAGCTGGATCATCGAGGGACTGCCGCGCTGGTGGACGGTTGTCCTAGTGAACTGGGAGGACGAGGCGCAGGACGTCGCGGTGGCGCTCGCGGAGCTCGGGATCGGCGGCTCGAGGTTCGCGGCCTACGACGTGTGGCAAAACACGCCGCTCCCGGACCTGGGCGACGAGCTGATCGCCCGGCTCGAGCCGCATAGCGTCCTCGTCGCCGCGGTGCGCCCGGCCGGCGCACACCCGCAGCTCATCGGGACCACCCGCCACGTGGTCCAAGGCGTGGTGGACGTCGCGGAGGAGAGCTGGGATCAGGGGAGCCGCAGGCTGCGGGCTCGCTCGACGAACCTCGACGCCCGGCCGTACGCCGTCACTGTCGCGGTGCCGCGAGGCTTGCGCGCCTCGGCATGCAAGGCCGACCTGCCCTGCACGATGAAGAGCCTGCCGTCCGGGCACGTCAGGGTGGAGTGGAAGGAAAACGCGGAGGGCCGGGACATTCGCTGGGAGATCACGTTCAGACGACCGCCGGCACGGTAGCGGCTTGGAGGGCGTCAGGTCACCCCGGTCATCTGAATCCCCCGAATGAAGTACCGCTGCGCGACGAGGTACAGCAGCAAGAGTGGCACGGTCGCCGTCACCGCGGCCGCCATCTGGTACGGCCAGTTGGCGTAGTACAACCCGTGGAGGTTCGCCAGGCCGACTTCCACGACCTGCATTTCCGTGGAGCGGGCGATGACGAGCGGCCAGAGGAAGCTCTTCCACTGGTCCACGAAGGAGAGCACGGCGAGCGTGGCGAGCGCCGGCTTGGAAAGCGGCAAGACGACGCGCCGGAAGATCGTCCATTCCCCCGCGCCATCGAGCCGCGCTGCGTCTTCGAGCTCGCGCGGGATCGTGCGGAAGAACTGGCGCAACAGAAAGATCCCCCACACCGATACCAGCTCGGTCGAGATCAAGCCGGCGTAGGTATCCACCCACCCCAGCGCGTTCACGATGAGGAACCGCGGGACGAGCAGCACGAGCGCCGGCACCAGCAGCACGGACAGGAAGCCGAGGAACAGCCGGTCGCGTCCCGGGAAGCGCAGCCGCGCGAACGCGTAAGCGGCCATGGCGCTCGTGAACAGCTGGCCCACGACCACGCAGGTAGCGACGATCGCCGAGTTGAGGAAGAACCGATCGAACGGCAGCGCCGTGAGCGCGGCGGGGAAGTTCTCGAAGTGGGCGCGGCCCCGAATGAGCGCGGGTGGGTAGCGGAACGCCTCCCACTGGCCCGTCAGAGCGGTGGCGAGCATATAAAGGAAGGGCAGCACCGTCGCGAGCGCCGCGAGCAGCACGAGCCCCAGCGCGAACCGTTCCCCGGCCTTAGTCATACTGCACCCGTCGCTCGAGCAGCCGGAGCTGCCCCCACGTCGCACCGAACAACACGACGAACAAGAGCAGCGACAGGGCGCTCGCCGAGCCGAACTGCAAGAACGCCCAGGCGGCCTGATACAGCCGGTAGGCGACGACATCGGTCGCGTGCCCCGGACCGCCGCCCGTGAGGACGTAGACGTACGTGAAGACCTGGAAGGCGCTGATGATGCCGGTGACGAACACGAACAGGGTCACCGGCTTGAGCAACGGCAAGGTGATCGTCCGGAGCCGCCGCCACGCGCCGGCCCCGTCCACGCGCGCCGCGTCGAGATAGTCACGCGGAATCGCCTGCAGCCCGGCAAGGAACACGGTCATCTGATAGCCGGCCTGCACCCACAGCGAGACGATCATCAGCGCGACCAGGGCCGTGTTCGGGCTCCCGAGCCAGTCCACGGGCCCCACCCCGACGAGCGACAGCACCCAGTTGATCGCGCCGAAATCCGCGTGGTACATCCACTGCCACACCAGCGCGACCGCGACGACCGATGACGCGTACGGCAGGAAGACCGCCGTGCGCGCCAGGCGCGCGGTCCACGTGCGGCGGCCCAGCGCGAGGGCCGCCCCGAGGGCCAGCACCATGGTGACGGGGACCGTCAGCGTGTAAAGCGCCGTGTTGCGAAGCGCGATCCACACGGCCGGGTCGCGCACGAGTTGGTCGAAGTTGGCGAGCCCCACGAACGGCCGCTCCTGCTCGACCAGGCTCCAGCGGTGCAGCGACACGTATACCGCGAGGAGGATCGGGGCGAAGGAGAAGATGGCGAGGTGGAGCGTGGCGGGCGCGAGGAACCCCCAGGCTGCGGCCGTCTCGCGCAGGCGCTGGGGACGCGCGGCCTCGCGCTCAGCCCACACCGCCCCCCAGGCCGCGAGCGGCCCGATCAGGGCGAGCGGGAGGAGCAACGCCAGCCAGGGGAGCGCCCCGGCCTCCGCCGGCGCCGTGCGCAGCTCGACCCAACGCCGCGAGCTGAGGCGCACCTCCACCACCGCGCTGGGCACTCCCCCCACCTGCTGCCGAGTGGGGCGGGTGGTCGCGCTGTCGCCCGGCGCGACCTGCGCTCCGCCTGCGAGGGGAGCGAGATCCACCAGCGTGGGCCGGCCCTGGGGCAGGCGCGCGGACGCCTCCTGCATCAGGAGCCGCGCGTCCGCCAGCCACTGGTCGGTCGACGCCCGCGCCGCCTGCTGCACGTTGACGTACGCCGCCGCGCCGAACAACACCCCGGCGGCTCCGTAGGCCATGAGCGCCCGCCGCACGGCCTCCCATTCCCCGCCCAGGGTGCGAAGCGCGCCGAGCGCCGCCGCGGCGAGCAACGCGAGTGCAGGAAGCGTCCACCCTCCGAGCCACCCAGGCGCGATCCCCACCGGGCGGATCGCTACGGCGCCCACGACGTCCCACCGGTCCCGGTCGAACAGGGGAGCGAGGGCCACACCCCGGCGCCAACTCGCTCCCGCCTGGCCGCGCAACCGATCGAGTACGCCGGGCGTCAGCGGCGGTGCCCCGGCCTCGAGCAGCGGGGCGGTGCCGTGATAGACCTCGACGCGGGGCGTCCACCCGGGGAGCGCGTTGAGCGAGCGCGTCTGGATGAAGAGCTGCGGCAGGCTGTAGTCGGCGCCGACCGGGGCCGGCGGTGTCACGAGTGCGAGATACGCGGCGGTGGTCGCCGCGCTGCGCCGCGCGAATGCGGCCTCGTAGCGTCGCGCCGCCCAGCGCGCCAGGGCGAGCGTCAGGAGGGCGCTCCCGGCCGCTGCGAGCAGCGCCCCGGCGCGCCAGCGCGGCAGGGCCGTCATCGCGCGGCGCTCAGGAGCCCGTCGAGCTGCTGGGCCGCGTCGTGCACCGCGATCGCCGGATCCTCCTGCGCGACCACGATCCGGTCCAGCAGATCCGAGAAGGCGGCCTCGACCTCGCGCCACTGCTCGACGCGCGCGCTCCAGGGCACTCGCCCGTGCCGCGCCGCGCGCAGGAACGCGGCCTCCCAGCCCAGGGTGTCGCGAGCCGCCAGCGCCTCCGCGACGGGCGTCAGGGCCGGCACCTCGACCCCCGCTTCGCCGCGCAGCGCCTGCGCAAGTGTGTCCGCGAGATAAGCCGCGAGCTGCACCGCGAGCCGGCGGCGCGACACGGTCGCGGGGACGGCGTACGCCGACGCGTAGATCGCGGTCGCCGGCGCGGAGCCGATCCGATGCGGGATCGCGACGAAGCCGACCCGCAGCCGGCCCTGCGCGACGGCGGCCCGCAGGCCCGGAACCCAGGCGTGCCCCGCCGTCACCATCGCCAGCTTGCCCGTGTAGAACAACCGCACGTCGTCGGCCCCCCCGCCCCCCTGCGCCCCCGGCGTGCCGGAGCTCGGGGGCCGCGGCGCGATGCTGTCGGTCGTGACCCAGCGCGTGTACCAGCGGATCGCCTCGATCGTCTTGGGGGCATCGAGGCATCCGGAAGCCCAGCGGCCCTCCGAACACAGCACGTCGCCGCCCCCCGACCAGATCCACGGCAGCGCCGCGAACACCCGCCGGTCGAAGTACGCCCCCCACTGGTCGATCCGGCCGTCGCCGTCCGTGTCCCGCGTGAGCCGGTGCGCGATCCGCTTGAAGTCGTCCCAGGTCCACCCATCCGCGGGATAAGCGATCCCGGCCCGGTCGAAAAGATCCTTGTTGTAGGCCACGACGATCGGCGTGTATCCGGTGGGCAGCGCCAGCACGGCGTCCCCGCGCGTGAAGATGCCCAGCGCCGTCTGGTTGAAGCAGTCGAGGTCCGCGCCCACGCGGTCGAGGTAGGGGGTGAGGTCGAGCGCCACGCGGCCGTTCGCGAGGGCCGGCACGTCGTCCTGGTCGAGCCGAAAGACGTCGGGTGGGCTGCCAGCCGCGAGGGACGCCAGGATGCGCTCTCGGTAGCCGGTCGGGAAGGTGCCGGCACCTCGCTCGACGATCCCAATCCCCGGGTTGGCCGCGAGGTAAGGCTCGAGCACGCGGCGCTCGATGCGCGTCTCGAGGTAGTCCGCGCCGGTCACGGCCTCGAGCCGGACCTGCCCGCGCCGATCCGCGGCGCCGGCCCAACCGCACGCGGCGAGGGCGGCGAGGGAGGCGAGGGCGCGTCTCATGCGAGTCGGGCGCCGGAGGCGTCGAAGAAGTGGAAGTGCCGTTTGTCGAGCTTGACGCCGACGCGGTCGCCCACGCGCACCTCGAGCAACCCCGGCAGGCGGGCGACGAGCGTCTGGCCGCCTGCGTCGAGGTGGACGAGCGTCTCCGGGCCATGCGGCTCGACGATCAGGATTTCGGCGCTCCCCAACCCTTTCTCCGGCGGACTCAGCGTCACGTGCTCGGGGCGCACGCCGAGCTCGATCTCGCCTTCGTAGTGCTCCAGCGCGACGGGCACCGTCAGGCTCCCGCACTCGATCACGCTGCCCCCTTCCTCCACCGGCCGCCCCCGGCCGTGCAGCACGTTCATCCCCGGGCTCCCGACGAAGCGCGCTACGAACACGTCCGCCGGTCGCGCATAAACCTCGGCCGGCGTGCCGACCTGGCGGAGCCGCCCCTCGTACAACACGGCGATCCGCTGCCCCATCGTCATGGCTTCGACCTGGTCGTGGGTGACGTAGATCATCGTGGCGCCGAGGGCCCGATGGAGCTTCAGGATCTCCGACCGGAGCTCGCTCCGCAGGGGCGCCTCGAGATTGGACAGCGGCTCGTCGAACAGGAACGCCTGGGGTGCGCGCACGATCGCACGCCCCAACGCCACGCGCTGGCGCTGCCCGCCCGACAGCTGGGCGGGACGGCGCTCCAGCAGCTCGGCAAGCCCGAGCCGCTGCGCCGCCTCGCTCACGCGCCGGAGGATCTCCTTGCGGGGCACGCGTCGCACCTCCAGGGCGAATGCGATGTTCTCGCGCACCGTGAGGTGGGGATAGAGCGCGTAGTTCTGGAACACCATCGCCACGTCGCGCTCGGCGGGGGGGAGACGGGTGACGTCACGCTCGCCAATGTGGATCTCACCCTCGGTCGCTTCGTCGAGCCCGGCGATGCAGCGCAGCGCCGTTGTCTTGCCGCAGCCCGACGGCCCGAGCAACACGAGCAACTCCCCGTCCCGAACCTCCAGGGAGAGCTCCCGGAGGGCGGGCCGGGCCGCGCCGTCGAAGGTCTTCGTGAGATTGCGGAGGATGACCGAGGCCATGCCCTAAGATAGGCACGCTGCGCCCGCCGGGCGCCCTGGACCGTGAGACCCATCACTCCCTTCCGGGCCAGGGCGCTGCTGCGTTTTCGCGCGGGGGCGACGCCGGGTGGCTAGCCCACCAACCAGAAACGCACGAGTCCGTACACGATGGCCCAGACGACGAAGCCCGTCGTGATCACGCCGGAGATTTTCTCGATCGGCTTCGTCGTGAGACCGCTGGTTGCCGTGAGCGCGTTGAGCTCGACCAAGCCCGCGACGACGAGCAGGCCCACCCAGTAACTGTTGGGATGCGTGACCTGGCTCGGCGGCAGGTGGGTGGCCGCCCCCATGAAGAAGAGCATCGGCACGGAGAACACGACGTTGGTGCGCGACGCCAGGAATGCCCGCCGCCCCGCCACGGCCGCCGCCGGGTTGGCCTGGCCGCCTCCCGCCGCCGCCACGGCCGAGGCGATCACGATCTTCTGCTTCGGCCAGATCACGGCCCATACGTTCAAGAACATCAGCGTCCCAAACAGGGCGCCCGTGAAGATGGCCTCGCCCCAGGGGCTGGTCATGACGGAGGTGCCGGGCGGCGCCTGGAGCACCCGCTTGGTGATGATCGCCGCACCGGAGAGGAAGGTGAACATCGCCCCCCACCGGAACCACCACAGCGCGCGCGGCACGAGCTTCTGGGTGGCGGCGCTCTTCGTGGCCCCGTCCGCCTCGGCAAAGAAGGGCCCCTGGACGAAGTTGAAGTAATACAGCAGCCCGATCCACGTGATGCCCGCCAGGAAGTGCAGCCAGCGGAGCAGCAACTCCACGCCTGCATCGGAGAGCAGCGCCATCGAGGACCTCCGGGTGGTGGGAATTCGCGACTCGGCGAGTCAAGATAGCCAGGGGCGCCTCCGTTTCAAGGCTTCCCGATCGTGTCCTCCCCTCCCCTGAGCACGGCGAGCGCCGCGTCGTGCACGAGCCCGTTGGAGCTCACCAGCGTGCCGGCGTAGATCGAGCGCTCACCACCGAGCCCCGTGGCGCGCCCCCC
>Ga0209377_1000232_pt1 | contig 35162 bp, 34 predicted proteins | sample GraSoiAngelo_141_FD_185898 | JGI IMG/M metagenome (GOLD analysis project Ga0209377, IMG submission 185898) | Grasslands soil microbial communities from the Angelo Coastal Reserve, California, USA - 14_0929_12_40cm (SPAdes) (version 2) | ecosystem: Environmental > Terrestrial > Soil > Grasslands ...
CCCTGCGGGTGGCGTTCAATCGGCTGAGCGACCGCGTGTTTTTCCCCAACGTGTCGACCCCCGAGAAGATACTGCGAAACCTGTAGGTGAGCGAAATTTGTGACCGGTAGGGGCGCAGCATGCTGCGCCCCTACAGTGGGATTTCCTATTCATCGAGAAACCGCGTCGGCACCGTCGTCGCCGCCTCGACCAGCTGCTCCGCGGACTTGACGAAGCGCACCACGATCGGCAACGACCCCTTGAGCATGAGCTTGCGCTGCATGATACCGGCGATGGGACCGAGCTCTTTCCGGATCACGCGCTTCCAGTGCTGATAGTCGCCCGAGATCACGAACGACGCCTGGTCCGCCTCGCCCTGCGACACCACCTTCGCTTCGCGGCAGGCGCCTCGCTCGAGGTCCAGCCAGATGCCCACGGGGTCGCCGATCCCGATCTCCGGCTGACGATTCACCACGAGGGCGACCGGACCGTGCGTCCACTCGAGCGAGGCGGCACGATACGCGTCGCTCGCGTTGATCGCCACGCCGTAGGCGCTCACCCATTCGGCCGACGGGAAGGCGATACTCACGCGATCGCTTCCGCGAAGCCGCGGAATAGCGCGTCCTCCACATCGTCCTCCGGGTGCCACTGGACCGCCAGCGCCCACGGTGCTCCCGGATCTTTCCGCTCGGCCCCCTCGATGACCCCGTCTTCCGCCCAGGCGTTGGCGCGCAGCGCCGGCGCGACGTCGCGGATTGCCTGGTGATGCCGGGTGTTCACGCTCGCGTCCACGGCCTCGAGCGTGCGGTGGAGCAGCGTGCCGGACTCGATGCGCAGCCCGTGACACGAGCGCGTATCCGCGTGGTCGACAGGACCGGGGCGCTCGCTCGCCAGGTCCTGGTACAGCGTGCCGCCCAGGGCAACGTTCAGGATCTGGATGCCGCGGCAAATGGCGAGGACCGGGAGGCGGCGTCGCTCGGCGCCCGCGATGAGAGCTAACTCGACCGCGTCGCGCGCCCGATCGGTCTCGCCCAGCTTGGGGTGGGGGGTCGCCCCGTAGCGGCCCGGCTCCACATCCTCGCCCCCCGTGAGGACGAGACCGTGCACGCCGTCGAGCGCGGCGCACGCCGCCTCGGGGTCGAGGATGGGAGGCACGAGGAGGGGGACGAGCCCGGCGCGCATGAGGGCGTACACGTAGGCGGTATTCAGCGCGACGCGCTCCCGCCCCGCGTCGGTGCGGCGCGTCGCGCTCACGGCCACGATGCGCGTCACTGCGGCGAGCTTGGGGAGCCCGCGGGAGGGGGGGCGCCGAGCAACGGGCACTTCGAATTCGAGACGCCTGCCCAGTCCACCCGCACGCCATACACGGGGACCGTCCGGTCTTGCCCGGTGAGGGCGCCGATGCTCGGGTATCCCTCGGGCGGGCGGCGCGACTCGTAGATCAACACGCCCTGCGCCCGCTGCGTGGAATCGTCCACCACGAAGAGGGCGTAAGCGGTGGAGTCGCTGACGGACCCGGCGGGGAAGCCGGCTCCCTGATACTCCATCATCAAGGTGCCCCTGGTGTAGGTCACCAGGACCGTGGCTTGTTGGGTCATGCCGACCACCCGGACGGGAAGCGTGCCTGGCAGCCCGCGCGGCGCGTCGGTCAGGACGAAGGGCAGATGCCGCAGCCGGTCCTGGATCAGGGATGGCCCGATGAGCTGCGCCATGCCGCAGGTGGGGGAGCGGGACCGGTCGCCACCGCAGGACAAGAACAGCGTCAAGCAGAACGGCGTCGCGCGGATGAGCGTCGCCTGGGACAGCGTCATGGAGGAGTCACCACCTCGAGCACGCGCGTCGGATACGGGGCGTCGGGGCTCACGCGCCGGAGCTCCAGGCTGTCGGCGTCGGGGACGAGAGACGTGCCGAAACGCAGGGTGTCGCCCACGAGCCAGGCCGCCGTGCGCGCGCGTGCCCAGGCCGGCTTCTCGATCTCGACGCCGATGATGAAACGCCCTTCCCCGCGGAGTGGGCCGGCTTCGACCTTACTCCGGTCGGGCTCGCCCCGATAGCGTCGGTACAGCCGGCCCGAGATCCAGTCACCGACGTGCGTCTCGAGAGTGATGCGAAGGTAGACGGTGGAGTCGATCGGCACGGCGCGCGTGGCGGGGGCGGGGCCTGCGCGGAAGATCCGGGTCAGCTCCCAGGTGCCGTTGAGCGGGGACGCCTGAACGGCGTGCAGCAGGAGTATGGCGACCACGCCACAGGGTCCCATCATCCTACCAATCTAATACGTCCACGTCAGCACCACCGAAGCCGTGCGGACGGGCTCGAGGGTGCGGGGGACCAGGTTGTAGACGTAGTTGAGCGCGTTCGCGACGAGCAGTCGCGCTGACAGGGACCCTCGCTGCCAGCCCGCCCGGAGGTCGAGCACCTTGGCGGACACGCGCGGATCCCCGCCGAACACCGGCTCGAGCTCGATCCGCTCGATGCGACTCGTATAACGGAAGTCACCGCCGACGGAGAGCGTGCGCCAGCGGTAGTCGGCGCTGAGCGTGAGGAGATGCTTGGGGCGGAATGCCAGCAGGGAATCGTCCGCAAGGTCGCGTGCGTCGAGAAACAGGTAGGCGATCGTGGCGGTCAACGCCGGGAGCGGCGCGACGGCGAGCGAGGCATCGAGGCCGCGCAGCCGTGCGCGGGAGACGTTCTGGATCTGGATCTTCTGCACGGTATCCTTCGCCACGCTGTCCGCCACGAGCACGAAGGTTGGCTCGAGCAGCTGGCGGGCCTCCGTCCAGAACAGCGCCGCGTCGAGCCGTCCCCAGGACGCGAGAGGAGCGGTGTTGCCCACTTCGAACGACCACGCGGTCTCGGGATGGAGGCCGGGGTTCGGGATGACCTCAAAGCCGAACGCCCGGGTGTTGACGTGACGCTCGGCGAGCGTCGGGGCACGGAAGCCGCGTCCCGCCGACGCTCGCCACGTCCCAACGCGGCTCGGGAACACGGCACCGACTCGCGGACTGAGTACGCCGGTCGCGTCCGAGCCGTCCGCGTCGAGATAGTCGATCCGCGTACCCGCGGTGAGCCGGGCGCGCCCGAGCAGCTGTTCCACCTCGCCATACACGCCGAGCTGGTTCTGGGTGTGCTGGCCGAAGATGTCGCTCGTCACGTCGCCGCGCGCCGCCTCCACCCCGGCCGTCACCACCCGGCCGCTCGCGTTCCGTCCCACGCCGCGCCACTCAGCGCCGAACCGGTTCGACACCGCCCAGTCGTCCGGGTTCACGTCGGTGAAGTGCGTGCGCAGCCACGAACCGCGGGCTTGCCAGGAGAATCGGGTTGAGACGGTGCGATCCAGTGTGGCGGTGAAATAGCCTTTGTTCGAACGGGTGTAACTTCCCGCCCCAGAGGAGTCGATCAGGAACGGTTGGAATGCCTGGCCGCGGGTGTCACACGGACGCCCACCGGGCAGGGTAGCTGCCACGCACCAGGTGGGAAACACTTGGTACTGATGGCTGGTCCAGGCACCGGAGGTGGTCACCCGGACGGCGGGCCCGGGGAGCCACTCGGCCTTGCCCGACATCTCCCACTGGTCGCTGCGGTCCTGCTCGCGGTAGCCGTCCGAGTGACGCCCTCCCAGGGTCAGACTGCCGCGCACCGGTCCGCGGCCGTACGAAGCGGTGGCGTCGAGGCCTCCCAGCGCGCCGGTGTGGTTCCGGAAGCGCCACACGTCGAACGGGGGGTCCGCGTACGCGCCGCCGGTGGCGCGCAGGCGCGCGTGGAAGCCGAGCGGGATCTCCCGCGTGATGACGTTCACCACACCGCCCAGGGCGGCCGAGCCGTAGAGCGACGATCCGGCGCCCTTGACGACCTCCACGCGGGCCACGTCGGCCAGCGGCACCATGTCCCAATCGATCCCACCCCGATCGCCCTGGTTGGCGGGAACGCCATCTACGAGCAGGAGTACGCGAGAGCCGAGGCCCTCCACGAAGCCGCTCGAGCCGCGGATGTTCACCTGGCCGTTGAGAAACAGAACCCCGGGGGTCCGGTTCACGGCTTCGTCGACCGTTTCCACCGCGCGATGGGCGAGGTCGGTATCGCTCACGAGCGCCACGCTCGTCGTGGATTGGTCGAGGAATTGGGAGCGCTTGGCCGCCGTGACGATCGTGGGCTGCAGCTCGACGGCGACCCCGGCCAGCCGATAGTGGCGCTCGACCGAGTCTCCCGCTGACAGCGTGAGGGTATCCTCGACGGAACGGTAACCGATGTGGCCGATCCGCACGATGACCCGTCCCGGCGGCACGTCGAGGCGATAGCGCCCGCGCTCGTCCGCAACCCGGGCGAGCGCGCTCCCGACGACCCGCACGATGCCGCGGAGGGGCTGCCCCAGCGTGTCCCGCACGGTTCCGGAGAGGACGGCGGTGCCCTGCGCGGCGACGTTGGCTGCGGGTGCGGTCGCGAGGAGCGCAGGGAGGAGCAGCCGCCTCACGGGGGGCAGGGCGGGAAGTAGTGGCAGATGCGATGCATCCGGGTGAAGTCGATCACGAAGTCGATCGCAGCCGCGCCCCCGGTGCCGACGTGCACTCTTCCCGTGCCCTGCGCGGTGGTGTCTCCTCCGTCGCGGTAGAAGCCGATTTCCCGCAGCAGGGAATCCGCGTTGCCGGCGCCGAGCGGCGTGGTGCTCTTCTTCTCCCACACCGCGAGCACCCACTCGTACGTCCCGTTGGGTACTTGCAGCACGTAGCGGCGGGGCGGCCCGCCGGTGTCGACGAACGCGGGAACCGGCGGCTGGAAGTGCAGCAGATCCGCCGGGGTCTGGGGAAACGTGCTGAAGGCCACGATGAGCACGGCGGCCGTGCTGTCCCGCAGGCTGTCCGGCAGGGAGCCCTGGTAGGTCACGGTTCCGCAGATCCCCGGGCAGGTCGTCGGGTGCAGTCCCTCGTTGCAGGCCAGGGCCACGGCGGTGCAGATCGCCATGTGCGAGACGCGACTCCGCATGGGTGCAATCATTGCGGCGCGCCCTTGCAGCGTCAACTTGACCCCGCTTTCGGCGGGGAATAACGTAAGGCCGCCATGCCGATCTACGAGTATCGCTGCACGGAGTGCCACACGCGCTTCAGCCAGCAACAGGGAATCGAGGAGCACGGACGCAAGCGGCCGGCCTGCCCCAAGTGCAAGTCGCACGCGGTGGAGCAGGTGTTCTCGCCGTTCTTCGCGAAAACGGTCCGGAAGAGCTAGCCTCCGGTGTTCGAGCGCCTGCGAGACGCGTTGCGCGCCGCCCTGGACGCGGCGACGCCGCCGGGAGAGTTGCGCGACCTGGCGCGGCAGATGCGGGAGGCGGTGGTGGAGGCGAAGCTCGCCGTCGGCGAGACACGCGAAGCGGTGGCGCGGACGGAGCGCGCCCTCACCCAGGAGCGCCAGCGGCTCGCCGATGCCGAGCGTCGCGGCCGGCTCGCGTCCGAGATCCAGGACCGGGAGACGGTGGACGTCGCCCAGCGGTTCGCGGCGAAGCACCGTGAGCGCGTGGAGGTGCTCGAGAAGAAGCTGGCGGCGCTGAAGGACGAGCTCGCGCTGTACGAGCGCGAGCTGGGGGACATGCAGGGGCAGCTGGTCCGCGCCGAGCGCGATCGACCGATCACCGAGGCGGAGCGCTCGGCCGAACGCGCGTGGCGCGACCTCCAGGCGGCCGGGGGACCGCGTCCCGGCGCGGACCCGGAGGACGCGCTGCTCAAGTCGCAGCTCGACCGCGCCGCCCGCGAGGCGGCCGCCGACCGGCAGCTCCGGGAGCTCAAGAAGAAGATGAACAAGGACTAACCATGAGCGTGATCCGCGGCGTGCTGTCCTGGTTCCGTGACGCCTTCGGGCCCGGGCCACGCACCGCGGACGGGCGGCGCTCCGGAGGCAGTATGGACATCAAGCGCGACCGCATGGTCTTTCTCGGCTACGGCAAGTACTGGCGCTCCGACGCCATCATCGGGTTGATGCCGATCGAAGAGGAGCGTGGCCCCAAGCGGCGGACCAACGTCTTCGTGCAGGGGCGCGCGGAGCCGATCATCGCCTCGCGCACCGAGCAGAGCATCCTCGAAGACATGGGCGCGACGGAAGGGGGCTTCCAGGTCCAAGCGCTGCGGGAGGCGGTCACGGACCTGCTAACCGCGTTCCATGAGTTCCCGCCGGCGCTGCGCCGGACCCTTCAGAGCGAGCACCATCTCGACGTCGAGCAATGGGAGCAGCGGCTGGGCGAGATGCTGCGCGCGCCTCAGACTCGCGAGCCCGTCGAGCAGAACGACCTCTTCGAGTGACGGCGCCCCCGCCCGGCTCGTCGTGGTTCGGTCACCCCCGCGGTCTCTCCACACTCTTCTTTACCGAGATGTGGGAGCGGTTCAGCTACTACGGGATGCGGGGCTTCCTGTTCCTGTACATGGTCAAGGCGCTCGGCTTCACCGATACGCACGCGGGCGCGGTGTACGGCAACTACGTCAGCAGTGTGTGGTTGGTCGCGATCGTCGGTGGCTTCGTCGCCGATCGCTGGCTGGGGCAATATCGCAGCGTGCTCATCGGTGGGGCGATCATCGCGCTCGGCCATTTCACGCTCGCGTTCCACGCCTTGCCATTCTTCCACGCCGGCCTCTGGCTCATCGTCATCGGAACGGGATTGTTGAAGCCCAACGCGTCCACGCTCGTGGGGTCACTGTACGAGCCTGGGGATGGGCGGCGCGACGCCGGGTTCTCGATCTTTTTCATGGGCATCAACGTCGGGGCCGTGGTCGGGCCGCTCGTCGCCGGAAAGATCGCCGAGGGAATCGACTGGCACCTCGGGTTCGCGTGCGCCGGCGTCGGTATGACGCTTGGGCTGGTCCAATACGTCGTCGGTCGCAAGCATCTCCAGCCGGCGATCGCGCGGCTGGCTGGCCCCGCCCGGCCGGCCGCGCCCCTAGCATCACCGAAACAGGCGATCGGCTCGAGGCTCCTGGGTCTGGTGATTCGACTGTGGCAGTGGCTTCGGAGCTTCACGCGTGAAGAATGGAAGCGCATCTCGGCGGTGTTGGTGTTCTTCGTGTTCGCGTCGCTGTTCTGGGGCGCGTACGAGCAGGCTGGATCTACGCTGACACTCTTCGCGGACCGCTATGTCCACCTCGAGCTGATCGGGATCAAGCTGTACGCGTCGTGGTTCGTGTCGATCCAGGGCGCGTTCGTGATCCTGCTCTCCCCCATCTTCGCCTGGCTGTGGGTGAAGCTCGGGCCCCGGCAGCCGTCCGCTCCGGCCAAATTCGCACTCGCGCTGATGTTTGTGGGACTGGCCTTCGTGCTGCTGATGCCGGCCGGGGCCGCCGCACAAGGCGGAGTGAAAGTCAGCCCGCTGTGGCTCGTGGGCGCCTATTTCATCGAGGAGCTCGGGGAGGTGTGCCTGTACCCTGTGGGACTGTCGGTCGTGACAAAGCTCGCGCCAGCGCGGATCGTCGGCCTCATGATGGGCGTGTTCTTCCTATCTAACGCAGTGGGCAACAAGCTGGCCGGCTGGTCGGCGGGGTTCATCAGCACGACGCCCCTGCCCACCCTGTTCGGCGTGACCGCGGCGGTCACGCTGGGCGCAGCGGCGGTCATGTTCGCGCTCATCAAGCCCGTCCAGCGGCTGATGGGCGGGGTGCGGTAGCCGACCCCGGGCTTGCGCCCGGGGTCAGTCGGAGCGCTTCGCCTCCCGTGTTCCCCGGGCTTGCGCCCGGGGTCAGCGAACCCGTCCGCAACCTTTTGACTGCCGGTATGCGATCCCGGTGGTGCTGGTACTGGCGCGCGATGTACTCGTCGACTCGCGCGAGGTCTCGACGGTGCAGCGAGGCGATGAAGAAGCCGCGCGCCCATCGGACAGCACCGGGGATACGTGAATTGGAGCGGAAGGCCGAGATCGTCTTGGCGAGGCGAATGAAGTCGCTCAAGCGAGTGTCCGGGCGAAAGCTCACGAGAACGTGCACATGGTCTGCGAGCACGGCGGTCCTCAGAATGCTCACAGAGGCTCTACGCCCAGCGGACGCGACTGCAATGCTTACGTCGCGGGCCGCTTCAAGATCCAAGCAGCCGACCCGCTTCCAGGTGTGCCACGTGATGTGCGCGTACAGCTGGTAGGCCCGATGGTTCGACACGACCGACCGTGTAGCGTCCTTGCTGACCCCGGGCGCAAGCCCGGGGATCACCGAACGTGGGGCGACCGCATGGCCCCACCATATCTGATTCTCGCGTTGAGGTACCGAATGCCGCGGATTGTCTGCGTGCCATCGCTCTACCGACGACCCGTGACGGTCGTCCCTCCTCCCAGCCGTCGCTCAAAGAACGCCGCCGCCACCTCGTATGCCGCGACCCAATGCGCGTGCGTCAAGAAATCGTGGATGTCGTCCGGGAAGATCAGCTGCTCGACGTCGACCTCCTGCTTCCGCAGGGCGGCCGCCAGCTGCACCGTCTGGCTGAATTGCACGTTGCGGTCGTCGTCGCCGTGGATCAACAACACCGGCGAGCGCCAGTTCTTGACGTAGGCGATCGGTGAGGACTCGTACGCGAGCTTCGCTGCCTCCGCCTGCTTCGCCGGGTCGTACGTGGGGACCCAGTTCTGGATCTCGATGTTCCAGTCGTGCACCCCGTGCAGATCCACGCCCGCCGCAAAGAGGTCCGACGCGCGGGCCAGCCCCATGGCGGTGAGGAACCCGCCATACGAGCCGCCCCACAGGCCGATCCGCTTGGGATCCACATCCGGGCGGCCGCGCAAGTAGCGACCCGCGCCGAGCACGTCGTTGAACTCGCTCGCGCCCTGGGCGCCGTAGTGCAGCGCCTCGCGGAACTCCATCCCGTAGGCGATCCCGCTGCGATAATTGACCGACAGCACGACGTCGCCGCGGCTCGCGAGGTACTGGTTCAACGCATACGCGTTGCGGTAATAGTAGAAGTAGTGCCACCCCAGGAGCATTTGACGCCGCGAGCCGCCGTGAAAAAAGATCACGGCCGGTCGCCGGTCGCCCGCTTTGATGCCGCGCGGCAGAAACAGCTGCCCGTGAATGGTCATGCCGTCCGCACCCTGGAACAGCACGGGCTGCGGGTCGACCAGGCCGGCCTCCGGGAAATCGGCGGGAAGGGCGCCGGGCGCGAGGTCGCGCGCCGCACCCGTGCCGAGCAGGATCACCGGGTGGGGCGGCGTGCGCGTGCCGGCCCGGATGAAGGCGACCCCGCGACCGTCGCCTGTCATGAGGGGCGTCCACTCGAGGTCGGTCCCGCGGGTGAGCGCCGTCGGCGGGCCCCCCGTCACGGACACCTTCCAGATGTGGCGTCGCTCGATGTCGTCCTGGTTCGAGCTGAACACGATCGTCGTCCCGTCGGGGCTCATGGCGACGTGCTCGACCTCGAACCCGCCCGGCGTGAGCGACGTGGCCCGGCCTCCCTCGACGGGCACGGAGTACAGATGCGTCCAGCCATCCTTCTCCCAGGGGAACACGATGCGGTTGCCCGCCGCCCACCGAAGCTGATTCTCCGTGACCACCTCGCGGAATACGCTGCCGGGCCCCGAGTCGGCCACCCACACTTGGCGCCCCGCGCCGGTCGCCACGTCGGCGACGCGGATGGACCACGGCTGGCCGGCCCGCTGGGGCGTGAAGGGCAGTCTGTCGGCACCCGCGGGAATCCGCAGGAATGCGATGCGCCGCCCGTCGGGCGCCCACGCCGGCTCCGCGTCCGAGTCCACGCTCGGGTCGAGGAAGCGCAGCGTCTTCGTCGCGACATCGTAGACGGCGATGAACGCGTGGTCACCGCGGTCGCTCACGAACGCGAGCTTCGAGCCGTCGGGCGACCAGCGCAGCGAGCGGGCGGACCCGCGCGCGTGAATCAGCTGCTCGGCGGCCCCCGTGTCCGCGAGCGAAGCCCACCAGATCTGGCCGCGCCTCACGAACGCCACGCGGTCGCCCTTGGGGGAGACCGCCGGCGCGCGTCCCTCGCCGATGCGCCGCGGAGTGCCCCCGGCGACCGGCACGACCCACACCGCCTGCTCGACGCCCGCGACCAGGCTGTGGGGGTTCGGGTACTCGCCCTTCTCGTTGGGGCCGCCACCGCGCACGAACACGATGGCGCGCGTGTCGGGCGTCCAGCGCAGATCGCCCACCTCCTGACCGTCGTCCTCGGCGTAGGCCGTCACGGCCCGCCCGGCGTAGTCAGGCGGCGCGGCAACCCAGATATTTCGCGCGCCCCGCGTGTTGAAGACCCAGGCGACCGCGCCGCCCGTGGGAGCGGCGGTGAGCTCGTCGGGGAACGGCGCGCTCATCACCTGCTCGATGGTGAAGCCGGACTGCTGCGCGGCGAGCGGAGCGGGGGCGAGCAGGGCGAGGGTGAGACCGCGAAGGAATCTGGTCATAGGTGGAAGTAGCATCCTCAGTTGAACCGCGTCGTCCGCCAGAGCAGCCAGCCAGTGCCGGAGAGCAGCGCCAGCATCGCCGCCGTGAGACCCGCGACCCATCCCCAGCCGAGCGTGAGCTGGGGCACGCGGGCCACGATCCCGAACCCGACGATAGTCGCGGTAGCGCCGCCCACGAGAATCCAATCGAGCCAGGTGCGGCGGCCGGGGGCCGCGCCGGCGCTCTCCCCGGCGAGCGCGGCGCGGACATATGCCGGGTCGATTCCGTAGCGCGCGCCTTCACGCGCCGCCGCCTCCTGCCAGCGGCGGTGCTCGGCGCCCGTGGCGGAGGCCAGTGCGATCGCCACCGCGCCGAGCGCCATCAGGAGCGACCCGCCGATCACCTGTCCGTACGTCGTCGCCGCACCGCCGCGCAGCTCACCGAACACGAGCAACCCCCACACGAGCCCCCACAGCTGGTTCGTGTTGGACAGCGGAATCCCCCGACTGATACCGACGTACTTCGCCGCATACTGCTGAAACAGATCGCCCACCACCCACACGAACCCGCCGAGCAGAAGCCAGAACAGCACGTCGCGCGCGCCGGCGAGCTCCGCGGCGAGTGCCGCAACCCCGCCCCGGTCGGCGAGGGCGAGCGCCAGCATCATCACGACCTCGCCCACCGTGAAGAACGTGATGAAGGCAAGCGGATTCATCCCGGTGAGGTAGGCTTTCCGATACGGGATGTACATCGTGCCCCACAGCACGCCGGCCGCGAGCGCTGCGGCGACACCCCGCGCCGCATGTCCCGCGGGTGCCCCGGCCGCCGACGCGACCGCGAGCAGCGTCGCGCCCGCGAACATGAGGGCGGCGCCACCGAGGACGCCGAGGCGGCGCCGCCACCCGGTCCCGTGAAGCTCGTTGAAGAACACGGCCCCCCACACGATCCCCAGCAGGCTGTTCGCGTTCCACAGGGGAAACGCGATGCTGAGGCCGATGTCGCGGATGGCGAAGATGGTGAGCGTGTTGGCGACGGCCCAGAGACAACCGGCGAGCACCGCCCACACGACGAGGTGGGGCGCCTGCCGGACGTCCGCCCCGATCGCCGCCGTCCCGCGGAGCAGGGCGGGCAGGCTCCACCGCGCCAGGAACACCCCCAGCACCATGGCCAGCGAGATCACGACGGGTGAGAGGCCGAGCGCCACCATCTTGGTCGGCGCCTCGGCCGCGCCCAGCCACGCGCCCGCGGTGAAGCCGCTGGCGATGCCGGCGAGCTGGAGGCGCCCGAGGCGGCGGGCGTCGAGCGGAGCGGGAGCCGGCGCTAGCGGATCCACCACAGGACCAGCAGGCCGGCGATGAGAACGGCGACGGGCACCCAGAGCTGGGAGTCGCGAAGCATGGCCGCGAGCCGCGCGATCACAGCGGCTGCTCGGCGAAGTGGCAGGCCGCGACCTGCCCCGGTGCGACCTCGCGCAAGGCGGGCGGCTCGGTGCGGCAGCGGGTGTCCTTCTTGGGGTGCGGGCAGCGCGGGTGGAACGGGCAGCCGGGCGGCGGGTGCGCCGGGGACGGCACGTCGCCCGTCAACACGATGCGCTGGCGCTGGGCCTTGGGGTCCGGCACCGGCACGGCGGAGAGCAGCGACGTGGTGTAGGGATGGCGGGGGCCGGCGTACAGGGCGGGCGCGGGCGCGCGCTCCACGATCCTGCCGAGGTACATGACCGCCACGTGATCCGCGATGTGTTTCACGACCGCGAGATCGTGGGCGATGAACAGGTAGGTGAGCCGGCGGCGCTGCTGCAGGTCGGCGAGCAGGTTCAGGACCTGCGCCTGGACCGACACGTCGAGTGCGCTCACCGGCTCGTCGAGCACGAGGAAGTGCGGCTCGACCGAGAGGGCGCGGGCGATCCCGACACGCTGCCGCTGGCCGCCCGAGAGCTCGTGCGCGTAGCTCTGCGCGAAGCTCGGATCGAGGCCCACCTCGTCGAGCAGGGCCGCGATGCGACGCTCGGCGTCGGGCCCGCGCGCAATCCGATGGATGGCCAGCGGCTCGGCGAGCATCTGGTGCACCGTCATGCGCGGGTTGAGCGAGCCGTAGGGGTCCTGAAACACGATCTGCATCCGGCGCCGCAGCGCGCGTAGCGCGCGCGCTCCGAGGGCGACCACGTCCTGACCGTCGATCGTGACGCGCCCCGCGTCGGGCTCGATCAACCGGAGGATGGCTCGCCCCACGGTGGACTTGCCGCATCCCGATTCGCCCACGAGACCCAGCGTCTGGCCGGGCGCGATCGCGAACGACACGTCGTCCACCGCGCGCACCACGGCGCGTGGCCGCCCCAGCCCGAGGAGCCCGCGCTCGCCCGGGAAATGCTTGACGAGTCCCTGCACGTCGACGAGCGCGGGCGTCACGGGTGTGGCGTGCGGCGCCGCGGGTCGGTGAGGAGCCAGCAGCGCACGGTGTGCGTGCCGGGCTCTCCTCCGCCTCCCGCGTCGAGGAGGGGAGGCGCCTCCGCGCGACAGCGGTCCCAGGCGTACGGGCAGCGCGGGTGGAACCGGCACCCGTCCGGCCAGGCCGTGGCGGCGGGCACCTGACCCGGGATGCCGTGCAGGCGGCCGTGCTCGCGGGCCGGTGGCGCGTCGAGCCGCGGCACGGACGCGAGCAGCCCCTCGGTGTACGGGTGCAGCGGACGCGCGAACAAGGCGGGCGTGGGCGCCTGCTCCACGACCTGGCCCGCATACATCACCACGACGCGGTCGGCGCTTCCCGCCACGACGCCGAGGTCGTGCGTGATCAGCATGACCGCCATGCCGAGGTCCGCCTGCAGCCGGTCGAGCAGCTCGAGGATCTGTGCCTGGATCGTCACGTCGAGCGCCGTGGTTGGCTCGTCGGCGATGAGCAGCTTGGGGTGGCACACCAGCGCCATCGCGATCATCACGCGCTGGCGCATGCCCCCACTCATCTGATGGGGGTAGTGATCCACCCGCTCCTGCGGGTCGGGGATACCGACCAGCCTGAGCATCTCGATCGCGCGGGTCCGGGCGGCCCGGCGCGACAACCGCTGGTGGACGATGGCCGCCTCGGCGATCTGGTCGCCGACCGTGAACACCGGATTGAGCGACGTCATCGGCTCCTGGAAGATCATCGCGATCTGGTTGCCGCGGATCGCCCGCAGCTCGCGGGGCTCGAGCGTCAGGAGGTTGCGCCCTTCGAACTCGATGAAGCTCCCGGGGCGGATATGGCCGGGGGGCTCGGGGATGAGGCGGAGGATGGAGAGCGACGTGACGGTCTTGCCGCACCCCGACTCCCCCACTAGCCCTAGCGTCTCGCCCGGTTGCACCTCGAAGGAGACGCCGTCCACGGCCCGCGCGGTGCCGCTGCCATGCTCCGTGACGAAATAGGTCTTGAGGTCACGCACGCGGAGCAGGGGCTCCGTCACGCCGCCTCCTTGCGGGGGTCGAGTGCGTCCCGCAGCGCGTCACCCACCGCGTTCAGCGCCATGACGACCAGCGAGATCGCGAGCCCGGGGAACGTCGACGACCACCATGCGACGGCCATCTTGTGCCAGCCGTCGGCGATCATATTGCCCCAGCTGGGTGCCGGGGAGGGCACGCCCAGGCCGAGGAACGAGAGCCCCGCCTCGAGCAGCATCATGTTGCCGATGCCGAGGGCCCCGGAGACGATGATCGGGGCGGCCGCATTGGGAAGAACGTGGCGAAAGATGACGCGCCCCGCTCCCGCACCGAGCGCCCGCGCCGCGGCGACGAATTCGCGCTCGCGCAGGCTGAGCACCTCCGCGCGCACGAGCCGGCTGGTCCCGAACCATCCGGTGAGCCCGATCAACAGCACCAGCGCCCACAGCGCGATGTGCTCCCACAGCGCGACCGCCATCAGCAAGACGAAGATGCGCGGCATTGCGAGGCCCACGTCGACGAGTCGCATGAGTGTCGTGTCCACCCAGCGTCGGAAATAGCCCGCCACGGCGCCCACCGCCGTGCCGATCGTTGCAGCGACGAGCATCGCCACGGCCCCGATGCCGAGCGAGACGCGGGCCCCGTATACGAGCCGGCTCCACACGTCCCGGCTGAACGGGTCGGTGCCGAGCAGGAACTGCGCGGACGGCGGCCGGTCGGGGTGTGCGATATCGATCTGGTAGTGGGGCGGGTACGGCGCCACGACGGGTGCGGCGATGGCGATGGTCACGAAGAACGCAAGTACGAACAACCCGAGCCCCGCCGTCGGGTGCCGGAAAAACCGCCGCCCCGGCGCGGTCGCCCGCACGCGTCGTCGCAGCGCCGCGACGACGACGAGCGCCAGGACCGCGGCCCCGGCCACCGCGAGCCAGTTCCAGACGTTCAGGCGCTCCCGCCTCCCCCCCGCACCCTGATCCGTGGGTCGGCGACGGCATACAACGCGTCGGCGATCAGATTGCCCAACACCACCATCGCGCTCGTGAGCAGGGCCGCCCCGGTCACCACGGGGTAGTCGCGCTGGAGGATCGCGTTCACGGCGAGCCGGCCCATCCCGGGCCAGGCGAACACCGTCTCGATGAGGACCGCTCCGGTGAAGAGGAACGGGAAAGCCAGCCCGAACAGGGTGATGATTGGGAGGAGAGCGTTTCGTAGCGCGTGCACCAGCAGCACCCGGCGTTCTCGCAGGCCCTTGGCGCGGGCCGTCCACACGTAGTCCTGGCGGATGACATCGAGCATCGCCGCCCGTTGGTAGCGCGCCGTGGCCGCCGCGCCCACGAGACCGAGGGTGAGGGCGGGGAGCGTGAGGTGCCAGAGGAAGTCGAGCAGGCAGTAGGGCGAGTCGACGTGGGGACACAGGACGGGATTGTTGGGCCCGCCGACTGGGAACCATCTCAGCCACTGCCCAAACACGAGGAGCAGCACCAGCCCAAGCCAGAACACCGGCATCGAGTTGACGAGCAGCGCGACGTTCCCGACCGCGACGTCGCCGAACCGGCCCGCCCGCACGGCCTGATAGATCCCGAGCGCAAGCCCGAGCGCGAAGTCGACGAGCAGCGCGGCGAGCGCGAGGGTGAAGGTGTTGGGGATGGCGTCCGCGAGCGCGTCGGCAACGGGTCGATGCAGTCCGAAGGACTCGCCCAGGTCGCCGTGCGCCAGGGCGGTCAGGTACTTCACGTACTGCACCCACAGCGGCTTGTCGCAGCCGAACCGCCGACACAGCTGCCGGCAGACCTCAGGCGGGAGCGGCCGATCGGCGGTGCCGCACGGCGTGCCGTGGGCGAAGTGAACGACGAAGAACGTGATGGTGACGACCGCGAACACGATGGCGATCGACGCGGCGAGCCGCCGCACCAGCCACGCCACCACCTAGCGCTCCACGCGGTCTCGATCCGTCAGTCGATCAGCGGGGATGCGCCACGTGCGGAGCAGAGCGAGCCAGGAATCGGGCCGGATCGTCACGTCAATGATCCGGTTGTGGATGGCGGAGACGTTGGAGGTGGCGAACAGAAAAATGCCGGGCGCGTCCCGATTCAACGTCTCGACGGCGGCCCGCCACGCCCGACGGGCTTGGTCGCGGCTCGCCGCCGACGTCACCGCCCGGTCCACCAGCCGGTCGACCTCCGGGTTGTCGTAGCGGCCGTAGTTGGACCGCCCGAACCCGGCCGGGGTCCAGGTCTGGGGAAAGCCCGACGAGGGCGTCGGGTCGGTGTTCCACGTGTTGATGATGGCATCGAACCGGCCGGCGCGCGCGCGCTCGTTGAACAGGCTGAAGTCGACCTCGTCGAGCTGAACGTCCACGCCGGCGGTCCGGAACTGCTCCTGCAGCAGCCGCGCGTACTGACGACGGATGGCGCTGGTCGTCGGGAGGAGCAGCCGGAAGGCGAGCGGTCGGCCGTCCTTGTCGCGGATGCCGTCGCCGTCCGAGTCGGTCCAGCCGGTGCGCGTGAGGAGCCGCGCCGCCTGGCCGCTGTCGTAGGGTAGCTCGCGGATCTCCGGGTCCCAGATCCACCACAGCTGCGACACCGGCCCGGGCGGCACCTTGGCGAGATCGCCGAATACGTTGCGCAGCAGCCGCTCGCGGTCCGTGGCCATCACGAGCGCCCGCCGCAGGTCGCGGTCGCCGAACAGTGGGTGAGGCCTGGTCGTGTCGCCGGGCGCGGCCAGGTTGAATCCTACGTACCCGTACGCAGACCCCTTGTAGGGATAGCACGCGATCTTGGGGTCCGCGCAGGCACGCTGCACGTTGTCGGGCGTGATCAGCACTTCCACCGCGTCCGCGTCGCCCGCGAGCAGCTGGGTCACGGCTACCTGCTGGTCCGACGTAAACCGCCAGATGACGCGCCTCAAGTGCGGGCGGCCAAGGAAGAAGGTCGAGTCCGCGGCGAGTTCGATGCTCTCACCGGCTTTCCACGCAACGAAGCGGTACGGCCCGTCGCCCACCGGCGCGCGCCCGAACGCCGTGCTGCGCCACTGATCGCGCGGGACCTCGCGCAGGAGGTGCGCCGGCAGGATGCGCAGGTGGTACACGGCGTCGTAGAACATCTCGGGATAACGCTGCCGGAACCGAAACACGACGGTGAGCGAATCGCGCGTGGTGACCGCGGCAATCTGGCGCAGCGAGGAGCGGAACGAGGAGTTGACGAGCGTATCCGTGTACGCGTCGTACGTGAACGCGACATCCGCGGCCGTGACCGCCTGGCCGTCCTGCCACCGGGCCCGCGGGTCGAGATGAAACACCAGCGTCGTCGGGGCGTCCCACTCCCACCGCTCGGCCAGCTGCGGCTGGAAGTCCTCGTCGCCGATCGTGTTTCCCGAGAGCCCCAGATCTGCGAGCTTGAGAAACAGCTGATCCGTCACATCCCGCGTGATCGCGAACTCGCTGACGGGCGGGAGCAAGATATCCGGCTCTCCCCCGGAGGCGATGACGATGGTGCCGCAATATTCGCCGGTGCACCCGACCGGGCGCTCGCACCCGGCGACGAGGATGAGGCAGGCGAGCGCGGCGAGGGTCAGGCCGGCGCGTGGGCGGGCGGTTGGCATGGCGCCTAAGATTTCACCGCGGTGCCTAGCGGCGCCAGGTCCAAGCGGGATCCTGAAAGACGGACGCTCGGACGGTTGGACCGTCGGACCGTAGGGGCGCAGCATGCTGCGCCCCTACGTCTCCGAACGCCTCAAGCACCGCGTCCGCGACCTCGTCGAACGAGACGGGGCGGCACAGCGCTGCGGCGAGCGTGGTCTCCCCGCTCCCTGCTCCCGGCTCCCTGCTCACCAATCGCACCACCTCCTGCGACCCCGCAAGCAGGATCGAGCCGTGCTGCAGGAACGCCCGTCCCTCGCACACCTGTGCCGAGCCGACCAGCTTGCGCCCCCCGACCAGCACTTCCCCGCCCACGGGGGCTGCGAAGCAGGACCCGAGACGCTGCGGTGGTCGCGGGCGGTCCGCCGCGAGCGTCGCCTCGACCCCGAGCCTGCGCAACGCTGCGACGAGCCGCGCATGAATCGCGCGATAGCCCGCGCGGAGGCCGCCGAACGTCGCGATCGGGGCGGCCACGGCGTAGGTCACCTCGTGCTCGTGCCACACTGCCCGGCCGCCGGTAGGGCGTCGCACGACGTCGAGCCCGCGCCGCGCGATGGCCGCGCGGTCGTAGCGCGCCGCGGCCGGCTCGTTCCGGCCTAGCGAGAGGCACGGCGGTTGGAAGCGGTACAGCCGAAGGAACGCGCTTCCGGTGCGATCGGCGCGCGCCAGCAGCCCGGCGTCGATCGCCATGTTCTCGGCGCCAGGGCGACCGCCGGGATCCAAGAGCAGTTCCCACGGCGTCGTCTCTTCAATCAGCCGCGAGGGCATAGGCTTCCATCGGCGGACAGACGCAGACCAGGTTCCGGTCGCCGAAGGCGCCGTCCACGCGGCTCACCGAGGGCCACACCTTGTGCGACCGCGTCCAGGCGGCGGGGAAGGCGGCGCGCTCGCGCGTATACGGGCGGTCCCACGCGTCGGCGATGACGTCCTCCAGGGTGTGCGGCGCATTCGTGAGGAGGTTGTTGCCGCGCGGCAGGGTCCCGTCCTCCACCTCGCGGATCTCCTGGCGGATCGAGATCAGCGCGTCGCAGAAGCGGTCCAGCTCCTCCTTCGACTCGCTCTCGGTGGGCTCGATCATCAGGGTGCCCGCGACCGGGAACGAGACCGTCGGCGGATGGAAGCCGTAGTCGATGATGCGCTTCGCGATGTCATCCACCTCGATGTCGGCGGACGCCTTGAAGGGCCGACAATCGATGATGCACTCGTGCGCGATCAGCCCATTCTGCCCGGTATAGAGGAGCGGGTAGTGCGCCCCGAGCCGGCGCGCCACGTAGTTGGCGTTGAGGATCGCCACCTTGGTCGCCTCCACGAGCCCTTCGCGCCCCATCAGCGCCACGTAGGCCCAGGAGATTGGCAGGATCCACGCGCTGCCCCACGGCGCCGCCGCCACGGTCCCGCATGGCTGCAGCTGGCGCAGCGGCACCACGGGGTGGTCCGGGAGGAACGGTCCCAGGTGCGCCGCCACGCAGATCGGGCCCATGCCGGGCCCCCCGCCGCCATGGGGGATGCAGAAGGTCTTGTGCAGGTTCAAGTGGCACACGTCGGCGCCGACATCGGCGGGGCGGACCAAGCCCACCTGGGCGTTCATGTTCGCGCCGTCCATGTACACCTGCCCGCCGTGCGCGTGGATGATCTCGCACACCTCCCGGATGGACGCCTCGAAGACGCCGTGGGTCGACGGGTAGGTGATCATGAGCGCCGCGAGTGAGCCCTTGTGCTCGGCCGCCTTGGCGCGCAGGTCCGCCAGGTCGATGTTGCCGCGGGCGTCCGACTGCACGGGGACGACGCGCAGACCGGCCATCACCGCGCTCGCGGGGTTCGTCCCATGCGCCGACGTCGGGATCAGACAAGTGGTGCGGTGCCCTTCACCGCGGGAGCGGTGATAGGCCCGGATCACGAGCAGGCCGGTGAACTCGCCCTGCGCCCCCGAGTTCGGCTGCAACGAGATTTTCGGGAAGCCGGTGATCTCGACCAGCATGTCCTCGAGCTGGCGGAACAGCGTGCGGTACCCGGTGGCCTGCTCCCGCGGCGCGAACGGGTGCAGCCGGTTGAACTCGCGCCACGACAGCGGAACCATCTCGGTGGTGGCGTTGAGCTTCATCGTGCACGAGCCCAGTGGGATCATCGCCGACGTGAGCGACAGGTCGCGTGCTTCGAGCCGCTTGATGTAGCGCAGCATCTCCGTCTCGGAGCGGTAGCGGTGGAACACCGGGTGGGTCAGGTAGGACGAGGTGCGGTGCAGCGATTCGGGGATCGAAGGGTCGGCTTTCGCGCCGAGGTCTTCCACCATGAAGGGCAGCACCTCGTTGAGCGAGAACGCCGTGACCAGGTCGGCGAGGTCGCCGAGCGCCGTGGCCTCGTCCAGCGAGATGCCGATGCGTGTGGGGGAGATGACCCGCAGGTTGATGCGGCGCGCCCGCGCCGCGTCCAGAAGGCGCGGCAGCACCCACGACTCGACCTCCACGCACAGCGTGTCGAAGAACGACGCGTGCACGACGCGGTAGCCGAGCCGGGTGACGGCCTGCGCGAGCAGGACCGCGAGCGTGTGTACCCGCTCGGCGATGCGGCGCAACCCTTCGGGCCCGTGATACACGGCGTACATGCTCGCCATCACGGCGAGCAGCACCTGCGCGGTGCAGATGTTACTCGTCGCTTTCTCGCGCCGGATGTGCTGCTCGCGCGTCTGCAGGGCCATGCGGAGCGCGGGGCGGCCGGCGGCATCCCGGGATACCCCGATGATGCGGCCGGGCACGTGGCGCCGGTGAGCCTCGCGCGTCGCGAAGAACGCCGCGTGCGGGCCGCCGTAGCCCATCGGCACGCCGAAACGCTGTGAGCTCCCGACGGCGATGTCCGCGCCCCACTCCCCCGGGGGCGTCAGCAGGGTGAGGGCGAGCAGGTCGGTCGCGACCGTCACGAGCGCCCCCGCGCCGTGCGCCTTGTCGCAGACCGCGCGATAGTCCTCGATCTTCCCGTCCGTCGTGGGATACTGCAGCAGTGCGCCGATCACGCCGGGGCGGAACTCGAAGCTCACGGGATCCGCGATGACGGTCTGCACGCCGCGCGCCTCGGCGCGGGTCCGCACGACCGCGATCGTCTGCGGGTGGCATCCCTCGGCAATCATGAACATCGGGGTGGTGCCGGCGGCCACCTTCGCGACGGCTTCGGTCAGGTTCATCGCCTCGGCGGCGGCGGTGGCCTCATCGAGGAGGGAGGCGTTGGCGATCGGCAGGGCGGTGAGGTCGGCGACCATCGTCTGGAAGTTGAGCAGCGCCTCGAGGCGCCCCTGCGCGATCTCCGGCTGGTACGGCGTGTAGGCCGTGTACCAGCCCGGGTTCTCGACGATGTTGCGTTGGATGACCTGCGGTGTGAACGAGTGGTGATAGCCCATCCCGATGTAGGAGCGATACAGCTGATTCTGGGCGGCGAGACCGCGGAGCGCCTGCAGCACCTCGCGCTCGGTTCGCCCCGGCGGCAGCGCCAGCGGGCGCCCCAGCCGGATGTCCTCCGGCACCACGGCGTCGATGAACGCGTCGAGCGAGTCGTATCCCAGCGTGGCCAGCATGCCCCGGGTCTCGTCGGGACTCGGTCCGATGTGGCGGGTCGCGAAGCGGTCGGCAGGGGCGAGCGAAGCGCGTACGGTCGGCATAGGGAGTTGTCAGTCTTCAGTCATCAGTCGTCCGTACAGGACGGAAGATGGTCATTGTCCGATGTGTTTCTGATACGCCTCACTGCTGAGCAGCTGGTCGAGCTCCGCGGCATTCTTGGCCCGGAGCTTGATCATCCAACCCGCGCCGTAGGGGTCGCGATTCACGAGCGCCGGGTCGCCCTCGAGCGCCTTGTTTACGTCGGTCACCGTGCCCGCCAGGGGCGCGTACAGCTCCGACACGGCCTTCACCGCCTCGATCGTGCCGAACGCGTCGCCGCGCCCAAAGACGGCGCCGACCTTGGGCAGGTCCACGTACACTACGTCGCCGAGCTCGCCCTGCGCGTAGTCGGTGATCCCGATCTGCACGAGGGCGTCGGCGCCGGTCTGCTTCACGTACTCATGCTCTTTCGAGTAGCGCAGATCGGCCGGAATGTTCGCCATGCAGGGTCGGGCTCCGCGGGCGTGAGAGGTCGCGGCGAAGGTTACCGGGGCACCGAACCCCTGTCAAGGCAATGGGTTGGCAGATGGAAACAGATCGGACCGCGGCGCCAGGCCTGCTGCACCGGGCTCGACCAGGCGCACCCGCCCGGCGCCCCAGGGCCGGAGATCGAGGCGCACCGCGACGGGGTCGGGGTCGTCGGAGAGGGACGCGAGCACGCCCGGACGCCCCGCGCGCGCCCACGCCTGCTCCGCGGCCGGCGCGGCCGCCGCGGTCGCGACGATCGCGTCGGGCGGCGCGGGCTGGATCAGCGCCTTTTCGATCGCGGCCGCGTTGCCCGTCACCCGGCGGAGCGCGAGCCCCGCGTCCGCGTAACGGGCGGCGATCGGGTTGAGTGTGGGCTGCTCGCGCGCCTGCGCCGCGGCCAGCAGCAGCACGTGCGCGGGTCGCCCCCCCAATGCTGCCACCGCCGCGCGATGGCGCAGCTCGTCGAACGCCGCGCGGGCCTGTCGCTCGAGCTGCTTGAGCGAGCCCTCGTTCTCGATCACGAAGTCGCTCTTCGCCCGCTTGCGCTCGGCGGGCATCTGCGCCGCGATCATCCGGTCGGCCTCGTCGTTCGAGAGTCCGCGCATGGCGCGCAGCCGGGTGCGCCGCAGCGCCGCGCTCGCGTCCACCAGGACCACGCCATCGAACTGGGTGGGGTCGAGCGCCTCGAACAGCAGGGGGATGTCGTTGACGACCAGCACGTCGCCGCCCTCCCGGGCCTCGCGCAGCAGCTCATCACGACGGCGGCGCACGGCGGGGTGGACGATCTGGTTGAGCGCGTCGAGCGCCGCCTGGTCGCCCATCACCTTGCCCCGCAGCGCCGCCCGGTCGAGGCTCCCGTCAGAGGCGAGGACGTCCGCGCCGAAGCGGCCGGCGATCGCCGCCAGCACGTCGCCGCCGGGCGCCTGGGCCTCGCGGACGAGGGCGTCCGCGTCGATGATCGTCGCCCCCCAGCGCTGGAAGAGAGCGACGACAGTCGACTTTCCTGCGGCGATATTTCCCGTCAACGCAACGTTCAGCATGGACGCCAATGCGGAATGCGGAGTGCGGAATGCGGAATCGACGGACGCGCTTCCATTCCGCATTCCGCATTCCGCATTCCACATTCAGAGTAGTGCAGTTTGGTCCTCATCCGCCCTCGGGACCTTATGACAGTGCCGGCAGCGCGCTTCGTAGGATTCTCGGCCCCCTACCATGATGGTCGGGCTTTCCCAGAGGGCCGGCCGCCCGTTGACGAGACGCTGGTTGCGGCTCGCCGGCCCGCCGCACACGACGCAAATCGCCTGGAGCTTGTCGACGATCTCGGCGACGGCGAGGAGCGTGGGCATCGGGCCGAACGGCAGGCCGCGGAAATCCATGTCGATCCCGGCCAGCACGATCCGCACACCGCGGTCGGCCAGGCCGTTTGCGGCCGCCACGATCCCGTCGTCCAGGAACTGCACTTCGTCGACCGCGACCACTTCGGTGTCGGGCCGCACGGCGCGCAGGACCCCTTCCGAGGAATCCACCGGCTCGGCTTCCACCGTGCCGCCGTCGTGTGTGCTCACCGTGTAGAGCCCGGCGTAGCGGGCATCGAGATGCGACTTGAAGACCTGGACGTGCTTGCGCGCGATCACCGCCCGCCGCACCCGGCGCACTAACTCTTCGCTCTTCCCGGAAAACATCACGCCAGCAATGACTTCGATCCAACCGGGGCGCGTACCGTGGAACATTGCGGTCCTTACGGCTTGGCGTCTTGGCGTCTGGCAACGGGGCGGGGGAAGGGTAGTCGGGCGGGGAGGGTGGGTCAAGGAAATGCCGCTATCTTGCGGATTTTCCGGGGGGTACCCCATATTGTGGCGGTTTTATGCGGGTTTTCTCGTGCTACCCCGCAAAACGGGCGGAATTCCAAGGGTTTTCACTGTCCCTAGACCCTCACAAGGAGACGCCGTGAACAAAGCCGAGCTGACCGCGGCACTGGCCATGCGAACCAAGATGTCCAAGGCCGACGCCGGCCGGGCGATCGAGGCCCTGTTCGACGACAAGGGAATCATCGCCGGCGAGCTCAAGAAGGGCGCGAAGGTCCAGATCACCGGCTTCGGGAACTTCGAAGCCCGCAAGCGCGCGGCGCGCATGGGCCGCAATCCCAAGACGGGCGGCGTGATTCAGATCAAGGCGTCGATCGCCCCCGCATTCCGCGCCGGCAAGCAGCTGAAGCAGGTGGTGAACAAGAAATAAGCCGCAAGCCGTAAGCCGTAAGCCTCAAGAGCACACTCTTGCGACTTTCGGCATGCGGCTTTCGGCTGTAATTCCGGTTCACGGGCCGCCCCGCTGGGCGGCCCGTCGGCGTTTCGAGGTTAATTTCCGGCATGTTCTCTCGAGCCATCGCGACCGCGGTCGGCGCCGCCGCGTTGCTCCTCCCTGCCCCGTACGGCACGGTGCGTGTGGAGCGATTCTTCTCGCCGGCCCTCGGCGTCGAGAAGCATTACGTCGTGTACCTGCCGCCCTCCTACGCGACGGCGCCGGCGCGGCGCTACCCGGTGGCCTACTACCTCCACGGCTTGACGGGCAACGAAGCCGACTGGGTATCGCTGGCCAGCATCGACGTCGTGACCGACTCGCTCATCGCCAGTGGAACCCCAGAGATGATGCTGGTGATGCCGGACGGAGACGACGGCTGGTACACCAACTGGGAAGAGACGCCCGAGCCCTACGGCACGTGCCTGGTCGACACGCTGCTGAATCGCGCGGCACCCGCGCTGTGCGTCGCCCATGCGCGCTACGAGGATTACATCGCGCGCGACCTCGTCCGCCACGTCGATTCGACGTACCGTACACTCGCCGACCGCGGGCATCGCGGCATCGCGGGGCTGAGCATGGGCGGGTACGGGGCCGTCACGATCGCGCTCGAGCATCCCGATGTGTTCTCTGCGGCGGCGAGTCATTCGGGCGTGCTGTCGCCGCTCCTTGCCGGGCCGCATCCGTTCGCGACGCCGGCGCGCTACCACACCTCGATCGATTCGCTCGCCGCCGGTTGGAAAGGGATGTGGGGGGCGATCGCTCCGGCATTCGGGCGAACGATCACCGCGTGGGCCGCGCGCGATCCAGCCAGACTGGCGCGGCGTCTCGCGGCCGGCGGCGGACCAATGCCCGCGCTGTTCCTCGACGTGGGCACGCAAGACGGGCTTGCGGACCAGTCACGTGCGCTCCACGCGGAGCTCGCCGGGCTGGGAATCTCTCACGCCTACGCCGAGTGGCCGGGGAAGCACGATTGGAAGTACTGGCACGCGCACGTGGGGGAGAGCCTGCGCTGGCTGGCCGACCGAATCGCGCGTTAGCGAGCCGGCAGCACGAGGGGGGATCAGCGCGGCGCTCGATCGCGTTCCGGCGCGTTATCGCTCCCGATCGAGCCGCGCGACCACGCGTCGCCCGCGGATCGTGGTGCCCGTGAGCCCCCGCACGGCCTGCTCGGCGGCCGCGGCCGCGACTTCGACCAGACTAAATGTCTCCCGCACCTCGATTCGGCCGATGTCGCCCTTGGCAATGCCGGCCTCGCGGATCAGCGCCCCGACGAGATCCTTGGCGCTCGCGCGGTCTTTCTTTCCCAGGCCGACGAAGACCCTTACGCGCGCGCCTTCGCGAGGCGCGGGGACTCCCGCCTCCCGCATCCCGCTTCCCGCCTCCCGCTGTAAAGCCAGCAACGCCGCCGCGACCTCCGCCGGATCGAACCGCTCGAACAACGGATCCAGCAGGGCGAGCTCCGCGTCAACGCGGCCGGCCGTGAGGAGCCCCGCCACCCGCTCGCGCAGCATTTCGGCGCGATCGCGCGCGCGATCGGCACCGGAGGCGAGTGCGAGGGGCGTGAGGGTCGCGACCGAGCGCAGGTAGGGCAGCTGGACCGCGGCGATGAAGACGACGGGCTCGCCCCCCCCCAGTCGGGCGAGCGTTGCTACCTCGTCGCGGCTCGGGAGCGCCGTGCAGAGCACAGCATCCGGAGCGGCCTCGGGTGGTGTGATAGGGCCGCCGTTCCAGACGAACGGCGTCGTCGCGCTAAGCGTGTCGAGGGCATCCCGCACGGCGAGGGAGCGACGGAACGAGGGGACGACGGCGAAGCGGGCACGGCAGACGGGCGGGAGCGGACGACCGGTCTCGTCCACCGGCGGTATTCCGACGACGAGCGCGCGCCGGGCGTGTCGCTCGAGGAAGTCGCCGAGCAAGGCGGGGTTCCAGCTCAGCACGATGCGGTGAGCGCCGCGGGCTTCGCCGAGGAGGGTGTCGAGCGCTGCGGCGCCGTCACCCTCGACCAGGGCTTCGGGCCACGCGAGGACAACGCTCGCAACGGCGTCGAGCTTGAGCGCGGCGTGCTCGAGCAGCGCGGCCAGGTCTTTGACCGCTCCGGCGAGGATGTCGACGGCGCGCTCCTTGAGGACCCGGCTGGTGCGGGCGAGGCCGGTGACGGCGTGGACGGGGCGGTCGCCCGGCGCCGCGGCGACCCACTCCGCCGCGCCCGCGTCGTCCGCACAGACAATGAGCACCGCCGGACTTGCCCCGGGGTGCCGCCCCGGCGTCGTGGGACCGAGCAGCTCCCACAGATCCCGCGCGCACTCCACCGCCGGCGGCCGCACCAACACCACCGGCCGGCCGCGCTCCAGCGCGACCTTCGCGTCTGCTGCCGTCACACGATCCTCGGTTGTCAAAGGGCGATCCGTCGGGAGGGGATGGTAGCGCGTGGCGGAGTGAAAGGCAACGACGTTAGGTCGAACGTAGGTTCGGCCCGTGATCCCCAGCCTGGGGACTCCTGGGACTGCGGTTGCGTCCCCTCACCTGTTCGGGCTATCCTCTCGCCCATGACCCCGGGGTCCGGCCTCTCACCCAATCTGCACCACCTCGAGACCTCTGCGACGATCGCCATCTCGCAGGAGGCGAAGCGGCGCAAGGCGGCGGGCGAGGACGTGATCGACCTGGGGGCCGGGGAGCCCGATTTCCCGACGCCGGCCCTCCCGTCCGACGCCGGCGTTCGCGCCATTCGCGAGGGCAAGACCCACTATCCGGCGAACGAAGGGATCCTCGAGCTGCGCGCTGCCGCCGCGAAGCACCTGTCGCTGCTCTCCGGCGGCCGCCCCGTGAACGCCGACAACATCGTGGTGTCGAACGGCTCGAAGCAGTCGCTGTTCAACGTGTGTTTCACCCTGTTCGGCCCGGGTGATGTGGTGGCGATTCCGGCCCCGGCGTGGGTGTCGTATCCGCAGATCGTGTACCTGTCCCGCGCCCGGCCCGTGCTCGTCCCCGGGGAGCCCGAGTGGAGCCTCAAGGTGGCCGTGCGGGATCTCGACCGCGTGGTCCCCGGAGCGCGGGGTCTGATCCTCTGTTCACCGTGCAATCCCACGGGGGCGGTGTATACGCAGGCCGAGATCAAGGCGATCGCACACTGGGCGCGCGACCGCAAGGTGTGGATCGTCGCCGATGAGATCTACCGCCGCATCCACTACGGGACGGGCCCATCGCCCTCGTTCCTCGATCTGCCCGACGACTTGCTCGAGCGCGTCGTGGTGATTTACGGGGTGAGCAAAGCCTATGCGATGACCGGATGGCGGATCGGCCTCGCACTCGCCCCCGGCCCGGTGGCGAAGGCGATGGCGGCGCTGCAGTCGCACACCACCACTGGGGCGAATCATCCCGCGCAGTTCGCCGCCGCCGTGGCGTTGGGAGACGACCAGGTGGAGCGGGACGTGGCCCGGATGGTGGCCGAGTTCCGCAAGCGCCGGGATGCAGTGGTCGCGCGCTTCCGACAGGAGCTCCCCGGCGTCGAGTTTGTGGAGCCGCTCGGCGCGTTCTACTTCTTCTTCCGGGTAGACTCGTTCGGAGGAATCAGTGGGACGGAGTTCTGCACCCGGCTCGTGACCACCACCGGTGTAGCGCTCGTGCCGGGCGCCGCATTCGGGGACGATCGCTACGTGCGGTTATCATACGCGGCGTCGTTGGACAGTATCCAGAAGGCGCTTGATCGGATCATCGGATTCGCGAAGAAACTGGCCGATTAAACGAGATGTGGGATGCGAGATGCGGGATGGGTGGAGCACCGACCCATCTCGGATCCCGCATCCCGCATCCCCTCACAGCTTGCCCACCCGGTTACTCAGCACCTCCACGCCGTTCTCCGTCATCACGCAGTCGTCTTCTATCCTCACCCCGAACTTCCCGAGCTGATAAATCCCGGGCTCGATCGTGAACACCATGCCGGGCTCGAGACGCGTCGTGTTGCCTTCGACGAGATACTCGGGCTCGTGGCCATCCATCCCGAGCCCGTGGCCGAGGCGGTGCGTGAAGAACCGGCCGTAGCCCGCAGCGGTGATGACCTGGCGCGCGGCGCGGTCCATCGCCTCGCACGGCGTGCCCGGGCGCCCCACCTCCATCGCGGCGGTCTGGGCGTCGTGCACCACGTTGAACACCTCGCGGAACTCGTCCGACGGGTGATCGCCGAACCAGATGGTGCGCGTGATGTCGGAGGTGTAGCCGCCCACCCGGCAGCCGCAATCGATCAGCACCGCGGTCTCGCGCTCGAGCTTGGGGCCGGCGGGGCCGCCGTGCGGCAGCGCGCTGGAAGGGCCGAACTGCACCAGCCCGCCTCCCGGAGCGCCGCGCTGCTCCATTTCCCGCGACAAGGCCTGCGCGACCTGGACCTCGGTGGCGCCGACCGCCAGCTGGGCGAAGGTCGCGGCCATGGCGTCCTGCGTGATCGCGATCGCGCGGCGCAGGAGGGCCACCTCCTCGGGCGACTTGATGACCCGCAGGCGCTCCGTCAGCGGCGCGGCGTCCACGAACCGCCAGCCGGGAAGCACACGGCCGAGGCGCAGGAAGGTCTGGTACGCCGTGGACGACTCGAGGGCGATGGTTCCGCTCCCCGATCCGCGCCTGAGCGCTCGCACGGTGTCGCGCACCAGGACGTGAGGATCCTCCTGCTCCTCCCAACCGTGCAGCTCGGTGATGACGCTGTGGCGCCTGATGCGCTCGACCTCGAACGAGGGGCAGACGATCGCCGGCGCGCCTGCGACCGGCAGGAGCAGGGCGATCAGCCGCTCGCTCCGCCCCGGGTTGTAGCCGGTGAGGTACTCGTAGTTGGTGCCGGGCGTCGCGATGAGGAGGTCGAGCCCACGGGCCTTGAGCTCGATCCGGGCCCGCTCGAGGCGGCGGGCAAAGACCTCCGGGGATAGGGAGGGTTCTTGGGCGCCACTAATGCGGAATGCGGAATGTGGAGTGCGGAATTGTCCGGTCGAGCTTCGATTCCGCATTCCGAATTCCGCACTCCGCATTGGGTACGCCGCCGCAACTGCTCCCGCCACCGTGAGAAACTCCCGCCGCTGCATCGTCCTGGCTCCTCCCGAAAGTGCGGCCTATATTACCCGCCCTCCGAAGAGGCTGGAAGGCGGGTTCCTGATGCAATTCGAAGCACGGATCGAGCCACTCACGGGCAAGCTGCCCAAGGTCACCTATCGCTGGGACCCGGAGACCGACATCCTCTCCGTCGCCTGCAAAGGCACCGGGAAGGCGACGGGGCTCAATGGGACCGTCGATCTGGAGGGCGGCGACGGCTCGTTCGTCGTCATCGACGTCGCCGGCGGTTGCATCCACGGCGTGGACGTCGTCACGTGGCCGGACGACATCCGCACCCGCGACGACCTCGCGATCCCGGAGCCGGCCAAGGAGGGACGCGTCGTGTTCCCGGGCCGCAAATCCCAGCCCCGGGTGGCGGCGGTCGAGGTGGACACCGCGCTCACCGTGGAGAAGAACCTAACCGAGTCGGTGCTCCACATCCGCGTGGGGCGCCAGCGGGTCGCCAGCGTCGTGCGCGTCGCCGACCTGCTGCTCGTCGAGGTGGACAAGAACTCGCGGCTCGCGGGGCTCTGGTTCCTCGACGTGCCCCCGTTCCCGAACGTCGAAGCGACGGCCTGAGGCGGAGGTTGTGGAGGACGGTGGAGGTTGTGGAGGTTGGTGGAGGTCGAAAAGCAGTAGAAGGACCCATCGAGCGACAAAATGGTAAGGGCTGCTGACAGGCTCCGCGTAGCTTGTCCTGCATGGCCCCGTACGAAAAGCTTCACGCCTGGCGTGAGTGCCATGAGCTCGCGCTCGCCGTCTACCGGGCTACCAAGAGGTTCCCGACCGAAGAACAGTATGGCCTCACCTCGCAGACGCGCCGTGCTGCCTTCTCCGCGGCGGTCAACATCGTAGAAGGATCCTCCCGGCGTAGCAGGAAGGAGTTTCGTCGTTTCCTAGACATCTCCCTATCCTCGCTCACTGAGGTAGGGTATGCATTGCGTTTCTCCTGGGAAGCTGGCCTGCTACCCGACGAGGATTGGTCGGCCCTCAACGACCGCCAGTGTCGTGCCCGGTTCCTCACGTGGCAGCTTTACAGGGCCCTCGCTCTGTAGCTACCTCCACCATCCTCCACCAACCTCCACCATCCTCCACCAACCTCCTTCCCGCCGTAGATTTCTGGTCATGTCCGACAATCTCCCCCGCCTCGGCGGGCTCTCGGAGCCCGAGAAATACGAGCGCTTGGTGGAGCGGGTCCCGGGCGTGTGGTGGAGCGACGCCGGCCCCTTCGCCGGGCTGCACGAGCTGAACGCGTTGCGGGTCGAATACTTCCGGCGTGTGTTCGGCGGGTTCGGGGGGAAGCGCGTGCTCGATGTCGGGTGTGGCGGCGGCATCCTCGCCGAGGCGCTCGCTGCCGAGGGGGCGACGGTGACCGGCGTCGACCCGTCGGAGAAGTCGCTCGCGGCGGCGCGGGAGCACGCTCGGCGCTCGGGTTGTGCAATCGACTATCGCCGCGGCACGGCCGAGGACTTGGGCGGCGCCGGCCTCGAAGGGACCTTCGACCTCGTGTTCGCCGTCGACGTGCTGGAGCACGTGGACGACCTGGAGCGCACCATCGCCGGCATTGCCCGCGCGCTCGCGCCCGGCGGCGGCCTCGGCTTTCTGACCCATAGCCGCACGATCGCCGGATTTCTGCAGGTCGTGTGGGACGAAGAGTACGTGCAACACACCATGCCTGAGGGGTTCCACGACTTCGCACGCTTCGTCACCCCGGCGGAGCTGATCGAGGCGCTCGCCCGCCATGACATGGTGGTTCAGGAGATGAAGGGCGTCGAGCCGGCGGGTGACGGAACTGGGCGGCGAGTGCTCACCGACGATCTGAGCGTTACCTACCTCGGCTGGGCGCTCCGGACACGCTGACCGTGTCGCGCTCCTGGGTCGATGCGATCCTCGCGGCGGGGGTGGTGCCGGCCTCTTACGTCCCCGAAGCGAGTGTCGGCCGCACCGATCTCGAGGAGTTCACCGGCGCCGACCCGGTGGAGGACCCGGAGCTCCGGGTGCACTCACTGGACGGGGTGCGCGCGCTCGCGGCCGCCGCTGTCGGCTTTCTCGACGGCATCGAGCAGTGGCGGGTGGTTGGGTACGCCGGGGTCACGCCGATCGTGCGGGCGTACGTCGCCGCCGCGATCCGCCTCCGGGGAACCGATCGCCGACCCCGCACGATCGCCGAGGACGCGGATGAGCTCGCCATCACCCGGCTCGACCGCTTGCCCGACGCGGTGCGCGGGGCGCTCGAGCGAACGGGGGTCCGTGTCGTCGAGATCTCCGCGGATGACGCCGGCCAGCCTGCTCGCGCCCTGCCGGCGGCGCGGATCGAAGTGCAGAAAGCCCGCGCCGCGCTCGAGCGGCGCCTGGCGGAGCGGCGGCTCGCGAGGCTAGGCTCCGACGAATGGCTCGTCGTGGACGGCGTGCTCTCCGATTCCGCCGCGCTGTCCGCGCACCCGCGCGTGGTGGGCGTCGTCAAGAGTCACGGTGCCGAGTACTTCGCGGGCCCGGAGCTCGAGCGCGCCCTCACGCTGCCCGCCGTCCGCCGCACCAGCGTGTTCCGGCCCAAGAGCCGCGGCGCGCGCCGCGACATCTACTCCTGGTATCTCCGGCTGTGGCCCTGGGAGGGGAACGACCTGCTGTACGGGCTGCTGCGCGTGGAGGCGCGCGCGCATCCGGAGACCGTCGCCCGAGCATCCGCGATCTCGGCTTGGCTCACCGCCGAACGCGCGCCGCTTGCGACGCCCGACCGGCGCTGGGATCGGTTACTTTACCCTATCCATGACGTGGAGACCTATTTGAGGGTACGCGCCCCGCGCGACCTCGTCTCGCATCCTGCATCCCGCCTCCCGCATCCCGGCTCTCGTCTCCCGAGGACCGGATCGTGATCGAGCGGCGCGATCCCCCCGCTCCACCCGTCGGTCGCGTCGTCGCTACCGAGCAGAAGCCGGCGACGCCGCACCAATTCCACTTCTGGACCGCGAACGAGACGAGCATCGGGATCGGGGCGATCGTCAGGGTCGAGGGGTTCGGGGCTGGGGATTCGGGGCGGGTCGTGTACGGGGTGGTCACCGACGGGTTCGCGTACTCCGACCTGGCGACGCCGCTGCACGACGTGGTGGGTGCCGAGGGAGACCCGGCGCGCGCGGCGGAGCATCCGACGGTGCGCCAGGAAATCCGCCTGTGGACGGCGGCGGTGCTGCGTCAGAGGCCCGAAGAGCCGCTGCAGCCGGTCCCGCTCGGGGCGGTGCACGTCGCGAGCGACGTCGACGTGGCGCAGGCGCTGCGCATGGATGCCTATCTCGGGGGGACACAGCCCACCGCTATTCCAGTGGGCCTCTACACCTCGGGCGGGCTCGAGGCGCCGGTCTACCTGGACGCTGATTTCCTGCTCGGACCGGAAGCCGCGCACTTGAACATCTCCGGTGTCTCGGGGCTCGCCACCAAGACGAGCGCGGTCGAGTTCCTGCTCGGGTCCATCTTCCAGCACTTCCCGCCCCACAAGGGGCGGATTGCCGCGGTGTGCTTCAACGTGAAGGGTCCGGACCTGTGCTTCCTCGACCGGCCCGGCGTGCTCGAGGACGAAGATCGACGTCGCTACGAGCGGCTCGCCGTCAGGGCGCAGCCGTTCGAGCGGGTGCGCTATTTCGCCCCTTTCAAGGCCGATGGCGTGAACCTGAACACGCTGCGCACGCACTCCGATCTGGTGGGCGACGTGGAGCCGCTCGTGTGGGGTCTGCGCGAGGTGCTCGACTACGCCGAGGTGCTGCTCAACCGCGACGACATCGATGCGAAGGCCGACGCCTTCATCGATTTCCTCTCGGATCGCGTCGTGGACAAGGAGTTCGACGACGGGTTCGGCGGGGCGCATCGCGTGGTCACCTTCGCCGACCTCGAGCGGCTGTTCCGGTCGATTTTCGACGGTCTCGAGCTCGGGGGAGGACGCGGCGACAGCTGGCGGACCCACCACATCGCGACCATCCGCAAGGTGCGCAACCGCCTGTCGAACATCTCGACCCGCGCCAAGGGCCTCGTGACCGATGACGGTCCGTCCAACGATCTGCCGTGGGGCCGGTTCGAGGACCGCGCCGTCTACGTGGTGGACGTGGCCAACGTCGATCCGCTCGGCCAGGATCTCGTCTTCGCGCGCGTCGTGTCGAAGCTGCGCGAGCACCTCGAGCGCGGCGACCTGGGCGTCGAGGCCGTCGTCGTGTTCGTGGATGAGCTGAACAAGTACGCGCCCGCCGACGGCCCCGAGACGTACGTGAAGAAAATGCTGCTCGATATCTCGGAGCGCGGCCGTTACCTTGGCTTGGTGCTGTTCGGCGCCGAGCAATTCCGCTCCCAGGTGCACCGGCGCGTGGTGGGGAACGCGGGGACCATCGTGTTCGGGCGGATGGACTCGGACGAGCTCGCGACGCCGGGCTACCAGGTGCTGTCGCCCGCCATCAAGATCAAGCTGGCCACGCTGCCGATCGGCGAGCTGATGGTGCGGCACCCCCACTTCACGCAGCCCATCTTCGTGCGCTTCCCGCGACCGGCGGTGCTGCGCGGCCGGGACGGCGTGGAGCGGTTCCCGCCCGCGGCGGACCTGCCATTCGAGGACGCGGTGGTGCGGCAGCTCGTGAAGCTCGACCGGCGGGTGCGGCCGAACCTGGTGAAGGATCTGATCGTCGACCGGCGGGAGGAAGACGTGCGCCGCGCCCTCGCGCACACCCGCCAGACCGGGCCCCAGGACGCGTTCGCGCACTTCAAGAAACATCTGGGCGGCCGCGTCACCGCCGCTCCGGCCACGGCGCGCGAGAGCGTGCCACCGCTCAATCCCATCTCCGACGAACCTTACTGACACTTATAGGATTCCTCGATGCCCGCTCGCCGTCTCCTCGCTCTCGCCGCGATTGTGCTCGTCATGATCGGCGGCTGCCGCGGTGGTGCGAGCGGACCCAAGGTCACCCTGCGCTACCACCCGCCGGCGGGTGCGGCGTACCATTACAGGCTCGATCAACAGAACGCGGTGCGGATCGAAGGCGGACCGATGAGCGCCCTGCCGGAGCAGACCTTCAGGATGCGCATCTACTATACCCAGCGTGTGCAGGGTCCCACGCAAAATGGAGTGACCGTGACGGTCACCTTCGACTCCACCTCGCTTGACGCCCCGGGGATGGGCGCGGGCGCCATGCAGCCAGCCCTCGACCGGATGCGCGGGATGAAGAGCGACGTCGTGTACGACGACCGGATGCACGTGCTCAGCGCCGTCTTTACCGGGCTCACGGGCGCCCCGTCTCCCGTGACGGAGCAATTGGCAAGCAGCATGAAGTCTATGGCGTACGCGCTGCCCGAGGGACCGGTCGGCGTCGGCGACTCGTGGGTCGCGGAGCACGAGCTGCCGTTGGGCCAACAGTTCAACGCGAGCCAAGCGCTCAAGTCCCGCACCAAGATGACGGTCAAGGAGATCCAGATCGCCGGCGCGGACACCGCGGTGCTGCTTGACGTCGAGACGACCTTCCCCGATGAGCCGATCACCCTGACGCAGCAGGGCGAGGGTGGGGCCCCCCCCCAGACCGGCACGCTCCGGCTCTCCGGCAACCTCTCAGGCGAGCAGCTGTTCTCGATCAGCCGAAGTGCCCAAGTACGCGCCATGATGGGCGGCACGATTAAAATGAAGCGGGGAGCCGCCGGTCAGCCTCCGGTGACGATCTCCATGACGCAGCAGACGTCGCTCCAGCTCACCGAGGCCAAGTGACGCGGTGAAGCTCGCGCACCTCGCCGACCTGCACCTCGGCTTCCGCCAGTACGACCGGCAGACGCCACGGGGGGGGAATCAGCGCGAGGCCGACGTCGCGGAGGCGTTTCGCCGCGCGGTGGACGACCTGTTGGCGCAGCGCCCGGACCTGATCCTCCTCGGCGGTGATGTGTTTCATTCCGTGCGGCCGACGAACCCGGCTATTCTCTTTCTCTTCCAACAACTGCATCGGCTACGGGCGGGCCTGCCGGATGCGCCGATTGTCATGATCGGCGGAGAGCACGACACGCCTCGCTCGGCGGAGACGCGCAGCATTCTCCCGCTGTACGAAGCGCTGGCCGTGGACGTCGTAGTGGATCAAGCGCGGCGTCTCACGTTTTCGAAGCTCGATTGCTCGGTGCTCGCCGTGCCGCACCAGGCGGTGGCGCAGGTCGAACGCCCGTCTATGCGGCCCCAGCGAGGCACGACCTTCAACGTCCTTGCCGTCCACGGTCACCTGCCCGGGATGGGAGAACGGCGGGCGACGTAGTCCCACTGTGCCGGCGCGAGCTCCTGCAGCTCGAGCGGCGCGCCGCCGTACTCTATCGT
>Ga0209377_1000234_pt1 | contig 35097 bp, 25 predicted proteins | sample GraSoiAngelo_141_FD_185898 | JGI IMG/M metagenome (GOLD analysis project Ga0209377, IMG submission 185898) | Grasslands soil microbial communities from the Angelo Coastal Reserve, California, USA - 14_0929_12_40cm (SPAdes) (version 2) | ecosystem: Environmental > Terrestrial > Soil > Grasslands ...
CGGTAGTCGAGGTAGGCCTGCTCGAGCGAGACTTCGCCCCCCGCCTTCCCCCCCTCGATCTTCGCGTCCTCGACCTCGAGCTCGGAGCGGAACGCCAGGCGATCATCGAAGCTGTGCGCGAGGTAAGCGACGAAGCGGGCCAGGTTGACGACGGGGGGGGTTTTGGGGCCGGTGGAGTTGGTGTAGTGCACCTCGCCATAGCCACCCACCGTGGTGCGCTCCTGCGCGGCGAGGACCTGGAGGGGACAGGGCGCCATGAGAACAAAAAGGCCCCACCCAAGCAGCGTCCGCATGACAACTCCGTGGCAAGGCTAGTTGAGAATGGGTATCAAACAAAGATAGCCGAATCTAAAAGTCGGGATTCGGACGGTCAAGCAGCCATTATTCTTGTGCGAACCATGTCGCTCGTTCTCGTCGCCCTCGTCCTGCTCCTCGCGGGCGGGCTCGGCTGGGGAGCGCTCCACCTCAAACGGCGCCTCGAGCGGAGCGAGCGCGACCGGCGGCGGGCGGCGGACGAGCTCAACCGCCGCCTCTCTGAGCTCTTCTCGCTCCAGGAGCTGTCCTACATCCTCGCGGGCTCCTTACAGCTCGACCGCATCGTGGAGCAGGTGGTGCGCTACGCGATGCGGTTCCTCGATGCGCAGGGCGCGCTGGTAGCACTCGCCGCGGAGGGGGAAGGGGCAGGCGAGCGTCCCCTGCACGTGACCGCGGCCGAGGGGACGCTGGCGGGACTCGCCGGTCGGGCCATCGCTCCCGACGATCCGGGCCTCGTCGCGCGCTCGCTGAGCCACGAGCGGCTGGAGCTGGTCCGCGGCTCGACCGGCGAGCCGACGCCGCTCCTGGCGGACGTGGTGGTGGACTCCGCCGCCGCGGTGTCGCTGCGCGCGCACGGGGTGGTGGTGGGCACGCTGGTGATCGCGAGCCCGCGGGACCGCGCGTTCGCGCCCGAGGACAGGCGGCTGCTCTCGACCGTGGCTACGCACGCGGCGATCGTGATCGCCAACGCCCGGTTCTTCCAGATGGTGCAGCACGCGAAGGAGCAGTGGGAGACGGCGTTCGACGCGCTGTCGGAAGGGATCGCCGTGGTGGACGATCATGGATGCATCAGCCGCGCCAACCGCGCGCTCGCGGCCATGCTCCGCGCTCCGCTCCCGGAGGTGATCGGCCGGAACCTGGGCGAGGCGCTGCTCGGTCCCTCCCCCGCCCTGCTCGAGCTGCTGGTCGCGGCGCGCCAAGGCGATCGGGTGCAGCCGGTGGTGCTCCGCTCGACGACGCTCGGCCGCACGATCCGCGTCAACGCCGCCCGCATCCCGGCCCCGGCGCATGACCAGAGCGTCGTCGTGCTGGTCGAAGACGTGACGGATCAGCAGGCGCTGGAGGCGCAGCTGATCCAAAGCGAGAAGCTCGCCGCGGTGGGGCAGCTCGTCTCGGGCGTGGCGCACGAGCTCAACAACCCCCTCACGTCGATCGCGGGGCTGTCCGAGTTCCTGCTCGAGCAGCAGGAGCTCGGGACGAAGGACCGCGGGCATCTACGAGTGATTCACGAGCAGGCGGATCGCGCGGGACGGATCGTGCGGAACCTGCTGACCTTCGCGCGGAAGGGACCCGGGGAGCAGGCCGCAGTGGATCTGAACGACGTGATCCAGCGCACCCTGCTCCTCATGAGCTACGACCTCAAGCTCAAGGACGTCACGATCGAAAAGAACCTGGCGCCCCTCCCCCCGGTGCTGGGGGATCGCCACGCGCTCCAGCAGGTGGTGATCAACCTGCTCAACAACGCGGCGCAGGCCGTCGCCGAGAACCCGCCGGAGCGGCCGCGCGTGATCCTGCTCAGCACGTGGGTGGACGACCGGGTGCGCATGCGGGTCACGGACTCAGGGTCGGGGATCGCGGACACCGTGCTGCCGCACCTCTTCACGCCGTTCTTCACCACCAAAGAGCCGGGTCGGGGGACGGGGCTCGGCCTCTCGATCACCTACTCCATCGTGGACGCGCATGGCGGGCGGATCACGGTCGAGCGGCCGGCCGAGGGGGGCGCCGCGTTCCTCGTGGACCTGCCGCCCGCGCCCACGCTCACCGAGGCCGCGCGACGTGAGACGGCCGAGCTCCAGGTCCTCGCGCCGCCCGCCGCGAAGCGCTCGATCCTCCTCGTGGACGACGATCCCGCGGTGCGCCGCATGGTGAAAGCGCTGTTCGGGCGCGACGGGCACGCGGTGGAGGTGGCGCGCAATCCGCAGCACGCGCTCGACCTCGCGCGCACGCGCCCGTACGACCTGATCCTCGCGGACGCCCAAGCGCGGGCGCACGACCATCTGTTCGTGGAGCAGCTGATGGAATCGCACCCGGGGCTCAAGGACCGCGTGCTGGTTGCGACGGGAGACCTGCCGCCGGCGGCCGAGGAGCTCCTGGCGCGGCTGGGCCTGCGCTACGTCCGCAAACCTTTCAACCTGCGCGATCTGCGGGACGAAGCAGCGCGGGTTTGGGCGGCGACCGCGCTCTCGTAGGGACGTCTCGACGGCCACAGCCACGCCACAGCGGCTGCGGGCGTGCCACACACCACCGACGTTGCCCCGCCCCCGAGTCCACCGGCTGCGCCCACCCGTAGCAGTGGCGCGACGTATGCAGGCCACCGCGGCGGCGTCGCGACGCGCGGGTGGACCACTCATCAGGAAGCGCTCATGCCGACCTTCAAGCCGTCACAGGCACGCCTCGCCCTGGCGCTTTCGATCGCGCTGATCGTCGAGTCGTGCCTGGATCAACCGTCCGTCACCGAGGCGCCTCACGCGCCTCATGCGGCGGTCATGGCCGGGCCCCTGCAGACCACCGCCATCAGTCCGACTGGCGACACGTATCTGAACATCAATGCGACGAACAATGCGACGGCGGCCACGCTCAATTTGTATACGTGGCCGGATGCTCGGAGCGCCAATGCGATTGTCATGAAGTTCGATCTCGCGAGCATCCCTGCGGGATCCACGGTCTCAAGCGCGACGCTGCACCTCAATCTGACCGGGAGTGATGCCACCGCCGATCCGACCTACACGGTCACCGTGCACAGGATCATGAACAAGAACCCCGTCGTGAGCAGCGCGACGGGCTACACCTACGACGGGAGCAATGCGTGGACGCCGAATAGCTGTTGTTACAACAACATTCCGTTGGCGCAGGCGGACATCGGTGCCCCGGTGGATACGAAGGACGTCGACAAGACACCGGGCTTCAAAGAGTGGGACGTGACGTCCCTGGTCCAGGGATGGTTGAGCAACCCTGCCGCCAATTTCGGTCTGCTGGTGAATTCCGATCCGTCGAAGGCGCGGGATCGGTACCGCACGTTCAGCAGCAGTGAGGAGGCGGTTGCGAGCAGCCGTCCGTATCTGACGGTGGTGTATGCCCCACCGGACACGGCCACACCGCCGCCGCCACCGCCGGCCGGGCAGCCGTCGTCGCTGTTCCCTCCTATCGGCGACACATATCTGAACATCAATGCGACGAACAATGCCGCGGCGCCCACGCTCAATCTGTACACCTGGCCCGATGCCAAGAGCGCCAACGCGATTGTGATGAAGTTCGATCTCAGGACCCTGCCTGCCGGATCGACGATATCGAGCGCCACGCTGAACCTCAATCTCACCGGGACTGACGCCAGCGCCGATCCGACCTACACCGTCACCGTGCACAAGATCGTCAACAAGAACCCCGTCGTGAACAGCGCGACGGGCTATACGTACGACGGGGTCAATTCGTGGACGCCGAACGGCTGTTGTTACAACGGCGTTCCGTTGGCGCAGGCGGACATCGGTGCCCCGGTGGATACGAAGAACGTCGACAAGACACCGGGCTTCAAACAGTGGGACGTGACGTCCCTCGCCCAGGACTGGCTGAGCAACCCTGCCGCCAATTCTGCTGGTGAATTCCGATCCGTCGAAGGCGCGGGATCGGTACCGCACGTTCAGCAGCAGTGACGATTCGACCCCGAGCAGGCGCCCCTATCTCAGGGTGGTGTATACCCCGCCGGATACCGTCGCACCGCCGCCGGGGCTGGAAGCGCGCGTCGGCCGATGGTCGTCCGTCTTTCCGGCGCCGATCGTCCAGCTCCACGTGCACCTGCTGCGCGACGGTACGGTGTTGAGCTGGGGGTTGCAGGGCGATCCGCAGGTGTGGGACCCCGCCACGGGGACGTTCACGCCCGTCCCCAGTCCTTCGCTGCTGTTCTGCGCCGGTCATACCTTCCTCGGCGACGGGCGGCTGCTCGTCGCCGGCGGGCACATCAGCGGCGTACGGGGTCTGCCGAACACCAACCTGTTTGATGCCGCCACCCGCTCGTGGCAGGTCGCGCCGCCGATGGCCAGGGGGCGATGGTATCCCACCACCACCACGCTGCCGGACGGCGAGGTGCTCTCCGTCGCCGGCACGGACGAAAACAGCACGGCCGTCCCGATTCCCGAGATCTGGGACGGGACGCGCTGGCGCCAGCTCACGACGGCCGGCATGGTGCTGGAATACTACCCGCGGAACTTCGTCGCGCCGGATGGGCGGGTGTTCTACGCCGGCGAAGAGCCGCCGTCGCGCTGGCTCGATGTCACGGGTACGGGGAGGTGGAGCGACGGCCCGAGTCGCAACGAACCCGGGTGGCGGAGCTACGGGTCGGCCGTCATGTACGCGCCCGGGAAGATCCTGTACGCCGGCGGCGGCGATCCGCCGACGAACACCGCCGAGGTCATCGACCTCAACGACGCGAGTCCGGCATGGCGCTACACCGGCGCGATGGCGTACGCCCGCCGACACATGAACGCCACGATCCTGCCCACGGGCGACGTGCTGGTGACCGGCGGCACGAGCGCTCCTGGCTTCAGTGAGGCCGCCGGCGCCGTGCACGCCGCGGAGCTGTGGAGCGCCACCACCGGAACGTGGACCACGCTGGCTAGTAACGCCGTGATCCGCATATACCATTCGACGTCACTCCTGTTGCCGGACGGGCGGGTGCTCCACACCGGCAGTGGCGACGGTAACAACCAGCCGCGCGAGCTGAGCTACGAGCTGTACTCGCCGCCCTATCTGTTCCGAGGCGCGCGCCCGAGCCTCACCGGATTCACACCCACGGTCGTCGGGTACGGCCAGACCGTGCGCGTGGAGACGCCGGACGGCGCGAGCGTAACGCAGGTCACGTTCGTCCACACCGGCTCCGTCACGCATGCCTTCGATCAGGCCGCGCGTCTGGTGCCGCTCGCTTTCTCGCAGGTGAGCGGCGGCCTCTCGGTCACCCTCCCCGCGAGCCGGACGGCGGCTCCTCCGGGTCCCTACATGCTGTTCCTGGTGAACGGCAACGGCGTACCGTCGATCGGGCGGATCATGCTGCTGCAGTGACGCTACCGGCGTGCCCCCTTGAGGCGGCGGGACCGGCGGGACGACGCCGGCCCGCTGCGCGCTGCGGCCATACTGTCGTAGGCCTCTGCCGGCCAGCCGAACGTCGCAAGATTCACGGCTCCACCGGGCGCGAATTTCACGCCCTCCCGCAACAGCAGCGCGCGCTGCAACACGCTGTTGTGGTCCGCGCCCGACAGCGAGATGCGGCCCGCCGCGTTGAGCACCCGCCACCACGGCACGTCGGATTCTTCAGGGAGCGCCGAGAGGGCCCAACCGACGGTGCGCGCGGCGCCGGGACGACCGGCCAGGCGCGCCACGAGACCGTAGGTCGCGACCCGACCCTTGGGAATGTGGCGCACGACCTTGTAGATGCGGTGATAGAACGGGTTCACACGCCGCCGGTGCGCAAGAGGTCCCGACTGGCCCAGCCTACACCACAGCTAGCATACGCGCAGAACGTCTTCCAGCAAGCCCGCGCCCCCGGACCCGAGGATTGACAAAACGTCGTCCAGTGCTCTGCGCTCCCGCGGCCAGGAGAACCGCGCGGCCGCCTCTCGGGCCTCGAGCCACTCGGCGCGATCGTGCTCCGCCGAGTGCCGCACCGCCGCGCGAGCGTCCACGACGCCGGCGAACACGGGAATCAGCGCGATTTCGTTGGTCTGATGCCGGTAGAACGCCTCCACGCGCGACACGTTGTAGAGCCGCGCGGGCTCGAGTCCCGTTTCTTCACGCAGTTCGCGCAGCGCCGCCTGCACCGGCGTCTCGCCCGGCTCGATATGCCCGTGCACGGTCTCCCACGACCCCGGGGAGCGCCCGCCCGGCGCCCGGCGCAACACCAGCACCTCGAGCCCCGAGGCGCCGGATCTCAGCAGGTACGCGTCGATGAAAGAGACCTGCAGGGACGTCATGGAGGGACAGGGCGAGGGACTGGCGACCGCGACGTCAGCGACGACGACCGAGGACCGCCTCTAATCGCGCGGACAGCGCCCGGGCCCGGAACGGCTTCGTCAGGAAGTCGTCCGCGCCCAGCTCGAACACCCGCACCTCGTTGTCTTCATCGCTCTTCGCGGTGAGGACGATGACCGGAATGTCCGCGGTCGCGGGGCGCGAGCGCAGGTGGGACAGCACGCCGTAGCCGTCGAGCCCGGGCATGTTGAGGTCGAGCACGATGATGTCCGGGCCCACCCGGTCGACCTGATCGAGCGCCTGCACTCCGTCGCGCGCCTCGGAGACGATGTAGCCGTCGCGCTCGAGCAGGTCCTTCACGACCTTGCGCAGACTGTCCTCGTCGTCCACCAGCAGCACCTTGCGGGCCGGCAACCCGTGCGGCCCAGAGACACGCGGCGGCTCAGGCTCCTCCAGGAGCTCGAAGTGCGCCGTCGACGTCTCACGGGCGGGAGCCGGCTCGGGGTGGATCGCGGCGGCTCCGTGGGACGAGGCAGGCCGCGGCAGGCCGCCGCTCGCACGGCGCGGCGCCCCCCCCCCGCCGGCCTCGGACGCGTATTCGTCCTCCTGGGGGATGTCGACCACGCGCGTCAATTCGTCGAGCGTGGATTCGCCGCGCAGCACGTGGGCCAGCCCCGAATCCCACAGGCCTTTCATCCCAGCGCGGCGCGCGGCCCCCGCAATGTGCTCCGCCGTCTCGCCCGCCGCGATCCGCCGCTCCACCTCGGCCGACACGGTCAGTACCTCGACGATCGAAAACCGGCCGCGGTACCCGGTCATCGCGCAGTCGGGACAGCCGGCCGCGCGGTACAGCGGCGTCCCCCTCGGGATCCACGGCTTGAGGCGGTCGGAGGGCGTCTCCATCCACACTTCCTTGCAGGTGGGGCAGAGCTTGCGCATCAAGCGCTGCGCCAGCACGCCGCGCAGCGCCGCCGCGATCTTGTACGCCTCGACGCCGATGTCGACCAGGCGGGTGACCGCGTTCGCTGCGTCGTTCGTGTGCAGCGTCGAAAGCACCAGGTGCCCGGTGAGCGATGCCTGCACGGCGATCTGCGCCGTTTCGCGATCCCGGATCTCGCCGATCAGCACCACGTTCGGGTCTTGGCGCAGGATCGAGCGCAGCGCGGACGCGAACGTCAGGCCGGCCTTCTCCTGCACCTGCACCTGCACGATCCCCTGCATCCGGTACTCGACCGGGTCCTCCACCGTCACGATATTCACGCCCTCGCTCTTGATCTGGTTGATGCAGGAGTAGAGGGTGGTGGTCTTGCCCGAGCCGGTCGGCCCGGTGACGAGCAGAATCCCTTCGTGGTTCTCGAGCAGCCGCTTGACCCCCTCCGTCTCGTTGGCGTTCAGCCCGAGCGAGTCCAGCGACTTGACGGTGGCGCGCGAGTCGAGGATCCGGATCACGACCTTCTCGCCCAGCGCCGCGGGAAGCGTCGAGACGCGGAGATCGATCGGCTGGCCGTTCACCGCCACCCGGGCGCGGCCGTCCTGCGGCCGCAGCCGGTCGGCGATGTCGAGCGACGACATGATCTTGATGCGCGAGATCAGCGGCAGGCCGGCTTGGCGGGGGATCTTCATGACCTGGCGCAGCACGCCGTCGATGCGGTAGCGTACCGCCACCCCGCCCTCTTCCGGCTCGATGTGGATGTCGCTCGATCGCGCCAGGATCCCCTCGGAGATGATCAGGTCCACGAGCCGAACCACCGGGCGCTGGCTCGCCTCGGCTTCGGAGGTCGAGATCTCGTCGGGCGCCACCTCCTTCAGCTGGACCAGCTCGGCCGAGCTTTCCATCCCCTCGAGCAGCTTGTCGACGGCCTTCTCGGGACGGTACAGCTCGTCCAGCCGTTCGGCGATCTTGGACGGCGCGAGCAAAAACATCCGGATCTCCCGGGCGGTAGCGAAGGCGAGCGCCTTCTCAGCGTCGAGGTCGAACGGGTTGGCCGTCGCCACCTCGAGGTAGGAGTCCGTGGCGCGGAGCGGCAGGATGTGGTAGCGCCGCGCCACCTGCTCGGGGACCCGCTCCTTGGCTGTAGGGTCGAGGTGCGCCAAATCCGCGAGCTTCAGCCGGAAGCGGGTGGACAGCGCCGTGAGGATCTGCTCGTCGCTCACGATCTTCTGGGCGACGAGGGTCTCCCACAACCTCGCCGGCGGCGGGGCCTTCTCCCGCAGCTCGATCAAGAGCTCCGGGGTGACGACGCCCTCGAGGGAGTGCGCCAGCCATTCATCCGGGAAGTGTGTGTCGGCCATTCGGTTATCCCTAAGGTAGTCCGCCGACCAGCACCCGGAAAGGCAGAACGGGGAGGTTGGGCAGGTTCGGGAGGTTGTGGAGGTTGGGGGAGGTTGCCTGGCGCGCAGAACAACCTCCTCTAACCTCCCCTAACCTCCACCAACCTCCAAAACCTGCTTCAGAGGATTCCCCAGAAATCCCGCGTCACGTCGAACGCGAGCCCCACCCGGTGCGTGGCGGTGCCGAATCCCGCCTCCCAGCGAAACACACCCAGCCACTCGAACGCGAGCCCCACGGTGACCCGCGTCCCGGGAGTCGCCGTCCACGGTGTGCCCGCCACCGGGCCGGCCGCCCAGCCGAGGGCGACGTAGGGCGCGACGGTGAGGATCCGAGGCGTGCGCGCGTAGGGCCCGACGCCGAGCGACACGAACGGGACGGGAACGCGCCACTCGAGGTGCAGCACGGCCACGCGCCGGCCGCCCCAGCGGCGGAAGTCGTCGCCGACGAGCGTCCCGCGCCCGCCGAGCACGAACGCGCGGTGCGCAGGGAGGTCCGCGCTCGCGACCCCGCCCTGCGCCCGCACCAGGAGCCGCGTGGCGCCCACGGGGAGCAGCACGTGACCCGCGCCGGAGAGCCGCAGGTAGGTGGCGCCGCCGTCCTTCCGGCCGCCCTCGAGCACCGTCTCGATGTGCAGGTCGCGCCGCACCGCGAAGCCCTCGCTCTTGCGCTCGAGCGCGACCTGCACGAGGTCGACCCCGGGGCCGCCGAGGGAGGGGTTGGGACGGAAGCTGCCGTTGGCGGGCGTCGCCGCCACCGCGAGCGAGCCGATCGACTCCCGCCCCGCGGTCGCCCGCCATTCGCTTCGCACGCCCACGCCGTGGCGGTAGGTGATGCGCCCGCCATCCGCCAGGTAGTAGTCCCCGTAGTCACGGCCGAATTCCTGCGACGAGAACGAGTTGAAGAGCGGCGCGATGACGGCAGCGTCGCCGATGTCGCGCACCTCGCGATACACGCTCACCTCGAGCGCGCTCCGACCCCGCCGGTCCACCGCGCTGAGGGCGCCCTTGGCGCGGCGGTCGGCGAACCCGTAGCTCGCGCGGGCGCGCAGTTCGCGCCGCTCGCCCCCGCCGCGCACCACCACCCCGGCGCCCGCGGCGAGCCCCTCCACCCGGTTCGCGTGCAGCAGGTCCGACACGCCCCGCACGCCGAGCCGGCGGCCCTTGAGACCCGTGAGGACGCGCCGGCCGGCGATCTGCTCCACCTCCGCGCGCACGCGCTCCAAGTCGTTCTGGCGCACCGGCTCGGCGATGTCCTGGAGGGCGGCGCCGAGCGGCTCCTTCCAGCGGAAGGAATCGCGCTCGGCCTTCGGCAGGAAGGTGATCTCGTCGCCCGCGAACCAGTTGTTCGCGAGCCCGAGGTTGAGCACGTAGCCGTCGATCTCCCACCGGGCGCGGATGATGCCGCGCACCGGCACGTCGACCCACGTCGCGCGCCGCCGGATCTCGATCTCCTGCCGGTAGGGCAGCCAGTAGCGCCGCTCCCACAACGCGTTGTCGAGCACGATGCTCACGTCCTCGAGCTCGGCATCGAGATAGGAGCGCGGCGTGAAGTTGAACGCCATGCGTACCAAATCGGCTGTCTCGGCGTCCAGATACAGGGTCCCGACGATGCGGGGGAGGCCGAAATCCTTGGGGCGCACCCGCAGGGTCACCACCCGCACCTCGCGCTCCGGCAGCATGATGGTGGTCGTGTCGCCCAGCGCGAAGTCGTAGATATCGGGACCTGCCGGCGAGAGCGGATGAGGCACGTCCCGCACTTCGTCCCCTTCGCCGAGGCGCATCGCCGCGCCGAAATTGTTCTGGATGATGCCGAGGTGGTCGCGGTGGTAGTTGATGTCGGTGGGGAGCTGGGTCTGGTCGCGCCACCCGATGACGCGCTGCTTGCTGCTCGCCGGGGCCTTCCAGTACACTTCCAGCTCCAGCTGGTCGGCCTTGACGAGCCGCGGGGGATCGGCGAGCCCTTGGCCGAACGCCCCGAGGAAGAAGAGGAAGCCGTGAGCCTGGGCCTTGTAGTCGTGGAGGGAAGAGTCGGCCACCGCGCCGCCGCGCCGCAGCACGGCGCGACGCGCCAGCTCGAGCGCGGGTCCCGAGTTCCATGCCTGCGCGGCCGCGGGCGCCCGGACGAGTGCGCCGAGCGCGAGGGCGGCGACGGCGACGCGCATCCGGCCGCAATTGCGCGGCGTGGCGGGCCCCGGGCAACGGTCCATGCCCGGTGTACCCCGCTTCGCTTCGGATGAGCGACGCCCGCGCCGATTTCCTCGCCCGCGCCGAGGGCGGCGGGATGGTCCCCGTGCTGCGCGAGGTGGTGCTGGATGGTGACACACCGCTCGGGGCCTTTGTGAAGGTCGCCCGGCCGCCGTTCGCGTTCCTCCTCGAATCGGTGGTGGGCGGAGAGCGCTGGGCCCGCTACACCTTCCTCGGCACCGAGCCCCGGGAAGTGTGGCGCTACCGCGCCGGCAACCGCGCCGTCGAGCGCTGGACCAAGACGACGGGCTGGCGCGCTGCCGGCGAAACCGAGGACCCGATCGGCCATCTGGCGCAGCGCATGCGGGCGTTGCCCGCCGCGCCGGTGCCCGGCCTGCCGCGCTTCACGGGCGGGGCGGTGGGCTACCTGGGCTACGACCTGGTGCGCACCGTCGAGCGTCTGCCGCGCCCCCCCGCCGACACGCTCGACGTGCCGGACGCCGTCATGATGATCGCCGACACGCTCGTCATCCTGGACAACCTGTTCGGGCGGGCGATCGTCGTGGCGAACGTCGAGGTGCCGGCGCGCGCGGGACCGGCGGAGCGGCTGCGCCTGTACGACGCGGCGGAGGCGCGGCTGGACGAGATGGTCGGGCGCCTCGGCCAGCGGCACGAGCTCGCGCCGCTCCCGCTGCGCAACGGCCTGCCCCCCCTCGCCACCGAGTCGCGCTACCCGCGCGACGCGTTCGAGCGCGACGTCGCGCGCGTGCTCGAGTACGTGGCCGCGGGCGACACCTTCCAAACCGTGCTGTCGCGCCGCCAGGAGGTCCGCGGCGCCGTCGACCCCCTGCTCCTGTACCGCTACCTCCGCGCCCTGAACCCCGCTCCGTATCTGTTCTACCTCGCGCTCGACGACTTCACGCTGGTGGGCAGCTCGCCCGAAGTGCTGGTCCGGGTGGAGGGGAGCGAGGTGACCGTACGGCCCATCGCCGGCACCCGCCCGCGCGGCCGCACCCGCGAGGAAGACGAGGCGCTCGCCAACGAGCTGCTCGCCGACGAGAAGGAACGCGCCGAGCACATGATGCTCGTGGACCTGGGCCGGAACGACGTGGGACGCGTGGCGCGGTTCGGCAGCGTGCGCGTCACGGACCTGCTCACGATCGAGCGCTACTCCCACGTGCAACACCTCGTGAGCGAAGTGCGCGGGCAGCTCCGCGACGGCTACGACGCGCTCGACGTGTTCAAGGCCTGCTTTCCCGCGGGCACCGTGACGGGCGCGCCCAAGGTCCGCGCCATGGCGATCATCGACGAGCTCGAGCCCGAGCGGCGCGGGCCGTATGCCGGCGCGGTGGGCTACGTCGGCTGGGGCGCCGCGAACCTCGACACCGCCATCGCCATCCGCTGCGCGCTGGTGCGCCCGGACCGCGTCGTGGTGCAGGCGGGCGCGGGCATCGTGGCCGATTCGGATCCGGCACGCGAGTTCCGGGAGACCGAAGACAAGGCGCAGGCCGTGCTCAAGGCGCTGGCGCTGGCGCGGAGCGGCGCGGCGTGAAGCGGCCGGTCGCCAGGGCGGTCGCGGTCGGGCTGGCGGCAATCGCGCTCGCGGCGGGGCTCCTGGTGCCGCGCGCCAGGCGGCGCGCGCACAACTACCGGCTGTTCGACTCGCTCGCCGCGGTGCCGCTCGGCACGCGCGTCGACTCGTTGCGCCTGGCGTTCCCCTGGCTCCACTGCCCCGAGATGACGGACCACTCCGCGGAGCACGAACCCGTCTGCGCGGCCGACGCCGACGGGCGGGACGTCACGGTCAATGCGCCGGATTATCGGGTCGGCACGATCGAAGTGATGGTGTTCGGACAGGATAGGACGGACCTGGTGGCGTGGGCCCAGGCGCGCCTCGGCGCCCCCCGCGGCCGCTGCTCGCTCGACGGCAACCCGCTGCAGTGGTGGAGCATGAGCGGCACGACCGTGACGCTCACGGAGCCGCCTCCCGGCAGCCGCGCCCGCGAGCTCGTGATCCGGGCCGGGGGCGGCGCACCGCCGGGATGCGCATGACGTTTATTCTCCCCCGAGGTTAGTCGAAGCAGGCGCCCCCGCCGCAGCCCAGCGCGCACGCGGCCAGCAACACGAAGCCCGCGATGCCGGTGATCGTCCCCGGACCCGCGCAGAGTTTTCGACCGGCGAACCACTTGACCCGCTTGCCCCTTTCGAAGTCGGGCGGCACCGTCTCGGCCTGGAGGGTGAGCGCCAGCAGGTCGCCGAAGCTCAAGCCGACGTGCCCGGCGAAGCCCGGCGAGTTGCCGGCTCCGGCGAGAATGATGATGCCCGGCGATACGTCGAGCGCGACGACGGGGCTGAGCCAGCGCCGGAATCGTGCGAGCGTAAACCGCTATTCTCAAGCGAGATTCAAGCGCCCCCCTCGCCCGGAGAGACCGGTAAAGTATATTCTGCGCTTGTGTTTAAGCTGCTGAGCACGACGGGCGAGCAGTCCATCGACCTCCAGCCCGGCCGCATCGTTGTCGTCGGGCGCGCGGTCACGAGCGACGTCCCGATCTACGACCCCACCATCTCCCGCCGGCACGCCGAGGTGTCTCTCGCCGACGGCGGCGTGAAGGTCAAGGACGTCGGCTCCTCGAACGGCACCTTCCTGAACGGCGCCCGCATCACCGAGGCGATCGCCGCCGAGAACGACGTCATCACCTTCGGCAAGGTCGCGTTCCGCGTGAAGGAGGTCAGCGCCCCGGTGGTACGGCCGCAGGTGGTGCGGTCGGTGTCGGCCGAGTTCACGGGGGCGAAGCCGGCGGGCGGGACGATCGTGCGTCAGCTGCCCGTGAGCGTGTCGGGCGGCGTCCCGGCGATCGTGACCGCCACGCCGTCGGGCGCGTCGCACCTCAAGGTCAGCGCGAAATCGCTCGAGGAGCTGCGCGAAAAAAAACTCGAGCTGCTGCTCGAGATCTCCAAGGACCTGTCCAAGCAGCAGGAGCTCGACCGGCTGCTCGACAAGATCGAAAAGCTCACCAGGGATGTGATGAACGTAGACCGGGTCTCCATCCTGCTGCTTGAGGAGGGGACGGGTGAGCTGGTCCCGCGCATCTCCAAGGGGGGGTCGGCCTCGACGCGCGTCCCCCAGTCGATCGCGCGCAAGGTCGTCGAAGATCGGGTCGCCATCCTGTCCGACAACACGGCCGCCGACGAGCGCTTCAAGGGCAAGTCGATCCTGATCCAAAACGTGCGCAGCGCCATGTGCACGCCGCTTATCGGAACGGACCAGAAGGTCCTCGGCATCCTCTACGTGGACAACCTCACCGCCACGCACTCCTTTGCCGACGACGATCTCAAGTTCCTGATCGCGTTCGGCTCGCTCGCGGCGGTCGCGATCGAGAACTCGCAGCGCTCGGAGCAGATGCGGCGCGAAGCGCTGGTGCTTTCGAACTTCCAGCGCTACTTCTCGCCCAACATCGCGCAGGTGATCGCGCAGCAGCAGGATGCGGGCCGGCTCCCGAGTGAAAAGCGACCGGTCGTGCTCTTCTTCTCGGACATTCGTGGCTTCACGCCGATGTCTGAGACGATGAGTCCGGACGCCATCGCCACGCTCCTCACGGAGTACTTCACCGAGATGGTGGAGGTCGTGTTCGAACACGGCGGCACGCTCGACAAGTTCATCGGGGACGCGATCATGGCGCTGTGGGGCGCGCCCATGGCGCACGAGGACGACGCCGACCGCGCCATGCGGTGCGCGCTCGATCAGCTGGCAGCGCTCGAGAAGCTCAACGCGAAGTGGAAGGAGCAGGGTCGCCCCGAGCTCGCCATCGGGATCGGCATCAACTTCGGCGAAGTATTCGCGGGCAACGTCGGCTCGGATCGGCGGCTCGAGTATACCGTGATCGGCGATGCGGTGAATGCCGCCAAGCGCCTCTGCGACACCGCGGGGGCCAACGAGATCCTCATCTCGGAGCCCTTCTACCAGCAGCTGAAGCAACCCCCGAAGGTCGATCCCCTCGAGCCGATCCAAGTCAAAGGAAAATCGAAGAAGATCCCCGTCTACCGGGTGAAGCGGTAGGGCACGCCAAAGCGCTCGAGCAGCTCGAGCGCGAGCCGCAGCGGCAATCCCATCACACCGAAAAAGTCACCGCGGATCCCCTCGACCAGCGCCGCGCCCTTGCCCTGGATCGCGTACGCGCCGGCTTTGTCGAGCGGCTCTGCGGTCGCCACGTACGCGGCAATCTGCGCGTCGGTGAGCGGCCGGAAGGTCACGTCGGTCACGTCGAGGGCGTGCTCCACTCGCCCATCCAGCGCCACCGCGACCGCCGTCATCACCTGATGCTTCCGCCCCTCGAGCTGCCGCAGCATCTCCGCCGCTTCCTCCGGGCTCGCCGGCTTCCCGAAGATGACGCCCCGCAGCACCACGGTCGTGTCGGCCGCGAGCACGATGGCCCCCCGCTCGCGCCGCGCCACCGTGGTCGCCTTCTCGCGCGCCAGACGCGTCACGTATCCCTCGGGTTGCTCGGACGGCCCAAGGGCCTCGTCCACGTCGGGCGGCACCACGCGGAACTCGAGTCCGATCATCTCGAGCAGCTGGCGTCGACGCGGGGATCCGCTCGCCAGAACGATCATTTCTCGAGGATCAGGGTGACCGGCCCATCGTTCACGAGCTCCACTTCCATCATGGCGCCGAACTCTCCAGTGGCGACTTGCACCCCGCTCCCTGCGCCCCGCTCCCTGATGAGCGCGACAAAGCGGTCGTACAGCGGAATGGCGACCTCCGGCGCCGCCGCGTCCACGAAGCTCGGCCGCCGGCCCTTCTTCGCATCGCCATAAAGAGTGAACTGCGAAACGACCAGTAACGCGCCCCCCACGTCCGCGAGCGCGAGGTTCATCTTGCCCTCCGCGTCGCCGAACACCCGCAAGCCGAGCACCTTGTCCGCCATCCAGGCGAGGGCGTCCTCGCTGTCGGTGGGCGCGAACCCCGCGAGGACCAGAAACCCCACCCCGATCTTCCCGGTCACCCTCCCATCAACGCGGACTTCCGCCCGGGAGACGCGTTGCAGAACGACTCTCACCGCCCCGCCCCGACCCTAATGCGGAGTGCGGAATGCGGAGTGCGGAATTGCAGGGCCGAGGTCGATCCCGGGAACTCGCTCCTCGGCTCGACGGTCGCGCGATCTATTCCGCACTCCGCATTCCGCATTCCACATTCGATTCACTCCACCGTCACTGACTTCGCGAGATTTCGCGGCTGATCCACATTGCACCCCCGCCGCACCGCGATGTAATACGCGAGCAGCTGCAGCGGCAGCACCGTGAGCACGGGCGTCAACAGATCGAGCGTCTCCGGAACCTCGATCTTCTGGTCGGCGAGTCTCGCGACGCCGGCGTCCCCCTCGGTCACGACCGCGATGACCCGGCCGCCGCGCGCCTTCACCTCCTCCACGTTGGACACGACCTTCTGGTAGACGGCGTCCTTCGGTGCGAGGAAGACGACCGGCATGAGATCGTCGATCAACGCGATCGGGCCGTGCTTCATCTCGGCCGCTGGGTAGCCCTCCGCGTGGATGTAGGAGATCTCCTTGAGCTTGAGCGCGCCTTCGAGCGCCACCGGAAAGTTGTAGCCGCGGCCGAGGTAGAGGACGTTGCTCGCCCGCATCAAGCGCTCGGCGATCCGCTCCACCTCCGGCGCCTTCGCCAACACCCGCTCCACCAGCTCCGGGAGCCGGCCCAGTCCGCGCACGACCTCGCGCCCCTGGAGGATGGACAGCGAGCGCAGCCGGCCCATCTTGAGGGTGAGGAGCGCGAGCGCCGCGATCTGGCTCGTGAACGCCTTCGTCGAGGCGACGCCGATCTCAGGGCCGGCGTGCAGGTAAATCCCGCCGTCCACCTCACGCGCGATAGTGGAGCCCACGACGTTGACCAGACCGAGCGTGCGGGCGCCGCGCCGCTTTGCCTCCCGGAGCGCGGCGAGCGTGTCCGCCGTTTCACCCGACTGCGAGATCCCCACGACGAGCGTCCGCTCGTCCACGATGGGGTTGCGGTAGCGGAACTCGGACGCGTACTCGACCTCGGACGGGATGCGCGCCAGCTCCTCCATCATGTATTCGCCGATCAGCGCCGAGTGCCAGGAAGTGCCGCAGGCGGTGAACACGATGCGGTTCACGTGGAGCAGCTGCTCGTCGTCGATGTTCAGCCCGCCGAGCCTGGCCGTGCCGTCCTCTTCGAGCAACCGCCCGCGCAGCGTGTTCCGCAGGCTCTCGGGCTGCTCCATGATCTCCTTGAGCATGAAGTGCGCGTGACCGCCGCGTTCGATCGTGGCGAGGTCCCAGTCCACGCGCGTGACCGCCTTTTCCTTCTCCACCGTATCGAGATCGAGGATGCGGTAATCGGAGGGCCGAACGACCGCGATCTCGCCATCGTCCAGGTAGACCACCGAGCGGGTATGGGCCAGCACAGCCGAGGCGTCGGAGGCGACGAAATTCTCCCCCGCGCCGATGGCCACGAGCAGCGGAGAGCCCCGCCGCGCCGCGACGATCGTGTCGGGCTCGCGCGTCGACACCACCGCGATGCCGTACGTGCCATCGACCTGGTGCAGCGCCCCCGCCACCGCCTCGACCAGCGAGCCGGCGCCGGCGAGCAGCTCCTCGATCAGGTGCGCGAGAACCTCGGTGTCGGTCTCGGAGCGGAACACGTGACCGCGCGTCCCGAGCGCGGTGCGCAGCGCGCCGGCATTTTCGATGATGCCGTTGTGGATCAGCGCCAGGGTGCCGCCGCAGTCGGTGTGCGGATGCGCGTTGACGGTGTTGGGCGCGCCGTGCGTGGCCCAGCGCGTGTGCGCGATCCCGGTGTGCCCTGCGGGGAGCGTCTTCCCGAGCTCCTTTTCGAGCACGCTGATCTTGCCCGGCGCCTTGTGCACCTCGATGCGGCCGTCCTCGATCACCGCGAGCCCCGCCGAGTCGTAGCCCCGATACTCGAGCCGCTTCAAACCCTCGAGCAGCAGGGCCGCCGCCTGCCGGGGACCGGTGTACCCTACGATGCCGCACATGATGGGGAAGAATAACACGTCCAGAACCGCTGTTGCGCGGCGGCAGCGGAGCGGCAGAGATTGTGGTAAATGCTGCCGACGTGGATTCGCCCGCTCGGGCTCGCTGAACACGCCATTGTGGGTGGAGTGCTCACGGCGCTCCTCGCGGCGCTTGGGACGCCCGCCTAGCGCGGGTCGTCGCCGTCGCCGCCGTGGGCGTCGCGCACGAGTGGGGCGACGGGGATTTCACGAAAGCACAGGGCGCCCCCTGGAACGGCATCCTTGATACGCTGGCGTTTCTCCCCGTACCGGTGCTGTGGTGGGTGCTGTAAGCCGGGATTGAAGGACCCGCGATCTCACGCGACCGCGCAGTTTCCTATGATGCCGCACATGCGCGCCGTCCCTCGTCCACCAGTTCCCGGGCTCCGGCGTCGGACGGCGCCTCGGCGATCAGCCGGATGATCGGCTCGGTGTTGGACGGCCGCACGTGGAGCCAGCGGTCCCGCCATGCGAGCCGCAGTCCATCCTGCATGTCCGCTCGAGCGTCCGGGAAGCGTCGCCGCAGCTCCGCGTACACCCGCTCGAGCCGCTGCTCCCTGCTCCCTGCTCCCCGCTCCACTTTAGCCTTCACGATCGCGTACCGCGGCGCCGCAGCGACCAGCTCGCTCATCCGCCTGCCGTCTCGGGCGAGCAGGGTGAGCAGCAGGGCGGCGGCCACCGGCGCGTCCCGGCCCGCGTGCAGGGCCGGGTACATTACCCCCCCGTTCCCTTCACCCCCGATGACAGCCGCAAGTCGTAAGATGGCGCGCGCGACGTGCACCTCGCCCACCGGCGTCCGGACAAGGTCTGCGCCGCATTCGCGAGCGGCATCGTCCACGACCAGGCTCGTCGACAGGTTGCAGACGACGGACGGGCGGACAGCCGGACGGGCGGACGGTGACTGCCTCTTCCGTCCGCCGGTCCCCCCGTCCGCCGGTCCGCCAAGCACCGCTCTCACCGCGAAGGCCAGTGTATAGTCCTCTCCAATCGGGGTGCCGTTCTCGTCTACGATCGCCAGCCGGTCGACGTCCGGATCTACCGCGATTCCGAGCGCGGCGCCGGCACGCGTGACGAGCGTCGAGAGCCCGCCGAGGTTCTCCGGGACCGGCTCCGGGGATCGGGGGAAGCGCCCGTCGGTCTCGAGATTGATGCCGGCGACTTCGCAGCCCAGGCGCTCGAGCAGCGCGCGCATGACAGGTCCTCCCGCACCCCGCACCGCGTCGAGCGCCACTGTGAATTTCCGTTTCCGGATCCGCTCGACATCGACCGCCGCCAGACTGAGGACGGCGTCGAGGTGCCGCTCCACCGCCCCATCGTCCGTCGTGACCTCCCCCGACCTCCCCCGCCCTCCCCCGTCCTTCCCCGCCAGCTCGTGCACGCGCGCGCCATCCGCCCCGTCCAGGAAAATCCCATCGGGCCCGATGAACTTCAGGGCATTCCACTCGATCGGGTTGTGGCTCGCCGTGATCGCGATGCCGCCGCCGGCTGCATGGTGCTCGACGGCAAGCTGGACCGTCGGTGTCGGGACCAGACCGACTTTGACGACGGCGCACCCCACGGAGCGGAGCCCGTCGACCACCGCCCGCTCGAACGCCGGCCCCGACTCACGAGCATCCCGTCCGACGACCACCAACGGCTTCCGGCCCGTCGCCCAGAGGCCGAAGGCCCGTGCGTAGCGCCCGACGATTTCGTCGGTCAGGTCCTTCCCTACGATGCCTCGGACGCCCGAGACGCCGACCATCAAGGTGTCGGTCATGGCGACAATCTAATCCGGCGGGGACGAGCGGCGGTGCGCGTCCGGCGGCGGAGGAAGGTGGAGGGGACGGACCTCCGGCGCGGTGACGGGGAGGGCCGACGGGTCGGGGAAGGCGGCGAGGAACGCCTCGACGGCGGGGGGATCGAACTGGGTCCCCTTCCCGTCCTCGAGCTCCCGCAGTGCTCGTTGCACCGACAGGGCGGGCCGGTACGGACGGACGCTCGTCATCGCGTCGAACGAGTCGGCCACCCCCACGACCCGCACCTCGAGGGGGATCTGGTCGCCCTTCAGGCCGTCGGGGAACCCTTTGCCGTCGAGGCGCTCGTGGTGCGAGCGGACGATGGCGAGCGCCGTGGGGACGTCGCGCATCAGCGGCGCCAGGATCCGCGCTCCGATCACCGGGTGCTCCATGATGTGGCGGTACTCGGCCTCGGTGAGCTTGCTCGCCTTGTGCAGCACGGCTTCGGACACGCCGATTTTGCCGATGTCATGCAGCTCGGCGCCGAGGGCGACCGCGTCCATCACCGCCTGCGACAGCCCCATCTCGCGCCCGATGCGCGCCGAGTAGTCGGCGACGCGCACCGAATGGCCGCTGGTGTAGGGATCCTTCTCTTCGAGGAAGTGCACCAGGGCTTGGAGCCGCTCGAGCGACAGCTCCTCGATCCGGTGCGCCTGCTCCTGGACGCGCTGCTCCAGGGTACGCCGGTAGTCCTCGACCTCCATTTTGAGGCTCCGCTTGTCGAGCGCCTGCATCACCCGAGCTCGCACCTCGTCCAGGTGAAACGGCTTGGCGACGTAGTCGAGCGCGCCCAGCTGCAGGCAGGCGACGGCGCTCTCCACCTCCGCCACGGCGGTCACGACGATGACCGCCGTCGTGGGCCAGCGGGCGATGATCTCGCGCAGCAGGGTCACACCGTCCATCTGGGGCATCCGCAAGTCCGAGATCACGAGCGGCACGGGGTCGTGCTGCAGCATCTCCAGCGCCTCGGTGCCGGATCCCGCTTCCGAGCAGCTGAACCCCTCGCCCTCGAGCAGCCGCACAAGGACCCGGCGGAGCCGCGGCTCATCGTCCACCACCATGCACTTGACCGCGTTCGGCTGGGGCATCGTGCGCTTAACGTAAAGGTCGCTTGCTCGGCTGGGAAGGCGCCCTTACGTTCCCGCCATGACCCAAGTCTCGGGTGAAGACCTCAAACGCCGCTTCGGAACCCGCGCCGTGCACGCCGGGCACATCCCCGACCCGCTCGCCGGCGCGGTGATGACGCCCATCTATCAGACGTCGACTTACATCCAGGAGGGTCTGGGCCGGCACAAGGGCTACGAGTACGCGCGCACGCGCAACCCGACGCGTGAAGTCCTCGAGCGGAACGTCGCGGCGCTCGAGGGCGGGCGCCACGGCTTCGCGTTCGCCTCGGGGCTCGCCGCCCTGGACGCCGCGCTGAAGCTGCTCTCGGCGGGCGATCACGTGGTGAGCGGCGAGAACGTGTACGGCGGCTCGCACCGACAGATGACGCTGGTCTGGGCCCGCCTGGGACTCGAATTCACCTTCGTGGACGCTGCAGAGACGGCGAACATCGCTGCCGCGGTCACCCCGCGGACCAAGATGGTCTACGCCGAGACGCCCACCAACCCGATGATGCGGTTGTGCGACCTCGCGGCCGCGGGGGAGATCGCCCACCGCGCCGGCGCCTGGTTCGTGGTCGACAACACCTTCGCCACACCCTACTTCCAGCGGCCCCTCGAGCTGGGCGCGGACGTCGTGCTGCATTCGACCACCAAGTACTTGAATGGGCACAGCGACATGGTGGGCGGGATGCTGGTGGTGAACCGTGACGACCTCGCCGAGCGGATCGGCTTCGTGCAGAACGCGGTCGGCGCCGTACCGGGACCGTTCGACTGCTGGCTCGCGCTCAGGGGCACCAAGACCCTCGCGCTGCGAATGCGGCAGCACGACGCCAATGGCCGCCGCATCGCCGAGTGGCTCACACGGCACCCCAAGGTCGAGCGTGTCTACTATCCGGGGCTGCCGTCCCACCCGCAGCACGAGCTCGCCTGCCGGCAAATGAAGGGGTTCGGCGGCATGATCTCGATCGAGCTCGGCTCGTTGGAACGGGCCAAGGGGTTCGCGGAGCGCACCCGCATCTTCGCGCTCGCCGAATCGCTCGGCGGCGTCGAGAGCCTGGTGGGGCATCCCGCGTCGATGACCCACGCGAGCGTGCCGCCCGAGATGCGGCGCGCGATGGGGCTCACCGACAGCCTGGTGCGGCTGTCGGTGGGGATCGAGGAGGTCGAGGACCTGATCGGGGATCTCGAGCAGGCGCTCGCCGCGGCGGGGTAACGGCACGCATGGCGACGAAACCCGAAGAAGCTGAGCTGTCGTAGTGGGGATCTATCTTTCCGTTAGGAGCATCCTATGACTGAACCCACCACTCTTCCGGCGGCGCGGCCGCGCAAGATCCTCACCCAGATCGCGCCCGTGACGTGGGAGCACCCCGCCGACCGCGCCGCGCTGCAGTCGCTCCGGTCGGTGCCCGGGTTCGACGAGGTCGTGAAGAAGATCTACGGCTTCATCGGGGAGCGCGGCGTGCGGCTGATCTTCCAGGCCGACGCGGTGCGCGTCGGGCCGACCCAGTTCCCGCGCCTGAACCAGCTCTACACCGACGTGCTCACGTCCATGGATTGGCCCGAACGGCCCGAGCTGTTCGTGTCGCAGACGCCGTTCGCGAATGCCGGGGCATTCGGCATGGATCGCCCCTTCATCGTGATCAACTCGGGCACTCTGAAGCTGCTCGACGACGACGAGGTGCGGAACGTGCTGGGCCACGAGCTCGGGCACGTGATGAGCGGCCATGCGCTGTACCACACCATCCTCGTGCTCATCCTCCACGTGAGCCTGGGCGCGCTCCCGTTCCTGGCCGGGATCGCCATCCTGCCGATCCAGCTCGCCCTGCTCGAGTGGTTCCGCAAGAGCGAGCTCTCCTCCGACCGGGCCGGGCTGCTCGCGTGCCAGGACCCGACCGCGTCGCTGCGCGTGAACCTCAAGTTCGCCGGGGGCGGCGACATGTCGCAGATGGACTTGAACGCGTTCCTCGTGCAGGCGAAGGAGTACGAGGAAGCGGGCGGCGCGCTCGACCGTATCTTCAAGATCCTCGGTGTGCTGGGTCGCTCGCATCCGTTCAACACGGTGCGAGCCGCCGAGCTGCAGCGCTGGATCGAAGAGGGCCACTACGATCGCGTGTTGCGTGGCGAATACACCCGCCGCGGACCCGAGGCGGAGCAGCGCCCGATCGACAAGGACATCGACGACGCACGCGACCACTACATGAAGGAAGCGAAGGCCGTCGTGAACGACGTGGTGGACACCGCCAAGCGGGCCGCCCAGGCGTTCACGGACGCGTTCAATAAGAAGAAGTGAGAGTCCTGGTCGTCGGGGGGGGCGGCCGCGAGCACGCGCTCTGCTGGGCGCTGAAGCGCGACTTCCCCGACTCGGGAGTCTTCGCGGCTCCCGGCAACCCCGGCACCGCCCAGCTCGGCACCAATCTCGCGATTCCTGCCGACGCCACCGCCGACCTCGTCGCGGCCGCCCGCGAGCACAAGATCGACTTCGTCATCGTGGGCCCGGAAGCGCCGCTCGCCGCCGGGCTCGCGGACACGCTGCGCGCGTCGGGTCATGCCGTCTTCGGACCCGGCGCCGCCGCCGCGCGCATCGAGTCGTCCAAGGCGTTCGCGAAAGAGCTGATGCGCCGGGCCCGGATTGCCACCGCCGCGAGCCAGACCTTCACCACGCTCGACCCTGCGCTCGCGTACATCAAACGTCACGCCGAGCCCCTGGTCGTGAAGGCCTCGGGCCTCGCGGCGGGAAAGGGGGCGGTGGTGTGCGCCCGGCGCACCGAGGCCGCGCGCACGGCGCGCGCGATGCTCGTCGACGCGGCGTTCGGGGACGCGGGCCGGGAGATCGTGATCGAGGACTTCCTGAAGGGCGAGGAGCTGTCGGTCCTGGCACTCACCGACGGAGAGCAGCTGCTCCTCCTCCCGGCGGCGCAGGACCACAAGCGGCTGGGCGAGGGCGACACGGGCCCGAACACCGGTGGCATGGGCGCGTATTGCCCGGTGAGCGTCGCCACCGCAGGGATGCTCGAGCGGGTGCGGCGCGAGGTGCTCGAGCCGGCGATCCGCGAGCTGGCGGCGCAGGGCGCCCCCTTCCAGGGTGTGCTGTACGCCGGACTGATGCTGGCGGCCGACGGCACGCTCGCCGTGCTCGAGTTCAACTGCCGCTTCGGCGACCCCGAGGCGCAGGCGTTGCTCCCGCTCCTCCCCGGCGTCTCCCGTCACCTGGCCGAAATCGCCGGCGGACGCTGGCGGCCTCGAGAGACGGCCCTCGCGGCGACGCGCGCCGCCGTGGCGACGGTGCTCGCGGCGCCCGGTTATCCCGACAAGCCCGAGCTGGGCGCCGCGATCATCGTGCCGCGCGATCTCGAACCCGGGACGCTGGTGTTCCACGCAGGCACTGAGCGCGACGCCGAGGGCGGGCTCCGCGTGCATGGCGGGCGGGTGCTCACGGTCACCGGGCTGGGTGATACGGTAGGCGAAGCCGCGAGACGCAGCACCGACGCGTGCGAGCTCATCACGTTTCCGGGGAAGACGTACCGGCGCGACGTTGGGTGGCGGGAAACCAGGGAGGCGCGTGCCGGAGCTGCCCGAGGTTGAGACGATCGTCCGGGAGCTCGCGCCCCGGCTCGAGGGGTTCAAGATCGCGCGGGTCCGCCTTGCAAAGACGGACGTGCTGCGCCGGGTCTCGAAGCCCCGCTTGCTCCGGACCCTCAAAGGAAACGCCTTCGAGGAGGTCGGCCGGCGCGCCAAGCACGCGGTGTTCCGCCTCACGAGCGGCCACCGCCTGGTGGTCCAGCCACGCATGACGGGCTCGCTCGTCGTGTACGAGCGCCGGCTCTCGAAAGACGAAATGAAGTACGCCGTCCTCACGTGCACCCTGGAGGACGGACGGCTGTTCGTGTATCGCGACGTGCGCCGCCTCGGCACGGTGTGGCTGCTCGACGAACGGGGATGGGCGGCCTACACGGGCCGTATTGGACCGGAGCCCTTGGACGAGACGTTCACGCCGTTCGTGTTCGCCGAGCGGCTGGAGGGTACGCGGGCGGCGATCAAGAAGGCGATCATGGACCAGCGGCGCGTGGCCGGCGTCGGGAACATCTACGCGAACGAAGCCCTGTTTCAGGCGGGGATCGATCCCTCCAAGCCCACGAGCAAGCTGTCGCTGGACGAGTTCGCGCGCCTCCACGCCGCGGTGACCGATGTGCTGGAGCGCGCGGTCAGCTCCTCCGGCACGACGGTCCGGGACTATCGCACGGGCGTCGGCGAGCCGGGCCGGTTCCAGTTCGAGCTGAAGGTGTACGGCCGCGGCGGGGAGGCGTGCGTCACCTGCGGGAAAAAGCTCGTCACCACGCACACGATCGACCTCCGGGCGACGACGTTCTGTCCGCGGTGCCAGCGGTAGGCCCAGCCGGCTTCAGGTCGCTTCGTCCCGCAGCGCGCTCGACCAGGCGCGGCTCGCGACGACCGTGGTGCCGTTCGTCAAGCGCGCCCGCACGCGCTTCTCGTCGTATCGCTCGAACGGCTCGACGGCCTCGAGATTGACGATGCGGGAGCGATGGATGCGCACGAAGGATTCGGGGCTGAGCCGCTCCGCCAGGTACTCCACGGACGCGTTCACGACGTAGCAACCATCCGCCGTGTGCAGCGCGACATAATCGCCCCTCGCTTCACAGTGCAGGATCCGCTCGACGGGCACGGGGATGATTCTTCCCCCCACGCGGACGTAGAGGCGACGGAGCGGCTGGTGGTGCCGGGTCGCCGCCTCGAAACGATCCGGCACCGTCTCCGCATTCCGGGCCCGGATGTGCTGGCGCACCCGGTCCAGCGCCTGGCCGAGGCGCTTCGCGCCGAACGGCTTCAGGAGGTAGTCCAGTGCCTGGACCTCGAACGCGGCCACGGCGTACCGGTCGAAGGCGGTCGTGAAGATCACGTGTGGTCGGTGATCGAGTTTGTGGAGGACTTGGAGTCCATCGCCCGCGGGCATCTGGATGTCCAAGAACAGCAGATCAGGGCGAAGGGTGTTGACCGTCCGGACGGTGGCGGCGCCGTCGCCCGCCTCGCCGGCGACCGCAATCCACGGTACGGCGGCGAGCAGGTCCCGCAGCTGCTGGCGCGCGAGCGGCTCGTCGTCGGCGATGACGGCGCGAACCACGGGGCGGCGCACGCTCATTCCTCATCATCCGCGACCGGATCGTCGCGGCTCGGGGGCAGCGTCACCGTCGCCGAAAAGCCCTGATTCGGCGTGCTTCGGGTCACCAGCGTCCCCTGCTCCCCATACAATCCCGCCAACCGCTCTCGCAAGAGCCGCAGCCCGCGGCCTCGCGGCGGAGCGGCCCCGTCGCTGTCGGTGCCCGCCCCGGTGTCGCTGACCTCGAGCGTGAGGCACGGTCCCTGGAAGAAGGACCGCACCTTCACCGCGCCACCTGCGGCGAGCGGGGCGATGCCATGGCGTACGGCGTTCTCTACCAGGATTTGGAGGGTGAAACTGGGAACGAGGCACGAAATCGTGTCCGGCGCAAGCTCGTCCTGGACGGCGAGCCGTGCGCCAAACCGGATCTGTTCCAGGTCGAGGTAGGTTTTGGTGAACCGCCATTCCTCGGACAAGGGGACCACATCGGCGTCGGTCTCCGCAAGCGTGTAGCGCAACAGCTCGCCCAGCTGCTCGATGGCTACCTGTGCCGCCGCCGGGTCCGTGCGGACGAGCACGTTCAAGGAGTGCAGCGCGTTGAACAGGAAATGCGGGTTCAGCTGATTGCGCAGCGCCGCCAGCCGTGCTTCGGCGGCCAGGCGCTCCTGCTCCCGGAGCCTCCAGCGGGTCCGAATCGCGTAGCAAACGCCCGTGACGAGGCCGTAGATCCACAGGCCGATCGCGAACGAGGCGAGCACGCGGGGCATCCGCACGATCTCGAGCAGGCTGACGTCCCGGCGCAACGCGTCGGCACCCATGACCGGGAGCATCCACAAGACGGCGAAGAGCGAGCCAGCGAGCAGGTGCATCCCGTAGAACCTGAATGGCAGATGCTCGGGCCAGACGTAGACTCCGGTGAACCGCCACACCAGAGCGCCGAGCAACGCGGCCGCCCCGATGGACAGCGTGGCGTCCACTGCCGCCGCCGAAAGGGATTGCCCCGGGGAGGAGACTGCGATGAGGAACCAGAGGCCCCATAACGGGACCCACGCCAGGACGAACCGCAAGCGCTGGGGCATGCGGCCAAGAGTGTGGGGACGCCAGGACGTTGGCAACCGGGGAACCGGCAGTTCGGCAGCGTGATCCGCCCCTTCGGCGAAGGCCCGGTTGACCCGGATTGTGCCTAGTGCTCTCGTATGCTGTCCGGGGCCGGGCGGTCCGTGGCGCCGTAGTGTCCGACGGCCGGACCACGATACTGAAGATCCGGTATTACAATATCCAGCGGCACCACTTCAGCTGGACCGCCGATCATTCGAGCGATGGCGGCGCTAGCTGGGAGCGAGATTACCTGCGGATCGAAGCCACGCGCCGGGTGCCCACGGCCGCGCGCCAGTGAAGCAAGGCGAGGGCGCAGCCGTAGTGTCGCATTCGAGGGGATTGGATCGTCGTATACGTGGGTGGGAGGCGCCGACAGTCCACGATTTCCTGACAGCCGGCCCCCCTTCCCCAAACTACAACCCATTCGGTTAATTTTCGGGCCCTATGAAGCTCTCAGAGACGTCCATCCGCCGTCCCGTCCTGGCCAGCATGATTTCGGCCGCCCTCGTGCTCTTCGGCGTCATCGGATACACGCGCCTGTCGGTGCGCGAGCTCCCGGACATCGATCCTCCGATCATCTCGGTCTCGACCGTGCTGCCCGGCGCGCACGCGCAGGTGGTGGAGACGGCGGTCACCGACGTGCTCGAGGAGGAGCTGTCGACGATCCAGGGACTGCGCACGCTTTCGAGCTCCTCTTCGGAGGAGAACAGCCAGATCATCCTGGAGTTCAACCTCGACCGGCCCGTCGACGTCGCCGCGCAGGACGTGCGCGACAAGGTGTCGCGCGTGCGCGGCCGGCTGCCGGTCGACGTGCTCGAGCCGGTGATCGCGAAGCAACAAGCCGACGCGCAACCCTTTTTCTGGTTGGCCCTGAGTAGCGCGAACTACGACCTGATGCAGCTCTCCGATGTCGCCGACCGCCTGGTCAAGGCGCGGTTGCAGAGTCTCGCGGGCGTCGGCAGCGCCGGGGTGTACGGCGAGCGGCGCTTCGCGATGCGCGCGTGGGTACAGCCCGACGAGCTCTCGGCACGAGGCCTGACCGTGCAGGACGTGGAAAGCGCGATCACCGCGCGCAACGTCGAGATTCCCGCCGGCCGAATCGAGTCCACGCGTCGGGAGTTCTCGGTCCGGTCGCTGGGCGAGCTGAAGACGCCGCGGGAATTCGGGGAGATGGTAGTGACGAGTCAGGGCGGGCAGGTCGTCAAGCTCAAGGATGTGGCGCACGTCGAGCTCGGGCCCGAGGACACTCGTTCGATATTCCGCTACAACGGGATTCCTGCGGTCGCCATCGGCGTCGTCCGGCAGTCCAAGGCGAACCTGATCGACGTGGCGCAACGCATTCGCGAGGCCATCCCCGGCATTCAGCAGACGCTGCCCCCGGGTGTCAAGCTCGAAACCGCGTTCGATGGGTCGGTGTTCGTGACGCACTCGATCAACGATGCGCGCCTGACGCTCCTGATCGCGGCTATTCTCGTCGTGCTGATCATTTTCGTGTTCCTGCGGAACCTGCGGGCGACCGTGATCCCCGGGCTCGCGATTCCGGCGTCGATCGTGGCGACGTTCGCCATCATGTATTTCCTCGGCTTCTCGATCAACAACTTCACGCTGCTCGCGCTCACGATCGCCATCGGCATCGTGGTGGATGACGCCATCATCGTGCTCGAGAACGCCTACCGGCACCAGGAGGAGCTGAACGAGGCTCCGGAGCAGGCCGCGCTCAACGGCACCAACGAGATCGGCTTCGCCGTGATAGCGACCACGATCGCGCTGGTGGCCGTGTTCACCCCGCTCGGGTTCCTGCGCGGCTCGACGGGACGCCTGTTGAGCGAGTTCGGGATCGCGGTCGCCGGGGCCGTGGTGATTTCGGGATTCGTGGCGCTTACGTTGACGCCGATGCTGTGCGCCAAGGTGCTGCGCGTGCCGCACGAGCATGGGGCAGTCTTCAAGATGTTGGAGCGAGGTTTCGACGCCGTCGCCGAGCGCTACGCGAACTTGCTTCAGACCGCGCTGCGGCATCGGGGCATCGTGGTGGCCGGAACGGTCGTGACCGTGGCCCTGGCGTTCGTGTTGTACAAGAACCTCAAGCAGGAGCTCATTCCGGACGACGATCGCGGGTTCTTTCTGGTTGTGGCATTCGGGCCCGAGGGCTCATCACTCGAGTACACGGACGGCTACGTGCGCCAGATCGAACAGATCATCGGCAAGACCCCGGGTGTCCAAGGGTACTTCACGATCATCGGCGGCTTCGCCGGGGGCGTCAACCGGGCGTTTGTCGGCGTCATCCTCAAAGATTGGAGCGAACGCCACAATAGCGTCCAGCAGCTCGTTGGCATGTTGTTCCCCCAGCTCTTCGGGATCGCAGGCATCCAGGCGTTCCCGTACAGCCCCGGGGCGCTGGGGTTCAGCCAGCCGGTGCAGTTCGTGGTGCAGCATCCGGATTTCGCGCGGCTCGGCCAGGCCATGGACACGCTCGTGCCGCAGGCGCGCGCCATCAAGGGTCTTACGAACATCGACACCGACCTGCGCGTCAACAAGCCGGAGTTGCGCGTCACCTTCGATCGGGACCGAGCGGAAGACCTCGGGGTCCCCGTGCGCGACGTCGCGGCCGCGCTCCAGACATTCCTCGGCGGTCGCCGGGTCAGCACGTTCACCCGGAACGACAAGCTGTACTATGTGATGGTACAGCTCGATCCCGGTCACCGAGCCACGCCGAGCGACATGTCGGGGATCTACCTGCGGGGACGAGGGCAGCAGCTGGTGCAACTCGCCGCCCTGGCGAAAGTCGAGGAGGGCGTGGGTCCGAGGCAGATCAACCACTTCAATCGGGTGCCCTCGTTCACGCTATCGGCTTCCCTGGTTCCCCCGTTCGCCCAGGGTGAGGCGCTCGATTCACTCGATCGCCTGGCCCGGCGGGTGCTGCCCCCGGGAAGCACGACGGCGCTGGCGGGCGACTCACGCGAGTTCAGGGAGAGCGGTGGCGCGCTCTATTTCGCCTTCGGCGTGGCGCTGCTGGTCGTGTTCATGGTGCTCGCCGCGCAGTTCGAGTCGCTGGTGCACCCGCTGACCGTCTTGCTCGCCGTGCCACTCGCGGTGACCGGCGCGCTGGCCACGCTGCTCGTGGCCGCCCTGCTGCATCGCCCGGGAGGCACGATCAACCTGTACAGCGAGATCGGCATGGTCCTGCTGATCGGCCTCGTGACCAAGAACTCGATCCTCCTGGTCGAGTACACGAACCAGCTCAAGGGACGCGGGCTGGACACGGTCGCCGCCGTGGTCGAGGCGGGCCGCATCCGGCTGCGCCCGATCCTGATGACGTCGGTGGCGACGATCATGGGCGCAATCCCGGTGATGATAGGAGTCGGCGCGGGCTCCGCCTCGCGGCGGCCGCTCGGCTACGCGATCGTAGGCGGCATCTTCTTCTCCACGGTGCTCACATTGTTCGTGGTGCCCGTCGGTTACGTGCTGCTGGACCGCCTGACGGCGCGCGAGCCGAGCCGCGCCCGCGTGGCAGGACCAGTGGAGGCCGACTGATGCTGGCCCTGCTAGCAGCGCTGCAGCTCCAGGCGGCAGGCGCCGCGCAGCCCCCCGCTCTCCTGGAGGACTCGCTTCCGACCGTGACGCTCGCCGAAGCGCTGCGCCGGGCCACGGGGCTCGACCCGAACTACGTCGCAGCCCTGGGCCAGGTGGACAACGCCGTGTGGGCGCGGCGCAGCGCGTTCACGGTGTTCCTCGTGCCCGCCGTGAGCCTCGAGACCGACGCGACGAAGAACCTACCGGCGTTCTTCAACTTCGGGACGTTGCGGCCCGAAAACTACTCGGTGCAGGCCCAGGTGACGTTGCGGTACGATTTGTTCACGGGAGGACAGAAGGTCGCCGAGCTGGCCCGCTCGGCAGCGGCGCTCGATGGTGCCCATGCCGGCGAGCTGCAGGCGCGGTTCGCGGCGGCCCTCTTGACCGAACAGAACTATTACGCCGTCCTCGCAGGCGAGGAATTGGTGCGCGTGGCGCGGGAACGGGTGCAGCGCGCCGAGCAACAGCTCGCCGTGGGCCGGGCCCGCGTGGTCTCCGGTGCCGCCGTGCAGACGGATTCGCTTCAGCTGCGACTGGAGCTCTCCCAGGCGCGCGAGGCGTTGCTACGCGAGCAGTACGCCCTGCGCGTGGCGCGGCTCACGCTCGGCAGTCGCGTGGGCGCCGTCGGGCCGGTGGACGCGGCACCACTCGACAGCGTGCTTCCCGCGGACCTGCCGCTCACGCTCGATGCCGCCGTCGAAGCGGCGGCCCTCCAGGGACCCGACTACCGGCGGGCCCGGGCGAACGAGCGCGCCGCGGCGGCCTCGTACCGGTGGCGGCTGGGCAGCTATCTGCCGCGCGCCACCCTCACGGGGACGGGGATCGCGTTCGACAACGGCTTCTACCCCAACGGCCGGAAGTTCACGCAGCTGACCCTGGCGGTCTCGTTCCCGCTGTGGGACAACTTCCAGCGGGAGAACGCCGTCAGTCAGGCGCGCGTCAACCGGGACATCGCTCGGGCGGTGCGCGAGACCATGGAGCGGTCCGTGCGCCGCGACGTGATCGCCGCCTACGACGGCTTCACGACGGCGCGGACCGTCGCCGACATCTCGGCGGGCGACGTCGCCGTGGCGCGGGAGAACTTTCGCGTCCAGCAGAGCCGCTATCGCGCCGGCGCGACCACGATCCTCGACCTGCTCGAGGCCCAGGTCCGCCTGGTCGACGCGGAGGCGGCACTGGTGCAGGCACGCTACGCGGCCCGACTGACGCTGGCGGCACTCGAGGCGATCCTCGGCCGGCGTCTCTTTCAGGAACAGGAGCAGCGGTGAGGAACACGATGCGTGGTGCGTGGTACGTGGTTGCCGCCGTGGCGATCGCGGCGGGCGCGTGCAAGAAGGGCAAGGCCGGCGGAGCCGGAGACCCGAGCGGCGGCGGGCCGATGGGAATGCCGGTCGAAGTCGCCGCCGCCCGCACCGACACGGTGCGCGACGAAATCGCCGCGACGGGACAGATCGAAGCGGTGCAGTCGATCGACCTCCGCCCCGAGGTGGACGGGAGGATCGTCGAGATCCTCATCCGCGAGGGCCAGGAGGTCGAGCAGGGGACGCCGCTCTTCAAGGTGGACGACGCCCAGCTGCGGGCGCAGGTCGCGCAGCTCGAGGCCCAACGCGACCTCGCCCAGCAGGCCCTGGCGCGCGCCAAGGATCTGGCGCAACAGAATGCCTCGTCCACCGCGGACCTGGAAAAGGCCGAGGCGGAAGCCCGCAGCGCGCAGGCGCAGTACGACTTGCAGCGCATCCGGCTCGACCGCACGACCGTCCGGGCGCCCTTCGCCGGCGCGGTGGGACAACGCTACGTCAGCCTGGGCGACTATGTCACGAACAGCACCAAGCTCGTGTCGCTCCATACGGTGAACCCGCAGCGCGCCGCATTCCAGGTGCCGGAGCGGTTCGCCCGAGACTTGAAGCCGGGACAGGAGGTGTCGTTCCGCGTCGCCGCCATCGCGGATCGCGACTTCACCGGACAGGTGGACTTCGTGGACCCGGTGGTGCAGCTCCCGGGCCGGACCATCCTGGTCAAGGCGCGCGTGCCCAATGCCGCCCGGCTGCTGCAGCCTGGGATGTTCATCGAGGCCCACCTGGTGACCGCCGTGCGTCCCAAGGCGATCGTCATCCCCGAGGAAGCGGTGGTGCCGGCCGAGGGAGCGAACGCCGTCTGGGTCGTGGTCGAGGGGAAGGCGAACCGCCGCCAGGTGGAGCTCGGCGTCCGCACGCCCGGGTTCGTCGAGGTGACGAAGGGCGTGAATCCGGGAGAGCAGGTGGTGGTGGGCGGGCTGGAGCTGCTCGCCCCCGGTGCGCCGGTCATGCCGCGCGTCGTGGAGCGGAAGGGGCAGCAGGCGGCACCCCCGCACTGACCCGGTCAGCCGAGCGGCACCAACCGCGCCCGCGGTGGGATCCCCGCCTCGAGCTCCATGATGCCCACGCCCGGCTTGAGCCGGAACCGCGGATGGCCCGCCCCGCCGGGGTTCATCACCGTTACCGTCCGGTCCACGAGCTCGAGCAGCGGCTTGTGCGTGTGCCCGTATACAATGATCTCGGCCCTGGGAAACGCCGCATGCAGATTCTCAGGCGTCGGATGGCCGAACTGGTCGCCATGCGTCACGACGACGGCGAACCCATCGAGCTCGAGCTCCGCCACCTGTGGCAGACGCGCTCGCAGCTCGGACCCGTCCGCGTTCCCGTAGACCGCGGTCACCGGCGCGATCGCCTCGAGCTCGATGAGGATCTGGGGCTCGCCGACGTCGCCGGCATGCAGGATGTGATCGACCTGCTTGAACACCTCGAACACTTCAGGCCGCAGGAGACCGTGGGTATCTGAGATGACCCCAAGTCTCACGGCACCCTCGTGCAACGTAGCGTCGTGGCCTCGTGCAACTATTTGCCTTCCCAGCGCTTCACCAGATTGATGTCGAGCCCCAGGTGATCGAGCACGCGCTGCACCACGAAGTCCACGAGGTCGCGCACCTGCTGCGGCTTGTGATAGAACCCGGGCGCGGCCGGCAGGACCACCGCGCCGGCCTCCGTGGCGAGGCTGAGGTTGCGGAGGTGGACCAAGGAGAGCGGCGTCTCGCGCGGCACGAGGATCAGCGTGCGGCGCTCCTTGAGGACCACGTCCGCAGCACGCTCGATGAGCGAACGGCTCGTGCCATGGGCGATCGCCGCTACGGTCCCCATCGAGCAGGGGCAGATCACCATGCCAGTGGTCTTCGCCGACCCCGAGGCCGGCTCGGCGCCGCGATCGGTGTCGTCGAACACCCGCACGCTCGTCCACTCGCCACCCGTCGCCTTTTTCAGCGCGCGGTCGTCCGTAATGCCGCACTCCTCGGCGAGGAGCCGCCAGCCGTGGCTCGAGACTAAGAGCCAGGTGGGCACGTGGTGCACCGCGAGCATCTCCAGCAGCCGCACGCCGTAGGGAGCGCCGGAGGCGCCGGTGATGGCGAGGATCACTGGGAGCTTGCCCATCACCGCCCGCGTCGGTTAGGTGTGGGAGAGCGCTTCGGGTGCGCCGGTGGGCGCCGCGGCGCCGGGATGCGAGATGGGGGATGCGGGATGCGTGGCTCACGCTTCACCCGCTGCTTACGCATCACGCATCTCGCATCTCGCATCCCGCATCTCGGCACGGCTGAAAGGTAGAGGCAAGTGAGCGGAGCCGGCAACGCGGAGCCTCGTTGCGGACGCCGGGGAGCGTGGTAGGTTGCCGGGAGCCTCCCATGCGGACCGATCAGCTCGAGCGCCTCAACGCCGCCCTCGCCGGACGCTACACCGTCGAGCGAGAGCTCGGCAGCGGGGGGATGGCAACGGTCTACCTCGCCGACGACCTGAAGCACCGCCGGAAGGTGGCCGTCAAGGTGCTCCGACCCGAGCTGGCGTCCGTCATTGGGCCCGACCGATTTCTCCGAGAGATCGAGATCGCCGCCAAGCTGAACCACCCCCATATCCTGGCACTGTACGACTCCGGCCGGGCTGACGAGTTCCTCTTCTACGTCATGCCCTACGTGAAGGGCCAATCCCTCCGCCACAGGCTCCACCGCGAGAAGCCGCTTCCGATCGAGGAGGCCATCGCCGTGACGCGCGACGCCGCCCTGGCCCTCGGCCACGCCCACGCTCAGGGGGTGATCCATCGGGACGTCAAGCCGGAGAACATCCTGCTTTACGAAGGGGAGGCGATGGTCGCGGATTTCGGTATCGCCCTGGCGGTGAGCGGCACGGCAGGGCAGCGCCTGACGGAGCGGGGGGTCTGGGTGGGGACGCCCGAGTACATGAGCCCGGAGCAGGCCCTGGGTGAGGAGTCGCTGGATGCCCGCAGCGACGTGTACAGCCTGGGCTGCGTCCTGTATGAACTACTGGTCGGCGAGCCGCCGTACACGGGACCCACGGCCCAAGCAGTGATTGCCAAGCGCCTCGCCGGTCCGGCACCCGGAGTGCGGCGCCTCCGGGCCACCGTGCCCGGGGGCGTCGAGCAAGCCCTCCTCAAGGCCCTGGCGACGGTCCCAGCCGACCGGTTCGCCTCCGCGGCCGCGTTCGCGGAGGCGCTCGCGCAGCCTGGGGCGGTGCGTCCCGGGCCCAAGTCCATCGCGGTGCTCCCGTTCACGAACCTGAGCCC